>ENA-OYXV01000969-OYXV01000969.1-human-gut-metagenome-genome-assembly--contig:-NODE-969-length-16870-cov-4.820636_pt1 | contig 16870 bp, 19 predicted proteins | sample MGYA00244846_ERZ653424 | MGnify/ENA primary metagenome ERZ653424 (study PRJEB26926, sample SAMN06165108) | human gut metagenome | biome: ENVO:00009003; feature: ENVO:2100002; material: ENVO:00002003...
GGCAGCGTCAGATGTGTATAAGAGACAGTCTCGTAAGTATTACCTTGCGGCTCTGACTGACGCTACCAAGGCAGTCAAGATTTTCAAGGGTACTGCTACTGCCACTGCGGACACTACGGTTTCCAAGGGCAAGGTTTACTACGCTAAGACCGACAACGGCTACATCGTTGGTAAGCCTGAGACCAACCCGAATACCGAAGGTTTCTACGAGATTGCCTAAGTAAAGGAGGTGGACAACATGACCGAGGAAGAAAAGCTGATTGCTCTCAAAGCGATGGTCGGTGGTTCGGACAGTGACGAAGTGCTGTCCACCTATCTCAAACTGGCTGGTCGTAAAATCATCAATCGAGCATATCCGTATGATTCCAGCGTAACGGAAGTTCCGGCACAGTATGACACTCTCCAATGCGAGATTGCCGCTTATATGCTGAACAAGCGTGGTGCAGAGGGTCAGACCTCTCATTCCGAGAACGGTATCTCCCGAAGCTATGAAAATGCTGATATTCCTTCCTCAATGCTCAAGGTGGTTACTCCTCATGTGGGGGTGATTAAATGAGAATGATGGAACGAAACAAGAGCAAATTCTTCTACGCTCTGTACAAAGAGAAAGTCCCTAAGACGGACGAATACGGAAATGTTACAGGGGAATATGAAATCATTCGAGACAACCCGGTAGAGTTCTCCGCTAATATCTCTGCCGCCAAGGGTGAAACAAGCACCCGACAGTTTGGAGAAAGCGAGAGCTATGACAAGGTAATTGTCATGGGGACGGACGCTCCCCCTATTGACGAGTACACAGTGCTATGGGTCGATAAAACGCCACAGGTTGATGAAACCGGGGCTTTGGTTACGAACGATGATGGTGAGGTCATTACTCCTCACGATTATATCGTCAAGAAGGTAGCCAAGAGCTTGAACAGCGTATCGGTTGCGATAAGCAAGGTGACTGTCAGTGGGTAGAAAAGTTATCTCATTCGGATTGTCAACGAGTGAAATCAACCGAGCTATGAAAGAGCTGGCTGATTACAAACAAGAAATCCTTAGAAAAACAGAACTCCTCCGAGAGAAAGTAGCCGAGCGGCTGGCTGATGAAGCGAAAAGCGGATTCAGCGGTGCAATCGTTGACGAGCTTATTCTCAAAGGAGGGCAAACTTCTCCACGATACGCACAAGTCGATGTGTCGGTTGACAATCGAGGGTCGGTTACTGTCGTTGTCGCAAGTGGTGAAGACGCTGTGTGGGTTGAGTTTGGTGCTGGTGTCTATCATAATGGCTCTCCCGGTTCGTCCCCTCACCCTCACGGTGCGGAACTGGGAATGACAATCGGTGGATTCGGTAAGGGTAACGGCAAGAAAGAAGTTTGGGGATTCTACGAAAATGGCGAATTGAAGCTGTCTCGTGGTACTCCGGCTCGTATGCCGATGGCTCTTGCAATCACCACCGTTTGCAATGATATTCAGTCTATCGCAAAGGAGGTGTTCGGGTGATTGACATTGAGACAGAGGTATTCAGTATCGTGTCCGCAGAGGTGCGAAAGAAATACCCGAAAATCTATATGACTGGCGAATATGTCAAGTCTCCACCTTCCTTCCCTTGTGTCTCTCTCATTGAGACAGACAATCAAGTTTATCGAAACACTCGAGATTCCGGGTGTATCGAAAACCACGCACAGGTGCTTTACGAGGTCAATGTCTACTCTAACAAAACGAGTGGTAAGAAGACTGAATGTAAAGCAATCATCGCTCTCATTGATTCCAAGATGGAAGCACTCGGTTTCACACGAACCCTTATGAACCCTGTTCCCAACGAGGAAGACGCAACGGTTTACAGAATGGTGGCTCGATACAGGGCTATCGTCTCTAAAAACAAAACTATTTATAGGAGGTAAACAAGCATGGCTATTAGCACTTACAAGATTTTTCTCATGCAGAAGAACACTTCCGCATGGGAGAAGCTGATTGACATTAAGGAGTTTCCCGACCTCGGCGGTGCGCCGGAAATGCTGGAAACTACTACTCTGTCTGACAAAATGCAGACTTACATTCCGGGTATTCAGTCCCTCGATTCTCTTGAGTTCACTGCGAACTATACTCTCGAGGAGTACAAGAAGCTGAAAGCACTGGAAGGTACAGAGAAGGAGTTCGCCGTTTGGTTCGGTGGTACGGAAGCTGGCGATACCGTCACTCCTACTGGTGACAGCGGTAAGTTCAAGTTCAAAGGCTCTCTGTCTGTTTATGCTAACGGCGGCGGCACGAATGAGGTTGTCGAAATGACTATCACTATCGCTCCGTCCACTGTTATTAGCATGGACGCAGAGTAAGGAAAAATAAGGAGGATAAATCATCATGGCAAAGCAGTTGAAATTCACTTTCAAGGATAAAGAATATGTCCTTGAGTTCACTCGCAGAACGGTTACGGAAATGGAGAAGAAGGGCTTCGTTGCGGCAGAGGTCGAGAACAAGCCTATGTCTACTCTCCCGGCACTGTTTGAAGGTGCGTTCCTCGCACATCATCGTTTCGAGAAGAAGGAAGTTATCAACGAAATCTTCTCCCACATGACGAACAAGGAGGAGCTTATCGGTAAGCTGGCAGAAATGTACAACGAGCCGATTATGGCACTGGTCGAAGAACCCGAGGAATCCGAGGGAAACGTAAGCTGGACAGCGAGTTGGTAAGTGATTCGCTGTTGACAGATGAATCCGCTAACAAGGGGAGCGAGCGTGAGAATCGCTCTGCTCCCCCTTCTTATTCGGAGATTTTTCTCGCAAAGTTCCCCTATTACTTATCAATAGGCATGACGGAAGAACAATACTGGGATAGAGATTCCACTCTCGTGAAGTCCTACCGCAAAGCGGAGGAGCTTCGCAAAGAGAGGGTCAATCAAGAAATGTGGTTACAGGGTATGTACATCTATGACGCTATTTCTCGTCTGTCTCCGATTCTTCGTGCTTTCGCCAAAAAGGGAACGAAAGCCCAACCTTATGTCGAGGAAGCATATCCCATCAATAAAAAGACGGTGGAGGAAGCAGAACTCAAGAAGGAAAAGGCTAAGTCTGAAAAGGGTCTGCGCTATATGCAAGCGTATATGGTACAGGCAAATAAGCAGTTACAAGAAAGGAAGTGAGTTTTATGCCTACTACAATCGAACAACTCGAATTGGAAGTTCAGTCGAGTTCCACCTCGGCTGTCGCTGGTATAGACGCTCTTTCCGCTTCTTTGTCCAAACTCAAAAATGCAGTTAGGGGCGGTGTCGGATTAACAAGCGTTGCAAATCAAGTACGCAATCTCGATACCGCCCTTAAAAGCATGGATAGTTCCGGGGCAGACAAGATTGGCAAGCTCGCTTCCAGTTTGGAAAAACTGAAAGGTCTCGGCAGTCTCAAGATTTCGTCTTCCATCGGAAATCAGCTTCAAAATATCGGCAGTGCCGCCGCTTCCCTCACTGGTGTAGATTTCAGTGCTATGGAGAAGCTGGGTACAGCACTTCAACCGTTGAACAATCTGAACGCTTCCGGGCTAAAGTCCACTATCAATGCGCTCAATAAGTTACCGAAGCTGGCAGACACCCTTGACAACATGGATATGACTAAGTTCACCAGTCAGATTCAGCAGTTGTCTACGGCTCTCGCTCCGCTGACAAATCAGCTCAATGCTGTAACTGCGGCGTTCAATCGTCTTCCTACGAACATTCAGAGAGCTATTACCGTCACGAACAGAATCTCGCAAGAGAACAATAAGGCGGCAAATAGTTACATGAATCTGTATGCCAAAATCAAAATGGCTATGGGTGTTGTGCGTACTGGTGCGAGAGTAATCGCTTCGTGGATAACACAGTCCAACCAGTACATTGAGGATTTGAACCTGTTTACCGCTTCTATGGGTAAATACGCAGAGGAAGCACAGAACTATGCAGAAGCAGTCAGCGAAGCTCTCGGTATCGACCCGGGCGAGTTCATGCGAAATCAAGGTGTGTTCAACACCATCATTAGCGGTTTCGGCGTGGCGAGCGATAAAGCGTACCTCATGTCCAAGAACCTCACACAGCTCGGCTACGACATTTCTTCGTTCTTCAACATTTCGTTTGAGGACGCAATGCAGAAGTTACAGTCGGGTATCTCGGGTGAACTTGAGCCGCTTCGTAGACTGGGTTACGACCTGTCTGTTGCAAGACTGCAAGAGGAAGCTCTTGCTCTCGGTATCGAGAAAAAGGTCTCTGCTATGACACAGGCTGAAAAGTCGCAGTTGCGTTACTACGCAATTATGACACAGGTAACTACCGCTCAAGGTGATATGGCTCGTACTCTGAACGCTCCGGCGAACCAGCTTCGTGTTTTACAGGCACAGGTTACGCAGTGTGCAAGAGCTTTGGGTAATATCTTTATCCCGGCTCTGAACGCAGTATTACCGTATGCAATCGCTTTGGCGAAGATTGTCCGTATGCTGGCAAACTCTATCGCAAGTCTGTTCGGATTCAAACTCCCGGAGGTAGATTATTCCGGCATTTCTGCTGGTGCTTCTGCGGTTGGCGATTTGGCTGACAATGCCGGGGACGCTTCCGATGGACTGGGTAAAGCCGGGAAAGCGGCTAAGAAGCTGAAAAATGCTCTGCTCGGTATTGACGAGCTGAACGTCCTGTCTAAAGACGATAGTTCCAGTGGAAGCGGTAGCGGCTCGGGTGCTGGTATCGGTGGTGGGGATTTAGGCATTGACCTTCCTACCTACGATTTCCTCGGTGACGTAATCACTTCTAAGGTTGACGAAATCGTTCAGATGATTAAGGACGCTATGTGGGAAATCACGGCTGTTATCAGCGGATTCTTACTGGCAATCGGTACTATCCTTGTTGTCACTGGTGCGAACATTCCTCTCGGTCTCGGTCTCATGGCTGTTGGTGCTGTCGGTTTGGCGGCTACGGTAATGGCGAACTGGAACGGTATGTCGGAACGGTTGGCGAAGGTACTCACCCTCGTTACCGGGGTACTGGGCGGCTTCCTGTTGGCTATCGGTGCTTTCCTTGCATTTTCGGGTGTCAATGTACCGCTCGGTGCTGGTCTCATGGTGGCTGGTGCGGCGGCTCTCGGTACTGCGGCTGTAATTAACTGGAAGTTCCTCAACGGAGACCTGTCGAACGCTCTGTCCATTCTCACGGCAATCGTGAGCGGTGCGTTGCTGGCTATGGGTGCATTGTTCGCCTTTACTGGCGTTGATGTTCCTCTCGGTATCGCATTGATGGCGGCTGGTGCTGTCGGCATGGTTACAGCAATCGGTCTTAACTGGGATTCGATGTCTGACCCTCTCCGTAGGACAATCGGTATGCTCGAAACCATTGTTGGAGGTGCATTACTGACATTCGGTGCAATTCTCGCTCTGACTGGTGTAAACGTTCCTCTCGGTGTTGCGATGATTGCCGCTGGTGCGGTTTCTGTCGCTTCGGCAGTAGCTTTGAACTGGAACTCCTTAACAGGTGATGTTCAAGAATCCGTACTAAGCATTGTGGCTATCGTGAGCGGTGCTTTAATCGGTGTCGGTGCAATCCTCGCTCTGACAGGAGTTGCAACCGGGCTGGGTATTGCGATGATTGCCGCTGGTGCTGTCGGTCTTGCCGCAACGGTCGGTTTGAATTGGAATAGTATGCCGGACAATATCAGAAAGGTTACTACGAAGATTCTTCTCATTGCTGGGGCGGCTTCCATTGCCATAGGTATGATTCTCGCTTTCACAGGAGTTGCAACTCCTCTCGGCGTAGGTCTTATCCTCGCTGGTGCGGCGGCTCTCGGTACGGCTGTGGCTCTTAACTGGGACACTTTGACAAACAAGCTAAAGGGCGTAACTACTAAAATACTTGCTATCGCTGGGGCGGCGGCTCTTGCAATCGGTATTATCCTGTGCTTCACCGGGGTTGGTATTCCTCTCGGTGTTGGATTGATATTATCGGGTGCGGCGGCTCTCGGTACAGCAGTAGCTATTAACTGGGAAACCATCAAAGAAAAAATCAAGGGAGTTTTTACCAAGATTAAATCAATGGCTGGTTCTCTCGGCAAACTCGCTATCGGTCTCATGCTGTGTCTGACAGGTGTTGGTATTCCTCTCGGTCTTGCTCTCATTGCAGATGGGGTCAAAGACTTCGCTACTGGAAAACCTGTTAGCTGGGGTTCGATGGTGAGCGGAATTAAGGAAGCTCTCGGAAATATATCTGACGAGTGGAACAAATTCAAAAAGAAGGTTAAGAACAGCAAGCCTGTTCAATTCCTTGCCGAAGTAAAAAACAATGCTTCGGAATGGTGGGACAACGTAAAGGGTTGGTGGTCTGACAAGACAAAAGACGGTCTATCTCTTGAAACTGGTGTAAAGCTCGTAAAAGATGGCTGGTCTTCTGTGAAGAACTGGATTGGTAACATTCCGGCTGTGAAACAGGGTGTCGGGCTTCTGAAATCCGGCTGGTCTACCGTGAAAAACTGGATAGGCAACATTCCTACCGTAGACCAAGCTGTCGCACTCGCAAAGAGTGGCTGGCAGACGGTCAAGGGCTGGATTGGCAATATCCCGGGAGTATCGCAAGCAGTAAGTCTTGCGAAATCCGGCTGGAACTCTGTAAGAGAGTGGGTCGGTAATATCCCGGTTGTCAGTCAAGGAATCTCGTTGCTGAAATCCGGCTGGACAACGGTTAAAAACTGGGTCGGCAATATTCCTACCCTGTCCCAAGCAATCAATCTCATTAAGAGCGGTTGGCAGACAGTAAAGGGTTGGATTGGTAACATTCCTACTCTGTCCCAAGCAATCAGCCTTATCAAGAGTGGTTGGACTACGGTTAAGAATTGGATTGGAAATATCCCGGTTCTTTCTCAAGGTATCAGCTTACTCAAGTCGGGTTGGACTACGGTTAAAAACTGGATTGGTAACATTCCTACGCTTTCGCAAGGAATCTCGTTGCTGAAATCCGGCTGGTCTACCGTAAAGAACTGGATTGGTAGTCTTCCTGTTATCGCTCAAGGTATTTCGCTTTTCAAGTCCGGGTGGACAACGATTAAGAACTGGATTGGTAGCCACACCGTAGGTGTCGGTATCTCTCTATGGAAAAACGGTTGGAGTTCTATCTCGAGCTTCGTTGGTACTTCGGTATCTGTCGGTATCTCGCTTTTCAAATCCGGCTGGACTTCTATTAAGAAGTTCTTCGGACTGGCGAACGGCGGTATCGTTGGTGCGAACGGCGGCGTGAAGATGTTCGCTTCCGGCGGTATCATCACTCCGAATATGTGGAAAGCAATGCCGAAATATGCTGGCGGCACGAACCGAGCGCATGGCTCTATGTTCGTTGCTGGTGAGAGCGGTGCGGAGTTGGTAGGTCATGTAAATGGCACTACCGAGGTGCTGAACCGATTCCAGCTTGCTTCTGTCATGCACAGCTCCATCGTGAGCGGCATGGCACAGTTCTCCGGGTACTGGCGGTCCATGTCTCGAGACATTGTGACTTGTGCGAACGGTATTATCAATGCCGTTGTCGTAAGTACCGCCGGAATCAACGATAACCTCGTGCTGGCTTCGGCAAGCGGTTATGACCCTTATAACTCGCTGGCACAGACGGTGTACGAAGATTCCAAGAAATCCTATGACGGTGCATATTCCGATGATTCGTGGTCTCGCAATATGCGTGAGTTCTACCACGAGTATGTCGAGCCTACACTCAAGGAAATCGCTACCGATACCAAGAGACAGGCAGACAAGAAGGAACAGACCATCGTAAAGGTCGGCAACCGTACAATCAATGACGCTGTTACCACGCAGAAGGAAGCGAACGGTTTCAGCTTCACCGAGTAAAGGAGGTGTGTAGCGATGGCATATTTAGCGATAAATGGTTATGAGCTACCACCTTGTAAACGAGGTGTGAGCGTAGTCGTAACCACCGTGGTTGACAGCGGACGAGACGCTAACGGTTCTGTTGTAGGTCAAAGAGTTGGGCGAGACCAGTACAAGATAGATGGGCTTGAGTGGGCGTGGCTCACTGCGGCTCAATGGGAACGGATTCTCTCTATCTTGAGCAATTTCTTCGTCTATGTCGAATTTAATGACCCTGTAACAAATAAACGCAAAACCGTAAGAATGTACTGCGGAGACCGTACAGGAGAACCCTACTGGGTGACAGAAGACGGTACTCCAACGCATTATCGGAATTGCAAGGTAAATCTTATCGACACTGGCGAGTAAAGGAGGGGTTTTATGCAGAAAGTATCGAAAGCATACAAAGAAAGCATGAAGTCCTCTCTCCGTGAGAGAGCATACATTATGATTTCTTTCGGACTTGTGAACCAAGAAGCACAGGCGAAAGCTACGGTCGATAATGGCAGTTATGCCTACTACTCGAACAAGGACAATATCTTCGGAGAGCATATTGACGATACAGTCTATGCCACTCTCGAGGAAGAGTTCACGAAAGTAGATGGCTCTATGTTCTTTCTCCCTCGGGCTACCGAGGGAGGGAGATACTATGATACCGGGATTGTCTCGGACAAGCTGGTTTCCGAAGTTCGATGTGAAGTGGTTATCAGCTTGAACACAATCGCAACGGATTTCAAGGGTCTCACGATTAACTTCGGTGAGAATTACCCGGTCGATTTCGATATTGTCGGAAGTACCGGGCAGACCATTGAGTTTAGAGGGAATACAAAATCAAAGTGGAGTACCGAGGAAGTATTGGAAAATACAACCTATATCAAGCTGGTGTTCTACAAGATGAAGAACCCTCAAAGCCGTTTGCGTATCTACTCTATCATGTTCGGTTACGGACTTGTGTATTACAACGATTCTGTTATGAGTTCTGCTCTTGACAGTTACGTTTCCCCTATCGGGGCTGATGTTCCGCAGTTCGATTTTTCGGTAACGCTGAAAAACTACGACCACTACTTCAATGTGGATAACCCGAACTCGGCTATCAACTACCTCGAGACAGGACAGGAAATGGATATTATGTACGGTTATCAGACCCCGGGTTCTGACACTATCGAGTGGATTCAAGGAAACCACCTGTGGTGTTCCGAATGGGAAAGTGACGATAACACGGCTACAATCCGTTGCCAAGACATTTTCCGCAACATGGACGGCGAGTATATGAAGGGTCTGTATAGTGCCGCTGGTAAAAGCTACTACGCACTGGCAGAGGAGATTTTGAAGGACGCTGGGATTTCCGAGTATTATATCGACCCACGTTTGAAGAAGCTCTACTCTAACAACCCGATTCCGAGAGTGAAATACAAAGAAGCATTGCAGATTATCGCAAATGCCTGTCGATGTGTTCTCACCCAGTCTCGAGACGGCAAGGTTCAAATCAAGTCGAATTTCATGCCGAGTGCTTCCATCGCAACCAACGGCGAGGAGACCTACTCCAATGCCGCAAACGTGCTGACGGACACACCGAAGGTCGAATATGCAACCCTCGCCGGGAATTATACCCCTACCGATGGGACGATGTTCTTCCTTCCGAGAAACGGCAAGGCGGCTCTGACAACCGGGTATGTCTCGAAGGAAATCTCCGGGGCAAACGGAACATTCACAAAGAATCCTGTCGTTACTATCACGATGGAAGCGATTCGAGCTTATTACGGTTTGAAGCTGGTCTTCGGTACAGCTCTCCCGGCGGCGTTCACAATCAGAACGTACAAGGGTGGCGAGCCTGTAAATGAATACCCGGTTGAGAAAGACGAAATCAACACCACTTCGATTATTCTTCGAGATTTCGATGATTTCGATGTGATGAAGATTGAGTTCACAAAAACCGCAGAGCCGTACAACCGTATCGTACTGAATTATTTCAGTTTGAGCGATGTTGTGGATTTCACCATGAATCGCCGGGACATGACCTCCTCCCCGAAAGCTATCAAACAGGAGCTTATCAAAGAGGTTATCGTCCCATGTTACACCTACCAAGAGAATAATCGAGAAGAAAACCTTGTCTATGAGGACATAGATGTAGTCGCTGGTGAGGTCGAGACTTATTACATTCAAGACCCTTCCTATGGTTATAAGGTGAAGCTCGATGAAGTCGAAGGTAAGGCAACCGTAGTGGCATGGAGTAACTACTTCGTTACCATCAAATTCAATGTCACTGGCTCGTTTAAGCTCGAGGTACAGGGTTATCGGTACAAAATCGTTGAGAAGTACGCTACGGTGTCTATCAATGCTCGTGGTAAGACAGTCAAGTGGAAGAATCCTCTGATAAGTAATACCACGATGGCGAATGAGCTTGCCGCATGGCTGGCTGATTACTACACAGCCGGAATCGAGTACGAATACGATACTCGAGGAAATCCCGAGCTGGACGCCACCGACATTGTGTATCAAGAAAACGAGTTTCACGATGGTATGAGGGTAAATATCTACCGTCACACTGTCAATTTCAAGCAAGCATTTTCGGGTCGAGTAACCGCCCGAAGGATTGGAGGTTAAAATGTCGTGGTCTACACCGAAAACCGATTGGAACGGTGAGACTGTCGATGGTGTTTACACCGGGGACAGATTCAATGCCGTGGACTTCAATCGAATTAAGAACAACCTCGAATACCTCCGTGAGTTGGCTATCAAGATGTATGACGAGTTCGCTATTCAGTCTGTCGGAAGCGATAAGACCGTAAAGGACTACTTCTATGCTGATGAAATCAATGCACTGGAAGCGAACCTCGTTACCATCAATACCCACAGTCTCAAGAGGTCTTACGGCACTGCTCCTACCTATGCCGCCAATGGTAATACGATGGATTTCAAAGAACTCAATCGTTTGGAAGGAGCAATCCTTGACCTTTACGACAGGCTCACCAATGAGAGTGAGGGAAGGAGGACATTCACATGGAATTTTGGTATGAAGGGAGGATTATAAATGGCGTGGAAATTACTTCCTACTGATTATACGAACGCTGTTTGGAGTGGTCTGAAAAGATACACACAGGTCGATAACTCCGATGGTACGGTATCGTTCAACGATGTTACGACCTACACCAATAAGGAGAAATCCTTCTTCGGTGCAAAAGACGCTAACCGTATGAACGAAGCTCTGAACTACATCATGTCTATGCTGGAAAACGGCACGAACTTGTATGAGGAGTTTCAGACCTACTTCACCACGCAGAAGGAGCTTTTCAAAAGCTCGGGTGATAGTTCTTACCAAGAGCTGACCCAGTATTTCGTCAACCTCAAGGCACAGGGCGATTCGTCTTTGGCACAAATCGAAAAGACCTATGAGGAACACATGACTACCTACGAGGGCGAGCAGACTGCGGCATTTAACACATGGTTTGCTGGTATCAAAGGTAAGCTGAACGAAGATATTGCCGGAAGTCTTCAAAATCAGATTACCGAAGTAGACGAGCGTTTGGCGGCACTGGAACACATGACCTTGAAGAACCTTTTCACTGTACCTGTTGCGATTGACAACACTGGTACTACGCTTCTTGCTGACGATTTGGGTAATGCAATCGTGGCAGATTGGAAATATAAGGAGGAATAAAAATGAGTGCAATCAGTATTGAAACCAAGAAAGTGACGGAACTCACGGCGTTCACCACACCGACCGATTCGTGTCTGATTCCGATTCACGATGGCACAGGCTTGAAGAAAATCACCTTTGCCAATTTCAGAGCCAAGGCGGTTGAAGGTACGGAAGCGAAAATCGCTCCTCTGCTCTTTAACAACGCCGGGGCGCACAACGCAATTTACAGAGGTAAATACCTCGGAAACACAGTAACTACCGCCCAGTATGCCGCTATCAAGGCTGGTACATTCGATGATTTATACATCGGTGACTACTGGACTATCGGCGGTGTCAACTACCGTATTGCGGCGTTCGATTACTACCTCAACAGTGGTGATACGAACTGTACTACCCACCATGTAGTTATCGTGCCGGACACTTGCCTGTACAACGCACAAATGCACAACACCAGCTCCGGCGGTTGGGAAAGCGGTGCGGCAAATACTACGGCTGGCGGCTATGTCGGCTCGGATATGTACAAGAGCAATCTCGAACAGGCTAAGACCACTATCAAGAGTGCGTTCAGCGGTCATGTTCTGAAACACAGAATCTATCTGACGAACGCTGTTGCGAATGGTCGTGCTTCCGGCGGCGCATGGTGCGATTCCGAAGTTGACCTTATGTGCGAGCAGATGGTCTACGGCAGTGGTATTTTCTCCCCTGTTTCTGACGGTAGCAATGTCCCGGCTAACTACCGTGTCGAGAAATCCCAGTTGCCGCTGTTCCAGCACGAGCCGAGCCGTATTTGCAATCGTGCGACATGGTGGTTGAGAGACGTTATTACCGCTTCCTTTTTCGCCTATGTCAACGGCGACGGTCATGCGAGCTACGACAACGCTTCCCATTCTCTTGGCGTTCGCCCGGCTTTCTGTATATCTTAAATCTGCGCCCCCTTGTGGGGCGCACAAGGAGGTTTATTAACAAGTGTCTGTATTGAAATCGAAACGAAAACCGTCACAGTTTGAGGTATTTCACCACCTCAACAAAATGCGTAAGGAGGTCACGGATTTACTGCTCCGTGATTTCGGGTACGACCTCGACAAAGCCGTGAAGAAAGTTGAAACAACCTTCGGCGGCAGACCGTATGAGGAGTTATCACCCGATGAAAAAGTCCGATATGAAAAGCTCATGGAAAAGAACACTGCGTTTGCAGAATGGTTCATCGCAGACGAGCGAAAAGTGATTGTTGATTGTCTGCGTAATATCACCGAGGAGGTATATGTTGCAAACAGCATTTACCCAACCTACCGGGAAGAACTGATTGAGCGTAGAGTTCACCAAGACCGAGCAGTCGGACAGTGTTATAGGCTCACACAGGAATTGCAGTATGCTATCGAGACCCTTCCTGTCGATGTGAACAAGTACCTTCGTTTCGCTGAAATGATACAGACAGAAATAAACCTTCTCAAAGGTTAGAGAAAGTCCGACAACAAGTTCAAGTCGGCTCTCCAAGAGGGTAATCTCTGATTCCGCTTCCAATTTCGCCAATGTCAACAACAACGGTAATGCGAACTACAACAACGCTTCCAATTCTAATGGCGTTCGCCCGGATTTCGATTCTGTGATTGAGTAGCCTATCGAGCGTTTCACAGACAGAGAAAGGAGAGATTATCCTTCTGTATGGTAAATACTAAATGCGACACCTCCTATTACGATAGCCGAGGTTATCAGCGCAAGATATTTGATGGAAATGTTCTTTACGAAAGTAAAGCTAAAGCAATGAAAGGTAGTGATTGGAAACCACAGGTACAGAGGTTTAACATGACCTATCTGTTGGAGTTATCGAAAATGCAACGAGACCTTGAGTACATGGAGTATGAGTTCTTACCAACTACAAACTTCACCTTGCATGAACGAGGAAAGCTCCGGCGTATTACAGGCGAACAGGTTCAAGACAGAATCGTGAAACACGCTCTCTGTGACGAGGTTTTGAATCCTCTGATTGAACCACACCTCATTTATGACAATGGAGCAAGCGTTGTCGGAAAAGGTATCGCTTTCACTCGTAAGAGGTTGCTCACCCACCTTCGGAAATATTATGCACAGCATGGTAGCAACGAAGGGTACATTCTTCTGATAGACTTCTCGAAATACTACGACAATATCAGACATGATGTGTTGTTGAAGTTGTTTGAGCAGTATGTCGATGATGAACACGCCCTATGGCTTCTGCGAAAGACCGTAGAACGCTCAAGGATTGATGTATCGTACATGAGCGATGAAGAATACGAACACTGTCTCGACAGGTTGTTTGATTCTCTCCTCTATCAGTATATGAACCCGAAGCTGTTCACAGGCGAAAAGTTCATGGGGAAGCACCTTAATATCGGAGACCAAGTGGCACAGACCGCCGGAATCTCTTACCGAATACGAATTGATAATTATGTCAAAATCGTTCGAGGTGTGAAATTCTACGCTGGCTACATGGACGATAGTTATGCTATCCACGAGAGCAAAGAGTTCTTACAGGAGCTTCTTGAGGACATTATCGAGATAGCGAACGAACTCGGAATCACGGTCAATACCCGGAAGACGAGAATCTGTAAGCTCTCCGAGCATTGGCGATTTCTTCAAGTTCAATACTCTCTAACGGACACCGGGAGGGTGATTCAGAAAATCAATCCCAAACGGCTTACCGCAATGAGACGGAAAATGAAGAAACTCGCTCCGAAGCTAACAGAAAAGGAGTTTACGGACTTCTATAAGAGTTGGTTTAAGAATCATTACAAAATAATGAGTAAGAAACAACGAAGTAACATGGACACCCTATTCAATCAATTAAAGGAGGTAACGAAATGTACACTATCACCCTTGCCAATGGCAAAAAGCTGACCGGGCTGGATATGAACGGCACGAACTATGTCAGCAAAGAAAAGGTGGACGAGACTATTTTCAAGGATAATCTCTCTACCATGAAGGTCTCCGATGGAGAGACCGAGACTACCTACACTGATATGGTCTTCATTCAGCAGATGGAATGGGCTGACGGCACTTTCTATCTTGCGTTCCGTGAGAAGACCAAGGAGGAGAAGCTGGTAGCCGCTCTCAACGCAACCTCTAATAGTATCACCGATGTACAGGTGGCACTTGCGGAAGTATACGAAATGGTTTTAGGAGGTAACTAACTATGGCTAAAATTTACGTTGCACTGATTCGCAAAGGTCTCAAGACCATTAACGATGTACCCGAACAGCTCCGAGAGGAAGTCAAGAAGCTGTTGGAGGAATAATCATGCTGTGGCGCATTTTGCTATGGCTCAACAGGAAGGAGGTGGAAAACATGGCTGTTATCTATGTGGCACTCATTGTCAAGGGTAAGCGTACTTACGCAAGCGTTCCGGCTGTTCTCAAGGAACAGGTAAAGGAAATACTCATTGACCTTGAGCTGGAAGACCTTATCACGGAATAAGGCGGCATGAGGGAGGGTCGCTCCCGGCTCTCCCTCACATTCTAAAAGAGGAGGACAAGAAATGTGAACATTGAGTTCAATCAGATTCTTACCTTCGTCTCCGTTGTTGCCGCCGTGTACTTTGCTTTCAAGAGCAATAGTCGAGCCAATAATGACGAGGTGAGCAAGAAAGCACAGGTTGACGCTATTCTGTCTCAAAAGCTGGATTCTATCAGTGATGATACGAAAGAAATCCGCAAGGAAATCACAGACGTTAAGGTAAAGGTCAACGACCTGTCCGAGCGTGTCGTGATGGTTGAGCAGTCTACGAAATCCGCACACCACCGACTTGACCGATACGAGGAAGAAGAAATCTACCACTGTAAGCCAAGAAAACGATGGTGGGTATGAAAGGGGTGATACCCGATGAACCATTCAGATTTTGTCAAAACCGTTGCGGCGTATATCAAGAAGTACGCCCCGGTATACGGAATCGAGGTCGTGTCACCTATCATCGCTCAAGCGGTGTTGGAAAGTGGCTACGGCACTTCCGAGCTAGCTGTAAACGCTCATAACTACTTTGGTCTGAAATACCGGGAAGGTCGTTGTAAGACCTGTATCGGTATCTATCACATGGTAGGAAGTGAGCAGAACGCAGACGGCAGTTACACCAGTTCTGCTATGCAGTGGTGTAAGTTCAAGGATATGGAAAACGGAGTTATCGGCTACTTCGATTTCATCAACATTCCGAACTATAAAAATCTCAAAGGCGTTACCGACCCTCGGAAATACCTTGAGATTATCAAAGCTGATGGCTATGCTACGTCTCACAAGTATGTGGACAACCTCATGCGTGTAATTGAGGCATGGCATTTAACCGATTATGACAAGAAGGAGGAAACAAAAATGAGCAACAGTCCTTTGGTGGTCTACACCAAGCTCTCCCCGAACCATTCCGGGCAGAGAACCCATTCTATTGACCGTATCACGCCGCATTGTGTAGTAGGTCAGCTCTCCGCAGAGAGTATCTGTGGCTGTTTTACCAGCACTTCTCGACAGGCGAGCTGTAACTACGGTATCGGCACTGACGGTCGTATCTCCATGAGCGTTGAGGAGAAAAACCGTTCGTGGTGTTCTTCCAGTCGTGAGAACGACCAGCGAGCAGTCACTATCGAGTGTGCGTCTGACAAGACCGCTCCGTATGCGTTCAATGACGCTGTGTATGCGTCTCTCGTGAACCTGTGCGTTGATATTTGTCAGCGTAATGGCAAGAGCAAGCTCTTGTGGCTGGGCGATAAGAATAAAACCCTTGCCTATGCGCCGAAGTCCGATGAAATGGTACTGACGGTACATAGATGGTTCGCCAACAAATCTTGCCCGGGAGACTGGCTATACAACCGTCTCGGCAACCTCGCCGTAGAGGTCACTAAGCGTCTCACAGGCGGCTCTACCGACACTGGTAAGGTAGATGTACCCTCTGACGGTAAAACGCTGTACAGAGTGCAGACAGGGGCGTTCTCGAAGCGTTCCAATGCTGACGCATGGGCGGCAAAGCTGAAAGCGGCTGGCTTTGATACCTACATCGTGCAGATGGGTAATCTGTACAAGGTACAGGTCGGTGCTTACAGTCAGAAGTCCAATGCCGAGAACATGATGACGAAGCTGAAAGCCGCTGGCTATGACGCTTTTATCACTACCAAGTCCGGCACTGCGGCTGGTACTACGAAGAAATCTGCGGCTGAAATCGCCAAGGAAATCTACAACGGTACTTGCTCTGACGCTCGCTGGTCTTCGTGGGGCAACGGTGCAGACCGTGTAAATCGTCTGAAACAGGCTGGTTATGACCCGAGCGAAGTGCAGTCCGAGGTCAATAAGCTGTTTTAACCCAAGTAGTAAAAGTAGTTGAAAATCGGTTTTTGCGTAAACTTTTTATAGATACGCGCGTATATAGAGGAAGTTATACGAAAAA
>ENA-OYXV01000970-OYXV01000970.1-human-gut-metagenome-genome-assembly--contig:-NODE-970-length-16838-cov-6.132038_pt1 | contig 16838 bp, 16 predicted proteins | sample MGYA00244846_ERZ653424 | MGnify/ENA primary metagenome ERZ653424 (study PRJEB26926, sample SAMN06165108) | human gut metagenome | biome: ENVO:00009003; feature: ENVO:2100002; material: ENVO:00002003...
GTTATCGCTGCCACCGACGGCCCCATGGCTCAGACCAAGGAGCACCTGCTGCTGGCTCGCCAGGTTAACGTGCCCTATATCGTTGTCTTCCTGAACAAGTGCGATCAGGTCGACGATGAGGAGCTGCTCGAGCTCGTCGAGATGGAAGTCCGTGAGCTGCTCGACAAGTACGATTTCCCGGGCGACGACACCCCGATCATCAAGGGCTCCGCTCTGAACGCCCTGATTTCCGAGTCCACCGATCCGAAGGCCCCCGAGTATGCCTGCATCTGGGAGCTCATGGACGCTGTTGACACCTGGATCAAGACCCCGGAGCGTGCCGCTGACAAGCCGTTCCTGATGCCCATCGAGGACGTGTTCACTATCTCCGGCCGTGGCACCGTCGTTACCGGCCGTGTCGAGCGTGGCGTCGTCAAGGTTGGCGATAAGGTTGAGATCGTCGGCATCAAGGACACCCAGGAGACCACCGTCACTGGCACCGAGATGTTCCACAAGACCCTCGAGTTCGCCGAGGCTGGCGACAACGTCGGCTGCCTGCTCCGCGGCATCGACAAGAAGGGCGTTGAGCGTGGCCAGGTTCTCGCTGCTCCGAAGTCCATCCACCCCCACACCAAGTTCAAGGGCCAGGTTTACGTCCTGTCCAAGGAAGAGGGCGGCCGTCACACCCCGTTCTTCAACAACTACCGTCCGCAGTTCTACTTCCGTACCACCGACGTGACCGGCGTCATCAGCCTCCCCGAGGGTGTTGAGATGTGCATGCCCGGCGACAACGTCGACATGGACGTCGAGCTGATCACCCCGATCGCCATCGAGCCAGGCCTGCGTTTCGCTATCCGTGAAGGCGGCCGTACCGTTGGTTCCGGTGTTGTCATCGCCATCAACGAGTAATTCATCGCTTTGAAATTCTCCTCCGGCTTTGCCGGGGGAGAATTTTTTTAGATGCCTGATGAGACAAAGCGGCGGGCTGCCCATCTCGGACAGCCCGCCGTTTGTTATCAGGTTTCGGTTAACTGCGCTTCGCGTTGTCTGCGCGCAGCTGCGCATATGCGATCACGGCGACGATGCAGTACCCGGCAAGTGAGATCACAGACGCCTCAATGCCAAATTGCCCGCCCGTGACGGCGAAGCTGCGCGTGTCGAGCACGTAGCTCGCGATGGCGTGCGCATCTGCTGCCTCGCCGATCGAGAGTCCGCCGCCGATGATCACGATGTTCCAGACGGCGTGCACGATTCCACTGTTCCAGACCGAGCCGCTTTGCAGCGCAATGAGCGAAAACATCACGCCGACCATTGTTCCGGTGAGGATGACGAGCAGGCAGCTTCCGAACGTAAACTCCGTGCCCAGAATGTGCACAATGCCAAACAGGAGCGACGGCACGATGACGGCGACGATTTTGTTCCAACGCTGCGCAAAGAGGTTCAGGATCACACCGCGAAAGACCATTTCCTCCACGAAGCCGGCGGCGATGCCGGTGAACGCGATCCCGGCGCTGAGTGTGCTGAACATTTCATCGCCGCGCATATCCGCGCGCACAAATGTGCCGCGAAAGAGCAGCAGATAGCAGCCGGTCACAGCCAGCGGCAGGAGCACCGCCGTGATTGCCCAGCGGGGCTGAATGTGCAGCTTCGGCATCCCGAGTGCGGCCGTATGCTCGTGCAGCACCTTTTCGCTCAGCAGCCGCAGCGCAGCGTAGGCAAGACCTGCATACAGGATGCCGGCGATGATGTTGCAGACACCGGCCGGGAGCTTGATCATGGCGAGCAGATCGGCTGCTCCCTGCGCGATCAGCTGCGTCAGGATGAGCGATAGAATGGCAGCGAGCGCGCCGCCGAGTGTTTTGTATGTGCGCATGGTTACCCTCCAAAATGAAAAATAGAAATATCGAGATATTTGATCTCACAATTTCTAACTTTTTATATTACCACGTCCGATCCGCATTGTACAGGGAAAATGATTGCATTTCGGCGTTGTTGCCTGCTCCGCTTCGTAAAAACTCCACAAATTTCAGGTGACGTGCGCACAAATCAGCGCCGCGCGTCGCCGATCAGGATGGCTGGGCAGACGAAAAACGCGTTGATTTGCGCCGCAAAATGTGGTACGCTGTCTGCGCGAAAAAGTCCGGCCTCAGCCGGGAAATTGACGCGAATGGAAAGACGACTATGGATTATTATCTTTTGGCAGATATGACGGTGCAGATCGGCTATGAGCTTGCGATCGCCGGCGCGGAGACCTACCGCGTCGAGGAGACGATGCGCCGCGTGATCGCGGCGTATGGCACGGAGGGGCAGGCGTTCGCCATCCCGAACTGCGTCGCCGTGAGTTTCGTGGCGCAAAATACAAAGCCTCTGACGATTATGAAGCGTGTCGGCTACCATGGCAACGACCTTGAGCGCATCGAAAAGCTCAACGCGCTCAGCCGGCGCATCTGCGCCGAGGTGCCGGAACTGGCCGAGGCGCAGCGCTGGCTCAAGGAGACAGTGGCGGGCGTGCGCAGCTACGCCACGGGTGTCTACTATCTCGGCAACTTCATTGCCGCGGCAGGCTTTTGCTGCGTCTTCGGCGGCACGGTACGCGACTGGCTGTGGGCGGGGCTGAGCGGCCTGATCATCGGCTTTGTCACGCGCTGGCTCGACCGGCTCGAGGTCAACCAGTTTTTCAGCACCATCGCGGCGTCGTTTCTCATGGCCCTGCCGGCATATATCGCGGCCGGGCTGGGCTGGCTCGACTGCGTGGCTGTGGTCATCATCGGCGCGCTGATGCTGCTTGTGCCGGGGCTGTTGATCACAAACTCCATGCGCGACATCATCTACGGCGACACCAGCTCCGGCGTCAGCCGAATCGTGCAGGTGCTGCTCTCGGCGTTTGCCATCGCGCTCGGCACGGCGGCCGCGTGGCACGTCACCGCGCCGCTCTATGGCCATGCGGAGGCAGCCGCAGCGCTGACCTATCCGCTCTGGGTGCAGGCGATCGCGACGTTTGTCGCCTGCTTCGGCTTCGTGATCCTGTTCAATGTCCACGACTGGGGGCGCATTTTGTGTGCGGTCGGCAGCGCGCTGACGTGGATCGTGTACCTCCTGTGCATTCGGGCGGGGCACACGGTCTACAGTGCCAACTTCTTTTCCGAGGTCGTGGCCGCGTTTTATTCCGAGGCCATGGGGCGCTGGCGTAAGTGCCCGGTCACGTCCTATCTCGTCATTTCGAGCATTCCGCTGCTGCCCGGCGCGGGCATTTATTATACGATGAGTATCGGGCTTTCGGGCGCGGTACAGGAGGCGCTGCAAAAGGGACTCGAGACGGCCGGCATCGCGGGCAGTCTTGCAGTCGGTATTCTGCTGGTGTCGACGGTGTTTCGCGTCATGAACGTGCGAAAGCGCCGCCTGACGTCCGGACGCACATGATCAGGGAGGACATGACCATGGAAACGTACCGTGTGCTCTTATTCGATATCGACAACACACTGCTGGACTTCACGGCCGGGGCAATGCAGTCCATGGAGGCCATTTTTCTCGAGGCGGGTCTTGCGTATACCCCGGAGATGTTCGGCGTGTTCCAGACGGAAAACGACAAGCTCTGGGCGCGCATTGAGCGCGGGGAACTGACGATTGCGGGGCTGCGCGATGTGCGCTGGCAGACGATTCTTGCCTGCCTCGGTCTTGAGGCGGACGGTGCAGCGATGGAGGATGCGTTTCGCATCCGGCTGCACGAGAGTGCCGTGCCGGTCGCGGGTGCACGGGAGATGCTGGAGCATCTGCACGGGAAATACCGCCTGTGCGCTGCGAGCAACGGCCCCTATGCGCAGCAGGTGAACCGGCTGCGCCGCGCGGGGATGTATGATTTTTTCGAGACGCTCTTCATCTCCGGACAGATCGGCGCGGAAAAGCCGAGCACGGTGTTTTTTGACCGCTGCATGGAGCACTTGCCCGGGGTACGGCCGGAGCAGTGCCTCATGATCGGCGACTCGCTCACGGCGGATATTGCGGGCGGCAGGGCAGCGGGGATGCACACCTGCTGGTTCGACCCGGATGATCGTGGCAGCGCCATGCCGCCGCAGGCGGATCTGCGCATCACGCGGCTGGAACAGCTGACGGATATTCTGTTATGACGGCTATTTTATAAAGACGAAAAGGAGCGCCCGCCAGGATGTGCGAGCGCTCCTTTTTTATATATGCGCTAAAAACGCGGGTGCAGCCACTTTGCATCCGCGTCAGCTTGTAAAGAGAACCTCGTGGCCTTTCGCCGCTGCAGCGGCGAAAAAATGCCCAATCATTTTCTCCGGCGACATGTGCGGCGGAGAAAATACCGCTCGGCCTGCAAACGTGCGCGCCGTCCGTCCAAGGCGGACGGCGCGTGCGCTGCAGTCAGGCCGCAAACCCTTCTGTCAAAAAAGGAAACTTTTTTGACAGCAACAAACGCGGGTGCAGATTGCTCTGCACCCGCGTGGGGTTATGCGGTTTTTGCGTCAGCCGAAGATCAGATCTTCATGCAGACGTCCCATGCACGCCAGATGACGGTGCGCAGGTTGCCGATGGCAACGCAGTCACCGACGCGGTGCACGTGACGGCCCTTTTCGCCAACCGGAGCGGGCACAAAGCCGATGCCGTTGACGACGTTGTCGCACTCGACGTCGAAGGTCTTTCCGTCCGGACCCTTGACGGTCACGCTGCCGTCGCGGATGGCGGTGATGGTGGAGTGCAGGTAGGTCGGAACCTTGTGGTACTCCATCGCGTCACGCAGGAAGGAGGTGTTGGCAAGGCAGGTAGCCTGAGCCGCGACCAGGTCGCCGGCGTACTCGACGATGATGGGGTGCTTGCCCTGAAGGATCAGGTCGTAAGCCGCCTCGCAGGAGGACTGGCCGCCGCCGAAGAACAGAACCTTGTCGCCGACTTCCTTCTTGTCCTTGAGCAGCTCCGTGAAGCTCAGGGTCTTCTCGAAGCCCGGGATCATGGGCATGGTTCTCGGCACGGAGCCGGTGGCCACGATGATCTCGTCAAAGCCGCGCATGGTGCCAAGGTCGGTAACCTCGGTGTTGAAGCGGATGTCGATGCCCTGCTTCTCGACTTCTTTCTTGTACCACTCAATGAGTTCCTTATCGTTCTCCTTGAAGCTCATCGCGGAAGCGGTGAGGAACAGGCCGCCGAGCTCATTGGTCTTTTCGAAGATGACCGGCTTGTGGCCGCGCTGCTTGAGCACGAGCGCGCACTCCATGCCGCCGATGCCGGCGCCGATGATGGCAACCTTCTTCGGGCTCTTGGTCGGGACGATCTTATACTTGTTGTGCTGCATCGTGGTCGGGTTCAGCGCGCAGCGGCCCAGGTGCAGGGAATCCTGCGTGCTCTGGATGTTCGCGGTGCCCTTGAACTTCGCAAAGTTGAAGCAGCCGTTGTGGCAGCGGATGCAGGGCTTGATCTCGTCCTGACGGCCCTCGAGGATCTTGTGGATCCACTCGGGGTCAACGAGGTTCTGACGCGCGATGGCAACTGCATCGAGACGGCCGGCAGCGATCTCTTCCGCGGCCTTGACCGGATCCATACGGCCGGCGCAGGCGACGGGCTTGTCGGTGAACTTCTTGATGTGCTCGACGTACTCGAGGTTGCAGTTGTCGGGCATATACTGAGGCGGATGTGCCCAGTACCATGCGTCGTAAGTACCGTTGTCGCAGTTGAACATGTCGTAGCCGGCATCGCCCAGGTACTTGATGGCCTTCTCGGACTCAGCCATGTCACGGCCGAACTCTTCGAAGTCGGTCTCATACGGCATAGCGCCCTTGCCCCATGCTTTGGTCTTGGAGACGACGGAGTAACGCAGGGACACCGGGAAGTCGGCACCGGCCTGACGCTTGATGGACTGCACGATCTCGACCGGGAAACGGAAACGGTTCTCGAAAGAGCCGCCGTACTCGTCGGTACGATGGTTCCAGTTGGCGATGGTGAACTGGTCAAGCAGATAGCCTTCGTGGACAGCGTGGATCTCAACGCCGTCGACACCGGCCTCACGCAGCAGCTTCGCGGTCTTGCCGAACGCATCGACCATCTCGTGGATCTCTTCGACGGTCATCGGGCGGGAGAGCATGTCCTCCTGCCAACGGTTCGGGGTAGCGGAAGCGGAAGCGCAGCAGTAGCTGACGTCGATGACGGGCTTGGCAAGAGCGCCGAGCACCTTGTTATTGTTCAGAGTGACCATCCAGGGGGCAACAGCCATGGAACGGCCGAAACCAGCGGCGAGCTGAATGAACAGCTTGGAGCCGGTCTTGTGGTACTCGACCATGTAGTCGGCGAGTTCCTTGAACATCTTCTTGTTCTGCCAGAGCCATCTGCGGCCCATGGTGTCGCGGACACACTGCATGCCCGGGAGAACCAGACCGACGCCGTCCTGTGCACGGTTGAGCAGGAAGTTCGCAGCTTCCTTATCAAAGTGGCAGGGCTCCAGCCATCCAAACAGAGAGGTGCCGCCCATGGAGCACTGGACAATGCGGTTTTTGATCTCGACATTGCCAATCTTCCACGGAGTAAACAGCGCGCTATACTTTTCGTCCATGAAATACATCCTTCCTTTTTCTTTTATTACGAAGATGATCCGCCGTTGCTCCCAGCGGGTCATCGGACGCTTCTGTAAGCACACACCGCACAAGATGCATACATACTGTGCATATCATAGCATACATTTTGACAAAAAGCAATGAAATTCAATCGACCGTCTCGTGTATTTTGCTCACAAAAAGCGAAAAAGTGTGACAAATGAGGCAAAAATCGGACGATTTTTTTCAAAGGGAAATATGCGCCGTGCCCGGTGCCGGTATAGGAAAACAACGAAAAACTGCCGGAAAATCGGTGAGAAATATATGAATTTGTGCTTGCAATCCGGTATCGGCTGTGCTATCTTAATACCATTCATTCCTTCACCTATAAAAACGATATGTATTAAGGAGGCTTTCACAATGGGCGAGCAACTGGATCGCGCGCAGGCTTGGGCGCTGCTGACGGAATTCAATCAGGATCCATTCCATCTGCATCATGCCAGAACGGTCGAGGGTGTCATGCGCTATTTTGCGCAGGAGCTCGGATACGGGGACGAGGTGGACTTTTGGGGCATTGTCGGTCTGCTGCATGATCTGGACTTTGAACGTTATCCTGACCAGCACTGCATCCGCTCGCAGGAGATCATGCGCGAGCGCGGTCTGGATGAGCGCCTCATCCATGCCACAGCCAGCCACGGCTACGGCATCACGGTCGACATCGTGCCGGAGCATGAGATGGAAAAGGTGCTCTATGCGACCGATGAGCTGACCGGCCTGATCGGTGCGGCGGCACTGATGCGTCCGTCCAAGAGCGTACAGGACATGGAGCTCAAGTCCCTCAAGAAAAAATATAAGAGCAGCGGCTTTGCCGCCGGCTGCTCGCGCGAGGTCATCCAGCGCGGCGCCGATATGCTCGGCTGGAGTCTGGACGAGCTGCTGACGCGCACGCTCGATGCCATGCGCGCGGTCGAGCCGGTCGTGGCGGCTGAGGAAGCCTGAACGTGCAAAAATAACGCCGGGGAGATGCACCGGCGTTTTTGGAGACTGTCAAAAAGTGTTGCTTTTTGACAAAGGGGTTAGCGGCCTGACTGCAGCGCACGCGCCGTCCGTCAAGACGGACGGCGCGCACGTTTGCAGGCCGAGAAGTATTTTCTCAGCCGCACATGTCGCCTGAGAAAATGATCGGACTTTCTTTCGCCGCACCGGCGGCGAAAGGCTACGAGGTTTTTGACAAGCTGACAAAACGCCGGGGAGGTGCCCCAGCGTTTTTGCGTACAAGATCGCAAAGAACTGTCTTGAATTCCTTGCGATTTGATAGTATATTATTCGTAACACCTGTAAGCAAGGAGGCAACAGATCATGGTGATCTCAACCAAGGGGCGCTATGCGCTGCGCCTGATGATCGACCTGGCGCAGCATTGCGACGAGGGCTACATTTCGCTCAAGACTGTGGCACAGCGGCAGAACGTGTCCCTGAAATATATGGAGGCGATCGCAGCGGCACTCAACCGCGCGAGCCTTGTCCTCAGCCAGCGCGGCAAGGAGGGCGGCTATTGCCTGAGCCGTCCGGCGTGCGACATCACGGTCGCGCAGGTGCTGCACAGCACCGAGGGCAGCATGGCTGCCGTGGCGTGCCTTGAATCCGGGGAGAGCTGCTGCGAGCGCGCGGAGCAGTGTCTGACGCTGCCGATGTGGAAAAAGCTCGACGCCGTCATGGACAACTATCTGTCGAGCGTCTCCGTGCAGGACCTGCTTGACGGCAAAGTGTGACCGGCGCGGTCGGGGAAGGAGAAGCAATTCTCTTTCCCCGATGAGGCTGTCAAAAAGTATTACTTTTTGACAAAGGGGCTGCAGTCTGCTGCGCGCATAATTTGTGCGCCGCCAGCGCACAAATTCCACACTTGCAGCCTGAGAAGTATTTTCTTCGCCGCACATGTCGCCGAAGAAAATGATTGGACTTTCTTTCGCCGTGCCATTGGCGAAACTCTACAAGGTTCTTTGAAAGCTGGTCGGGGAAGGAGAAGCAATTCTCTTTCCTCGATTTTTCTTTTTGCAAATTCCTATTGACAAGAAGGGAAATACGTGATACCATTTACCCACAAGGAAAGTAGGAATTAGAAAACAGACATATCTGGAGGAGAGCTTATGCGCGTTTATGCAGACAATGCGGCGACCACAAAACTATCCGCCGCTGCAAAGGAAGCCATGCTTCCGTACTTTGATGAGATATATGGAAACCCCAGCACCCTCTACACGCTCGGTCAGGAGGCGGCGGAACATCTGCTGGCCTGCCGCACAGAGATCGCACAGCTGATCGGCGCGGCCGACCCGCGGGAGATCGTGTTCACCTCCGGCGGCAGCGAGGCCGACAATCAGGCCATCGTCTCTGCCGCCGAGAACGGCGCGCGCAAGGGGAAAAAACACCTCATCTCCACAAAATTTGAGCACCATGCGGTGCTGCACACGCTTGACAAGCTGCGCCGGCAGGGCTTTGAGGTAACGCTGCTGGATGTGCACGAAGACGGCGTTGTTCGCGTCGAGGACGTGGCGGCGGCCATCCGTGACGACACGGCGCTCGTGTCGGTCATGTTCGCCAACAACGAGATCGGCACGCTCCAGCCCATTCAGGCCATCGGCGCGCTCTGCCGCGAGCGGGGTGTCCCGTTTCACACGGATGCGGTGCAGGCGATCGGCCATGTGCCCGTGAATGTGCAGGAGATGAATATCGATATGCTCTCGTGCTCGGCGCACAAATTCCATGGGCCGCGCGGCGTCGGCTTCTTGTATGCCAGGCGCGGCATCCCGCTCACGAATATCATCGAGGGCGGTGCGCAGGAGCGCGGCAAGCGCGGCGGCACGGAGAATACTCCGGCGATCGCCGGCATGACGGCGGCACTGCGCGAGGCGGTCGACCATATGGATGAGAATATGCGCAAGGTCACACGCCTGCGCGAGACGCTCATTACAGGGCTTGAGACCATTGCGCACGCGCGGCTCAACGGCGAGCGCACACAGCGTGTCCCGGGAACGGTGAACTTCTGCTTCGAGGGCATCGAGGGCGAGTCGCTGCTGCTCCTGCTCGACCGCAAGGGCATTGCCGCCTCCTCCGGCAGTGCCTGCACCTCCGGCTCGCTTGACCCCAGCCATGTGCTGCTGGCGCTCGGGCTGCCGCACGAGGTCGCACACGGCTCGCTGCGTCTGTCCGTGGGCGAATACAACACGGACGAAGAGATGGCGTACATCGTCGAAAATGTCCGTCAGGTGGTCGACTACCTGCGCAGCATCTCCCCGGTGTGGGACGAGCTGGAGACAGGTGTGCGTCCGCACCAGATCTAACAGATAACAGATTCAGATAAAGGAGGCTTTCCTATGGCATTGTACAGCGAAAAGGTCATGGACCATTTTGAAAACCCCCGCAACGTCGGCAAAATGCCCGATGCCGACGGCATCGGCGAGGTCGGCAACGCCAAGTGCGGCGACATTATGCGCATGTATATCAAGGTCCGCGACGATGTCATCACGGACGTGAAGTTCAACACCTTCGGCTGCGGCAGCGCGATCGCGTCCTCGTCGATGGCGACCGAGATGATCAAGGGCAAACCGGTCTCTGAGGCGCTGGAGCTGTCCAATAAGGCGGTCATTGAAGCGCTGGATGGCCTTCCGGCACAGAAGATCCACTGCTCCGTGCTGGCGGAGGAGGCAGTCAAGGCGGCCGTAAAGGATTACTACGATAAAAATGGTATCGCCTATGACGCCGATCTCTTTTCGACGCATGACTGCGCCGCCTGCCACGGCGGCTGAAGCAACCAAGCTGCTTTTTTCTTTCTTCCCCCTTCTATGTTTTTGCGGAAAGCACCCGACCGTTTGGCCGGGTGCTTTCTGTCTCTCGGCAGAAAAAAGCCCCGGCAGGTCTGCGGAAGCCTGCCGGGAGGATGGCGTCAGTAATAGATGCTGTTTCGCTTTGGCTTTGGCCGGAAGTGGATGCCGGACACCATGCCGAGCGCGGCGAAGGACGTGAACAGCGACGAGCCGCCGTAGCTGAAAAACGGCAGCGTGATGCCGATGACTGGCGTGATGCCGATGCACATGCCGATGTTCTCAAACGTCTGGAATGTCAAAAATGCGGCCACACCGAAGCACACGAGCGAGCCCATGTTGCTGCCCGAACGGATGCCGACCATGACGCAGCGGATGATGATGATCAGCAGCAGCACGATGACGAGGATGCAGGCGATCATGCCGAGCTCCTCACCGATGACGGCGTAGATGAAGTCAGTGTGCTTGCCGGCGAGGGCATTGGACTGACTCTGCGTGCCGTTGCCGAGCCCCGCACCGGTCCACTGGCCGGAGGCGAGGGCGATCTTGCTCTGATGCGGCTGCCAGTTGATGCCGGTGTTGGTCGGGTCGATGCTGGAGTCATAGGGCGCGAGAATGCGGTTTTTCTGATAGTCGTGCAGCACAAAGTTCCACAGCAGCGGGATCATCGCGGCGATGGCCGCAAAGCCGATGGCAAACCAGTGCAGCGCAAAGCCGGCGGCAAAGAGCATCACGAGGAAGATGGAAAAGAAGATCAGCGCCGAACCGAGGTCGGACGACACGAAGAGGATTAGGCCGAACAGCAGCACAAAGTGGACAGCCAGCTGTGCGACCGACCACACGGAGTTGAGGTCGTGGTATTCTTTCAGGTAACTGATCTGCTTTGCCAGCACGACGATAAATGTGAGCTTGACGACCTCCGTCGGCTGGATGCCGATGCCGAAAAAGCGCAGCCAGCCGGTGTTGCCGGTGTTGTCGCTCACGCCGAAGGGGATCAGCAGCAGCAAAAACAGCGCATTGAATGCGCACAGGATCTGCCATTTGTCGGCCAGAACGTCCACATCCAGCACGGTCATGGCGACAAACGCGACCACACCGAGAATGAGCGACGCGCTCTGTACAATGACATACTTGGCCGAGTGATATGACGCCGTGGCACTCGAGATGACGATGATACCGAACGTGGCGCAGATGAGACCCATCACGAGCAGGAAAATATCCGCTCGGTGAAAAAACTCCTTTGCGTAGGACAGTGCTTTTTTCAAGATGGCCTCCTTTCCGCCAGACCGGCGATTTGAAATCGGCAATGATTATATCACAGAAAACCGCTTTACGCAACGGGCGAAACCGTGCTATAATACTTCTTCAGAATCGGAGGGATACCATGCAGGAATATCTGACCCACAGTGAAGCGGAGACCGAACAGGCCGGCGCGGATTTTGCGCGCACCCTGCCGGACGGCAAGGTCGTGGCCATGTACGGTGAGCTCGGCAGCGGCAAGACCGCCTTCGTGCGCGGGATGGCGCGCGGCATGGGGCTGACGTGCCGTGTCTCGAGCCCCACGTTCACGATCGTGAACGAATATGAGGGGCCGCGCGAGCTGATTCATTTTGATATGTATCGCCTCGGCAGCGCCGACGAGCTGTTTGACATCGGTTGGGAGGATTATGTCAACCGCGGCTCGGTCTGCGCCGTCGAATGGAGCGAGAATGTGGAGGACGCCTTTTACGGCGACGAGGTCGTTGTCCGCTTTGAAAAGCTCGGACCGACGACCCGGCGCATCATCATCACGGAAGGGAGCGGGAAATCATGCTGATCCTCGCACTGGAATCATCTGCAAAGGCGGCGTCGGCGGCGCTTTGCCGCGACGGTGTGCTCATCGCCCAGAGCCAGCAGTGCAGCGGCCTGACGCATAGCTGCACGCTGCTGCCGATGGCAGAGCAGATGCTCAAGGACACCAATATTGCGCTTTCGGACGTTGACGCCATCGCCGTCGCGCGCGGACCGGGCTCGTTCACCGGCATCCGCATCGGCGTGTCGACGGCAAAAGGTCTCGCCTGGGGCGCGCAGAAGCCCGCCATCGGCGTGTCGACGCTCGAGGCCATGGCGTATCACGGCATCGCGGCAGGGGAGGGCGCGCTCGTGTGCGCGGCCATGGACGCCCGCCGCAGCCAGATCTACAACGCGCTCTTTGAGATCCGGGACGGAAAACCGCGGCGTCTTTGTCAGGATCGTGCGATTTCGCTCGCGGAGCTGGGCGCGGAATTGAAAAAAATGCAGAAATCCGTTTTTCTGGTTGGCGACGGTGCGCAGCTGTGCTATAATACGTGTTTGGACATGGGCATCCCCGCAGTGCTTGCGCCGGGCAATCTGGCCGTGCAGAGTGCGTGGGGCGTGGCCATGGCCGCCTTCGGGCAGACGCCTGCCCCGGCGGAGGAGCTGCTCCCGGTCTATCTGCGCTTGTCGCAGGCCGAGCGGGAACGTCAGGCGCGGCTCGCGGCCGAGGCGGAAAAAGACTGAAAGTAAAATACGGATGCAACAAAGGAGACGACGAGATGAGTAAAGTTCACGTTTTTGACCACCCGCTGATCCAGCACAAGCTCTCGATCCTGCGCGACAAGAACACCAGCGTCAAGGAGTTCCGGGAGCTGATTTCCGAGATTGCCATGCTGATGTGCTTCGAGGCTACGCGCGACCTCCCGCTTGAGGAGATCGACGTTGAGACCCCGGTCGCCACGGCACACTGCAGGCACATCGCCGGCAAGAAGCTGGCCATCGTGCCGATCCTCCGCGCCGGCCTCGGCATGGTCGACGGCATGGTCACCATGATGCCGAACGTCAAGGTCGGTCACATCGGCCTGTTCCGCGACCCGCAGACGCTCGAGCCGGTGAAGTATTACTTCAAGATGCCGCCCGATATCGCCGAGCGCGATGTCATCATCGTTGACCCCATGCTCGCCACCGGCGGCAGCGCGTCTGCTGCGGTGAAATTCATGAAGGAAGTCGGCTGCAAGCACATCAAGCTCATGTGCATCATTGGTGCGCCCGAGGGCGTGCAGGTGATGCAGACCGAGCACCCGGACGTGGACATCTACGTCGCGGCGCTCGACGATCACCTCAACGAGCACGGCTACATCGTCCCCGGTCTCGGTGACGCGGGCGACCGTATCTTCGGCACGAAGTGATCCGCTCCTGTTGATCCCATAAGCAAACACCCGGTATTGGAACGCCAATACCGGGTGTTTTTTTGCTGCGTTATTGCAGGTTCAGGTGCTTGCGCAGCATGCCGTGCGTGAGGAAGAAGAAGCCCGCACAAAACGCCAGCGCGCCCACACACGCACAGCCAAGCACGGTCCAGAGCGCCTGCAGCACGGTCATCGTGTTGACGGCCGAGGTGGCCGGCCAGTAGAACGCGCCGAAGATCAGCGTCAGCACGATGCGCGTGCCGATCCAGAGCACGAAGAAGAACACGACGGACATGAGTCCTTTGTTTTTCTTGAAGCTCTGGCCGATTGCCATGGCGGCGTAGGTCATCAGGCACAGCGCGACGCAGCACAGCAGCAGGAACGCGACGAACTCGATGATAAGCCCCGCGCTCTGCGCGCCGGTCATGGGCATACCGAACGTGTAGGTGACCTGAAAGCGGACCGCATCCTGATATGAGCCGAAGCGGCCCGTCACCAGCAGACCGAGCGCATCGACGGCGAGCGCACCGAGAAACCACACGACCGAGACGATCAGCTTCGAGCAGATCAGCTCCGTCGTCGAGACCGGCAGCGTGAACATCAGGTATCCCTCATCGGTCATGAGGTTGCGGTAAAAGCGCAGGATCATCAGCACGACTGTCGTCACAACGGCGGCGATGAGTGAGAGTGAAAACACGAACGACACGAGCGCGCCGATGGCGCGGATCAGAAAGCCGTTCTGGTTTTCACACAGGCGGGTGATCAGCCCCGTGAACAGACCGAGCACCGGCACGGCCGCATACAGCGGCAGCATGATGCGCGCTGTCGCGCGAAAATCCTGCTTTAAGAGTTTTCCTAGCATCTGAATACCTCCCGGAACACAGCGTCTACCGATTTGCCCTCCCTGGCGCGCAGGTCATCCGCCGACGACTGCAGCAGCAGATGCCCGCGGCTGAGAAACGCCACGTCGTCGAGAATGTGCTCCACGTCTGCGATCAGGTGCGTGGAGATGACGACGGCGGCCTCAGGGTTGTAGTTGGAGATGATGGTGCTGAGAATGTAGTCGCGCGTCGCGGGGTCGACGCCGCCGATCGGCTCGTCGAGCAGATAGAGCTTTGCCTTGCGGCTCATGACGAGGATGAGCTGCACCTTTTCGCGCGTGCCCTTGGACATCCGCTTGATCTGCTGCTTCGGCTGGATGCCGAGCCGCTGCATCATCTGCACGGCGGCGGCGCGGTCAAAGTCGTCATAGAAGTCGCCGAAAAAGTCCAGCAGCTGCAGCGCCGTCATCCAGTCGGCAAAATAGGTGCGCTCCGGCAGGTAGGAGACGATCTTCTTCGTGCCCTTGCTCGGCGCCATGCCGTCGATGAGGATTTCCCCGGCATCCGGCGTCAGCAGACCGTTTGCCAGCTTGATGAGCGTGCTCTTGCCGCTCCCGTTCGGGCCGAGCAGACCGACGATGCGCCCCGGCTCGACCGCGAGATCCACGCGGTCGAGTGCCGGTTCTGCGCCGTAACTCTTGCACAGCCCTCTGCATTCGAGAATTGCCATGTTTGTTAGTCCTCCTTTGCCTGCTGCAGATCCTGCCGCAGCAGCTCGAGCGCCTGCGCCCGGTCATAGCCGAGCTGCGCCAGCGCCTGCCAGAATGCGTCGATGCCGGCCTGTGCCAGCCGACGCTTTTCCTGCTCGATGCGCGCGATGTCCTCCGTCACGGTGCGCCCGGCCGTGCGCTGCGTCCGGATGAGCTCCAGACGCTCCAGCTCGGCGAACGCGCGCTGCATCGTGTTCGGGTTCACACCGGCGTCGGCTGCAAATTCCCGCACCGACGGCAGCCTGCCGCCCGGCGGAAACTGACCGAGAATGATCGCGCGGGCGATCTGATCCACGAGCTGCGTGTAGACAGGCGCGTCATTGCGAATGTTCCAGTTCATGGTGCGCCTCCTATCCGAAATGCGTATCACTGTATTAAGCGATTAAGACAATAGCACAACTGCATCGTGCAGTCAAGCAGAATTTTGTGAAGAAAATGTAAAAACGCCCGCAGCGGCTGCTGCGGGCGTGATATATGTCGTGAAAGGGCGGACTCAGCGTTCGGGCTCCTGCTCACAGACGGCGGCCGGAACGGCGCGCCTTTGCGCGAGCAGGCCGGGTAAGATGGAGGCCAGACTGCCGCAGAGGATGCACACGATGCCGGCGAGCATATTGCCGGGGATGGCCTCGTGCAGGATGAGAAACGCAAGCAGCGGCGCGAGCGCGGGCTTAAAGAAGAACACGAGCGATGTCGTCTGCGCGCTCGTGACCTCCATCGACAGGAAGTAGCACGTAAAGCCGATGCCGGTCACGCCGATGTAGATATAGAGGACGATCGGCAGATTTGCCGCCGTGTAGCCCGTGAGAAAGGGGATGTTCGCAAAGGTGTCCAGACCGGCGGCGGTCAGCGCGGCGGAGACGGAGGGGATATGCGTCAGCGCGGCGAGCGCCATCATTTCGGCCGCGCCGAGCAGAAAGCTGAAGCACGACACGACAAGACCGCCGAAGCGCGCGCACTGCCGTTTGCCGCACACGCCGTAGAGCGCGAACAGCAGCGTGCCCAGCAGGATGTACGTCACACCGAGCGCGTCGAGCTTCAGATGCCACGGCTGGATGATGAGCACGATGCCGATCACGTCGAGCGCAAGACCCAGAATCTGATTTTTGGAGATTTTCTCCCGCAGCAGCAAAAACGCAAACAGCGTCACGAACACGGGGTTGCTCGAAAACAGCACGCCGACGACCGACGCCTGTACGCGCGCGACGGCGAGCTGATACAGCGACATGCTCACAGCGATGCCCATCAGTCCCAGCAGTGCAAACGTGCCGAGCGCTCTGCCGTCGAGCGACAGACGGCGCTTTTTCAGCTCACGCACGGCCAGCGGCACGAGCACCAGCCCGCCGACCAGAAAGCGGCTGAAGTTGAGCTGGATGGGGTTTAATTGTCCGGCAATACACTTGAGCGCGACCTCCATGCTGGAAAACAGCAGCGTCGTGATCAGGATGTAAAGATATCCGCGTTTCATATCCGCACCTTCTTTTTTCGGTTTCACAGATGTTTTTCGTTGTAACATCATTTTGGCCGCTTGTCAAGCGGTATCGGCGCTGAAAATGCGCTGCATCCTGCATCCTGCCTGGCAGCGGGCACAGGGTACAGAAAGCGCGGTATCAGCGCGGCAGACGGCCGGCATTGCGCTCCCAGAACACACCGTCGGCATAGCCCTGAATGGCGGGGTTTTCGGCCTGTCTCTTATACACATCTCCGAGCCCACGAGACCGTACTAGATCTCGT
>ENA-OYXV01000979-OYXV01000979.1-human-gut-metagenome-genome-assembly--contig:-NODE-979-length-16743-cov-3.718960_pt1 | contig 16743 bp, 17 predicted proteins | sample MGYA00244846_ERZ653424 | MGnify/ENA primary metagenome ERZ653424 (study PRJEB26926, sample SAMN06165108) | human gut metagenome | biome: ENVO:00009003; feature: ENVO:2100002; material: ENVO:00002003...
ACGAGATCTAGTACGGTCTCGTGGGCTCGGAGATGTGTATAAGAGACAGGACCTCTAAAGGAGACTGGGTAGTTGCCCTTTTCAATAGATCTGATTCTACAGTTACGAAATCCATTGATTTTGAGAGCATTCTGGGCCTTTCGTATGGTGGCTATGTACATGATGTTTGGAAGCATACGAATCTCGGGTCTATGACAAGCTACAGTGTGAGTCTGCAACCACATGATGTCAGCATGATAATTATTTCGCCAGACAGGACAAACGCAACAGCGATTCGCTATGAAGCAGAAGTCGCATCTTATCAAAACGGAGCTCATTTCAATAATGACCATACTGGATGTTCAGGCGAGGGATTTGTTGATCAATTGAGCGGTGAGCATACTGGAGCTGATGTTCTCTTTGGCGTGTATGCAGATTATACGGGCTCACACCGAATCACGATGAGGTATGCAAATGCGACTGGAGCAGCCAGTTCAGCAACGATAAAAGTGAAAAGTGAAACCAATGCGCAAGTAGATACAGCAGTCCTTTCTTTGCCGGCATTGTCATCTTGGGATGACTGGGGGACAGCCTCTGTAAGTGTAGAGCTAAATCAAGGACTAAATTTGATTAGTGTTGGTCGTGAGACTACAGATACAGGCGCATTCAATTTGGATTGCATTGATGTGTATATGGCAGAAATCAACAATGCAGGGTTTGAGACAGGAACTATAACAGGATGGGCTGCTGAGGGGAACAACTATGGCATAGACAACAGCGACGCATATCGCGGAGACTATAAATGCTATTTCTGGTCGGAGAATGAATTTGATCAAAGGATTAGTCAGACAGTTAGCTTGCCTAACGGGACCTATCTTGTATCTGCAATGGTAAAGCAAGATACTGGTACACCCAATGTATGCCGGATGGAGTTAGGCGGATTTGGCGGCACTACAAAAAATATTTCGATCCCGCACAGTAGCAGTTATCAGCAGATTACGGGGACTGTTTCAGTTACAACCGGCCAACTCACGATAGCATTTTATGAAAATGCAGACGGAAATGCGAATTTGCAGATTGATGAAATTGCTATCGTCCCGTGTATGGACACTGAAAACTTTGGGTTTGAAACCGGAACAATCTCGGGATGGACGGCAATCGGAAACAGCTATGGTGTTGATGGCAGTGATACTTATCAGGGCGATTATAAGTGTTACTTCTGGAACAGTAGTGTCTTTGAGCAAAAGTTACTCAAGAATTATACAGGGATTCCCAATGGCCTGCATACGGTTACTGCGTGGGTCAAGCAAGACTCAGGAAATCCCGCAATATGCCAGATGTCTGTATCCGGTTATGGCGGTCCAACGGTAAATAGCATTGTTCCACATGGAAACAGTTATGTACAGATATCCGCAACAGTATACGTAACAAATAATCAGCTGTGTCTTACATTCCTCGAGAATGGATCAAATTGTAATCTGCAAATAGATAATGTAGCAATTCGATGAAGCAGTATGCTTCACGAAATAGTAATGGACGACGATGCGGTGTCGTTAGTGGTATAAGTTCGATTCACAGCTATGTGGGGCAATCTGCCCCACATATACCAAAGGAATATATTGTGTGCTTTTGTTGATCCTTTAGTATAACACACACGTGCGAAAGACTAGTTTGAAATGGACAGTTTAGGCAGTTTGAAGCGAACGAAAGAAAGTGAGGAAAAAAGATGAACACTAAAAAATCAAGTCCAAACCGCATCGCTCGAAAAATAGTTCCCATACTGATTCTAGCGATACTCGTCTCTCTCTTGGCAGGTATTCCTACGGTTTCTGCTGCGGAGAGTTCGTTGGGAAATGTTATCGGCGCTTCTGTGAGCGGTTCGAAGGTGACATTAACGGTTGATAATGGAACGGAGGCCAGCGATGACCTACTGACGGTTGAGGTTTGCCAAGAGAATATTTTGCGTGTGGATTTCCAACCCAATTCTGTTCAGGTAAGTCCCGATACGCCAATAATTGATCCGGATTTATCATGGACGCTGGTTGACGCAACGATTCAGATAGCAGGGGATCCGATTACGATTCAAACCTCAGATATGTTGATTGAGATCGCACGGACACCCTGTAGAATGACTGTAAAGAAGGCAGACGGAACGGCACTGTTTTGGGAGCCCGCAAGTGGCGGAGTTTTTAATGATGGAGTGCGTTTTGTCCGCGCTGAGGCAACAAATATGTATGGTATCCATAGTTTTGATTGCTTCAGCGATAATGGGAATCTGTTGAGAAATGACAACACTAATACAGCAACAGCTGGACAGCAAGGCAATTCGGGCGGACCATTTATGTGGTCGACCGCAGGATATGGCCTTTTAGTTGACTCGGACGGCGGATATCCTTATACGAATGCTTCTGATAAGAAAATGGAGTTTTACTACGGTGGGACTCCCGCAGAAGGCAGACGCTAATTATTCCTCCATATTTTTATGATGTTTGTCTTTTACTGCAAGGCTGCCAGCTGCTCCAACGGTGTATAAGTAAAGCCAATCGCCTCATGCGCCGCCTTGCTGATGCGCTCCAGCTCGGAAAGAAGTCCATCTGTAAGAGCCTTTTCGCTGTCAGAGCCGGCGTTTGCAGCCATCTCGGTCTGCATCTGGTAGAGCCGCACCAGCTCGCCGCGGAATTTGCGGAGCGCGGCCTGCTTTGTGCGTACATTTTCCGCTGCACCGCAGGCGCTGTCGAAATCGTCCTTTGCGTCCTGCGCCATGGCAAGGAGGTCGCTGACCTTTTCCTGCATGGGGTTGACGCACAGGCGCTCCAACGTGCCGGTTACAAATTCACGGTCACTCGGCTGCTGCCAGAAGTAATTCCGCAGCACCAGAAGATCGGTCGATGTGACCTCCGTATGTCCCTCCAGCCACGCCTTTGCCTGCGCAATGGAGAAGTAGCTGAGGAATTTTCGGTCGGACACGGGGAGTTGGGCGCGCAGCGCGCAAAGCACGTCGTCCATCAGGTCATGGATGTTATCCGGAACCTTGACGACCGCGACCTCCTGCTGCATGGCGCGCAGCTCCTCCAGTGAGATCGTCGCATGGATAGCGCCGAACGAGCCGCCGAGCTTGTCTTTCAGGATCGCCAGCCGGTGCGCTTTTTCTGAGATGTTTTCCGTGACGACCTTTAATTCCAGCCGGTCATAGAGCGCCGAGAGGATCTTTTCCTCCGGGTCATTGAAATTCGGAATCTCATTGGATGCGGCGAAAAAGGAGATCGTCGGGATGGGATAGGTCCGGCCTTCATTGGTGTATTTTCGCTCGTTGAGCGCCGTCAGAAGTGCGTTCAGAACGCCGTCATTGCATTTGAAGATCTCATCCAAAAACACAATGTCGGCCTCCGGGAGTTTGCCCGCGGTCTGCACGACCGGTTCGCACGGATGCAGCGCGGCAACGGCTTTGCGGTAGGCGTCCAGCTTGCCGCTGATCTCCGCCAGCTTCTCGAATGTCGCCGTCTCGTTTTTCATCTGCGGCAGACCGCTCAGGAAGCTCTGCAAATCAAAGCGCAGATTCTGGTAAATCCCATCACCCTCGAACGCAGATTCCGGCACGGAGCCGGGGATCAGGCTGGAAAGATCAAGCCGTCCGAATAGCTGTTCTTCGTCCGTCTGCTTGGAAAGCAGGCGTTCAAACTGCTTCGCACCCGTAATGCGGCTGCGGAAAGCGTTGATCGCGTAGCTCTTTGCCTGACCGGGATCGCCCAGGATAAACAGGTTCTTCCGCGTCAGGAGCGCAATGGCAATCAGCTCGACCAGTTCTTCACGCTCGGAAACGGCGCTATTTACGTCGGCCATGACAGCCAGCATTTTATCGCGTAAGCTCATGCGGCATCCCTCATGCGGTAGGCATCCAGCGAGATCATATTGCTGTGCGCTGTTTTCTGAAGCTCCATGCGGAGCTGCGCAAAGATATGCTGCTCCAGATCGCCTTTTTCCGGGTCATACGACATGACCGCCCGGATGAGCCGCAGCGCAAGCTCCTGATACACGTCGTCCGCATCCAGCTTTGCCGCGCGGATGAGCGAACGGTTCTGCTTCATGACAGCCTTGATGCACCACAGATGGTTTTCCACGATGGCGTTTCTCTGAGAAATGGCGAAATTGTTTTTCATGGTCTTTCTCCTTTGTATTTGGGGAGGCAGACGCCTCCATTTGTGTTTTGTCAGGCGGTAGCCTTTTTCTGTTCTCTGCGGTTCTGTCTGGCGCGTTCGGCGTCAAACGTCGGGGCCGGAATAAATCCGTCCAGCGTCTTATAGAGGATGACGGACTGTACGCCGTCAAATACCTCCACGACCTGATGCAGCCCCAGATGCACATTCAAAAGCTCCTCTACGGGTGTGGTACGAACCTGCTTCTGGAACGCATATGCGTCCAGATCAAGCTGCCGCACCTCGGAGAGCATGTATCTGGATGCCGTGGGGCCGATCTCCCGTCCGAGAGATTTGCAGAGATTTTCGTGCATGAGCCAGCTTTCCGTGCTGGCAAAATCATAGATGCGCACCAGGCTCGGCCGGATGCGTTTTTTGCACCAGTCCGGAACGCGGAGCATCTTGTGCCAGCGCTTTAAAAGGCGCGGCTTTTTCTTCTTCGTGCAGTAGGCTTCTCCAAACTGCACCACCACGCCGCCGAGCTGACCGGGGTTTCGGCCTCTGTACTCGAAAACGTGGTCACAGTCTGTGCATACGGGAACCTTGGGCCGGATCTTCATATCGCGTCCTCCTTATTTTACGTTGTCCATCTTTGCCCGGCAGAGGTCGATCACACGCTGGCAGGTATCAATTTCAAACCCGCCGATGTGCGTATCCTCCTCTGAGAGCTTTAATTCTCGTGCCAGCCACTGATAGGCTTTTGTCCGGCTGATGTGCTGCTTCTGCCAGTAAGCGTCGAACACCTGATGGGCTTCGATGCGCTTGAGCCGCAGAATCTCATTTGCCACATCACCGAGCGGCCGCGTGGTACCCTTGTGGCAACCGACGCGGGCATTGCAGTTCTGGCACTGATACAGATATTCGTTCTGCATTCCAAGCCGTTCCGTCGAGCTGCCATAGACATCAGCAGCCGGAACGAGCCGGATGATCCCGCCGCAGTAGCGGCAGATGGTCGGTTTCTTCAAATAGGCGTGTCCTCCTTCTTTATGCCGCCTCCTTGCGCGGCTTTTTTGTCTTTTGGGGTTTCGATTCGATTGTCTTCGGTTCACGCACCGCCATCTGGAAGCAGACAAGCTCGTCTGTTTTGAGAAGCAGCGCACTGTGCTGCACGACCTCCAGCATGAGCGTTCCGTTCAGCGCCTTCAGGCATTCCAGAAGCTGCGTCGGGCTGTACCAGTACACGCCCGCAGGCTCACCGCTCAGCGCGACAACATCCATCGCCGTCTCCGAAACGCCGTATTCGCTCTCGCAGCGCACGGTCAGCCGGTTTCCTGCAAAGGACAGGGAAAACCGGTTCTGCGTGCCGGTGACACTCAGGGTCTGCGAAATAGCATCGCGGAGCAGAGCGCTGTCGGTCAGGACGGTAAACTGCTGCTTCAGATTGGACAGCACCTGCGACACGGCAAGATATGGCCCTTCCATAATTCGCGCGGCGAACAGGAAATTCTCCTTCCGAAAGACAATGGCTTTCCCGGTCGTACCGACCTGCAATTTCTCGCGGTTGTCCACCAGCGCCGCCAGCTTTTCCAGCGAAGCGGCCGGAATGAGGAAGCTGATGTTCCCGCGGCTCTCACGGTCGCCCTTGGCGGACGCAATGCGGAAGCTGTCCGTGCTGACCGCCTGCAGACCGTCCGCGCCGAAGATCAGGTTCACGCATTTGAGCATGGGCCTTGTCGTATCCTCGGAAACGGCAAACGCCGTTCGTTTGGTAAGCGACGGAATGCCGCTTACGGGGACTGTCGCTGCCGGGCACGGGATTTCCATGCGCGGGTACTGTTCCGCGTCCATGACGGGAATGGCATATTCCGCGTTTCCGGATGATACAACGAGCTTCCCGTTTTTCATCTGAAACGTCACGCGCTCGCCATCCAGCAGGCGCAGCATTCCAGAGAGAAGCGGGGCTTTTACGACAACGCTGCCCTCAGCCTCGATCTGCGCAGGGAGCTGCTGCTCCAACGCGATCTCCAGATTTCCTGACGCGACGGTGAGCGTGTCCTGCTCAGCCTGCAAATACGCGCATTGCAGAATTTCAATCGTGGACACTTTTGGCGCAATGCGTTCGGCGTTCTGCGCTGCGGCAAGCAGTTCTGTTCGGTTGACGGTAAATTTCATAGCATCCTCCTTTTTTACGCAACGAAATCAAATAGACTCAGCTGGTTCGCCACCTGCTGTGTTTTCTTTGTCCGTTTGGCTTTCTGCTGCTCCAGCTGCACCATGGCGGCTTGCAGCTTTTCTTCCTGCTCCACTGTAAACACGCGCTTCGGCTGTTCGATCATCGCGGGCACGGATTCCGGCGGCAAAGAGGTTTCTTCGGCGGGTACTTCTGGTACTTCTCTGTCCGGATTCTCGAACGCCATCTTTTTAAACGCTGCCGCAATATCCTCCACATTGTCGCGGATACCGAGCATCAGCTCCTTCGCCATCTGCGAGGTCATGTCCTGCACATCGCTCATTGCAGCGAGTCCTTCCTCGGAGAAGTTTCCTTCAATGAGTCCGGCGACCGCCAGCTTCGAGGCCATGAGCTTCAGACACTTCTGCTGCATGGTGTCCTCGTAGTAGAGCATATAGACCTTGACCGCGGGCGCTTTCTGGTTGATGCGCCAGCTTCGGCGCGACGCCTGCCGCAGCGTAAAGAGCTTGTAGCCCATGCTGTAAAACACCAGCGTTGTAAAGGCGTTGAGATCCAAGCCGGTCTCTATAAGCGACGGGTTCACGATCAGTACCTGCATCCCAGCGGCGAGCTTTTTCTGCACCCAGTCCTCCCGGTCGGTGGTCTTGATCTTGTCGGTCAGGATCTCCGTGCGGTAGCCTTCATCCGTCAGGAGCTTTTTGAGCTTCTGCTGGGAATCCGTGCGCACCCAGCTTGTGTAGATGAGCGCACGTTCGCCGTTCTGAATGGCGGCCTTTACGATCTCCAGCGTTTTCTGCTCTTTCTCTCCGAGCGTGTCCGCGTCCCCGATGTTCTCAGGTTCGACGATGGGTACATCGCTGTCGGGGTAGAGAATGGGCTTCTGGTCATACGGCTGATCCGGATAGACAGTCAGCAGATTCAGATACGCGGAAAGGATCTTCTGCGCCACGCGGCGGTCCGACCGCAATACCCGTACAAGCGCATTCTCAATGCGTTTGTATTCCGATTGCACGGCCTCATCCATACAGCAGGCAGTGGGAATTTCTTCATAGCTGGGGAGCGCCTTGCCCATGTCGGACAGTGACAAAAACGCCGTCTTTTCCAGCAGAAACCGTGAAAACACCAGCGGCGAAACGCCCGGAAGCTGACGCGTCCGAACGCCGCTTTTCTGTGATCTGCGCTTTGCGGCATAGCTTTCATCGGCTTCGGTGTAGGTTGTTTCCACAACGCCATACTCCGTATTGAACAGCGCGGGCTTTTCATGCGGCTTTCCGTCCGCCAGCATCAGCTGCGCCGACGTGCGGTAGAGCAGATGAAAAATGCCGGAGCTGTAGCCGTTGATGAGCGTAGCCGTCATGCCGATGACCTTTTTCGCCGTGCCGAACAGCTCTGCCATCGCGTCACCCTGGCCGCTGTCGTTGTTGTACTCGTGCAGCTCATCCACGATGAGACCGTCGAGCCTGCCGCGGTACCGCTTCTTGATGTAAGAGCTGAGCGGATACCGCCGGCACGCGCCGCGCGTCGGGAAGTATCCGTCCGGGTTCTCGCGAAGTGTCGGCAAAGCGTCCAGTGCAGCGGGGTTCTTCGTCTTCTGTATGGCATGGACTGCCAGCTTCCGATGCACCCAGCCGTATTCCGGAATTTTGACCCACGGAGAAGGCACGCTTGGATTCACCGCTGTCCACAACGGTTCACCGCAATTCATACATTGATGATTGCGCCGGTTTTCCATGCGGAACGCCTCCGGTTTCGCGGTCACCCAGTCGTATGTATCGTCGCTGCTTGGCAATTCTATGACGGAACCACAGCCGGGGCAGCGGAACGCGCCTTTTCGCGCGTCAAACAGAACCGCCGGGCGGCGCATATAGCCGTCTCTGGCTTTTTCCTTGCTGATGACGGCGTAGCTGCTTTTGTCGCTCTGCAGGTACTGTGCGTACAGGCTGTCCAACTCTGTAATGCTGCGGACGATGACGCCCGCAGTCTCTGGCAGCGTTTCGGCAAGTTCGCGTACCCACTTCTTTGCGACGTGCGACGGGCAAAGGATGATGTTGAACGTCTTTTTCCGTTTCTGTGCCTGATACGCCGCCAGTGCGGTCGCACCGATCTTCGTTTTGCCGCTTCCGCACTCTGCCACGATGAACGCAGACTTTCCCTCCGAGAGCTTGCGCTTGACCGACTCCGCGACGGCAAGCTGCGCCGGGTAAAGGCTGTAGCCCGCGTGTTCGCGGATATAGTCGTTGATGTGCAGAATCTCCGGGAAAAGCTGCTCCGCGGCGGGGTCAAAGAGCGGTTGGAACTGATTACGGATTCGCTCTGCCACGGTCACGCCGAACGCGCTTAGATAGCTGGTGACAGAATGCACACTGTCAAAGCCGTTGAGGTTCTGAACTGTTCCGGGAATACGAATTGCGCCGCTTTTCAGGCCATCCTCCAGCACCTTGACGATATTGGCGTCGTCCTTCTTGCACAGCAGCAGCCACGCCTCCAGCCGTTCACGAATGGAGATGACGCGCAGCGGCTTGAGAAATCTGCGCCGCTGCAATTTGTCCAAAACATAGTCCTGAAACTCCGGGATAAGCGGCACAGCCGTTTTCCGGTCCAGCGCTTCAAACAGCGCCCGCCGGTCTCCGGCTGGACAGAAAAGAACGCACTTTCGCGGCGGCAGTTCCACATTCGTCTGCCCATCCACTTCTTCCTCGCTGCTCTGTCTGGCTTCGTCTGCATCGTCCAGCGAAAGGATCGTTGCCTCGGCATAAATTCCGTCGTGGCTCAGATGGCATTCGTACTTCTTTGGTTCGCAGGCGAGCATGGCTGGTTCACCGGCAAATTCCGTTTCCAGCGTCGCGCCGGCATAGATCGCATCCGACATGGCGCGTACCATCTCCGGATACCCGCCGAAGCGGATCGCCCGAAGATGCTGCTCGCGTCCATCCGGTTCAAGGACGATCGTGTCCGCATACGCGCTGAGACGGATCTCCTGCTTGGGATTGTAATAGCTGATTGGCATGAGTCTGCTTTTCTCTGGCATTCATAGTTTCACTCCTTTCATCGTTTTTGGACGCAAAAAGACCGTAACTGCCAAGCGGCAATTACGGTCTTATAGGTCCTGTCGTATTTTGGTATTCACTGGCCTGCGCACGGAACCGGGGCATACTTCGCCCCGAATGATCACCTCCGCCCTTCATCTGCTCCGCCCTGATACTGCTCTGACCTGGAATACAGATTTATTGTAGCGCAGCAACAGACAGGTGCAAACTTGCGGATTACTCAAGTGTTGTATCGCATAACCGCTTTCTCCGTGCTGCCCGACGAATCCAGCTTGCGGCTCTGCGCTGCTCCGTATCGTCATAATAAGCGATCATGTCCGACGCCGATGCAAGATAGCACAGCTTCTGCGTCAACCCGATCCGTCCGGGCCAGAGCCAGCAGCCCTGCAGGTACAGCGTGTGCAGATAGTCAAGCTCCGGCTCTGCCGGTCGCTCTTTTCGCAGTCCGCATAGGATCACTGTATAGTCCAGCAGCGGATAGTCCTGCTGCAAGCGCCGGATCACGCGGAACGCAAGCCGCTCAAACGGACCGAAATAGCCAAGAACAAACGCGGAAACATGCTCCTGCTCAATCAGCGTACGAAGCCGCAGCTCCAAACGCTCCTCATTCAAATTTCTGATCGTCTGATCTCCAATCAGCGCGCAAATCATAGCTGCTTCCCTCCGCTCCCATTTCAACAGAACGATTGTCTGCTTATTATAAAGCGCATGCGCCATATATTTCGGCGAATTGCATAATATAATTATATAACGCTCTATAAATAAGTCAATCGCTTTATAAGCGAAGCTGAACCAAAACGCCGCAGCTTCTATAATTTTCACAGAAGGGGGCGTTTACTATGAGCAAAGACGAAATCAGCTTCAAAAACCGGGACCGGTTTATCCAGATGGGCATTGCGATCTCCTCCCTGCGGAAGATGCGCGGGATGTCACAGGAACAGTTAGCCGAAAAAGCAAGCATCAGCCGCTCTCATCTGAGCGCGATCGAAGCACCGAATATGGTCCGTGCGTTCTCCATGGAAGCGTTCTTTAACATCGCCGACGCGCTTGATGTAACGCCGGAGGAGCTGATCCAGATCGCATTCTTGCAGGATAAGATTTTGAAGCGGAAAAGCTAGCTAGGTTCTAATATCAATACCATTAGTATATAGAGCGAACTTCTTAATATACTCTGCCTGATTTGCTCTGATGTGTTGCACAGCTTCAAACTCTTTTTTCTTAGACTTGAAGGACCCTTTTACCTTCAAAGTCTGCAGATCGATTGAAACTGTTCGACCCTGGTATTTCGCGTGGACATGTGGCGTATGGGCGCTCTCGTTTGAATAAAAGAAATAACGAATTCCTTTTTCTTCACCGAGCCCAAGCCCACCACCAATCCCAATCCGGTAGTATCACCAATCCCAATCCGGTAGTATAAGGTTATGGCATTAGAATTACCAAGAAAAAGCAATAGCCTTTTTAGCGGGCAATTCTTACGTATATTATAGAAATAACCATCATATTTGATGGCAAACCGTTCAAATGCTGCCGTCTTTTCTTCGTTACATAGTTTCGCCGCTCGATAAACCAGCGAATTTGTAGTGGATAAGCATGTTGTACACAAAGGAAATGATTTGTTGATGTTTTGAACGATATCCTCAGAGATTGCTGTTGAACAAATTGGCGTAATAGTGACCATTATTCTCATATCACAAGCTCCATTCATGAATTAGCGATATAATACTAATGCTTATACTTTAGCAATAGAAACCGTCTAATGCAATAGAAACAGTACCGATTTATTTCCCCACAATCTTCCCGAAAATCTGCTTCTTCCCCTCGTCATACCGCTGGATCACAACCATGACGGTATCGCCGGTCTTGAAATCCGAGTCCTCGTAGTGGAACGAGTACCGGCACATGACGACTGCGCCGTCGGGGAGGTTGCAGAACACGCCTCCGGCGTATTTACCTGCGATACTCGCCCTGCGGCGGCAGCCGACAGGGTGGCGCAGGCTGGCTTCATCGAAGGGGTTCGGAACGGTCTCCTTGACGGAGATCTCCAAGGTACCGGCCTTGCGGTCGAACTGCTTGACCACGCAGGTCAATTCGTCGCCCGGATGATACTGCTCCCGCAGGTCTGGAATAGCGGCATAGCTCATATCGCGCTGCGAGAGGTTGACATCGTAGCCGTAGCATTCGACGAGGCACCGGCGCGGGCCGACGGCCAGCACATGGCACGGCACACGGCTGCCCGGCTGGTGGAGTGACTGTGTGGAGAAGAAATAGCGCCGTGACGCCAGCGCCAGACGGCGGGAGCCGATAGCGAAGCCCGCTTCACGATCCACATGCGTAATGACAAAATCGATCTGAGCGCCCGGCATGTTCCGCAGAACAAACGCCGGGCGTTCATCGTTTTCAGCCCACATTTCCGTTTCGGGGATCAGGATACGCGCGCGGAACGGCACGATGACCGCGCAGTACATCCGCTTTGTTTCTGTTTGACCGGTCTGCGCGCTGCGGACGATCATGGAATGGGGATCGACGCCGATGATCGTGCCGCGCATGACGCTTCGGCTGCGGAAGGAAGCGTAGATTGTGTTCCACTCCTGCCGCTGCTCCGGCGAGAGATCCTGGTCGAGCGCACGGAAGTCCAGATCGTAGAAGGATTTCTTCTCTGGTTCGCTTGGTTCTGGCAGTTCTTCCGCTGCGCTCGATTCTTCTTCGCCGTATGGCTGCACGGGTTCTTCGATTTGCGGCGCCAATCCGGGCCGTTCTGCGGGGGCGAGTTCTTCAATGTCGGTGATTTCCGGCTGCACAGTTTCTTCCTGCAGCACTTCGGGTTCGGCTTTCTTTCTGGGCATTTGTAGTTCCTCCTAAAAATTATTTTCTGGCAAAGAAGCGGTGCGTGCCGTTTTCTTGCCGGATCGCAAAAATAACGGGTCTGGGGTATGGAAATTTCTCTGGCCTGATGCTGTCAGGCAGCAAAACAATGATCTTTTCGTCCTGTCGGATTTCACGCTCCGGCGGCGGATCACTGCCGGACACGATGACGAATTGCTTGAAGCTGGGTTCTCCAAGCGAAAAGCGGAGCAGGATATGTCTGTCTACAGCATAAAAACTCTCCGGCTGCGTCGCGGACAGCTCCAGCATCACGTCAATGGCTTCAATCCGCTGTGGAATTGCCCATTCTTCGCATTGACTGACGATGTTGTCGGAAATTTGCAGCAGTCCGCCCATCTGCATCTGCCGCACGCAGGCATTGGTCACGCGCACGGCGTCGTCAATCGATGAAAAGGCAAACGTCTTTTGCAGCAGCGCGGCAAGCTGCCGCTGCTCCGCGCAGCCGAGCTTCGTCAACACGGCCAGCAGATATTTTTGCTGTTTCGTCAGCAGCATCAGCCTCGCCCCTTTCCCGGCGGCGAGCGCAGCGAATTGAGATACGGATCGACCAGCAGGTCACTTTCCGTTTCCGTGATGCAGTTGTAGATGGTTGACATAACGTATTTCGTAGAATCCCTGACCGGCACATTCCGGTTCGCGTGCAGCTTGATCTCCGCTTCCTGCAAAACGAAATAGTTCAGCCGGTGCAGCCGCGACCGTACCCGGCTTTGCGGCAGAACAGCCTGCCCGATGCGCAGGTTGTCCGAGTAGAAAAGCCGCTCAATGGCGTTCTCAAAAACACGCGCCACCTCCGGCTCGAAATACGAAAGCTCACAAGCATCCAGAATGCCCGTGAGCTCTTTTTCATCGTCCGCCGGCCCGTCCTCCGAAGGTACGGATGGACTGACATTTAAGAAAACTGTATCAGGTTGACTAAAATCAGTATTACTTGCGCCCGGATCCTGCGGTTCTGGAACATCAGAATCTGCGGTTCTAAAAGCAGGGATTCCGGGGTTCTGGGGCCGCGTATCCTGCGGTTCTTCCGCATCAAGAAACGCAGAATCCGCGGTTCTGGAACCGCAGGATTCATACTCCCTTGATGAAAACGGTGCGCATTCGTAGCTGGAATCATCGATGGGCGTGACGCTGGCCAGATAGATCTGATTGGCGTCGCCGCGCCCGCAGCGCTTTTCCCAGATGAGCTGAAGCTCCGCCAGCTTGCGGAATGCCGCTGTGACGCGCTGCTCACAGATGCGAAGCTCCTTCGCCAGCGCCTTGCGGGGAAAGATCACGAACACCTCGCCCGCATCGTTCACCCAGCCGTTGCGCCGTGAGAGCTGAAAGCGGTTCAGAAGAAAGGTATATGTCACCTTTGCGTCCAGACTCATATCCGCATATCGCGGGTCGGAAAATAACCATCGCGGCATCTGCATATGCCAGACGTTCTGTACGTCCGTCTGCCGCATAAGGCGGAAACTTGGATGCTCGGTCAGCTTGGCTGCTTTCATGGGGATTCCCTCCGATTTCTAATTGCATTGTATTGACGGTTGATAAAATGGCATAGTTATGATAAAATAACGCCATAAGAATTTGACTTGCTTGGGAGGTGTCAGTATGATCACGATTCGGCCGGTATCAGATTTACGAAATAAATTTACAGAGATCGAAGACTGCGTCAAAAGCGGCAAGCCTGTTTATCTCACCAAAAACGGCTATGGCTCCATGGTCGTTCTCAGCCTGGAGCAGTACGCCGCACTGACAGATGATATTGAACTGAAGCTGGATGAAGCGGATAAGGCTGCGGCCGCAGACCCCGTTCGTTATACGGAAGATGAAGTTTTTTCGAGAGTGAGGAGCCGCATCCATGAACGAAAAGCATTATAAGCTGCGCTTTCTCCCGCTGTTTGAAGAAGACCTCAATGAAATCGTAGATTATATCACGCATCGTCTGAAAAACCCAATCGCCGCAGACGCATTGGTTTCTGATGTGCAGACGGCGATCCGGAACCGCCTTTCCTGCGCAGAAGCATTTGAACAGTATCACTCGGCAAAGGAGCGGCAGTATCCGTACTATCGAATCACTGTCCGCAATTATACGATCTTCTATGTCGTCATTGATGATGTCATGGAAGTCCGCAGAATCATTTACAGCCGACGCGATATCAAGCGCCAGATCTGAATCACTGGTTCAGAATACTGTCCACCGTACACTCCACCATTCCAATCTCATCATCCTCAGCCAGATCGTAGGCGGGCGGCTGCTCGCTGCGGTCTGGCTGTTTTTCGTTGTCGGGCGGTTTGGGGATGTTTGACGGTTCTTTCTGAACAGATGCTTTCTTTTGCGGTGCTGCTTCGGCTTCTTTTCTTCGCCACTCCGGGATGTAGTCAATGACACGGCAGGTGGTGAGGCCGGCGTAGTCCGGCAGCTCCTCCGGTGTCATTTTGTAGAGGAGCGCGGGCTTGTGTCCCTTGAACAGCGCCAGACACTTCCGGTTTTCCAAGCGCAAAACTTCATCGGGGTTCATCAGATCGCGCTGCGTGTTGCTTCGCGTCTGGGAGTACGGCCGCGTGGACGAATACACCGGCGAGAACAGCGGCATCATCGGCATCTGGTTATTGAGAACGGAGATCGTCACCTTACCGCATTTTTCGGAAATGTATTTGGCCGAGGTCAGATCGTTGCAGCCCATATAGAGCGTCTGGTCGAACGTTGCAAGCTGATTTTCCCATTCCTTGCCCGGATACTTTTCCTGCCACTGTGATAAACTCTGCACGACGATCTGCGCGGACATATTGAAGCCGCGGATGCTGTTCAGACTGTCTGCCACGCCATCCAGATAGCCAATGTTGCAGTATTCGTCGAGGCAAAAATTTGTCAGCACCGGCAGCCGTCCGCCCGCACATTGCAGGCGCGCGAAGTTGGACAGCTGCGGCAGAGCCAGCGAGAAGAACAGCGAGGATAAAAAGCGATAGGCGCTGTCCTGCGCGGAGATGATGACAAAATACACACAGGGCCGCTTGCCGGGCAGCAGAAGGTCAACATCGTGGTTGCGCGTGATCTTATCCACTAGGCGGCTCTGAAAGACCGCCAGCCGGTTGCCAAGACCAATGACGATATTGCCCCAGAGATTTTCTTTCGCTTTCAGGAACAGTCCGTGCGGATACTTGGCCGGATGCTCCGGCGGCAGAGCTTCGAGCTTTCGGTTGATCTCCTCGATACTCTCTGTCGCGATCATGCGGTACACATCGCCGAGGCCGCGCTGCTCAATGGGGAGAAGATTCCCGTCGGCATCGCGCAGGTTGACAACGTAGTGGATGAGCGCCATAAGTAAATTCAGCTCCGCGCGGCTCCAGAAGTCGTTGGCCTCCTTCGGGCCTGACGTGTTCTGCACGATCGTGTTCGCCACCGTCTGCACGAGCTGCGGTTGGGTGTCCAGACCGTACAGGCAGTTCCAGCCGTCAGAATGTTCCATATCCAAGAAGTTTACCGCTTTCACATAAAAGCCGTGCTGTCGGAAATACGGAGAAAGACGTTCAAACAGCTCGCCCTTCGCATCCGTGATGAATGCGGACTCGCCGCGCTTGGCGCAGCCCATGAGGAACGGGATGATGAACCCGCGGGACTTGCCGCTGCCCGGTGCGCCGATGCAAAGTAGATTATTATTGTCTCCGGCAACCATCCGATGCGCGGCATAGAGCGCGTAAGCGTCCGGATCGTCCGGATGCTTTTTGACTTTGCCGAGGATCATACCCTCCGTCTTGCCTGCGGGCGACAGCTCCAGAAACTCGCGCATCTCTTTCTCCGTCAGAAAACCAGACGTGCCATGCGTGCCGTCCGGGAGAATGTCAAAGCCGCGCGGGTCGTGCGTGTATTTGTAACCGGAGAACCAGATATAGCCCTTCTTCGTGATGAGGCAGATGATCAGCACGATTACCAGCGTCGTCACGATCCCAAAGCCTGTGAATACCGCACCCCAGTTTTTGAACGGGTTCAGCACCCAGATGCTTTTGATTTCTTCGCCCGTTTGATGAAAGGTCGAAGTGATTCCAAGGCGCAGGGAGTTGAGAAACATCCCATAAAAATACCAGCCGACGATCACGGCTGGCACGCGCATGGGCAGCTTGGCTTTGTTTCGGGCAAACCAGCTTTTGAATCTTGCTTCCGATTTGTCCTCCAGCTTTTCAAGGAGCTTTGAGAGGCGGAACATCCAGAACACTTCCTTCCGATGTGTAAAATGGCAGGACAGGCGGCGCATACGGTGCGGTGCTTCCAAGCAGCTCCCGCAGCGCTGCATCCGTAATGGTAAAGACACGCGCCTTTCCGGTCTCACGGTAGCGGCGGTTCAGGACGGTTTCCACCTGTTCCGGCAGCGCAGCCAGCACGATTTGAGAAAGTCCATCCGAACGGGCGGCCTCCACCGCCGCGTCGATGCGCCGCAGATCCATATCAGCTGCCATGACGAATGGGATGCCCTGGTACAGTGCATCATCTGTCTCTTATACACATCTGACGCTGCCGACGATCTTACGC
>ENA-OYXV01000993-OYXV01000993.1-human-gut-metagenome-genome-assembly--contig:-NODE-993-length-16583-cov-4.520208_pt1 | contig 16583 bp, 12 predicted proteins | sample MGYA00244846_ERZ653424 | MGnify/ENA primary metagenome ERZ653424 (study PRJEB26926, sample SAMN06165108) | human gut metagenome | biome: ENVO:00009003; feature: ENVO:2100002; material: ENVO:00002003...
GCTGAAGCCATCCGGGCACTGGTCACACAGCTCCCGGCGTTTCGTCAGAAACTGAGCGACGGCTGGTATCAGGTACGGATTGCCGGGCGGGACGTCAGCACGTCCGGGTTAACGGCGCAGTTACATGAGACTCTGCCTGATGGCGCTGTGATTCATATTGTTCCCAGAGTCGCCGGGGCCAAGTCAGGTGGCGTATTCCAGATTGTCCTGGGGGCTGCCGCCATTGCCGGATCATTCTTTACCGCCGGAGCCACCCTTGCAGCATGGGGGGCAGCCATTGGGGCCGGTGGTATGACCGGCATCCTGTTTTCTCTCGGTGCCAGTATGGTGCTCGGTGGTGTGGCGCAGATGCTGGCACCGAAAGCCAGAACTCCCCGTACACAGACAACGGATAACGGTAAGCAGAACACCTATTTCTCCTCACTGGATAACATGGTTGCCCAGGGCAATGTTCTGCCTGTTCTGTACGGGGAAATGCACGTGGGGTCACGCGTGGTTTCTCAGGAGATCAGCACGGCAGACGAAGGGGACGGTGGTCAGGTTGTGGTGATTGGTCGCTGATGCAAAATGTTTTATGTGAAACCGCCTGCGGGCGGTTTTGTCATTTATGGAGCGTGAGGAATGGGTAAAGGAAGCAGTAAGGGGCATACCCCGCGCGAAGCGAAGGACAACCTGAAGTCCACGCAGTTGCTGAGTGTGATCGATGCCATCAGCGAAGGGCCGGTTGAAGGTCCGGTGGATGGATTAAAAAGCGTGCTGCTGAACAGTACGCCGGTGCTGGACAGTGAGGGGAATACCAATATATCCGGCGTCACGGTGGTGTTCCGGGCCGGTGAGCAGGAGCAGTCACCGCCGGAGGGATTTGAATCCTCCGGCTCCGAGACGGTGCTGGGTACGGAAGTGAAATATGACACGCCGATCACCCGGACCATCACGTCGGCAAACATCGACCGTCTGCGCTTTACCTTCGGTGTACAGGCACTGGTGGAAACCACCTCAAAGGGGGACAGGAATCCATCGGAAGTCCGCCTGCTGGTTCAGATACAGCGTAACGGTGGCTGGGTGACGGAAAAAGACATCACCATTAAGGGCAAAACCACCTCGCAGTATCTGGCCTCGGTGGTGGTGGATAACCTGCCGCCGCGCCCGTTTAATATCCGGATGCGCAGGATGACGCCGGACAGCACCACAGACCAGCTGCAGAACAAAACGCTCTGGTCGTCATACACCGAAATCATCGATGTGAAACAGTGCTACCCGAACACGGCACTGGTTGGCGTGCAGGTGGACTCGGAGCAGTTCGGCAGCCAGCAGGTGAGCCGTAATTATCATCTTCGCGGGCGCATTCTGCAGGTGCCGTCGAACTATAACCCGCAGACGCGGCAATACAGCGGTATCTGGGACGGAACGTTTAAACCGGCATACAGCAACAACATGGCCTGGTGTCTGTGGGATATGCTGACCCATCCGCGCTACGGCATGGGGAAACGTCTTGGTGCGGCGGATGTGGATAAATGGGCGCTGTATGTCATCGGCCAGTACTGCGACCAGTCAGTGCCGGACGGCTTTGGCGGCACGGAGCCGCGCATCACCTGTAACGCTTACCTGACCACACAGCGCAAGGCGTGGGATGTGCTCAGTGATTTCTGCTCGGCGATGCGCTGTATGCCGGTATGGAACGGGCAGACGCTGACGTTCGTGCAGGACCGACCGTCGGATAAGGTGTGGACCTATAACCGCAGTAATGTGGTGATGCCGGATGATGGCGCGCCGTTCCGCTACAGCTTCAGCGCCCTGAAGGACCGCCATAATGCCGTTGAGGTGAACTGGATTGACCCGGATAACGGCTGGGAGACGGCGACAGAGCTTGTGGAGGACACGCAGGCCATTGCCCGTTACGGTCGTAACGTCACGAAGATGGATGCCTTTGGCTGTACCAGCCGGGGGCAGGCACACCGCGCCGGGCTGTGGCTGATTAAAACGGAACTGCTGGAAACGCAGACCGTGGATTTCAGCGTCGGCGCAGAAGGGCTTCGCCATGTACCGGGCGATGTTATTGAAATCTGTGATGATGACTATGCCGGTATCAGCACCGGTGGTCGTGTGCTGGCGGTGAACAGCCAGACCCGGACGCTGACGCTCGACCGTGAAATCACGCTGCCATCCTCCGGTACCACGCTGATAAGCCTGGTTGACGGGCAGGGTAATCCGGTCAGCGTGGAGGTCCAGTCCGTCACCGACGGCGTGAAGGTGAAAGTGAGCCGTGTTCCTGACGGCGTTGCTGAATACAGCGTGTGGGGGCTGAAGCTGCCGACGCTGCGCCAGCGCCTGTTCCGCTGTGTGAGTATCCGTGAGAATGACGACGGTACGTATGCCATCACCGCCGTGCAGCATGTACCGGAAAAAGAAGCCATCGTGGATAACGGGGCGCACTTTGACGGCGACCAGAGCGGCACGGTGAATGGTGTCACGCCGCCAGCGGTGCAGCACCTGACTGCCGAAGTCACCGCAGACAGCGGGGAATATCAGGTGCTGGCCCGCTGGGACACGCCGAAGGTGGTGAAGGGCGTGAGCTTCCTGCTTCGCCTGACCGTGGCAGCGGATGACGGCAGTGAGCGGCTGGTCAGCACGGCCCGGACGACGGAAACCACATACCGCTTCACGCAACTGGCGCTGGGGAACTACAGGCTGACAGTCCGGGCGGCAAATGCCTGGGGGCAGCAGGGCGATCCGGCATCGGTATCGTTCCGGATTGCCGCACCTGCAGTGCCGTCGCGGATTGAGCTGACGCCGGGCTATTTTCAGATAACCGCCACGCCGCATCTTGCCGTTTATGACCCGACGGTACAGTTTGAGTTCTGGTTCTCGGAAAAGCGGATTACCGATATCAGGCAGGTTGAAACCACAGCCCGCTATCTTGGCACGGCGCTGTACTGGATAGCCGCCAGTATCAATATCAAACCGGGCCATGATTATTACTTTTATATCCGCAGTGTGAACACCGTTGGCAAATCGGCATTCGTGGAGGCTGTTGGTCGGGCGAGCGATGATGCGGAAGGTTACCTGGATTTTTTCAAAGGCCAGATAACCGAATCCCATCTCGGCAAGGAGCTGCTGGAAAAAGTCGAGCTGACGGAGGATAACGCCAGCAGACTGGAGGAGTTTTCGAAAGAGTGGAAGGACGCCAGTGATAAGTGGAATGCCATGTGGGGCGTCAAAATTGAGCAGACCAAAGACGGCAAACATTATGTCGCGGGTATTGGCCTCAGTATGGAGGATACAGAGGAAGGCAAACTGAGTCAGTTTCTGGTTGCCGCCAATCGTATCGCGTTTATTGACCCGGCAAACGGGAATGAAACGCCGATGTTTGTGGCGCAGGGCAACCAGATATTCATGAACGACGTGTTCCTGAAACGCCTGACGGCCCCCACCATTACCAGCGGCGGTAATCCTCCGGCATTTTCCCTGACACCGGATGGGCGGCTGACGGCGAAAAATGCCGATATCAGCGGTAACGTGAATGCGAACTCCGGGACGCTCAACAACGTCACGATTAACGAGAACTGTCGGGTTCTGGGAAAACTGTCCGCGAACCAGATTGAAGGCGATCTCGTTAAAACAGTGGGCAAAGCTTTCCCCCGGGACTCCCGTGCACCGGAGCGGTGGCCATCAGGGACCATTACCGTCAGGGTTTATGACGATCAGCCGTTTGACCGGCAAATTGTTATTCCGGCGGTGGCATTCAGTGGCGCTAAGCATGAGAGAGAGCATACTGATATTTACTCCTCATGCCGTCTGATAGTGCGGAAAAACGGTGCTGAAATTTATAACCGTACCGCGCTGGATAATACGCTGATTTACAGTGGCGTTATTGATATGCCTGCCGGTCACGGTCACATGACGCTGGAGTTTTCGGTGTCAGCATGGCTGGTAAATGACTGGTATCCCACAGCAAGTATCAGCGATTTGCTGGTTGTTGTGATGAAGAAAGCCACTGCAGGCATCACGATTAGCTGAATTTTATAACCCAGATACGGGCACCAGAAATGGTGCCTTTTTTATTGCAGAAAAGCGAGAGGTAATTATGCGTAAATTATGTGCTGTTATTCTGTCCGCAGTAGTCTGGCTGGTTGCCGCTGGTACGCCAGCGAGCGCAGCAGAGCATCAGTCCACACTAAGCGCCGGGTATCTTCAGACCCATACTGATATGTCAGGCAGTGATGACCTGAAGGGCATTAACGTGAAATACCGTTATGAATTTACGGACACGCTGGGGCTGGTGACGTCATTCAGTTATGCCAATGCCAAAGATGAGCAAAGAACGCATTACAGCGATACCCACTGGCATGAAGATTCAGTGCGTAACCGCTGGTTCAGCATGATGGCGGGGCCATCTGTACGCGTGAATGAATGGTTCAGTGCTTATGCGATGGCAGGTGTGGCTTACAGCCGTGTTTCGACGTTCTCCGGGGATTATCTCCGCGTAACTGACAACAAGGGGAAAACGCACGATGTGCTGACCGGAAGTGATGACGATCGCCACAGCAACACGTCTCTGGCGTGGGGAGCTGGCGTGCAGTTTAACCCGACCGAATCCGTGGCCATTGATATTGCTTATGAAGGCTCCGGCAGTGGTGACTGGCGCACTGACGGTTTCATCGTGGGTGTCGGTTATAAATTCTGATTAGCCAGGTAACACAGTGTTATGACAGCCCGCCGGTTCAGGCGGGCTTTTTTGTGGAGTGGATATGGCAGCAGTAAAAATCTCAGGTGTGCTGAAAGATGGTGCGGGAAAACCAATACAGAACTGCACTATTCAACTGAAGGCAAAGCGTAACAGCACCACGGTACTGGTGAACACGGTGGCTTCTGAAAATCCGGATGAAGCCGGACGTTACAGCATGGATGTTGAGTATGGCCAGTACAGCGTCACCCTGCTGGTTGAAGGTTTTCCGCCTTCACATGCCGGGACCATTACCGTCTATGAAGGCTCCAGACCAGGTACGCTGAATGATTTTCTCGGTGCCATGACGGAAGATGATGTCATGCCGGAGGCATTGCGTCGTTTTGAGGCAATGGTGGAAGAAGTGGCACGCAACGCCGAAGCCGCCTCTCAGAGCGCAGCGGCGGCAAAGAAATCCGAAACTGCAGCGGCATCATCAAAGAACGCGGCGAAAACCTCAGAAACGAATGCAGCTAACAGCGCACAGGCGGCAGCGACCTCACAGACTGCATCGGCAAACTCCGCGACAGCAGCCAAAAAATCAGAAACCAACGCGAAAAACAGTGAGACAGCCGCAAAGACGAGCGAAACCAACGCAAAGTCCAGCCAGACGGCAGCGAAAACCAGCGAAACGAATGCCAAAGCCAGTGAAACTGCGGCGAAAAGCAGTCAGGATGCAGCGGCCCAAAGCGAGAGTGCCGCAGCCAGTTCTGCAAGCGCGGCGGCTGCTTCTGCCACTGCATCAGCTAACAGTCAAAAAGCAGCAAAAACCAGTGAAACCAACGCAAAGGCGAGCGAGACTGCGGCGGCGAACTCGGCGCAAGCATCGGCAGCAAGCCAGACGGCAGCTAAAGCAAGTGAAGACGCAGCCAGAGAGTATGCAAGCCAGGCAGCGGAGCCGTATAAACAAGTTTTGCAGCCGCTTCCCGATGTGTGGATACCGTTTAACGATTCACTGGATATGATTACCGGGTTTGCTCCTGGATATAAGAGCATCACAGTTGGTGACGATGTTATTACATTGCCGTCTGAAAAGGTTGTTTCATTTACCAGGGCGTCAACTGCAACGTATATAGATAAGTCTGGGTGTTTTGCTGAATCAGCGATAAATGAACCTCGTTTTGAAAAAGATGGTCTGCTCATTGAAGGTCAGAGAACGAATACTTTTTCTTATACGAATACACCAGAATCGTGGAACTATGACACTGCTAACTTAACTATTACCACGGGAGTTGATGAGTATGGTTTCAGTTATGGTTTGTTTGGCGTTAAAGAAACATCCACAACTGAAAGGGCGACATTAATTTCTACTGGATATACCAGGGTTATTTCAGTTTCGGCAAATGAATCAGTTACTTTATCCTGCAGAGTTAAAAAAGTAAGTGGGGATGGTATTATCACGTTGCGTCCAAGAATATCATATGTTAACGACGATGGCTCAAGTAACACACTGACCGCTGGCGCATATATTGATTGCGAGACTGGCGATATGTTGAGTTATTCTGGAGGTGAGGCGGCAACTTATAACATATTCAGAGAGTCTAATGGATGGATTCGTGTTGAGTTTACCTACAAATCACCAGAAGCAAAAAATATGTATGGGCGTTTTGAGTTTGGAGCACATCAACGATCAATCAAGCCTGGCGATAAATTAATGTTAACAACCCCTCAATTCGAAAAGGGACTAAACGCCTCATCTTTTATCATCACAACAGAGGTCGGTGCCACGAGAGCAAGTGACCAGGTAATCATACCTATACCTTTCAACTGGGCAACTCCACCAGTTAGTGTTCTCATGGAAGTTAATGTTAATTGGGATTCTGAAATGCCTAATTTAGAAGGCTCTGCGCGTTTGCTTAATATCTCAATTACAGGGGCGACGACTGAAGTTTCTGATGAAAGTTATATGTATTTTGGTTTTACCACTCGTGGTAAAAGGCTAATTATCACCAATGGCAAAGGAACAAAAACAGAATATAAAGCATATGGGAATAGAGAGAAAAGGAAATTTGTTACTGGCTTTAAGTTTACAGAAGATAAAAAGTTGCAGGTTGTTGTTGATGGGATTTTAGGTAGCAGCTCCCCGTCTCTGCATACATTGCAACGTTATACTGCCGGTAATATTAATATCGGTGGACAATCCTCCAGTGGCAACAGACACCTGTTCGGTCATGTGAAAAATTTACGCATTTGGCATAAAGAATTAACTGAGGCACAAATGGGGGCGAGTATTAAATGAAAGATTTAACACTCAAATTTGCCGACAGGGCCGACTTTTCGGCCTTTATGGATAGCACTGGCTATTATGACGACGAGTCGATGCAGAATGATATTCTTATTGACGTGATAGGTAACGTGTACAAAGAAACCGGAGAACTGACTGAAGATGGCGAACCGATATGTATTAAGGAAGACGGATATTTTGTAAACGTGCGCATCATTAATGATTCGCAAATATCGTCATTATTCGATGAATACGTGGTTGCTGTTGAGCATCAACTTCGTGGCTGGATGTGAGGAAGAAAAATGGCTACATCGACAGTAATTCCTGATGACATCAAAACGCTAAAATCCGACGTTAGCAAATTAAAAAACGATCAAGGAAGCTACGCAACAAAATTATATGTAGACAGCAAAGATGAAATCGTTGGTGACTGGTCTGCTTCATGGTATCAGCAGGTATTGCCAACTAGCGGAGCTATATTTGGGAGAAAACTCCGCTCAACTCACAGGACGGCAGGTGTTGAGGATGCGTATTGCGAACTATACCTCAAAAAATGGATAGACAGTCCAGGTAACGCAATGGCGCGCCTTAACCTGAACGATAACGGGACAAACATTTGCTGGGACTTTACCAACCTTTATGGCGGTACGATGATTTTTCCCGGTGACAGCGGATACCTCAAAATGGGTAACTGCCTTATGTCATACAGCAAGCGTGGAAGTAACGCGCTTATTAAATTTGATTACACCGACACATTACAGATCAAATATGCCAATCATGGGTCAACCATGACATTAAACACACAGGGAACCGCTTATGCTGGTGTTACTGCTCAATTGTGGGGCAACTCCAGCCGTCCTGTTGTTTATGAAGTCGGTGTTGATGGTGGCGCTTATATGTTCTATGCGCAGAAAAATACCGATAACACCTATATGTTAAGCGTTAATGGTGCATGTCATGCCACCGCATTTAACCAGCATTCCGACCGGGATCTGAAAGACAACATTCAGGTGATCGATAATGCAACCGACCGCATCCGTAAAATGAACGGCTATACATACACGCTTAAAGAAAACGGTATGCCCTATGCTGGTGTCATTGCACAGGAAGCTCTGGAAGCAATCCCAGAAGTTGTAGGTTCCGCAATGAAATATCAGGACGGTGCGAGCGGATCGGAAGGTGAAGAAGGTGAACGTTATTACACAGTAGATTATTCTGGTGTTACTGGCTTGCTTGTTCAGGTAGCCAGAGAGTCAGACGACAGAATAACAGCACTGGAAGAAGAAAACGCAGAATTAAGACAAAGATTATCTGCAATTGATGCGGCGCTTGCGTCTAAATAATATTAAGGGGCCGAGCGCCCCGTTTTATTGGGTAGGATGAAAATGGATATAACACCTTTCCTTCATGCGCTTTGTGCTGTGGCTGCGCAGCTACTGATTGGTCTTTTTACCGGGAACTGGGCTTACGGGGCGATAGCCGGTGGTACGTTCTTCATTGCGCGCGAACACACCCAGGCAGAATATCGCTGGATCGAAATGTTCGGGCATGGCAAGCGAATGAATATGCCGTGGTGGGGCGGTTTTGATACACGTGCATGGGATGTGGCAAGCCTGATGGATTTTGCTGTGCCGGTGGTGGCGTGTCTGCTGGTCTGGCTGTTGGTTAATCGTGGGTGAAAAAAGGTGAGCTGTATATGCAACGGAGGAAGAAAACTCGTTGCTGGAAGCCTGGAAAAAGTATCGGGTGCTGCTGAACCGTGTGGACACTTCCGTAGCACCAGATATCGAGTGGCCAGCTGCACCTATAGGGTAAAAATATAGTTCTATATGGGAGCGCTATTTTTACAATATAAATGCTGAACGGAAGAATCTAACCAGTTACAAAAAACATAGTTATGTAATCCAGTTGCCTGGGCATGCGTGTGATGTTGATAGCTATTACTGTATCTTCCGTTCACTTACCTTATTGTGAACAGTTATATATAATTTGATCTGCTCTTATTCAGCCTGCTAGGCTGCTGTAAATCTTCGATACTTTCTTAACATAAAGATCATGATTAGAATAATTGAAAGTAAGTAAACAATCCAAATGGTGATATTTTGTTCAATTAAAAAGCTACCAATTCCGCCGATCACTGAAGGAATCACCAGAGAAGCGGCCCCCATTAACGCAGATGTGGCACCCAGACTGGTACGTTGGCTGGACATAGTTAGGTAAGTATAAAGTGATTCGAACATACCTCCGGCAAACATCAAAACAATGAAGAATAATATAAAGACATTGACATGATGAACGAATATTATTAGCGGAGTGCACAATACGATAAATGAAGCAATGAGCTTCAGCCATAAACTCAAAATTTGTGGTGCAGACCGCTTCTTAAGTAGTTTACCTGATAGTGCTGCTCCCAGCAGAAGGAATCCTCCAATAATTGATGAGATAACACCAAATTGCGTAGATGAGTATCCATACTTAACCATCAAAATAAATGGGGAAGCTGTGACATAACAATAAATTAGAGAGAATGAAAGTCCAAGAGAAAGGCAAGGTAGATAAAATCTTGGTTGCTTACTTATCTCTTTGTACGTAAGAAATGATGATTTTAGTGAATATGTAATCCGTTTTTTATGACTGAGTGTTTCAGGGAAGTTAAAATAGACATACGTTAATGTTACAACAGAATATCCTAATATCATTAGAAAAATTGCACGCCATCCCCATACATCATTAATTATTCCTCCCAGCAGTGGAGAAGCAATAGGCACGACACCTTCAATAGTTATGATAATAGCGTACAGTGTAGCAGCCACTGAACCGCGTGTTACATCACGAACGGCACTAATTGCTGTAACCAGAGTTATTGATATAGAAAGCCCCTGTATGATGCGTATTGTAAGAAACGTACCCAATCCGGTCGAGAGTGTGAGGCAATATGTTGTCACACAATAAATAATAGCACCTGAAAGCATAATTCTTCGACGACCAATAGAATCAGATAATGGGCCAAAAATTAGCTGTCCAAAACCTATACAAATGGTATAAACCATGATAGACAATTGCATGGACGGAATGTTTTGTCTAAATTCTTTTGCGATGTCAGGAATTGAAGGCAAATAAGTGTCCACACCTAGAATGCCCATAATAGTCAGCAGCGATAGGCCAATAGTAAAGAAAAGTATATTCTTTCTGTGAATAACAGCTTGTGATTTCATTATTTATCACCATGAATAAATTAAAAGAATGAAAAAAACTCCATTTAAATGGAAGGAGGTGGATAATTATCGTGTAGGCAATACAACAGAGTTGAAAAGAACTGTCAAACTTTTAACTCAAAAAAGTGAGATGTGAATCACAGACATAAAAATCATCTTTTTCAGTCCTATGGTTCAGTTAAATTTGATTGTTATCGTACGAAGGTTTGAACGTGTGTGTGCGTATGCGGTATTTTTTCTTGCGAGTGCCGGAGTTATGAGAGCGTTGTATTAACCTTCATAATCTGACCTATTCAATTGATTCCAGTACACTAATGGGTATTTTGGTGTTATGGTATGTGACTCCAAATAAAATGGAGCGTGAACTGATAGTTGAGCGAACAAAAGTCGGACTAGAAACCGCTCGGGTACAGTGGCGAATTGGAGTTGGCGACCCAAACTGACCTAGGAACAATCGTTGCAGATCGGACGATTAATTTCATCAGAAATTCCTCGCTAAAAGGTGGCTATCACTGTGATGTTAACGTATCTAATTTGTACAAGAAATTTCTGCGGGAGAAAATGAAACCGCAGACTCGTTGTATGCAAAAACGTGCTGCGGCTAACTGGTGAACTTTCGATAGTGCGGGTATTGAATGATTTCTAGGCGTTATCGATTTTACGTATTTTTTGCATGATAGAATTCGTACCTCCTCCCAACGACCTTCCATGGCTTTCCGGACTTCTGTAGGCCGGCGGACGATGTTGTCCTCGGATGTTGTGCTAATTGGGTGATAACAGATCCTGTGTATGGGAGTTTCCCTTTGTGCGTGCGTTGATGCTGGTAACGGTAAACGTCATGATGAACACGACCGCGAATAAGACGACAATCGTCGGAGCTGGTGCGCTGTCGATAAAAAAGGACAGCCAGACACCAGTCATTGACACTATTACCGATATGCCAGTCGCCAGTAGGAGCGTAATATGAAAGCGTTGTGTCAGGAGTACCGCAATGGCGCCAGGCGCAATGAGCAGAGAAATGGAGAGAATGATACCTACCGCTTTCAGCGTTGCCACAATGGTCAGAGAGACCATGCACAGCAGCCCATAATGCAGCCATCTCGTATGCAAACCGCTTACCTGCGCCTGTTGATAATCAAAGCTGAACAGCAAAAAATCCCGCCATTTTACGCTAATAACAAGTGTAACCAGCCCGGCAATAATCATCGTCTGGATTATATCGCCGATGGTTATCCCGAGCATGTCGCCGAAAAGAATATGATCAAGATGTACGTCTGGTTTGACTGCAATATACAAGATCAGACCTGTGGCAAACATGCCAGAAAAAACAATCCCCATCACTGTATCTTGCTTGATTCGGCTGTTGTCTTTCAGGTATCCCGTCGCCACCGCGCAGAATACTCCGGCGACGAATGCCCCTGTAGCCAAAGGTAACCCCAGAATCCAGGCAAGCACGATGCCAGGAAAAACCGCATGACTCATCGCGTCACCCATCAGTGCCCAGCCTTTCAGGACCAGAAAGACCGACAGCAGCGCACAGGGTATGGAAACTACCAGTGAAATCAGCAGTGCGTGACTCATAAAGGTGAACTGCAGTGGCTCCAGTAATAATGCCATCATGAGCGATCCTCCAGCGCCTTATGCGCACGCCGACGATTTGCCAAAAGCCCATGGGTGGGCGCAAAGACAAATGCTAAAAGAAACAGCAGTGTCTGCGCCACCACGATGATTCCACCTGTCGCGCCGTCCAGAAAGTAACTGACCCACGCGCCGAGGAAACTGGTTACACTGCCAATAGTTACAGCAATCATGAGCAGGCGGGGAAAACGATCGGTTAACAACCATGCTGTTGCTCCGGGAGTCACCACCAGACAGATCACCAGAAAGGCACCAACCGTTTGCAGCGCCGCAACGGTCGAAACCGACAGCAGGGTGAAGAAGAGGAGTTTTAATCTGCCCGGATGTAATCCAATAGCACGGGCGTGATTCTCGTCGAAAAAGGTCACCATAAGATCTTTCCATTTGAAAAAAAGCACGATGATCGAGAGAATGCCAATGATAGTGAGTTGCAGGATATCCGCCGGATCGATTGCCAGAATATTGCCCAGGACGATGGTCTGAATGTTCACAGATGTCGGGTTCAATGACACCATAAACAGCCCCAGGCCAAAAAAGGATGAGAAGATCAGGCCGATGATGGCATCTTCTTTTAAGCGGGTGCGTTGGTTAAGAAACAGCATGCTGCCCGCAGCCAGTCCGCCGGAAAAGAAGGCTCCCAGAGAAAACGGAAGCCCCAGCATATATGCCCCCGCAACACCCGGGACAATAGAGTGCGACAACGCATCGCCAATCAGCGACCAGCCTTTTAGCATCAGATAGCATGACAGGAAAGCGCAGAGACCGCCGACCATCGCCGAGACCCACATCGCATTGAGCATATATTCATAGCTGAAGGGTTCCAGTAGCACGTTCATCTTTCTTCCCTCTGCACCGCTGACGGTCGATGAGCCACAAAAGGGCGTTCATCGTCAGTAATAATGCTTTCTTCCGAGCCGTTAAGTGTGACATGGCGCAGTACGCCGCTAAAAGCCAGCTCCAGGTTCTCGGCTGTAAAAGTGGTGTCTGTCGGCCCGCTTGCCAGGACGGTGCCTTTGACCATGACCGTATAATCGCAAAATGTCGTGACGGATCCGAGATTGTGTGTTGAGACAAGCATCGTTTTGCCTTCCGCGCGTAACTCCCTCAACAGGCTGATGATTTTGGCTTCGGTTTTCACATCAACGCCAGTAAAAGGTTCATCCAGCAGGATCACATCACCCTGCTGTGCAATCGCTCTCGCCAGAAAGACGCGTTTCTTTTGTCCACCGGAAAGCTCGCCGATTTGTCGATGGCGAAAATTCACCATATCGACACGTTCCAGCGCATCGGTGACAATTTGACGATCCCTCTTTTTGGCGATACGCAACATACCCATATGCCCATAGCGGCCCATCATCACCACATCTTCCACCAGTACAGGAAATGACCAGTCAACCTCTTCTGACTGAGGGACGTAGGCAACCAGGTTTTTCTGTAACGCCTGTCGCGTGGGAATACCCAGAACAGATATCTTTCCGCTGGTCAGACGCACAAATCCCATAATCGCTTTAAACAACGTCGATTTTCCGGAACCGTTTACCCCAACCAGAGCGGCAATAGATCCACTTGGTACTGTGAAGGATGCATCGCGCAGTGCTGTGTGCCCGTTACGCCAGGTGACAGTAACATCATTAACGACAATGCCTGCAGATTGCATCATTATTTCTCCCTTTTCCCGGCTTTAATTCCCTGTACCAGCGTACTGGTAGTAACCTTAAGAAGGTCGATATATGTCGGTACCGGGCCGTTTTCTGTGCTCAGGGAATCGACATAGAGCACACCGCCGTAGTGTGCGCCGGTTTCACGCGCAACCTGACGCGCTGGTTTATCGGAAATCGTACTCTCGCTAAAGACTGCCGGGATATGATTTTTCTTAACTATATCAACAACCTTACGTACCTGTTGCGGTGTTCCTTGTTGATCGGCATTAATCGGCCACAGATAAAGCTCTTTTAGCCCCAAATCGCGTGCGAGATAAGAAAAAGCCCCTTCACTGGTGACCATCCACCGCTGATTCTCAGGGAGTTCCGTAATCTGCTTACGCAGGGGGGCAAGGGTTTGGGTAATCTTGGCTTTATAAGTATCGGCATTACGTTGGTAGGTTTGTGCATTAGCGGGATCGTATTTTATCAACGCATCACGAATATTATCGACGTAAATCAGAGCATTATCTGGCGACATCCATGCATGGGGGTTAGGTTTGCCCTCATAGGGGCCTTCGGTGATCCCTACTGGCGTCACACCCGAAGAGACAATTACTTCTGGAACCCCATTGAGATGCTGGTAAAAGCGTTGGAACCACAATTCCAGATTCATACCATTGGCGAGGATCAGTTGTGCCCCCTGCGCACGTTTAATATCGCCAGGGGTAGGCTGATACTCATGAATTTCTGCACCAGGCTTGGTTATGGATGAGACTTCTGCAGCATCTCCAGCCACGTTTTTGGCCATATCCGCGATGATGGTAAATGTTGTAATGACCTTGAATTTTTCAGTTGCACTTGCCTGAAATGCGATCGAGCAGGTGAGGGCGAGGCACCCCAAGAGCATGGTTACTTTTTTTATTGAGTGCATAATTTAGTACCTATAGTGAGCAAAATTAGAACAAACATAGCAACGGCTATGTTTTATAGCACAACCTATACAAAATGAAAATGATTATCATTAACGTTTTTGAAGCCCAAAACAGGGATTAGGTTGTTTCCTGCTGGCGACATGGTATTGAGGAAAAAAGTAGGGCAGCGATTAGGCTTTGAAATGACTTTATGAGGAAAATTGTTGATGGCAAAAATGGGGCAAAACGCTGTAGAAGGGGCAAAAAAGGGGCAAAAAAAGAGTGGGTTATCGTAGCTTATTGTTGTCGCTGATAATGTTTAACATATTGAAAAATAAATAAAATACTTATGAGTCAGATAGTTGTGATTTTTGCCCTTACTTGTTCAGGTTGTATTGTTCTTTCTTACTAATTTCTTGATTTTGCGACATTTAAAAGCGACTCAATTCGTTATATGGCATCAGAAGAGTATGCGTCATGCCGGAACGCCCAGCATAAGAAATCTGATATAAAAACTGTGGCGTGTATGGTACGGATTAGAGGGGAAAATGTCAGCACATTTGCGAAATGAATCAAAAAGCCCGCAGCAATGTGCGGGCGTTAGTGTCAGCGCACAACCAGCACGGAGCACTCTGCGTGACGCACGACAGCTGCGGCGTTAGAACCGAGCAGATAAGTGGTGATATCCGGTCGATGGGAAGCAATGATGATCATATGAGCGGGGATCTTCTTCGCCAATTCCAGAATGCGGTCTTTGGGCGAGCCTTCCTCAACATGGACATGCACTCTGTCGGTTGGCAGTTTAAATTTTTTAATGATCTCTTCCAGTTGCGATTTGGCTTCCGCTTTCAGGTCATCCATTGCCGGTAATTCTGCGGAATACGCTAAACCCAGAGAGGCATAGTAGGGCAGTGAAGGTATTACCGTCAGGAAATGAACCTCTGCATCATCAATCTTTGCCTCTGCTTCAACGTGGCTAATCACGCGTTGAGTTAATTCTGAATCGGAAATATCGATAGGGACAAGAATCGTTCTGTTCATAAAACCTCCTGTTTTAGTATCCGCATAAAGTGTAACGCCAGATGACACTTTTTGTGTAATGACGGAGTTCACATTTTTAATTTAGATCAAAGGAGGAAGAATAAGCAGAAAAAGCCCGCCATAACAGCGGGCAGGAGGATTTAGAACTGATAAACCAGACCTAAAGCGACAATATCATCGGTAGAGATGCCATTGGCAGCGTAGAAGCTGTCATCTTCATCCAACAGGTTGATTTTATAGTCAACGTAGGTGGACATATTTTTGTTGAAATAGTAAGTCGCGCCAACATCGGCGTATTTAACCAGATCTTTATCATCAACACCTGCCGGGTTGTCTGCACCACCGGCAGCGTGAAGGTCACGGCCTTTAGACATCAGGAAAGAGACTGCCGGACGCAGACCAAAATCAAACTGGTACTGTGCAGTAACTTCAAAGTTCTGGGTTTTGTTCGCAACTGCATAATCGCTGTCGCCAAACGGGGTCATATTACGCGTTTCTGAATACATGGTTGCCAGGTAAATATTGTTAGCATCGTATTTTAGCCCAGCAGTCCACGCGTCTGCTTTATCACCACCCGCCGCAGTATGGTTAACCTGGTCATTGGTGCGGTCAGAAGAGGTGTATGCCGCACCAGCGCTAAAGCCCATGCCTAAATCATATGTTGTGGAAAGACCCCAGCCGTCACCGTTTTCATGGCGAACATCACGTCCGTTGTTGGTGCCTTCCTGACCATTACTGGCACCTTCGTTGTTACCTTGATACTGCACCGCGAAGTTCAGACCATTTACCAGACCGAAGAAATCAGTATTACGATAAGTCGCGACGCCGTTGGCACGACCAGTCATAAAGTTGTCTGCATTGGTATAAGAGTCACCGCCAAATTCAGGCAGCATATCGGTCCAGCCTTCGATGTCGTACATTACGCCATAATTACGTCCGTAATCGAAAGAACCGTAATCTGCAAATTTCAGTCCGGCAAATGCCAGACGGGTCCATGACTGGTTTGTTGAAGATTCAGTGTTGTTTGCCTGAATATTGTATTCCCATTGACCGTAGCCAGTAAGTTGATCGTTAATTTGGGTTTCGCCTTTAAAACCCAGACGCGCATAGCTCTGGTCGCCATCTTTCGCTGAATTATCAGAAAAATAATGTAGTCCATCAACTTTGCCATACAGATCTAATTTGTTG
>ENA-OYXV01001003-OYXV01001003.1-human-gut-metagenome-genome-assembly--contig:-NODE-1003-length-16481-cov-5.001400_pt1 | contig 16481 bp, 20 predicted proteins | sample MGYA00244846_ERZ653424 | MGnify/ENA primary metagenome ERZ653424 (study PRJEB26926, sample SAMN06165108) | human gut metagenome | biome: ENVO:00009003; feature: ENVO:2100002; material: ENVO:00002003...
GCTCCCTACGGTCGCTGAGGAGTTAAGACAACAGTCTTTTTGGCGTATTTTTTAAAGCAGCAAGACATACGTCTTAACTCCTTAACTCCTTTAACTTCCTGATATGCGAAAGTTCAGTAAATAAGTAATAACTGAGTCAACTCATATTATCAATAACACTTAGAGTGGGCAACTAAAATCATTAAACCACAAATAAAAGTTCTATTCATAGCCTTTGAATGTCCGTTCATAGCCTTTGAATGTCCGTTCAAAGCCTTTGAATGTCCGTTCAGAGCCTTTGAATGCACATTCAGAGCCTTTGAACAGACATTTCAAAAGCATGAACGGAGATTTTTCAACAAGAGACAGAATAAATTCATAAGTAACAGAAAACAAATGCGTAGTGCTAAAATAACTACTCATGGCTATAGGGGTGCCGAATAGTTACTAAAGATAACTTTCTATCTAAATAATATTAAAAAGCAAGCAAAAACTTGCATATTTAATAAAAACCATGTTATTTTTGCAACCGAAAATGAAGAAACTGTTACACATATCGTTTACATTCTTTCTTGCCGTGGTACTCGTTATCATGGGAAGCGGGGTAACATTTCTTCATTGCTCATGTTCCGGCAAGACAACGGTGATACTGTCGCATACAGCACAGAACGGCGGTAATTCCGACACCACCAAAGGATGCATGAAGGTAACAAGCGTACAGCTATCGCCGCAACTATGTCAAGGAAACCTATGACGGCATACGTATGGACAAGCCTTTGCTCAGCAAGTACAAAGGTCTGGTTTCTGCCTCCTACAAGACTCCGCTCGGTCTTTGGCAGTTTGATGCCACCTTGCAGTTCAATGGCGGAGGAAGAATGCCACAAGCCTATACCCTTGCCAACGGTGAGCCTTCATGGAATCAGAACTTCAAGGCTTACACCTTGCTAAGTGCACAAATCACTCGTTGGTTCCGCCACTTCTCCATCTATATAGGAGGCGAAAACCTGACAGGTTTCAAGCAAAAGCACCCTGTAGTAGATGCCATGAATCCTTGGGGCAGCCAGTTTGACACCAATATGGTATGGGGTCCTATCAATGGAGCTATGGGCTATATCGGTATCCGTGTAAACTTCGGAAGACTCTAATCAAAAGGTGCTTTACCGACAGAATTCTCGCTTCGGGGTAAGTAAAAACAAGAAATATTCATTATTAATTAAAGATTTAAATCATAAAAGAAAGGAAAAAATATGAAAAAGATTATGACAGTAACCGCCATGCTGGTATTTGCCATCAGCATGTTTGCAAAAGACATTAAGACTGTAGTGTTCACCACACTTCCACAGATGCACTGTGAGAACTGCGAGAACAAGATCAAGGGCAACCTGCGCTTTGAGAAGGGAATCAAACAGATTACCACCAGCGTACCCGACCAGAAAGTAACTATCGAATATGATGCCGACAAGACTACTCCAGAGAACATCGCCAAGGGCTTTGCCAAGATTGGCTACGAGGCAACTGTTGTAACTGGCGAAGCCAAGAAAAAAGGCTGTAGTGGCTGCAGCAAGAAAGCCGAAGTAAAGAAAGAGGGCTGTGGAGGTTGCAGCAAGAAAGCTGATGCAACTAAAGGCAGCTGCTGCAAGAAGGACGGCGAGAAGAAAGCCGGAAGCTGCAGCGAGAAAGCTGAAGTAAAGAAAGAGGGATGTGGAGGCTGTAGCAAGAAAGCTGAGGCAGTCAAAGGCAACTGCAGCACGAAGTAACGACAAGATAGGAGTAATACCTTTATTATAGAAAGAACCGTACTTAGTGTTAAAAGGACACAAAGTACGGTTCTTTTTTATTTCAGTAAACTGACTTACTTACATTACTCCAGTTTCTTCGCCTTTGACACATGAAGGGCAAAGGCAGCAATAACGACAAAGCAAACCAAAGGTACAATGAAGCCAACAGCCATGTCGGTTTCGCCAAGAGCACCCATCAGTACAGGAGCAATAGCTCCACCCACGATTCCCATGATGAGGTAAGAAGAGCCACGCTTCGTACTGCCGGCATCAAGCCCTCGCAATGCTAAGGCAAAGATAGTGGGAAACATGATGGACTCGCAAAGATAGGTCAAGACCAAAGCCACTACAGCCAGCATACCAGCACCTAAGATAACCAACAGCATACAGACTGAGGCACCCAAGGCGCAGATCAACAGCAAGATGCCTGCCTTGACATAGTTCATGCCCCAACTGCCCAACAATCGACCGACAAAGAAGAAGCCCATACCGCCAAACGACAGCATCAAGGCAGCATCTCGAGCCGAGACAGAAGGAATACTCTCGGTGACATAATTGATAAAGAAACTGTTGATACCCGTCTGGGCAGCCACATAGAAGAAGATGGCTGTCAAACCGAAGACAAAGGTGCGGGAATGCCACAACGATACACCCGAAGCAGCCTCGGCAATCTGTTTCTCCTCTTTTATCTCAGGCAGCTTCACACGACCTATCACAATAGCAATAAGCAGCACAGCAATGCCTATAATGGTGTAAGGCAAAGCCACCGAGCCACTGTTGCCATCAGCTCCACGGAAGACAAGAAGTCCTCCTACCAAAGGACCGACTATCCAGCCCAATCCATTGAGCGACTGAGCCAGGTTGAGCCTTGAGGCAGAGGTCTCCTCATCGCCAAGAACGGCAATATAAGGATTGGATGCTGTTTCCAGACAGGTAAGTCCGCAGCCTATCACAAACAAGCAGACCAGGAAAAAGTTGAACGACATAATCATCTCGCCCGGAATGAAGAGCAAGGCACCAATGCCATAAAGCACCAGTCCTGTAAGCACTCCGGCCTTATAGCCCCACTTGCGGATAATGATTCCGGCAGGTATGGCCATGATGAAATAGCCTCCATACACCATCGCCTGCACCAGGGCTGAACGAGTCTTGGATATGACGAGGGCATCCTGATAATGCTTGTTCAGAATATCGAGGATGCTATGAGCAAAGCCCCAAAAGAAAAACAGCGATGCTATGAGCACGAAGGGCAGCAGATACTGCCCGGGAACAATCTTCTTCATCGTCACGTTACTTTCTTCTTATCGTCAGTGTAATGGTCTCAGGATGAGCCTCGGCAAATTTCTTCACATCGTCTACCACTAAGGCCAGATATCCACCGCCACCTGCTCCAGGCATCTTCCATGCCTTCACATCAGGTAGAGCCGAATACTTGTCAATATAACCTTGGACACAACCCTGAATCATGGCAGGGAACATACTTACCTGAGCATCAAACGAAGCCTTGTAGGCACGGGCGAAAGCCTCATAATCCTTAGCCATAATGGCTTGCCAGCAGTCATCGGCAGCCTGAGCCAAAGCCTTTACCTTCACCTCGGTGATGTCCTTACCCTCGACCACAGAGCAGCCAGGTCGACGGGGCTCCATCGCTATCATGCAGAGATGTTCCTCCAGCCAGGAAAGTATCGACTCATCATCGCAACGCTCAAACTTCTCGGGCCAGAAACGGTTGTTGTAGTAATGACGGCACAAACCAGGAATACAGATTCCGATGGCATCCTGTGCTCCACTTACGATGCCATCATTGCGCTCAGGGTCGTTCTCGAAACAGAAGACCAACTTCGACAAGATTTCAGGATCCATATCGGGCAACTTCACTGGCCATATTTTCTTGATCATGTTTCGGGTGGAAGTGGAAAGTCCACAGCGCTCGCGCACCTCAAAGGTGGGAATCAACGACATGGTGATGGCCCAGCCTGGAGCATAACAACTCACGTAAGGCTGATCAATCCATGTACCAGCCAGATCAAGACGAGTTGGCAAGGCGCAGGTTCCATTCTTGATATCAGTACTCGAACGGGCTGTCAATCCCTCGGCAGGAGTACGCTCCAGCACTACATACTCAATACCATGCTCCTCGCAGAACTTTCGCTTGGTGTCGCTGCTTCCATCTTCATTCACTACAAACACATCGGGATGCAGGAACTCCACCGTCGGCACAAAGTCCATGATGCCCGAACCGGCATTGATGAATGCATCTTTCACGTATCGGATAGACTTTACCATGAACAGGCGTTCCTGCTCCGGATAGAAGGTTTTATGATGCTTATACTCCAAGATAGTGGAATCGGAACCTATGCCGACATACAACTCACCATACTGCGAAGCCTGACGGAAGAACTCCACATGTCCGCTGTGAAGAAGGTCATAACATCCGCTTACAAATACTTTTTTCATATCTGTTATTTATAATCTATTACTATTCATTTGCTTTAGCAATCGTGCAAATATACAATTTTTCGCAGAGATAAAGGCACTTTGTAGAGTTAAAGAAACAAAAGAGCCGACTATAAGTATAGGTTTTTAGCAAAATAGTTGTAACTTTGTACTGTCATTATCAAAATATAGACAGATATGGAGAAAGTAACAATCGTAAAGGTGGGCGGCGCCATCGTTGAGGACAACGAGCAACTGGCACAGCTCCTTACAGATTTTGCCGCCATACCAGGAAAGAAAGTACTGGTACACGGCGGAGGCAGACGCGCTACTAAAGTAGCAGCAGCCTTGGGTATAGAGAGCAAAATGGTGAATGGCAGACGCATCACCGACGCACAGATGCTGGAGGTGGTAACCATGGTCTATGGAGGCTTGGTCAACAAGAACCTTGTAGCCAAGTTGCAAGCCAAGGGCGTAAACGCACTCGGACTGACAGGAGCCGACATGGATGTGATACACAGCCACAAGCGCCCCGTCAAGGACGGAGTAGACTTCGGATATGTAGGCGATGTGGAACGCGCCAATGGCAAGATGCTGCAAACCCTTATCCAGGAAGGCATTACACCCGTTATGGCTCCGTTGACTCACGACGGCAATGGCAATATTCTGAATACTAATGCCGACACCATAGCCAGCGAAACAGCCAAGGCTTTGGCTCCCTACTACGATGTGACGCTGATATACAGTTTCGAGAAGAAGGGCGTGCTTTCCAATCCTGATGACGACAACAGCGTGATTCCTGTCATCACACGATCCGACTTCGAGAAATACCAGGCTGACGGAACCATCGGCGGAGGTATGATTCCAAAGATAGAGAACGCCCTTGCTGCCGTAGACGCGGGCGTGAAGGAGGTGATTATCACTCTGGCAACAGCCATAGACGGCAAACAGGGAACCGTCATTAAGTAAAGAACGAAGAGTGAAGAGTGAAGAATTCTTTTGCCTTTGATTCTTAATAAGAGTTAAAAATAGAAATAATTTAAGATTGGTTGTAACTTTCTTATAACATAGTCGTCATTAATAACAGAGGAATGAAAGAAATCAGTTTCCGAAACGATGTTTTGCCACTGAAGGACAAACTCTTCAGACTGGCTCTGCGCATTACTCTCAACAGAGAGGAAGCTGAAGATATCGTGCAAGACACACTGATAAAAGTCTGGAACTCGCGCGACAAATGGCAACAGTTAGACTCCATCGAAGCCTATAGCCTCACTATCGCAAGAAATCTCTCGCTCGACCGCATCAAGAAGATGGAGAATCAGAACGGATCGCTCGAAGATGAGAAGACAGAAAGACCAGACGCCACCTCGAATCCTTCAGAACGAATGATTCAGAAAGACAAGCTGGACATCGTAAAGAGGATGATAGACGAACTTCCCGAAAAACAACGCAGCTGCATACAGCTACGCGATATTGAGGGAAAAGCCTATAAAGACATTGCCCTGATTCTCGGCATCACCGAAGAACAGGTAAAGATCAATATCTTCAGGGCTCGTCAAACAATAAAACAACGATTTCAACAATTCGACAAATATGGACTATAAGTACATCAAACAGCTTTTAGAGCGCTACTGGAATTGCGAGACCTCCCTCGAAGAGGAAGACATCCTCCGCACATTCTTCAGCCAGGAAGATATTCCTTCCGAGCTGGAGTCCTATAAGGCTCTCTTTACCTACGAGCTTGGCGAAAGCAAGAACGAGGCTCTGGGCGATGACTTTGACGAAAAGATGATGGACATCATAGAAGGCGAGGAAAGCCAGAAGCCAGAAAAGGCAAAGGTAATATCGCTGACAGAACGCCTGAAACCTCTGTTCAAGGCTGCGGCTATGGTGGCTATTTTCCTTACTTTGGGCAATGCCGCCCAAGTACCTTTCCAGAAAGATGACGAATACGTAGGAAATACAGGAAACGGGCAATCGGTTCAGGGTGTATCAGTAGCTGCCATTGCCGACTCGGTATCGGTCGACTCCATGCAGCAATCCAATATCAACCAAGTGGCTGCCGATCCGGCTTCCAACATACTGAAATGATAAATTTCTATGCTTTCTCTATAAAATCATGTTTAGTAAAACAACTCTGAAACTGTGAAGTTTCATTTCTCTCAAATTTTTCATAACATACTAACGTAATAGGGCTGTCAGGATTTCTGGCAGCCCATATTATTTATATACGTTTATCTGGCCTTATCGCCCCAACAGCCTATGGCAGGAAGCGGATATAGGTTCTGTCGTCAAAACTCTTGTTGCCTTCTACAAGGCCTTTGGTAGCTATGAAACTGCTGATATTTTGAGGATCGTTGGCGATTTGATTAGCCAAGGCTTCCTCACTCTCTGCCAGAGTTGGCTTAAGGAAAGGATAGCCATCGCTCGCCAATACAATCTCGGAAGAGGCAGAAACAGTCTCGGAAGAAGATACAGACACTACCTTTACCCCCTCCCGATAGATGGGGAATCCATCAATAACAGTATAAGTCTTGTTTTGTCCCGAAAGCATCGCCTCAACGAGCAAAGGCTCTATTTGCCTGCGAGCCTCAGCAGGAAGCATTCCTTCCTTAATCAAGTCAACTCGCTTCTCTGCAATCTCTTGCTCGTAGGGTTTGCCATTCTCATAGAGTTTTCCGCTGATGAGAGCCTGACAATCGCCCACCATCCACACCTCTTGCCTTGCCCTGCTGTAAATAACGGCAGAAGCCGTAAGGCGTTCCTCGGGATGCTGCAACAATCGCTCAGCCACGCCCAAAGGCTTATACACTTTATCGCATATATAATGCGTGATGCCTTGGCAGAAATCATCTACCGTAGCATCAGCCTTCAGTTCTTGTCTGATATATTCAGAGATGAGCATCATGGCATAACGACCATTCTTCATCTCCGGATTGAGATGCTTTGGGGTCTTGCTCGTACTGCCGTCTATCACGGCGATGAATTCATCGGTCACGACCAGTCCATCCTCACAGGCCTCCTGGCACTTCTTGCCAATAATGCTTTGTTCTATGATAATCATCTTATTATTACGGTTTTCTAAATCTCGCAACCAACTGCAGGAAACTCGGTATGAGAATGCACAAGGAGAAGCCTACGGCATAATATACCGTCTTCTCATCACCATGGAAGAGGTCGATAAGCTTGCCGTCGGTCTGAGGAAGAAGGTTGGTCAGGATATAAGCCATCGTGTTGTTGACCCAATGCAGCAGGATGCCTGGCACAAGGCTACGGGTGCGATAGTACATCCATCCTAAGAGAAGACCCATGAAGAGGGCATTGACAAACTGGGCAGCATTGCCATGCACAGCACCAAAAATGGCAGCCGAAATCATGATGGCAACCCAATGGTTGCGCTTGCTCATCATACCCAGCAAGGTACGGAGGATGGCACCACGGAAGACAACCTCCTCGGTCAATGGTGCCAGGATGCCTACAGCCACATACCCCCAGGGCTCTTTGAGCAGCCCTTCGAATATGCGGCCTGTGGTTTCGTCCATTTCCAGTCCGATTTGCTCATACACAAACTCAAGTGGAATCATGGCACCCAAAGCAAACAAAGCTACCCAAAGAAGAGTGAGCCAAGGTTTGGACAACAAATAGTTGCGAGAGATGGGAGTCCACTTGGTCTTCAGAAAAACGACCAGGGTAATCACACTGCTGAACACCGAGGTAAGGGCAAGCAGCACGGGATTGTGCCCCGAAAGCATGGCTGTTCGCACATCTGCCAGTTCCTCATGCTGAACAAATGACCAAACAAGCATTCCCAAGAATGAAACTATAAGCTGTACTACGACAAACACTATGCCATACAGCAGAATATCCATAACACCTTTCTTTACCTCTTTCATCGTTTGTATCTGTTTATTTAAATTTGTTTCTATTCGTTCTCTTTATCTTTCTGCAACAGCGCCACAACGGTTTCCTCGTCTTCACGGAGTTGCTCTGCAAGTTCCTCAGGCGACTCGAACTTACGTTCGCCCCTGATGCGGTGCACAAAGCTCACCAACAGCAACTGACCATAAATGTCGCCATCAAAATGGAAGATATGTGTCTCGATCGTTGTGCGCTTTCCACCGAAGGTAGGACGCGTGCCTATATTCATCATGCCCCACTTCATTTCCATCCCCTGTTCCAACCTTACCTTGACGGCATAGACACCGGCGGCAGGAATCATTTGACACAAATGGGAGATGTCTATGTTGGCAGTAGGGAAGCCTAATTTGCGACCCTCATGAAAGCCATTCACCACCTTGCCTACGATGGTATAAGGATAGCCCAAGCACATATTGGCAAGCTCCACCTCGCCTTCGCGCAGAAAGGAACGGATGACCGAAGAGGACACATTGATGCCGTCGAACTGGAATGCGTCATTGCGAACTACCTCCATGTTCATCTCACGTCCATAGCGCACATAATCATCGAAGGTTTCCTCACGGTTGCGACCGAAACGATGGTCGTAACCGATAAAGAGTGATTTCACGCTCAACTGATTACACAGCACCTTGCTCATAAACTCCTTGGCAGAAAGCGATGCCATCTCTTTATCGAAATGCAGCACCACCACATTGTCTATATCGGTGCGGGAGAGGAGAAGCAACTTAGAGTCGAGTGTACTCAACGACTCTGGCTGATAGTCGCTCTGCAACACCTTGCGCGGATGCTCGTCGAAGGTGATGACCGTTGCCTCAAGTTCCTGGCTGTGGGCTTTCTCCACCAGCTGACGTATGAGATACTGGTGTCCTCTGTGCACTCCGTCGAAAAAGCCGATAGTGGCCACACAGGGCTTCAAAGACTTGATGACAATACCGTCTTTCAGCCTACATCCGTCTTGAATAGTATAATATACTGTTTTCATCTTGTTTGCCTGCCTTTATTCCTCCTGATGACACATTGCTCGCCTCACAGCACGATACAGTTCGCCTGCCCAAAGAACGAGCGAGGTTGAGCCAATAATGATTGCCCACTCTTTAAGCGAGAGAGGCTGGGTGCGGAACATTTCACCACCGAAAGTAACGATGAGCCACTGACCTGCCAAGACCAGCAGAAGCACCAACTGCATGCCCTTATCCTGGAGGAAGTGACGGAATGCAGACCTGTTGCAGCCCAAAGCCTTTGCATTGAAGAGATTCCAGAACTGCAGCATCACAAACGTGGTGAAGAACCATGTCAGTTCGTGCGTATCGACTCCTCCCCTGCCGCGACGCTCACAATATACCAGGAAAGCAAACATCACGACAAAGAAACTGATGCCACAGAAAAGGATTCCTGCACCTATGCTGCGGGAAATAATAAAGTCGGAAGCCTTGCGAGGCTTTTCCTTCATCACCTCGTGCGAAGGAGGCAAAGAGGCTAAAGCCAAGGCTGCAAAGGTGTCCATTATCAGGTTGACCCACAATATCTGGGTAACGGTAAGGGGCATTTCGGTGCCTATGATCGAACCGCCAAGCACCAGGAGCAAGGCTGCCACATTGACCACCAACTGGAAAAAGAGGAAACGCTGAAGGTTGCGGTAAAGCGAGCGTCCCCACATCACGGCATTGGCTATCGACTTGAACGAATCGTCGAGCAAGGTCATATCCGAAGCTTCCTTGGCTACCGATGTGCCCGAACCTAACGAAAGCCCAACATGAGCATAGTGGAGCGCCGGGGCATCATTGGTTCCATCGCCTGTTACCGCCACCACCTCGCCATGTTTCTGGAGCATGGCCACCAATCGCTGTTTGTCAGTAGGACGGGCACGGCTCATCACACGGATATTCTGTGCGCGTTTATAGGCTTCCTCATCCGAGAGAGCCTCCCACTGTTCGCCCGTTATCATCTTTACCTCAAGCGGAGTCATCTCGCCATCGGCCCCTATGCTTGTATTGTCTTCCTCGAAGATGCCTATCTGCTTGCCTATCTCGAAAGCCGTAGCTGCCGTGTCGCCCGTCACCATCTTGACTTCTATACCAGCCTTTCTGCACTCCTGCACTGCTGCGGGAACCTCCTTGCGCAGAGGATCGGTAATGGCAACGATAGCCTGCAAGGTCATCTTACCGTCTTCTGCCTTCTGATAGGCAAAGGCTAATGTACGCATCGCCTTGCGCTGGAAGTCAGCAAGCTCTTCCTGTGCTTTTTGCTTTTCCTTATCGTCCAAGTCGCACTTTGCCAGCACGATCTCGGGAGCTCCCTTCACAAAGAGATACTGTGTGCCTTCTGCAAGAACACGGGTGGACATATACTTTCGCTCGGTTGAGAATGGTTGCTGGCTCACCACGGTGCACTGTTTGCGCAACTCGGCATAGTCGTGCCCCTTAGCTTTGAGCCATAGCAGCAATGCCGACTCGGTAGGATTGCCTATACCTCGGTCGTTGTCCAATTCGGCAGTGGTGTTGACGGCTATCGCCAAGTGGAGCAAATGTTCGCTTCCCTGTTTCAGCAAGAGGGTGTCCACCTGCATCTGGTTCTGCGTCAGCGTACCAGTTTTGTCGGTACAAATCACGGTGACTGCTCCCATCGTCTCACAGGCATGAAGCTTGCGCACAAGATTGTTCGACTTGAGCATTCTTCGCATATTGAGAGCCAAGGAGAGTGTGACGGCCATAGGCAAACCTTCGGGCACAGCCATCACTATCAGTGTGACGGCCATCATGAAATACTCCAACACAAGGTCGGCCATATAAAGATAATCCTTGCCTCCCCATACAGGATTGGTCAGGATGTCGTGACCGAGAAACAGTACAAAAGCGGCTACCGAAACTATTGAACCCACCTTGGAAATCACAGTAGCCAACTTGTCCAACTGTACATAGAGAGGAGTCTTCACTGCCGTCTGCTCGGTCGACTTGGCCGCCACCTTGCCTATTTCAGTAGCATCGCCTACTGCCGTCACCCTGAATTCTCCACGTCCATTCATCACCATGGTAGAACGCAAAACCACATTGCGGGCATAAGCTCCGTCTCCACCTTCCTCGAGTGATTTCTCTGTCATAGGCTCACCGGTAAGCGATGACTCGTTGATTTGCAAATCGGTACAAGAGAGCAGGACACCATCGGCTGGCACCTCGTCGCCCACCTCTATCAACACAATATCGTCTACCACCACATCGCGGCGGGGAATCTCTATCACCCTCCCGTTTCGGCGCACCTTTACAGGCTGTTCCTCGCTCAAGGCTGTAAGGATATGAAACTTCTTGGCAGCATCCCGCTCGAAATAGAAGCCCACCGTTGTGGCCAAGAATACAGCCACAAAGATGCCTATCGTCTCCATAAAGTTGTGCTCTATGAAGGCCAGGACCAGAGAGATCAAGGCTGCTACAAGAAGGATTTGGATAATGGGATCGCGATACTTATCCAAATAGAGTTTCCATAATGATATACGACGAGGAGGTGTGAGAACATTGAGTCCACACCTCTTTCTGCTTTGTCCAACTTGCTCGTCGGAAAGACCTGAATTACTATTTATTTCTTTTGCCATTTGTCATGAAGCACTTCGAATGCTATAAGATGATGGTGCAAAGATACGGCATTTTTCTGATTAATCGAAAAAAATGCCCAAAATATTTGGTTATTTAGCAAAAAGCTATTACCTTTGCAGCCGAATTGCAAAATTCACGGACTTGTAGCTCAGTTGGTTAGAGCAACAGACTCATAATCTGGAGGTCCCAGGTTCAAGCCCTGGCTGGTCCACGCTTCAAAATCAAGCAGTTAAGTCAAAAACTTAACTGCTTTTTCTTTTGCCTTGCGAACATATTGCGAACACAGAGACATTTGTACAGCAACATGGTTTTCACACATTTTCATGCTTTTTTATCTTGCGAACACGTATTTTCATCAGATTTCATTCTCCCAATTTCGGGGAAACAAAATAGTTTCAATCCAGTTCGCCAAATAGCAAGAAATACACCTTTACCCCAGTTCGGGATAATCATTGACCAGTATGCAGAAAACAAAGAGGCACGTATTAGTGGCGGCAACTGGCTTGCAATGTTTGCAGAAAGCGAAGGCCGATTGAATGACTACGAATCAGAAAGAGTCTATAGTGAGGTTGAGGACATTGCAACAGGCAAATACGATCATCGTCTCGGCAAAGGAGATCAAGGTATTTCAATGTAACTTCACTTTACTTTATTGCTTTATATATACGCACACATTAAAGTAAAGTTAAACAAAAGGGGAAGAAAAATAATCTGATGATTCTGCAGTAATATTTTTCTTCCCTTTTATCATATTCATCACCATGCATTCTCTATGAACCGTTGGAAACCGTCCTTAATTGCACTCTCATTTGGACGATATCCAATACGTTGCTAACAATGCTGATAATACCAAGACCCATTACTATTGATAGGACAATCGTCGCTATCGTCCTGGAATATTGCTCAATTGCCAACAAGATGCCAGATGATGCATGGAAAGTAAACAATGGCAATTCCGATGGCGTGGACAGAACAAAGGCAAACAATGCTCCGCCAGCGATGAAGCCCGCCACAAATGCAGCTATCATAGCATATTTGTAGCGACGAAGGTTTGCCTCCTCATACTGACGAAGGTATTCTACGGCATCGAGTTTTTGGGTTAGGCGTGCCATAAACTCATCCTTATCGTCAAATTTCGGACGCTGGGCAAGGAAGAGTTCCTCAAGTGCTTTATCTTTCATCATAACTTCAATCTTGTTTTCAGTTTGTCACGTCCTCGCGAGAGTTGCTTCTTCACGGCATCTTCGCTTGTGTCTGTTATCTGGGAAATCTCTTTTACAGAATGTCCGTCAAGATAGAACAACACAATGGCTGCTCGTTCTTTGGGAGGCAAAGTGGCGAGAGCAAGATAGAGATCCTGATAAGCATATTTTGCATCAGCATCACTTGTGCCTAAGACTGTTTTTGCCTCTTCGATGCTTTCAAATGTCCGTTGGGCTGCCTTATGATTAAGGAATGTATTCTGTGCAATCTTGAAGAGCCACGATTGGAACTTTCCTTTATGCTGATAGCCTGCCGAGGCAAGATACGCCTTGACCAAAGCATCTTGAGCAATATCGTCAGCATCATCCTTGTAGCCACAGCAGAGGGCGAGCAAGAATCCACGAAGTGCCTCCTGCTCGTCACTGACGAGTTGTATGAACTGCTCTCTGGTCATCTACTTTTTATGCCTGTCGCAAGTTCCGTTCCTCTGCTTCCATTTCCTTGGCAAGCATCTTCTTACCGATCTGATAGTTGGCTAGGAAGGCTATGCCTACAGCTAACAGTACCAATCCTATACTTATACTTACCAACGGATCTGTACTTCCTCCTACTAAGTTGCAGTTCAAGTATATTCCGTAACCTATCATTCCTACTCCCAGGATGAAAGCAAGCATTCCCCACTGTAGTTTTTCCAACAACTTCTCTTTCAACAACTTCTCTGGCTTATTCATCTTTCTTACCAATTCCTCAATGTCAATGTCAGCATTCTTTTCGAGTGCAGCAAGAATGATTTCCTTTCTATTCCTTTCCGAAGCCATCTTACCTCTTAATGCAAGAAAAATAATGGTAATTGGGAGAATAACGGCTGTTCCAAGCACAATAAAAAGACCTACGATATCATGACTTCCCATATTTTTATTTGTTTTATTGGTTAAACTTCTTGTTAATTATTGAACCGATTCACTATAACAACAAGTGAAAGTAGGAAAAGGTGACGTCCCATCTGTGTTTTTTTTCAAAATTATCTCAAAAAACTACACCAAAGACAAAACAACATCTGGCGACATCTCCATCTTTGTTATAGCGCAAAGGCTGGTACCCATATCCTTGACACTTGCACCCATCAGGTACACATCATCATCAACAACCAAGAAACGGTCATGGGATTTATGGGGCAACTGTACGAACACCACAGTATCGTATTGCTCATTGTGCTTCTCCAGATCCAACTTGAACTGTTCGCTGTTGAAGCTGGCCACGATTTGTGACCACCTTAACGGTATCTGATGTATTTTTCTTTGCCATAATCTTCAATTTGCCTACAAAGTTATTATTTTGATTTGACAACAGGGCAAAATTTCTTTATTTCCCTATCATTCTCTTAATAAACTCCTTCATTTCCTCTGGAGTCATACTGTCAACATCCACCTCTGGTTCTTGATTCTCTTTCAAGTTCAGCAGTTTGTTGTTGAACTCAAACCTCATCTCCAATGGATACATATCTTGGTAGCCTCGGGTGATGTTGTTGCCTTGTGAATGTCCCATACCTTCCGAAACGTATTCCTCAGGAACTTTCAACATCTTAAGGTTGCTTGCAAAAGCATGGCGAGCCCAGGTACTTGATGGTTCCTTTTCCCACCCCAAGACTTCCTTACACACGCGTATCACGCAATCTTTAATATTAGAGTTTTCCTGTACACACTGCTTACGCATCACCCTTTCGTCGTTTGAACCCTTGAAAATATCAGGGAAAACGCGTGCGCCTTTGCTTGGCTTTGCTGCTATCTGGTCAAGAACGTTTTGCAATGGAGTAATGCTTGGCACGATAACTGTTGCCTCTCCGTTTACATTACGATGTGTCTTGTGTAGTTCAAACTTCAAACAACGTCCACCTTCTGCATAGTAAGTTCTGTCATAGGTTATGCGACCTGCATCGGCAAGGTTATTACCAAAATTGAATATTACGCAAAGCACTTTGTTAAATATCACTACTTTTGCTGCTATTTATTCAAATATCTCACATCGATATTGTATCTTTGCAGAAATTATTAGTCTTATGGAAGATAAAGATTTCAATCGAATAAAGGTTGTTCTCGGCAAGTAACCCAGAAACAGAACACCTCCTACAAAGAGGATTGTCTGTAAGAATTTTGCCAGAAGTAAAACTGTGCACAACCATCATGGACAAAGACATCGTATGGTATGGCGCAATAAATGCCCTTGGCTATGCAACAGAAGAGGACAATGTGAAAAAAGTGGTAGACAACAAACTTGCCAATGAATTGTTAGAAGTTCTGCTCACTTCCTAAATTTTATGTGAAATATGCTCATGAAAGATTTACGCAGAAAACAAGTAGTATTCATCCAATACTACAACTCACCTTGTGGCGAAATCATCTTGGCATCGGCAGGCGACTGTCTATGCCTGTGCGATTGGAACAAAATGCCATGTGCCGAACGCAACAAGCACCGGCTCATGCGACTGCTGAATGCAGAATGCATCATTGCCCCCTCTGCCGTCCTGGAAGAAACAAAGAAAGAACTTGATGAGTATTTCGCAGGCAAGCGCCATACATTCGAAATTCCCTTACATCCCGTTGGTACCTTCTTCCAAAAACAAGTATGGCAAGCCTTACTTGAAATTCCGTATGGAGAAACAAGAACTTACAAAGAGATTGCACAAAAGATAAACAATTTGAAATGTATAAGGGCTGTGGCACAAGCCATCGGTGCCAATGGCATCAGCATTCTCATCCCTTGCCATCGCGTCATTGGCACCAACCGCTCACTGACAGGATACGCAGGAGGCATCGAGGCAAAAAGATTACTGCTGAATATCGAATGTCAAAATACGCCTTATGGCTGAACCTACAACTTAACTTCTATTACTTCTGAACCCAGCGAAAGTTGAATAAACTTATTAACTCCATTTCCCTATTTGAGAAAGCCAAGTTGGACATATTACTTCCCATTGCCGTACAATTGCTTCTTGAAAGGCACCATTGTGCCCCTCGCAGGGCACTATTGTGCCATAAGTAGGCACTTTTATTGCATCAGTATTTATAAAAATAGCATCAGTAATTATAAAAATGGATCACGCAAAAACCCTTCACCCTTCATCTGTACGCGTGAAATGCCGATAAACACAGGGGTTCTGAGACTGAAATGCAAATTTTAACCCTTCATCACCTTTCATCTTTTTGCCATTTTCAGATTTCGACAGACTGACAGAGCTTGGCTCATGCGTCTATTAAGACCTGTCCAGGGCGTCTATTATGACCAAGCCTGGTCGTCTATTAAGACCAAGCCTGGCTGTCTATTAAGCCCTGGTTAAGGCATTTATGATGCTTGCATTAAGGCTTACATCTTTATCAGACAAGTTGACTTTCAACTTCAAGAGATGCTTGTGTTTCGCCCTTTATAAGAGCTCTTGATTGAACGAAGGAAAGTATAAACGCGGAGCCGCTTACAGCCACTTACCAATTAGGATGAAGGGAGATGAAGGGAGATGAAGGGTGGATTTGTACCATTCAACCTCTGAAACCCCGATAAACACAGGGGATTCCAAGGGATAGATGAAGGG
>ENA-OYXV01001004-OYXV01001004.1-human-gut-metagenome-genome-assembly--contig:-NODE-1004-length-16477-cov-6.137377_pt1 | contig 16477 bp, 17 predicted proteins | sample MGYA00244846_ERZ653424 | MGnify/ENA primary metagenome ERZ653424 (study PRJEB26926, sample SAMN06165108) | human gut metagenome | biome: ENVO:00009003; feature: ENVO:2100002; material: ENVO:00002003...
GATTTTGAATATGTCTGATATGAGCATTGTTCATGGTTTGTTCTGTTTTCTGTCATGCGGAAATCATCTTTGCATCTTTTCCAGCCTTTCCATTCCTGCTATAATGTAACAATAAGGTATGTTTTTCTTTTTGCGTTGTACGGAGATTTTTTGAAAAAATTTGAAGCAGATGGAACAATCGAAGCACGTTTGTGTCGTGTATGGATAGAGGTACTGTTTTCCATAATGATTTGAAGGCGAGGTGAGCGAGATAGAGAATCAGTCTCCTTTTACAGCAGAACCGTTTGCCACAAAAAGATCAGATGGTAAAGTGGAGGTATGCCTGACTACCTATAAATCGTGGCTGCCCATGTTCTATCTGCTGCCAAAGGAATATGTACAAAAGCGAAGCGTCTATCTGACCCTTCCGCGTTGTCCTTACGCGGACCAATGTGGGAACGCCCGTCTCGATGGAGCAGATGCAGGAAGAATGCGAAGATGGGACGAAGGATATCGCTGATCCAAACGGGGAATTCGAGCATGAAGTGCTGAATGAGCTGCGGCTCAAGAGCTTTATGGAAACCTTGTCGGAGCGCGACCGCGAGATTCTGAATCTCAAAATGCAGGGCATGACCGATCAGAAGATTGCTGAAAAGGTTGGTTTTAAGAACCACAGCGCGGTGGTGAAAAGGCGAAAACAGATTGCCGAACACTTTCAAAAATATGTGGAAAACGAGTAACCTTAATTTTATTTCTCTTAAAGCCATTGTCAGGACGACAGTGGTTTTTCTTTTACCCGAAAAGGAGGAATTGCCTAAATGAATGAGCTTTTTAATGATCTGCCCGACGTATTGGATGCTAAAGCGCTGGCACACGCGCTTTTCATATCTAAATCCGGCGCGTATACCCTGCTGAATCAAAAGGACTTTCCGACGCTCCAGATTGGCGGAAGAAAGCTGGTCACAAAACCTGATCTCATTTGCTGGATAGATAAGCATATTCGCAACGGAGGCGTAAAGGATGCCCGACAAGAAGATTCTTAATCCGTCCAGCAGCGGTATGGATATTCCCGATGCAGCGATTGAACGTATCGCTCGTGTCATGCTGCCGATGATTCAAAAGTATTACGAAAGCGATGAAGGAAAAATGGAACTTGAAACGTGGAACGAAACACACAAAAAAGAAACGAAGGTGGAAAAAGATGGCGTCTGAACGAATCGAAAAACTGCTTGCGATGCAGCAGAAAGCCGAAGCGCAGAAACGAAAAGCCGAGCAGCAGCTCAAGGCGGCGAAACACAAAATCTCTATCCAGCGAAACAAGGAAAGGACGCACCGCCTGTGCGAACGCGGCGGGCATTTGGAACATTATCTGCCCAATCCAGAATTGCTGACGGATGAAGATGTGTTCCTGCTGATCGACTACTTTTTTTTCCTCTCCCCGTGTGCGCGAGCTGGCAGAGCAGATGACCGCCAGCCGACGCGGGGAGATTCCGCAAAGCCCGAAGGAGCTGACCGACGCGGCTGTGCAGCGTATGCCGGAACCATTCGTGCAAAGCGTGACATGGCATGATACAGACGAGGACGACGCGGAGAGCGACGGAAGCAGCCCCATCCCGTGAGGGCGCACTTATACGCATCTTCGATGCGCCGTGCGTTCTCCGAAGGCCCCTGCGGGGTGCTCGATGCCTTCGGCATCAACAGGGGGCAAGCCCCTGCGCCGATTGCATCGGCTACCCCATGATGGCGCTTTGCGCTAAGAAACGGAGGTGAACCCATGCCCTGCCCGACGGGGAGCTTTAAGATCATCAGCCGCGGAAAAGGTCAATCCTGCATGGCTTCCTGCGCGTATTACGCCGGCGAAAAGAAATACTCCGAATACGAATGCTGCTGGAAATAAGGCGGTTTCCTTCCTCTCGAATCACGAGCTTTATACGGTCGGTCAGCTCGGACGATACATCGCCGAAACTCAACGGACATTTTCCAAAATCAAGGCGGAATCCACGGCAAAGGAACGCAGAATCCGTGATATTGACGCGCTGTTTGGCGCGATTCAAACCATCCGAGAATTGAAGCCGATTCAGCAGGAATACGAGAGCATCCACTGGAGCGGCAAACGCGAAAAGTACAAAGCCGAACATGGCGACGAATTGAGCCGGCTGCAAAAAGCAATCTGGCTGCGCGAAAAGCTCGTGAAGTCGCTGGGGCTTGCGTCTCCTCTCGATAAGGAGCAGCGCATGGCACTGAAAGCGGAACGTATACGGCTTGAAGCAGAGCGCGAAGCCCTTCTTCCCAAACTCGAAGAAGTCAAAGCTGAAATGGCGGAGCTGAACCGCATCCGATACTGGACACGCAAGGTTATTCCTGACGCGCTGCCGCGGGTGTCGGATGGGCGGGTTTCGGTTGAGGATGCGGTGGAAACGGCGGTCAATCGGAAAGAGCTGGAGCAGATTGAGGATGAAGCGGTGCAGGCAGTTGCACGTTGGTCGAATGAACAGGGAGAGATGCGAAAAGAACAGAAGGCGCAAGGAAAGGACGAAATGCTTCCTTTGTGATTATGCCGCGCATTGCCTTGAAAAAAGCCCAGCTTTTCACTATAATGAAAAGAGGAGCAACAGAACCGACTATTTTTTTCAAATCAATCACACAAAGGAGCGAATAAATATGATTACTGGCGAACTGAAAAACAAAATTGACGGCATTTGGGATATATTCTGGTCTTCCGACATGACCAATCCCCTTACGGTGATTGAACAGATTACGTATCTGATGTTTATCAAAATCCTCGATGACAATGAGTTGCGCAAGGAAGCCAACGCCGCGGCTTTTGACATGGAGGTTGTCGACCCCATTTTTGACAGTGAGCATCAGAATTGCCGCTGGAGCCAGTTCCGTCATTTTGAAGCGGACGCCATGTTCAAAAACATGGTTGACTGCGTATTTCCCTTTATTAAAAATGATCTGCACGCCGGAAAAGACACGGCTTTTGCGCGCTACATGAAGGATGCGCTGTTCCTTGTGCCTACGGCTCGCGTGTTGGTGAGGGTCGTGGACGCATTGGACAGCCTCGACCTCAACAACAAGGACATCATGGGCGACGTTTACGAATATTTGCTCAGCCAGATTGCGCAGAGCGGCACCAACGGCCAGTTCCGCACGCCGCGCCACATCATTAAAATGATGGTGGAGCTGATGCAGCCCCAGATGGACGACGTAATCTGCGACCCGGCCATGGGCAGCGCGGGCTTTATTTGCGCCGCGGCGCAGTATGTCAGCGAGCATTATGCCATGGATTTGATGAAAACCGAGAACAAGCGTCATTATACCACCACCATGTTCTCCGGCTTTGACACCGATCAGACCATGCTGCGCATTGGCGCCATGAATATGATGCTCCACGGCGTGGAAGCGCCCAACATCAGTTGGATGGACTCCCTTTCCGAGGATAATACCCACCGCGACGAATACACGCTTATCATGGCGAATCCGCCCTTCACCGGCAGTTTGGACAAGGAAACCATCTCCAAAGACCTGCTCGCCGTCGCGCCCACAAAAAAGACGGAGCTGCTTTTCCTCGCTCTGTTCCTGAAAGCGCTGAAAGTGGGCGGACGTTGCGCGTCCATCGTGCCGGATGGCGTGCTGTTCGGTTCGTCCAAGGCGCATAAGGCGCTCAGACAGGAGCTTGTGGAATTCAACCGTCTCGAGGCGGTCATTTCCATGCCCTCTGGCGTATTCAAACCCTATGCGGGCGTTTCTACGGCGATTTTAATTTTCACCAAGACCGGCCACGGCGGCACGGACAAGGTTTGGTTCTACGACATGGCGGCTGACGGTTTCAGTCTCGACGATAAGCGCAGCCCCATTGACCAGAACGACATTCCCGATATCATCCAGCGCTTCCATCATCTTGATCAGGAAGAAAACCGCGAGCGCACCGAAAAGAGCTTCTTCGTGCCCAAGCAGGAAATTGTGGATAACGGCTATGATCTTTCCATCAACAAGTATAAGAAGGTGGAATATCAGGCGGTAGAATATCCTCCCACCAGCGAGATTTTGGCGGAGCTGGAGAGCTTGCAGAAGGAGATTGACGAGGGGCTGAAAGCGCTGAAGGGGATGCTGTAAAAATAAATGTACGCATATTTCAAAATAGCCAGTTACTTAATGTTAGTTTCTAAAGAATTATGGAATGTCGAATTTTTCGGAAAATGAAAGAATGAGGTATGATTGTTATGAAAATGGATACTGCGATTGGTGATTTGAATGTATGTAAAGATGCTGCTAATCAATTCTATAAGACTGCACAAAAGTGTGAAGGAGATAACCTTAACGAATATTTTATGATAGGGTTTTATCCGTACGTGGTTAACATAGCTTTTGCTTGTGAATTGTATATGAAAGCAATCATGATCTATAGGTCGCCCCAAAGAGAATTTTACAAAGGACATGATTTATGCAGCCTATTTTCTCGATTGGAGACCGCAGATAAACAATATATTGAAGAAAAGTTTAATGAAAAAAATCCAGCAAAGAATCTCACTGCTTTTTTGACGGAAAATGGGAATTCCTTTGTTGAATGGAGATATGCTTTGGAACAGCCTGTAAAAGTAAATCTGACGGGATTTCAAAAACTTTCTAAGATATTAAAAGATTATGTAGATTCATTAAAATGAGGTTGACTTTTATGAAAAAACAGTGGATTAAAATTCCAGAGTTGCTTTTTTTTCAAGAGGGACCAGGAGTCAGAAATACACAATATACAACTTCCGGTGTAAAACTTCTCAATGTTGCAAATCTGGTTGATGGAAAAGTAGATTTATCCACGTCAGAACGCTATATTTCGGAAGAAGAGGCGTACGGAAAGTATAAGCATTTTCTTTGTGAAAAAGGAGACTTTATTGTTGCAAGTTCAGGAATAAAAGTTGAATATATTGACAAGAAAATGGGGTTCATAGATGAGTCGATGTTGCCTCTGTGTATGAATACAAGTACAATACGATTTAAGGTTCTCGATCCTTCTACATTGAGGATTCGATACTTCATGTACTATCTGAAATCTCAATCTTTCAAGGAGCAACTTGCACGATATATTACCGGTTCAGCTCAGCTTAATTACGGACCAAGTCATATTAAGCAAATGGTTTTACCTTGGATTCCCTTGGAAAGTCAAGATGAATTAGTTAGGAGGCTCGACGGGATACAGACTGTTATTGGATATAAGAAGCGACAGTTGAGTTGTTTAGACGAACTTGTCAAATCCCGATTTGTGGAGATGTTTGGGGATCCATTTCATAATCCGTTTGGGTGGAAAGAAATTAAAATATCTGAAGTGCTAGGCGGAAGAGTTTCAAATGGTTATTTTGCAAAGCGTGAAGATTACGTTGCGGATGGCAATGTGGCTGTTTTAGGGGTTGCTAATGTTGTTAATCGTATGTATTCACAATGCGCGGAACTACCACGGACGAATGCTTCATTAGCAGATATTGAAAAGTATAGACTTCAATATGGCGATATGCTTTTTTGTCGATCTTCATTGGTTGCTGAAGGCATTGGAAAAGCGTCTATTGTGCCACGAACAGTACAACCAAATACTCTTTTCGAGTGCCATGTAATCAGGTTGCCACTTAATTTGAATTTGTGCGTTCCAGAATATATGCAAGTGTTGACAACAACGGAGTATTTTAGGCAACAAATTCTTTCGCAAGCTAAAACGGCAACAATGACTACTATCGGGCAAGAAGGAATATTGAAATCATTGGTGTTACTTCCGCCACTTGACTTACAACAGCAGTTTTTGTCCTTCATCGCCGAAGTCGACAAATCAAAATTGGCAGTGAAGCAGAGCCTCGAAAAGCTGGAAACGCTGAAAAAATCGCTGATGCAGCAATACTTTGGATGAGGTGTTATTATGCCCAAAATGCCAATAGATACACTGCAAAGGAAGATTGGCTCAAAGGCGTGTGCAATTGTTCATTATACACTTAACGCCGACCACTGGCTTTACCGTGAAGAAACCAACATCGACATTGGACGGGATTGCGTTTTGGAATTATCCATTAACGATCGTTGGAATAACGATAAGATTGAAGGGCAGATCAAAGGGACGCAGAAACTAAAAGAATTGATAACTGGCAGTATATCGTTTTCAATCGATACAAAAACAATTAACTATGCAATCAGATCTGGCAATTCATTTGTGTTATTTCTTGTTGATGTTTCTACCGAAAAAGTGTACTATGTAGCACTACAAGAATACTATATCGCGAATGGTATACCAAGCGAAAAATTAGAGAATCAAGAAACGATTAGCATTCACATTTCTAAGGATCATTGTCTAAATAATGGAGATGATGATTTGCAAGAAGTTGCTAAAAGTCGGTATTCTTTTACTCCACCAGAGCACCTAAAAAAAACAAGATAAAATACTCACGATGGTTGCGGGACGTTGGTACACCCCACAAGAAGAAGGAGCATACCAACATGAAGCAACTTTTCATTACGGAAGTCGATTATCAGCAGACCAGCGGATGCAGTTGCGGCAACATCGATAACATCCGCCGCATCCTTTCCAGCTTTTTTGCATGGCTGGAGGACGAAAAGCCGAATATTGTGGACGCTATCCAAGACTGATGATATAATAAATGTGGATTTTTACGCAAAGGAGTCTCTGATATGAATTTTGCATATTTGAAGGATGCGCCTGATTTCATCCAGCTTTATACCTATTGCTGCGAGGCGGAAGAATTCGCTTTGTCAAAACCGAATATCAGCGTTACTTCTGCGCGAAAGGCGATGGAGTTCGTTGTCAAAATGATTTACAACGCCGTCGGCGGCGACATTCAGGGCAAAACCGTCTTTGAAATGTCCACCGATTATGCGTTTACAAGCTATCTCAACGATCAAATCCTGCTGAATTCCATTCATTTCATTCGAAAAATGGGCAATGTAGCCGTCCATGACGGTACGCTCACCCCAGATGATGCGCTGAAAGTGTTGGAAGAGCTGCATTTTTTGGTGGGTGAGGTCTGCATACTTTGGCAGCTCGTTCCGGATTATCCCGAATTCGTAAAGCCTGCCCTGCAAGCGTCTGCCCGACCCGATCCGACCGAAAGCCCGAAGGCCCATGTAGAGGTTGCGCCTGAACTTTGCGCACGCTATGCCGAACGGATGCGCACGACACGTTTTTCGGTTGCACATGATCGGGACGAAAACGAGAATAAGAAGCTGTTCCTGCGGGCGTCGCTGCGGGAAGCGGGGTGGCCTGTTGTCAACTGCTCCAATACGGCTCTGCCCGGAGCGGCGGCGGTGGATTGCCTGCTGGATAGCGGCGACTCTGTGGATTATGTGCTCTACGGCAGGGACAATAAACCGCTGGCAATCATTGAGCAGACCGCTACGATGGGGAATCTGGTTGAGGGACGCACAAAAGCAATCGACAAAGCCAATCAGATGGCGGCCAAATACGGCTATAAGCCGGTGGTCTACTACACCAATGGCTACTATATCTATTGTATCGACCAACTGGGCTATCCGCCGCGGCGGGTATTCAACTTCCATTCCATCGAGGAACTGGAGCTGCTCAAGCTGCGCCGCAGCATCCGGCAGGATATCACGAACCCGACCATCGACGACAACATCACCAACCGCGATTATCAGAAAAATGCGATTCGTAGCGTGTGCAAGACGTTTACCGGCATGCGCCGCAGAAGCCTGCTCGTCATGGCGACCGGCACAGGCAAAACGCGCGTATCCATCTCCTGCGTGGACGTGCTGATGAAGGCAAACTGGATCAAAAACGTGCTGTTTCTCGCCGACCGCACCAGCCTTGTGCGGCAGGCGCACAAGAATTTCAACAAGCTGCTGCCCAGTGTGACCACTTCGCTGTATACCGGCGGTAGCCTGAACCGCGATGCGAATGCCCGGGTGATCTTTTCGACCTATCAGACGATGATTAACCTGATTAACGACGACACGCGGGAATTTGGCGTCGGGCGCTTTGATCTGCTGATTATCGACGAGGCGCATCGTTCTATTTTCAAGAAATACGGCGCGCTGTTCAACTATTTCGACGCGCTGATGATCGGCTTAACCGCTACGCCCCGCTGCGAGGAAAACAAGAGCACCTACGATACCTTCCAACTGGAAAACGGCAAGCCGGACTTTGCCTATGAGCTGGAAGAAGCCATTCAGGATCGATATTTGGTGGGCTTCTCTGTGGAGGACAAGACCACTGATAAAATGCGCCGCGGCATTCGCTACGACGATCTGACGGAGCAGGAAAAGGCCTCCTTTGAGGATACCTTTGCCGATGACGACAGCGTTGATTTCACCGGCACGGAAATTCCGGGCAGTAAGCTCGGCAGGAACATCATCAATCTGGGCACGATCGACGCGATGCTGGACGACCTGATGCAAAACGGTCTGAAAGTGGACGGCGGCGATACGATTGGAAAAACCATCATATTCGCCGCAAGCCACGTTCAGGCGGAGAAGATTGTCGAGCGATTCCAGAAGATTTATCCGCAATGGGGGATGGATTTCTGTAAGCTGATCGACAGCCGTGTGGAGGACAATCTCACGCTGATCGAGCAATTCGAGGTGCGCGGCGGCATGCCGCAGATCGCCGTCAGCGTTGATATGATGGATACCGGCATCGACGTGCCCGACGTTGTCAATCTGGTATTCTTCAAACAGGTGCGCTCCAAAATCAAGTTTTTGCAGATGATCGGACGCGGCACCCGCCTTTCGCCGGATCTGTTCGGGCCGGGGCTGGATAAGCAGGGGTTCCTGATTTTCGATTACTACGATAACTTCCGCTACTTCTCCACCACCGGCACTTGGTCAACTGTGGAGGGCAGCGGCGCGAGCAGCGATATCATTCCGCAGACGGTCATGCTGAATCGAAACCGTCTGGGCATCCTGATGAATTTGCAGCAGGAAAAGACGCTCTGCGCATTTGATGCGGCTTATCGCGATGAGCTGAAGGCGCATTTTATCAGCGAAACGCGGGGGCTCAACAATGACGACATCGCTGTGCAGTACAACATGGCGTATGTCAGCAAATACCGCACGGCGGAAATCTGGGATAAACTATCCGAACGTCAGGCGGCGGAGATTGAGGAACACATCCTGCCATTGTTCCCTTCCGAAAAAGTGCCGGTGAAGGTGAAATCCTTTGATAATCTGATCTATGTGATCGAGAAGGAATATCCCCGCCGCGAAAAAGAGGGCAAGGACGCGCGCAAAATCCGCAACGGCTTTAAGAATGTGGATTCGGAGCTGACCAAGCGCATGAATGCCTTGCTGAAGCTGAAAACCATACCGGCGATTGTTGAAAAAACAGACCTGATTACCGCGATGATCGACGGCGCATACCTGCTGGATCACTTCTCGCTGGAGCGTGCGGAGACTGTGCGCAAAGCGCTTCGCGACCTGATGAACTATATTCCGGATAAGCAGGGCTATACCGTCATCAATGTGCCCGACTGGGTTGAGGACAAAGGGAATTCGGGAACCGGCGACGATAAGCCCTATCCGCAGAAGGCGCAGGAGTTTTTGGCAAGCAGCAAGCTGCCGTCGCTGGCAAAGCTGCGCAATCTCGATCCGCTGACGCAGGACGAAAAGGACGAGCTGAAAGCTGTTTTTACCTCCAAATTGGGCACGGAGGCAGAATTCAACGCATGGGCAGGCGGCACGTCGCTGCTCACCTTCCTGCGTCTGCAAGTGGGCATTTCGGACGAAGCCATTCAGACGAAATTCGGTTCCTTCCTGAACGCGCAGACGCTCAACCCCATGCAACTGAATTACTGTCAACAGATTGTAGACTACGCACGCAAAAACGGCGATGTGACCATGACCGTGCTGCTCAGGGAAAGCCCATTCTGCGACATGGATGTAACGCAGATTTTTGGTGCGAATATCGGCTATATCAAGCAGTTAATTGACGGTCTGCATAAGCCGATTCTGTGAGGTTAAGCGCATGGAAGTATTGGACATTCTGAAAAAGAACGGCGCGGAATTATATCCCGAGGACTTGGCTTTCTTTGAGGCGGAGCTGGACACCGGCGAATACGCTGTCGAATACATCGACGCATGCAAAAAGCTGATTAGCGAAATTCGCGCATGGAAAAAGCAGAAAACGGCGAAACCCGGCAACGAATCCGGCATCTCCGGAAATGTGTTCGTGAGCAAGGAAAAGCTCACGCCGGAAGCGGCAGCCAAACCCCTGACGGAAGAAGAACGGCTGGCGCAGATCACCCACGACATTGCGCAGATTCGAATGGCTTCAAACTACAAAACCTGCTTTAAGCAGTATTTGACCGACCATCCGGATGTGAATGAGGCGTTTATCGACCAAAATATCGTGTTCTTCATGCCGTGGGAACTAAACGCCATTCTGATGACCATGAATCTCAGCGAGGCGTTTTTGGAAAAATACTTCGCTTCGCTGGATGCGGAGAAAATTGCGCGGTATCAGCTTTTCAGCGAAAAGTTTTTCATCAGGCACTTTTCACAGCTGGATGCCGAAACTGTGCTGACCAAAGGAAAAAACGACTGGCGCAAAAAAGAAAATCGCAGCGCGCAGTTGGACGTCTTTCTGCGCCTGAAGGGTATTAAGATATGATTAGCATTAACGAAGCCAAACGGCTCATCAAGCGGGCGCTGCTCGCCAATCTGACCACGAAAAAGCAAGACCTTGCCATCACGCCGCTGGTCTCCGGCAAGCACGGCATCGGCAAATCCCAGATGGTGAAAAGCATCGCCCGTGATTTGGGCGGCGTGTGCATCACCATCGAAGGCGGCACGCTGAAAGAAGGCGAAATCACCGGCCTGCCGTATCAGTACAAGGACGAAAACGGTCAAATTCGTTTCCGCTTTCTGCCTTATTATGCCGTGGAGCGCATTCAGGCGGAAGAAAAGCGGCTGTTCGAGCTGTCTGGCAAAGCCGTTGCAGACGAGACGCTGAGCGGCGATGAAAATCGCTATGCGCAGAACGATCTTTCGCCCGAGGAAAAGATTGACGCGATGCGAAACGGAGCGGTTCGCCCCGTGATCCTGTTTATCGACGAAATCAACCGCACGGAAAACAGCGTTTACAAAGAGCTGATGAACATTCTGCTCACTCGCAGTGTCAACGGTTACACATTCCCGTGGTGGGTGTTTTTTGTGGGCGCGATGAACCCCAGCACGCAAAACAGCGTTTATGCCACCAATGAAATGGACCCCGCGCAACTGGATCGCTTCCTCAAAATCAAGGTGGGCGACAATACCCGCGAATGGTTGAATTACGGCAAGGAAACGGGCGTTGACCCGCGCATTTTGGCCTTCATCAAGGATAACCCGAAATGCCTGTCCTCCAACGCGAAGGATTTGGACGACGAGGAAAAGCCGGAACCGTCGCCCCGCGGCTGGGACATGGTGGACACGCTTTTATCCTCCGAACCGATGCTGCGCGCTTTCTTCACCGACAAGGAGAACGACCCCAAGATTGTCGAAAAGGACATGAAGAACCTTGTGTCCGCCAAGCTGGGCGCATCGGTGGCGACCATGTTCTTCGCCAGCATCGTTTCCAAGGCGCGGGCGCTGACGCCGGAAGAAATCTTTGCGGACGACGCCCGGCTTACCGCCACCGGCGATGCGCTGGAGGCGCTCTCCGCCGCCAAGAAGGTGCAGACCTGCAACCTGATGCTGGATTACCTGAAAGAAAACATTGAATTCATCATGCTGGATAAAGAGCGCTTTGCCATCGTCAAGCAGCAACTGACGCAGATGGTTAAGCGCATGGATGCATCGACGCGCCTCCTGTTCGCGCAAAATCTGACGGCAACCACAACGGACGACGGCAATAATCTGATTGAGCTTCTTTTTGACGTGTTTGAAAAAGAGCTGATTCAGATGCTTGATCTGTCGGATCAGACGCGCAGGGCGATTGAGGGGAAATGAAATTCACGAATGAAAGCACAGATTTGTGGGGATGAGCGATGGATACAACAAAACAAGTGCGATTGTCTGAAATTGCTGAATTGATAACGAAGGGTACAACGCCGACGACCCTTGGATTTGATTTTCAAGACGAAGGAATTAATTTCTTGAAGATCGAGTGCTTTTCTGAAAACGGTTCTTTTATGAAAGATAAAGTTGCTCATATTTCAGAGGAGTGCTACGAAAAATTAAAAAGGTCGCAATTGGAAGTGGGAGACATTCTGTTTTCAATAGCAGGCGCTATCGGTCGAGTTGCGATGGTAACAGAGGAGATGTTGCCAGCCAATACTAATCAAGCCTTGTCAATAATTAGAATCAAAAGAAAGGATATCTATTTACCGTACATTAAGCTGGTTCTGACTTCGTCGTTTATTAAAGCGCAATTTGAACGAAAAAAGCAAGGAGTTGCACAACTTAATATTTCCTTGAAAGATATAAGTGAGTTGACAATACCATTTCCAGAGATAGACAAACAGAGAGAGTATGTGACAATATTTGATTGTGTATTGAGAATAACATCTGCTTGTCAGCAGAGACTTCAAAAGCTGGATGAGCTTGTCAAATACCGATTTGTGGAGATGTTTGGGGATCCCGAGAACAATCCAAAGCACTGGGACAAGACTTCTTTGTCCAATGTTATCAGCAATGCAAATAATGGAATGGCTCGACGTGGAAATGACGCGGAGGGTAGCATTGTTTTGCGTTTAGTTGAGTTACAGGATGGATTTATTGACTACTCATCGCCTAACCGCATTGTGCTCTCTGAGGCAGAAAAGAAGCGTTACCTGCTAAAAAATAGGGATTTTTTGTTTGCCAGAGTTAACGGCAATCCTGAAAATGTTGGTAGATGTGCAGAATTTTCTGACATTGGAGAACCCGTTTACCATAACGATCATATTATAAGAGTGCATTTTGATGAGGACCTAATAAACGGCTGTTTTGCAAGTGCACTTTTGAATAGTTCATACGGAAAGAGGCAAATGGCGGGTCAGATCAAAACGTCAGCAGGGCAATATACAATCAATCAGGAAGGTATAGGAGCCATCGTTACAGTACTCCCTCCGATAGAGCTCCAGAACCGCTTCGCCGCCTTCGTCTCCGAAGTCGACAAATCAAAATTGGCAGTGAAGCAGAGCCTCGAAAAGCTGGAAACGCTGAAAAAATCGCTGATGCAGCAGTATTTTGGATAGAAAGGAACGCGGTTCACCATGCAAACGGATATCGCCCAGTTATTGACGAATATCAAACTGAATATTGCCGCCGTCGAGCAGGGCGAACGCCATACCGCGATACTGAATGAAATTGAAGCCGACTGCATCCAACTGCTGGAGCTGATGAAGCTGTTTCTCATTTCCGAGCGGGATAGCTACTATGGCTATTTTCTGATGAATCTGACGTATGATGTGGATTTCTCCAGCCGCAGCATCGCGGGTATTCTGCTGAATCGGTTCCCGCCGGTGTTTCATACAAACCCGCTGCTCTTGTGCAAATTCACGCTAAAAGAAATCCTGTTTATCGTCTGCCATGAGATCGACCATATCGTGCTCAATCATCCGGCAGAGATGCTCAAGTCCAATCCCGAACGCAACCCGGACGTTTTCGAGCACTTTAATCTGGCGGCGGACGCTTCCGTCAACGACCGACTTCTCAAGGAAATGAAGGATGAACACCGCGGCTTTCTTTCCGCGCCGGAAGGACATATTTCCTCGATCGCGCTGAAAAAGATGTTTAAGCTGCGCGCCGTGCGTCCGCTGGAAAGCTATCTGTATTATTTCCAACTGATTCAGAATAAACCTCTGCCCGAACGCGCACAGCAGCCCCAACGGATGCTGTTTGCCGCCGGAAATGCGGGAGAGGGCGAACAGGAACCCGATGGAAACGTCGTAACTGCCGAAACCTGCGGTAAACCTATCGATCACGAATGGAACAACGCAGGCGAGGACGCGGAAGCGGTAACAGCCGCCACGCGGGAGCTGGTCAATGCCGCCGCATTGCTTATGAACGACGAGGTGCGCGGACGGATGCCCGCCTCCTTCTGGCAACAGGTGCAAATGCTGAATAAGCCGCCTCAGCTCTGTTGGCAGGCCATTTTGAAAAAATATGTAGGCACCATCGCTGCGGGCAAGCGCAAAACGCGCACACGCCTGAATCGCCGACAGCCTGAACGGTTTGACTTATCCGGTCGGCAGGATGACAAGGTGTTGAAAATCGTCGTCGCCGTCGATACGTCCGGCTCGGTCAGCGACAGGGACGTGGCCTTTATCCTGAATGAAATCGTTGCGATCATTGCCGGGCGCAAACATTCTCTTACAGTGATTGAATGTGACAGCGAGGTGCAGCGAGTCTATCAGGTAAAAACGCAGGCGGATATCAAAAAGAACGTCGTTGGGCGCGGCGGAACGGCCTTCACGCCGGTGATTGAGTATGTCAACAAGGATCGTTATTTTCGGGATGCGCTGCTCATCTATTTCACCGACGGTTATGGCGAGCGGGAAATTCCGCGCCCAAAGACCTATCGCAATCTGTGGGTGATTTTGGGAAATCCGAAAAATCTGAGCGTCAAAGAGCCTTACGGCGCAGTCGCGGCGTTTGATGGGAAGTGAAGCCAATGAAGAATGAAATCGAATTGCGCTTACAGGGCAGCTTGTTCTCGGACTGGTGCGCGCAAAAAGCTGAACAATCCGAAACTTTTGTGTATCAGCGCGGCTTTGATTCCACCCATCGAATCATTCGATTCAGCACACAAACGCTGGATTCTCTGTTCGCATTGCCCGGCACGCAAAGCGGGCATTGGAAAAACGGCAGAGCCGCGATGTACGAAATTCGAAACGAGGCAAGAGACACGACGCTTTCCTGCCTTGCCTGTCCGGCGGGGCTCAATCAGCGCGAACGGGCGCGGATGCAGAGGCTGGCTGAGGCTTGCGGCGCTGCATATCAGAAGGATATTTACCAGTTGGCGCGTTGGAATTTGAGCGGCGACCATGCGAATATCAACCAGATCATCGAGGAGCTGAATCAGGTTTTTGAATTTGAACTCAGCTACTTTGAAACGGAGCTGACCGCGTGGAAAAAGGATGCTGCGCGAAAAATACGCCCATTTCCGAATAGCGAGCAGGAGCTGGTTCACAATACGGATTTTCCGGAGGAATTTTATATCGAAGGCGCGCAGAAGCAAATCCTGACGAATCGCTATGAGCGTAATCCGAAGGCTCGCGCCCGTTGTATCGCCGTTCATGGCTCTGCCTGCGCGGTATGCGGCTTTGATTTTGGAATCGCATTTGGCGAAGAATTTTCGGGAAAAATCGAGGTTCACCATAAGAAACCAATCAGTGAAATTGGGGAGAATTATGTGGTCGATCCCGTCAACGACCTCGTTCCGGTATGCCCGAATTGCCATATGATGCTGCATAGTAAGCCGATGGGCGTGTATACGATTGAAGAACTCAGCGAAATGCGAAAAGACAGGGAGCGAAAAGGAGCATGACAAATCTTGGAAGGCTCGAGGAAATCAGAGACTTGAGAAACGCATGGCCGCATGAGGCGTTGGACTTTACGCCATGGCTCGCCGAAGACGAAAATATCGCAATTCTGGGCGACGCAATCGGCATGGAAATAGCTGTGGACGAAACGGAATCTGCTGTCGGAGATTTTAGCGTCGATATTATGGCAACCGAGGTGGGCACGGGGAGAAAGATAATTATTGAAAATCAGCTTGAAGATACCAATCACGATCACCTTGGTAAACTGATCACATATGCTTCTGGCAAAGAAGCGGATACGGTTATATGGGTTGTGAAGCACGCACGCGAAGAGCACCGCGCAGCGATTGAGTGGCTGAATAATCATACCGATGATGAAGTTGGTTTTTTCCTGTGTGAAATTCATCTCTATCGCATCGAAAACTCCAAGCCTGCCGTCAAATTTGAGGTTATCGAAAAGCCTAACGATTGGGCAAAAATCGTGAAGAAAAACGACGCCCTGAAACCCAGAGAACAATTTCGACTTGAGTATTGGACGGCATTTAATGAATACGCGTTTTCCAATGCTCAGTTCGCGAGAGCATTCAATAAAAGGAAAGCGACAACCGGACATTGGATGGATTTAAGTATCGGTTCTTCCGGATGTCATATCGCAATGAATCTGGTTAAAAAGGATAACAATCTGGTGGTTGAACTGTATATCAACGACGACAAAGAACTATTTCATTCGCTTTATGCGAAGAAGGACGCCATAGAAAAGGAAATGGGTAGTCCTCTTGATTGGCGTGAACTTCCCGAAAAGAAAGCGAGTCGTATTTTGCTGGCCTATCATGTTGATTTTGAAAATAAGGAAGCGTGGATCAATCAATTTGATTGGTTAATGGAAACAACAATGAAATATAAACGGGTGTTTAAGAAGTATTTATAGATTTGCAACGCGATTCGATGAACGGGAAAAATTGATATATTATTAGAAAAACGAGTCAACGTTCATCCTTCGTATGCAAAAGATGAATCCCGACTCGTTTTTTAGAGAAAATTAG
>ENA-OYXV01001006-OYXV01001006.1-human-gut-metagenome-genome-assembly--contig:-NODE-1006-length-16446-cov-5.256360_pt1 | contig 16446 bp, 17 predicted proteins | sample MGYA00244846_ERZ653424 | MGnify/ENA primary metagenome ERZ653424 (study PRJEB26926, sample SAMN06165108) | human gut metagenome | biome: ENVO:00009003; feature: ENVO:2100002; material: ENVO:00002003...
GAGGTGGCTTCCAGCCGGGCGACTAACTCCGGTTTAGCTTGGTGGGGTCGATAGGGCTCTTTCTTGCGGCTCGACGCCGCTTCGGTCAGGCGGCTCTGACAGCCCACCGGGCTGTCATTCACTCCCGCCTCTTCTCGCCCATCGCCCCCCAAAGGCATAAAAAAAATCACCCCATTCGAGGTGACTTCCAGCCGGGCGACTAACTCCGGTTTAGCTTGGTGGGGTCGATAGGGCTCGAACCTACGACCTCCACGATGTCAACGTGGCGCTCTGACCAGCTGAGCTACGACCCCAAGCACGTTGATGATTATACATCACGCTGCCCGCCCTGTCAACCCCTTTTTCACTCTTTTTTTGCCGATTTCCGCATCTTTTCGCGTCAAGCGGCCAAAAAGAAAGGCCTTGCAAGGAAATTTTTCCCGTCGGTTTCGCTCGGTTCATCGCGCGGCCATTTTATCCGCAAAGCGAATCGCCTTTGATTGACATTCGGCACAAAATACGTTAAACTGATGGTTGAAACATTTTGCTTTCATTAGATAAAACAAAAGGCGGAGACTTTTTCTTGAGAATACTGGGCATCGACCCCGGTCTGGCGACGATGGGCTGGGGCGTGATTGAGGCGGACGGCTATCGGGAGAAGCTGGTGCAATACGGCGCGCTGATTACCTATCCGCGCGACACCTTCCCCACGCGCCTGCGCTGCATCTACACGGGCGTGCGCGGCCTGCTGGAAACCTTCAAGCCCGACGAAATCGCGTTCGAGGAGCTTTTTTTCTCCAAAAACGTGACGACGGGCATACAGGTCGGCGGCGCGCGCGGCGTGGCGCTGGTCGCCTGTCAGGAATACACGGATAACCTGTTTGAATACACGCCGATGCAGATCAAGCAGGCCGTCGTCGGTTACGGCGGCGCGGATAAGCATCAGGTGCAGATGATGGTGCGGATGCTGCTGGGCATCCGGGAGATTCCCAAGCCCGACGACGCGGCGGACGCGGTGGCCTGCGCCATCACCCATGCGCACGCGGGCGCGGGGCGCGAGCATTTCAGAATTAAGTGAGGCTACCATGATTGATTTCATCGAAGGCACAGTCGAAAGCAAGGCGCCGGGCGAGCTGGTCATCAGCGCGGGCGGCGTCGGTTTTTTGCTGCTCTGCTCCAACGCGACGCTGGCGGAAGCCCCCGCGAAGGGCGAAAAATGGCGCTGCTATTCCGTGCTGAACGTGCGCGAGGACGCCATGGAGCTGTTCGGCTTCGCCTCCCGGCAGGAGCGCGCGATGTTCAAAAAGCTCTGTCAGGTGACGGGCGTGGGCGCGAAGACGGCGCTGGGCGTTCTCTCCGCGCTGCCGGTGCGCGAGCTCTCCGTGGCGATTGTCACCGGGGATATCGCGGCGCTCTCCCGCGCGCCGGGCATCGGCAAAAAGACGGCGCAGCGCATCGTTCTGGAACTCAAGGATAAGGTCGAGCAGCAGGACGTATCCGCCCCCGCCGGGAGCGCCGCGCCGGTTTCACCCGTCGTCGGCGACGCGCAGCGGGAGGCGCAGGCGGCTTTGCAGGCGCTGGGCTACACCTCCGCCGAGGCGGCGCGCGCCATCAACCTCGTGCGCGATCAGGCGGATACCGTCGATGCGCTGATTATGCTGGCGCTTCGCCAGATCGGCTCCCTTTAATCCGCCCGCAAAGGAGACAGAACGAACATGAAACTGCCCGAGGATCCCGTGATGCTGCTGAGCTTTGTCAACACGAAGCTGCGCGATCAATATGCGTCGCTCGACGCGCTCTGCGACGATCTGGATGCGCCGCGCGCCGCCCTTGAAGCCAGGCTCGGCGAGATCGGCTATTTCTATAACGCGAAGGAAAATCGCTTCGCTTAAACCGGCATGAGGTAAGAAGATGGAAGAAGAACGACTTGTGATGAGCGGCTTCCGCGAGGAAGAGGACGATCAGGAGAGCAGCCTCCGCCCCAAAACCCTGCGCGAATACGTCGGGCAGCAGGCGGTGAAGGACAGCCTGAACATCTACATTCAGGCCGCCCGGCAGCGACGGGATTCGCTCGACCACATTCTGCTCTACGGCCCGCCGGGTCTGGGCAAGACGACGCTCGCGGGCATCGTCGCCAGCGAGATGGGGCAAAACATCCGCGTGACCAGCGGCCCGGCCATCGAGCGCGCGGGCGATCTGGCCAGCCTGCTGACCAACCTTTCCAGCGGCGACGTGCTGTTTATCGACGAAATCCACCGCCTGTCCCACGCGGTCGAAGAGGTGCTCTACCCCGCGATGGAGGATTACGCGCTGGATATTATGATCGGCAAGGGGCCGTCGGCGCGGAGCATCCGGCTCGATCTGCCCAAATTCACGCTGATCGGCGCGACCACGCGCGCGGGCTCGCTTTCCGCACCGCTGCGCGACCGTTTCGGCATCATCTTCCGCCTGCAAATGTACACGACGGAGGAATTGATGCAGATCGTGCACCACTCCGCCGGTGTTTTGGGGATTCAGGCGGAGGAGGACGGCGTGCGTGAAATCGCGCGCAGAAGCCGCGGCACGCCGCGAATCGTCAACCGCCTGCTCAAGCGCGTGCGCGACTACGCGCAGGTGCGCGGCGACGGCGTTATCACCAAGGCGATGGCGCGGGAAGCGCTGACGCTGCTGGACGTGGACGACCTCGGCCTCGACCGGGTGGACAGGACGATCCTGACCACGATGATGCAGAAATTCGATGGCCGTCCGGTCGGCCTTGACACGCTGGCCGCGACGACCGGCGAGGATGCCGTGACCATCGAGGACGTCGTCGAGCCCTACCTGATGCAGCTCGGCTTTATCATGCGCACCCCCCGCGGGCGCATCTGCACGCAGGCCGCCTACGACCACATGAAGCTCCCGATGCCGTCCTCCATGCAAAGCGGCCGGCCGGAGGGGCAGATCAGCCTGCTTGATTAAAGGGGACTGTCAAGCTTAAACCAAACATTTCAAGAAACGTTATCTAAGCATTTTTGGATATGGGGCTTTGCCCCATCGCCCCACCAAAGGGCTTTCCGAACGTTTACGGCGCCCGTTGGCGCATCGCCCTTTGGAAACCTTCGGGCACAATAGATTGCAGAAAAGAGAATGAACATGAAAACCAGTGATTTTGATTATAACCTGCCGCAGGAGCTGATCGCGCAAACGCCCGTCGAGCCGCGCGACAGCAGCCGCCTGCTCGTCTACCATCGCGATACCGGCGCGGTCGAGCATAAAATCTTCCGCGATGTGATCGACTACCTGAACCCCGGCGACGTGCTTGTCATCAACCAAACCCGCGTCATCCCCGCGCGTCTGTACGGCGTGAAGGAAGGCACCGGCGGCGCGATTGAGTTCCTGCTCCTGCGTCGGCTGAACCTGACGGATTGGGAGGTCATCCTCAAGCCCGGCAAAAAGGCCAAGCCCGGCGCGCGCTTCGTGTTCGGCAACGGCGAGCTCGTCGCGGAAATCCTGACCATCAGCGAGGACGGCGGGCGCACCGTGCGCTTCTTCTACGAGGGCGTGTTTGAGGATGTGCTCGACCGCCTCGGCCAGATGCCCCTGCCGCCGTATATCCACGAAAAGCTGGAAGACAAGACGCGCTACCAGACCGTCTACGCCAAGGTGGACGGCAGCGCCGCCGCGCCGACCGCGGGGCTGCACTTCACCCCCGCGCTGCTGGAAAAGATTCGGCAGAAGGGGATCGACGTGGTGCCGGTGCTGCTGCACGTCGGTCTGGGCACGTTCCGCCCCGTCAAGGAGGACGATGTGGCCGATCACCACATGCACAGCGAATACTACGAGGTCACGCCCGAACAGGCCGAGGCCATCAACGCCGCGCGGGCGCGCGGCGGCCGCATCGTCTGCGTCGGCACGACGAGCGTGCGCACGCTGGAAACCGTCGCGACGGAGGACGGCGTCGTTCACCCCGGCAGCGGCTTCACCCAGATTTTCATCACCCCCGGCGTGAAAATCAAGGCTGTGGACGCGCTGATTACCAACTTCCACCTGCCGCAGAGCACGCTGCTGATGCTCATCTCCGCGCTGATGGGGCGCGAAAACGCGCTGGACGTCTATCGTCAGGCCGTGGAGGAACGCTACCGCTTCTTCTCCTTCGGCGACGCGATGATGATTCTATAACCGATGAAGCGTGCCGCCAAAGGGCACGAAAAAGATTGGATTGACGCTCATCCTGTTGAGTAGTATAATATATTTGTTCTATGCCTGTTTGTGTGCGGCATGTAAAAGTACAGGCTGATATGCCGCTACACGATTGGTCATGTAGCGGCATTTATCGTATTCAGAAATTTGAGTTGGGAGGGCGTTCTATGGTCAGATTGAAATGCTATCATGGAACGACAAGGGAGAATGCGCATTCTATTTTGAAGGATGGTAGGTTTTTGCCCAGCGAAACAAGGGATAGTCTAAGACTTGGTAAAGGCGCATATTTTTATTGCAAAACAGGGATGTCTGACTACGCAAAAACCTGCGCTTATGAAACAGCGAAGTATCATCACGAAAAATCTGAAACTGGCAGCTACGGCATTGTTTCTTGCACCATCGAATGCGAGGATACCCAGTTTTTTGATATGTGCAGGCCTGATTTTGCCGAACAGTTTCATAAAGCCAGACATGCGCTGTATCAGAAGATGACAAAAGAGGGACATGTCTACTCTCATTGCGGCGAATTGGACACTCAGACTATGGATATGATCCGATCTATTCGAGATATCGCCATCATCCGAAGTCCTGAATTTTTTGGCTTCATGAGCTTTGAGAATCAAATCAAATTTAAAAAAAGGCCGAAACCGCTCACTTATGTTCCTAATGTGATTATTGTATGTGCCGATACGGATAAGGCCAAAATAAGCGATATCAAAATCGAAGAGGAAGGTGAATTTGATGTTTGATATTGGCACTCTTTATGATGATTTTCTTTCTAAGATCAACTCGATGAGTCGGGAAGAGCTTTTTGAATCTGCGCGGCTCGCAGAAGAAAGCTCTCGATACGCGCATAAGCTCGATAATGGTTATTTTGATGCGGAATGGACAGGCTTTGGTAATACGAAGGTTCAGAGTTTTTCTTCTCCAGATGGAAGCATGTTCGACTTCGGTTCGAACCAATTGAAGTGTGGGCAGGAATATAGCAGCGGAGAATATTTGTATAGAAACGGAGGTGCAGCAGCATAATGGCAGATGCAAAGCCCGGCGTTATCCAGTTTGAAGGATATCGGTTAATTGACGCGAAGTTTTCGTGTGATTCCGGTTTTGAGTTTCACGAGCTCAAGAACGGCGAATTTAGGTATTCTTTTTCCAAATGCCATACCGCAATCAGCGAAAATGAAATGCAGGTCAATCTGCGCAGCCGAGTGTTCTATTCGGACAACGATGATTTCGACGCGGCTCCATACAGAGTTTCTATTGAGATTGCCGGAAAATTTTCTTCTAAAACTGCATTTAAGAAAATGTGGGAGAACAATGCGCTTGCCATCCTGTTTCCGTATGTGAGAAGCATCGTTAGTTGTATCACCGCCCAGTCCGGACGGAACGCAGTGATCCTGCCGACCGTCAACATCGCAAGGATGTTTGAAGAGTCCGAAGAGGACAAAAGCAAATTGGATAGATGATTTGGCGGTGCGGACACAGTCTGCGCCGCTTCTTTCACATTGAGCCTTCCGGTTTTTACATCACGGTTTTGCACGCACGGCGACGCGATGATGATTACCGGAAAGCCGCAAAAGGACATATAAACCCCACATCTCCGCGCATTTGTGGAATAGCCATCCGTTGTTTTTGGGCGTATAATAAAGCCAGATTCACGCCCGCGCGGGCGCAGACACAAAGGAGTGAACCATCATGGGCTATCAATTATTCAGCGATATGACCGCCGACGTCAGCGAAGCGCTGATGCGCGGCATGCCCGAGGTTGCGTATGTGCCGATGCAGGTCGAGCTGGGCGGAGAGAGCTTCACCTACGGCCCCGGCGGCAGCCTGACCGTCGAGCAGTTTTACGCCGAGCAGCGGGCGGGCAAGTTTGCCAGCACCTCGCAGATCAACCCGACGATCTATCGCAGGTGCTTTGAACAGGCGCTCAAGGCGGGCGAGGATGTTCTCTATCTGTGCTTCTCCTCCGGCATGTCCGGCACGCTGCAATCCGCCAATCTGTGCGCGGAGGAACTGCGCGAGGAATACCCGGCGCGCAGGCTGATCGTTCTGGATACGCTCTGCGCTTCCGTCGGTCAGGCGATGCTCGTCCGCGAGGCCGCGCGCAAGCAGCAGGAAGGCCTGAGCATCGACGAGCTGGCCGCGTGGGTCGAAGAGAACCGCCTCAAAATCTGCCACTGGTTCACGGTCGATTCGTTCGATCATTTGAAGCACGGCGGGCGCATTTCCGCCGCCGCGGCGGCCGTCGGCACGATGCTGCAAATCAAGCCGCTGCTGCATGTTGACGATGAGGGCAAGCTGCGCGTGGCCGAGAAGCCGCGCGGCCGCAAGCAGGCCATCCGCACGCAGATTGCGCACATGAAGGAGGGCTGGACGTCGGAGATGGGCAGGCTGGTCGTCATCGGCCACGGCGACTGCCCGGAGGACGCGGAGCAGCTCCGGCAGGCCGTGCTCAGGGAATTTCCGGACGCGGATATCCGCACGGCCTACATCGGCCCGATCATCGGCGCGCACACCGGCCCCGGCATGCTGGCGCTGATCTATTGGGGCGCTAATCGCTGAATCTTAAACCGCGCACCCTATACGGTTTACAGCCAAAGAGTGAACCGGAACATCCCACCCGGATGATCCGGCTCACTCTTTATTTCTTTTCTTTTTCCTTCTTTTGTGCTACAATGAGGGCAACATTTTGACAACCGGGGAGGTCTTTCCATGACGTATATCCCTTCTCCCACCCGATACGACGCGATGCCCTACCGCCGATGCGGCAAAAGCGGGCTTCTGCTCCCGGCGCTCTCGCTGGGTCTGTGGCACAACTTCGGCGGCATCACGCCGTTTGAAACCCAGCAGGCCATCCTGCGCACGGCGTTTGACAACGGCATCACGCATTTTGATCTGGCGAACAACTACGGCCCGCCCTACGGCGAGGCGGAGCGCAACTTCGGCGTTCACATGCTGCGCGATTGGAAACCCCACCGCGACGAGCTGGTGATTTCCACCAAAGCGGGCTACGACATGTGGCCGGGGCCATACGGCAACTGGGGCAGCCGGAAATACCTGATTTCCAGCCTTGACCAGAGCCTCCTGCGGATGAATCTGGATTATGTGGATATCTTCTACCACCACCGCCCCGACCCGGAAACGCCGATTGAAGAGACGATGGGCGCGCTCGATCAGATTGTGCGCAGCGGCAAGGCGCTTTACGTCGGCATTTCGCGCTACACGCCGGAACAGACGGAGGTTGCGATCCGCACGCTGCGCGAGCTGGGCACGCCGATGCTGATTCATCAGGAAAACTATTCGATGCTCAACCGCAAAATCGAAGCCGGGCTGACGGACGTGCTGACGCGCGAAGGCGTTGGGCTGATGGCGTTCGGCCCGCTGGCGGGCGGCCGGCTGACGGGCAAATATCAGGCCGGTATTCCGGCGGACAGCCGCATCGGCCACGACCCGCGCTACCTGAAAGCGGAGATGCTCACGCCGGGGCTGCACGCGGCGATTGACGCGCTGACCAAGATCGCCGACGCGCGCGGGGAGACGCTCTCCCAGTTGGCGCTGCAATGGGCGCTGCGCGACAAGGCTGTGACCTCGGCGCTCATCGGCGCGAGCCGCGCGGAGCAGATCACCGAAAACGTCGCCGCGCTGTCCCTGCCGCCGCTGACCGGCGAGGAGCTGGCGCAAATCGACGCCGCGCTGGCGCTGAATGAATAAATGCGAGGTCATTTATATGATTAACGAAACCTACAAATCCATGCTCTCGGGCAAATCGGTGATTCGGGAACTGAACGAATACGCAAACGATATCACCCGGCATCCGCACCTGAAACCGGAGGATATGTTCGATTACAGCTTGGGCAACCCGTCCGTGCCCGTGCCGGAGGCATTCAACGCGCGCATCAAGGCGCTGCTGGACAGCGGCGACCCGATGCTCGTGCACGGGTACAGCCCGAGTCTGGGCATCCCCGCCGCGCGTGAAAAAATCGCCGCGTCGCTCAACCGCCGGTTCGGCATGCGCTACACGATGGACGATATCTTTATGACCAGCGGCGCGGCGGGCGCGCTGGCGCACGCTTTCCGGCTGGTGACCCAGCCCGGAGACGAAATCCTGACCTTCGCGCCATTCTTCCCGGAGTATCGCCCCTACACGGCGGGCGCGGGGCTGACGCTGCGCGTCGTGCCCGCCGACACGCAGACCTTCCAAATCAATTTCGATGCGTTTGAGCGGATGCTGACCCCCGCCGTGCAGGCCGTGCTCATCAACACGCCGAACAACCCTTCCGGCGCGGTCTATTCCGCCGAAACGCTCCGCCGGATGGCGGCGCTGCTGCTGCAAAAGGAAAAGGCGTTCGGCCACGACATCTGGCTGATCTCCGACGAACCGTACCGCGAAATCGCCTTCGACGGCCGGGAGGTTCCGTATGCGTCGCGGTTCTACCCGCGCACGATCTCCTGCTATTCCTTCTCCAAGAGCCTGTCGATTCCCGGCGAGCGCATCGGCTATGTGGCCGTGAACCCGGAAAGCGGCGTTTCCGCCATGCTGGTCAACATGTGCGGCCAGATTTCGCGCGGCATCGGCCACAACTGCCCGTCCTCGGTCATCCAGTTGGCGGCGGCGGATTGCTGCGACCTGACCAGCGACCTCTCCGTGTATGAGACGAACATGAATCTCCTCTACGACGCACTGACGGCGCTGGGCTTTGACGTCGTGCGGCCGGGCGGCACGTTCTACCTCTTCCCCAAGGCGCTGGAGAACGACGCGGCCGCGTTCAGCCGAAAGGCGCTGCCCTACGGCCTGATCCTCGTGCCGAGCGATTCCTTCGGCCTGCCGGGTTACTTCCGCATCGCGTTCTGCACGGATACGGAAAAGGTCGTCCGTTCCATCGACGCGTTCAAGGCTTTCGTGAAGGCCGAGTATTGATCCTTTCCGTCCTTCTTCCCACACGTTGAGAAGAAGGCGTTTTTTGTGCAATTTTACAGGGATTGACAAAAAACCTACTTGTATTTGTTTCAATTATGCTGTATAATGAATTATCTTGATTTCGGGGCGCACGGGGGTTGCGTCCCTTCTTCGCGCTCATTAAACAACAGGGAGGTGTCCGTTTCGTGTCACTTCATGCGGACGAAAGCAAACACATCAGCTTTTCTTTAAGCCAAATCGAGCGCCTGTGTCAGGTCGCCAAGGCGCTTTCTTCGCCGTTGCGGGTGAAGATGATCGGCCTGCTGGCCTCCCGCTCCATGAACGTCAACGAGCTGGCGGAGGCGCTGAGCATGCCGGTTTCCACCGCGGCGCTGAACGTGCGCCAGCTCGAGGAGGCCGGGCTGATTTCCACGGAGATTCAGCCGGGGATTCGCGGGGCAATGAAGCTCTGCTCCCGGCGCATCGACTCGGTCAGCCTGCATCTCGTGCCTGAGACGCAGGACGGCGTGAGCGCCCTGACCCTCAAGCTGCCGCTGGGCAGCTATGCCTGCGCGCGGGAGATCCGCCCCGAGTGCGGCCTCGTCTCCGAGCATGCGTGGATCGGCGAAAGCAATGCGCCGCGCACGTTCTACCACCCGGATCGTTTCGCCGCGCAGCTCATGTGGTTTGAATCCGGCGAGGTCGAATACCGTTTCTCGCTGGGCGAAATCGACCCCGAGCAGGTGGAGTGGCTGGAAATTTCGATGGAGATTTCCTCCAACGCGCCGATGTACCGCGAGGATTTCAAGAGCGATATTTACGTCGGCCTCGGCGCACGGGAGCTGGGCGTGTGGACAAGCCCCGGCGATTACGGCGCGCGGCGCGGCCGCTTCAACCCGTCGTGGTGGAGCGATACCTCCTCCCAATACGGCCTGCTCAAAACGTGGCGCATCGACAGCCTCGGCTGCACGCTTGACGGCGAGCCGCTTTCAAGCGTCACCGTCGCGGATTTGCAGCTCGACGCGCTGGAATACATCCCCCTGCGCATCGGTATTCACGCGGACGCGGCGCACGTCGGCGGCATCAACCTGTTCGGCGAAAAATTCGGCGATTTCGCGCAGGGCATCGTCGTGCGGGTGGGCTACGCCAAGGCGGACTGATTTTGCCGCCAAATGTCCAAAATCCGAAAAAATTTCAAAAAATTTCAGAAATATGAAATTTCCTCCCGGTTCGTCTCGTCTTATCAGTAGACAGAAACAAATCGCAGCCTGTAGACAAAAAGCTATTCTCCCCCCAAAGGGGGAGAATAGCCCTTTCCGCAAATGAAAGAATCGCTGAATTTCCTGATTTTGCTATTCAAGCCAAGTTTGCTTATGTCAACAAGCTGACAAATCGGGAGGAATTTGATATGGTTCGTTTTTTGGCCTTGCTTGCGCTGCTCTGCGCGCTGACCTGCCCCGCGCTGGCAAAGGGCTTTCCCTTCAACATTCCGCTGTATTACAATCCCAACGGCGGGCGGTATTTCCATACGCTGTCCAACTGCGACGCCATCGACCCCAAATACTGGGATGGCATGGTCTCTTTCTTGGGCGATGAACTGGATAACGCGCCTTATAACGCGCTCAGACCCTGCCAGATGTGCGACGCAGACGCAAACCTGAGCAGCCTGCCGCCCGAATCCACCCTGCAAAACAGCGTGATCGACTTTCCCATCCGCACGACGATCAGCAGTGAGGAACACGCGCGCTATCTGGCGCTGTACACCGCCGATTGCGAACGCGCCTATGCAGACTTCGGCTATGAACCGGGCATGGACGCGCAGGTGCAAGCCGAATCTACCGCATATTTTGCCCGTGTCGATACCGAAGAAGGCAATTTTTCTCTGGCATTAGAGGGAATACGGTTCATCCTGCCGGACGAAACCATGCTCTCCTTTGAGGACGCGATGCTCTACGGCTATGCTTTTCTGGAAAAAGCGCTGAACCGAACGGATCTATCCATTTACCATCTATCCGGCTGGCTGAACGCCTCGAACCCCGATCAACCCGTCTGGTGGATCATGGCAACAGACTACACGCGGGATTACCGCACGATCTATACCCTCTATCTGGATGCGCGGACGGGCGTTCTGCTGGCCGCGAAGCGGAATTAGTTCGCCTCGCTCGTGCTCAGGCAGCCGACCGAGCCGTCGCCCAGCAGCACATAGTAATAATCGCCCTTTGTGCCGATGACGCGCACCTCGTCGCCGACCTCCGCCATCGCCACCGCGTCATAGGAGTTGCTCGGCGTATTGCGCACGACGACGCTCTGCGTGCCGTAGGGCGAAACCACCTGCATCTCCTTGGTCATATCCTGAACGGCGGAAGCGTCTTCGGCGAGGTAGCGGGTCATCATATAGCCGCTCAGGCTGTTGACCCCGCCGCCGATCGTCACCTGCGACCAGCCGTCGCCCGCATCGGCGACGATTTCAACCGGCGTGCCCGTGTAAAACTGGCCGACGGCGCTTGCGTCCCTGCTGGGCTGATCGCGCATGTTCAATCGGCTGTTCGGGTCGGAACCGTTGTTCACCACGGCGCTCTGCGCCAACGCCTGCCCGCCCCAGAGCGCCATCAGCACGGCCAGGCTCACCATCAGCCTCTTTTTCATCGCAGCCACCCCTTCCCGCCGCCCCGGCGGGTTCTTTTTCTCTACGCCATAAAGACGAACCATCGCCGCGTTTTCTTCCTGATTTTTGAAAAAAAAGCGGTTTATTCCGCTCATTCCGTTTAATCCCTATTGTACCACGAATTGCCGGCGAAAAAAAGGACGACTGCCGCCCGAAACTGCACAAAAAATATCGCATGCCTCACGTTCTTTTTGACAAAACCAAATTCCCGCCCCGTTTTCGGGTTTACGCATTTCCCTTTTTGTACTATACTATTCATAAATTTATTTTTACAACCGGGGAGGAAGCGGCGGCATGAAGCTATATTTGACGGGCGAGCCTTGCACCCAGCAGCGCCACTGTTATTTTGTGGAGGGCGAAACCGCGTCGTTCATTATGGATTGCGGCTATCAGCGCTGCTATCGCGGGGACGAACTGCCGCATCTGCTGCCCGAACAGATTCGCGCGGCGCGCTATCTGTTCCTCTCCCATTCGCATGAAAACCAATCCGGCGCGCTGCCGTATCTGCTCGCCAACGGCTTCACCGGGCGCGTGGTGCTGACGACGGAAACCGCGCGTCAGCTTCCGCTGGGCATCGACGACCCGCTCGTGCTGGAGGGGCTGAGCGTCCCCTATGCCGAGGCGCAGATCCCCGGCGGGCTGACGCTGACTTGGGGGCGCAGCGGCCACTGTTCCGGCAGCGTCTGGTATCGCATGGCGGAAAACGGGCGCTCGCTGTTCTTCTCCGGCGATTATTACGACTGCGCGCGCGTCCACGCCCGCGACCCGATCGAGGGCATCCGCGCGAACCTCGCCGTGCTGGATTGCGATTACGGCATGCAGCCCGGTTCGGCCTCGCGCGACGCGCAGGTGGACGCGCTGATCGCCGCGATTTCCGAAGCGCTGGCGGACGGCCGCCCCGTCATCCTCCCCGTGCCGCGCTACGGGCGCGGGCTGGGGATTCTGACCTACATCTGCGAGCGCCTGCCGGAGACGGATATCTTCGCCGACCGCCATTTCATCACCGAATTGGGGCACATGGACGCGACCGCGATGTGGGTTCGCCCGCAGGTGCAGGATATGCTCAGCGGAAAGTTCATCCGCGCCATCCCGGAGGATTTCGTCGCGCTGGGCGTGTATTTCGTCTGCGATCCGCAGCTCGACGACATCAAGACGCGCCGTCTGGTTCGCCGCCTGCTGATCTGCGGCGGCCGTGTGATCTTCACCGGCACGGTCGAGCCGAATACCCACGCCTCGCTGCTGCTGCACGCGGGCAAGGCGCAGCTATTGCGTTACAGCGTCCACTGCACGCAGGCGGATATGCTGCGCATCGCCGCGCAGAACCACTTTGACCAGATCATCGCGTATAATTCGGATTTCGCGCCGACGAAAAAGGTTTACGAGGTCTGATATCGTCGCCCACAAACATAACGCGCCTCCCTTTGCCGAAAAGCAGAGAGAGGCGCGTTATTGATTTCAGTTGTCAAATTTTGGCGTTTCGCCTTCGCGCAGGCCATAAGGCTCTGTCCAACGAGCCTTGAGCGCCTGACGATACGCGCTCACCGCATCGTCCCACGCGCTGAACGCCGCGTCCTGCCGATGGTCGGGCAGGTCAAAATCCGCGGCAAGGCGCTCGCTCAGATAAGCGCTCACCTTCACCGCGCCGTCCGGGTTGAGGTGGGAAGCCTCGTCGTAGCAATCCACCTCAAAATCCACCCCCGCGCTTCCGTCAAACAGGTTGTAGAAGGGCACGCCGTATTGATCGGCAATTGCCTGCGCGCTGTTCATCATCCGCTGTTTCGCCTCGTCGGCGGGATAGGGCACGGCCAGCAGCGCCGCCTCGATCCCCTCCGCGCGGCAAAGCTCGATGATCTGCGCCAGCGCCCGCTTGCCCTCGGTTTCGGTCAAATCCATCTCCGTCGTGCGCGTAAAGGCCGCCGGATGCGCGCGCCCGATGCGAAGCTCCGCGCCCTTCATAAACGGCTCGGAATCGGTCATCCGCTCGCCGCCGCCAAAGAGCATTTCCTCCCATCGTGTGTGATAGGCCGCCAGCGGAAAGATGTATTCCGCGCGCCGCGCCTCCGGAAAGAGCGCCCGAACGGCCTGCCATTTCGTCAGGGAGAGCGGAACGGCGTCCAAAAACAGGTGTTCGAGGCTGTATACCGCGTCGCGCTGCGCCTTGTCGATGTAGCATACATCCACGACGACCACCTTCGGCTTCTGCCTTTGGAGCGCCAGCTTCAGCGTCCACGCCGTCGCCTCCAGCGTTTCAGCCGGGTTTGCCAGATTGTAACCGGTTATCCCCGCCCGGTCGTACAGCTCGGTGGGATACACCGCGTCCATGACGTGGCTCGTCCCCAGAAAGAAGACGTCGATGGGCTGCCTTTCGCCGTAAAACGCGCCGTACTTCTTTTCGCTGTCCTCGCGGAGCATGACGCGGTTCAGCGCCAGCAGGGACAGCGCCAACGCCAGCGCAAACAGACAGAATCTCTTTTTCATTCGCTGCCTCCCGCGTCAGAATTGGAAATAGATAAACGCCTGCGCGTCGTAATTCGTTCCCCACACGCCGAAAATCACCACCAGCAGCACGCCCAGCAGCATCAGCGCCATGCGCAGGGCGGCCGGGCGGCGATCCAGCCACGCGGTCAGCGTGCGTCCGCACTCGTGCAGCGCATCCAGCGCGCCCAGCGCCGCCAGACCAACGACCAGCACAAGCGCCTGCGGAAACGTGAAGCCCGTCGCCATCGGCGCGCCTGCCACACAGCGAACCATGCGCTCGGCCATATGCAGCGCCGTGCTCAGCGCATGCGCCGGAAGAGCAGCCACGTCGCGTCGATGACGATAAACGTCAGCAGCGCCTTCGCGCATCGCCCCAGCCTGCCGCGCGGCTCGTTAAACCGGCGCGGCAGAAAGCTCTCCGCGACCTGCAAAGCGCCGTTCGCCGCGCCCCATGCGACGTAATTCATGGCCGCGCCATGCCAAAGGCCGCTGATCGTAAACGTCACCATGACGTTCAGCGCGCGCCTAAACGCGCCGACGCGGCTGCCGCCCAGCGGAATATAGACGTAATCCCTGAACCATGTAGACAGGCTGATGTGCCACCGCCGCCAGAAATCCCGAACGGAGACGGCGAAATACGGCTGACGGAAATTCTCCATCAGGTCGTAGCCCAGCACCTTCGCCGCGCCGATGGCGATGTGGCTGTACCCGCCGAAATCGCCGTAAATCTGAAAGGCAAAGGCGACCGTCGCCAGCAGGATTTGCAGCCCGGAGGCCTGCTGCCAGTTGCCGTATACCGCATCGACATACAGGCTCGCCCGGTCGGCGATGACCAGCTTTTCAAAAAAGCCCAGCAGCATCACCAGCAAACCGTCCCGAACGGCCTTTTCATCCAGCGGATGATCCTCGTTGACCTGACGAAGCAGGTTTTCCGAGCGCTCAATCGGTCCGGCGACCAACTGCGGGAAAAAGGAGACGAACAGCGCGTAGCGCATCAGACTGCGCTCCGGCGGGAGCTTACCGCGATAGACGTCGATCATATACCCCAGCGCCTGAAACGTGTAAAAGCTGATGCCCACCGGCAGCAGCACGTCAAACGCCGGAATCGCCAGCCGCACCCCCAGACGCGCGGCGATTCGCGCGAATGTGTCGGTAAAAAATCCAAAATATTTGAAAAAACACAAAATGCCCAGATTGATCGCAAGGCCGAGCGCCAAAACCGCGCGCCGCCCCGCTTTGGCCTCCATCCGCCCCAGCGCCAGCGCGCAGAGATACGTCACAAGCGTGCTCGCGGCAATCAGCAGCGCATACTGCGCATTCCAGCACATGTAGAAATAGTAGCTGGCCGCGAGCAGCCACGGCCTGCGCGCCCGCATGGGCATCAGGTAATAGGCCAGCGTGACGATCGGGAAGAACGCGAGAAACGCATACGAATTAAATATCATACGTCCGCTTCGCTCACACCTTGATCTGTTCGAGCACCGCCTGCTCCATCGCGTCCTTTTCGCAGACGGCCGTGTGGCGAATCGGCAGATTCGGGAGTGCCCGGATCTGTTCCGGTTCCTTCGTGCCCGTCCGCTCGGCCAGCGCGCGGCAGCAGGCGAAATCATCCAGCCCCGCGCAGGCCGCCTGCCCCGCGACCGCGCCCAGCACGGACGCGCCGAACTTATACGGGCTGGCGGTGGAGACGATCACGCTTCGGCGCGCGTCGCCGGTTTCCTTTTGATAGGCGCGCAGAACGGCGCTGGCCACGGCCGTGTGCGTATCCATCAGGTAATGATTCTCTTCCCATGTGCGGCGAATCTCCGCGCGGATGCCCGCCTCGTCAACGCAGCCCGCAAAGTAGCGCTTTTGCAGCGCCGCCTTCATCGCCTCGTCGATGGCATAGCGCTTCCTGCCCGCCAAATCGCCCATGAACCGCGCGACGCGCGCGCCGTCGCAGCCGCTCAAATCAAACAGCAGCCGCTCCAGATTCGAGGAGACGAGGATATCCATCGACGGCGTGATGGTCTTGTAGAACGGGCGGTTTTCCACATCGTATACGCCGGTGTTGATAAAGTCGGTCAGCACGTTGTTTTCGTTGCTGGCGCAGATCAGCCTGCCCACCGGCAGACCGGCCTTGCCCGCGTAATCCGCCGCCAGAATGTCGCCGAAGTTGCCCGTCGGCACGCAGAAATTCACCTCGTCGCCCGGCTTGATCGCGCCCGCCTTCAGCAGATCGGCGTAGGCGGAGAAATAATACACC
>ENA-OYXV01001025-OYXV01001025.1-human-gut-metagenome-genome-assembly--contig:-NODE-1025-length-16343-cov-8.359344_pt1 | contig 16343 bp, 10 predicted proteins | sample MGYA00244846_ERZ653424 | MGnify/ENA primary metagenome ERZ653424 (study PRJEB26926, sample SAMN06165108) | human gut metagenome | biome: ENVO:00009003; feature: ENVO:2100002; material: ENVO:00002003...
CTCGTACACCTGGTCGGCGGTATCGCCCGTCTTGCCAACGAATACGGGCAGGCTTTCCGTCCGAATCAGGTATCCTTCGGGAGCTTGAATCTCCTCGATGGAATACAGACCCCAGCCGACTTCTTCGGGCAGCGTCACGCAGCCGGATTCATCGGTGGTAAACGTGTCGAGCGTCTGCTTTTTCGGGTAGTAGATCGTCTGCGTCACGGTGTTGCCGTCTGCGTCCTTGAGCTTGAAAGACGCGCCCGCCAGCATGATGACTTTGCCGGTTCTCGCATCCGTTTTGATGAGCCGCAAGCGGTAGAGAATCGGGCGGTCATTGAGCGTCAGGATGGGCGGCTGAATGGGATTTTCCTCGCCGGTGATTTCAAAGAGAAGCGGCTTCTTGATTTCAAACCCGTCTTTGCCGACCGTCTGCTCCAGCACATATACGCCGTAAGGGAGCAGTTTGGTTTTGGCATACCCGCTCTTGTCGGTGATGAGGTGGTCGCGCTCGAATTCGCGCGCGTTTTCATACGAACCGGCTTTCCGAAGGTAGACGTGGAACTCCGCGCCTTCCTCCGGGGTTTCGGTGTGCTGGTTGTCGGTTTTGTTGTCGCCCAGCACCTTGACGATAGCCTGCGCGCCGAGCTTGATCTCGTTCAGCTTGAGCGCGTCGTAAGTGACGACGGCTTCCCTGGACTGTGCGGCGGCGCTGGCGGTATCGACCAGCACATGCTCGCCGCTGGGCAGATAACCGACAGGCGGCGCAATCTCGACGATCTCATACAGCCCAGGCCACAGCTCGTCGGTGGTCGCTGCTGCATCCTCGCCGGAGGTCTGGATGGCGTCGATGACCGTCGCGCCCCTGAGCCAGATCACGTTTCCCTGACGGTCAAGGATATCCGCGCCCGCCAGTACACGGAACGTCGCCCCGGTCAGCTCGCCGTCGCCGCGGACGGAGGGCGCGTCGGTCTGCGCGTATTCGTCTTTGTCGCGCTTTTTGATGCAGATGCGCGTCATAACGGGCTGATTGGTTGCGGACAGGTCGGTGATTTCATCCGATTTCACGGTCGCGTCCAGCGTGATTTCTTCAAAAACATAGCCCGCCGTTTCGCCATGCTCGCGGACGAGATAGCGCCCCTTGCGCAGCGGCTCGGATACGGCGACGCCGTTTTCATCGGTCGTCATGCTGCCGACCAGCGCATTTCCATAAGCGTCATTTTCGTAGATGTCGAAGGTCACGCCCGCAACGGGATTTCCGTTTTTGCGATCCGTCTTGGTCAGGCGCAGCCAGCCCTTTGTCGGCTCGTTCATCGCTGCGATTTCGTAGGTCTTGCCGCCCTCAAAGCAGTCGATTTCCGTTCGGAACGGCGCATCGACATAGTGCGCGGGCACGGCGGTTTCCTCGATGCGGTATCTGCCATAGTCGAGCCAGCCGGTTTCCGCAGCCCCCTGCGCGTTGGTGGTGAGCAGGATGGTTTCGCCAACGCCAGCGCCGTTGGCAGCCGGCGGCGCAGACAGGCGTGTGATGGTAAACTGCACACCCGCCAGCGGCTCATGCGTCAGGCTGTCCGTCTTGACGATGCGGATTTTACCCTGAATCATCTGGTTTTCAGCGCTCAAACGGGTGGTTTCATCCGAATACACGGTTGCGGTCAGCTCGACGGGATAGCCCGAAAAGCCCTGCGGCAGCTCATGTTCGCGGACGTGATACTTGCTCTTGCGCAGCGGCCCGGAGGTCGCCACACCGCTTGCATCGGTGGTCATCGTCCCTGCCAGACCCGAACCATATTCGTCGTTGTAGTAGATGTCAAACTGAATCCCTGCAAGTGGAACGCGGCTTCCGACTGCGGTTTTGCTGATGCGGATGTAGCCGGGATTGGCTTCGTTTATTGCCGAAATTTCGTAGGTCTTGCCGTTTTCCATGCAGTCAATCTCGGCAGAGAACAGCTTATCCGCGTAATGCTCAGGGGCTTGCGTTTCCGAAATGCGGTAGCGTCCCCATTCGAGCCAGCCGGTTTCTGCACAGCCATCCGCGCCGGTGGTCAGCGTGGCGACGACTGAGCCGACCGACGCGCCGTTTGAACCGGCAGGCGCGGAAAGCCGGGTAACGGTGAACACCACGCCTGCCAGCGGCTCATGCGTCAGACTGTCCGTCTTGATGATGCGGATTCTTCCCTGAATCGGTGCATTGGCAAAGGAAATCCGGGAGGTTGCACCGGCAGCGACAGTAACAGTCTGACTGCCCTGCACGGAAACCTGATATCCCTGCGGCGCGTTCTTTTCGCGCACGGTATATGTTCCCGCCTGCACATTGGAGAAGGTCGCCGAGCCGTCCGCGCCGGTCGTCTGGGATTGCAGGACAGCGCCCGCGCTGTTCAGCAATTCAAAGACAGCGCCCGAAAGTGTTGCGCCGGAACTGGCGCTGGTTTTGGTGACGACGATTGCGCCATACGGCTGTTCAAACTCAATGCGCACGGCTTTGAATTTCGCAGGCAAGCCGTACTGTGGAATGACGACCTTCTGAATATCCGCGTCCGGGACGCCGACTAAAAAAGCCGCTTCTTCATCCTGAGAAGAAACAGATTCAGCGGTGATGGCAAATGTACTTTGAGTGGAGGTGACGGAAATCGTGTCGCCGCTGCGCAGGTAGTAATATTCGCCATCCGAACCGCCGCTGTTGCCGGTCAGACTGCCGACACTTCGGCTGATGCGGATGAGGTCTGCGTCCGTCGTCAAGGTCACCGTGCCGACGTAGCTGCCGCCCTGCATGGTCATGGATTTGTTGCTGATGCCGATATCGCCGGTGATGCCGGAACGCCGAATCGCGCAGGATGCCAGCCAGCGCGCATATTCCAGATAATCTGCGGGTGCTTGCCCGGATGCCCGGTAGAACTCGTCCATGCGCCAGTAGTCGCGCACATACCAGTCGCCCTCAAGCTGTTTGACAACTTCGCGGATGGCAAACTGCCCGGCGACGCGCGACCACACGTCGCTGTCCTCGTAACCGGTATCTACGATCATGTACGGGTAAGTGTGCCGCAACACCCAGCCGATGGCGTGCATGGTGCGGCTGCTGTAAATATCACCGGAATAGCCCGGCTTGATCGCGTAGCCGTCCAGATCGACGACCTCAAACGGGCCAGTCGGGTTATCCTTTGCGCCGGGGCTGTTCATGGTATGCTCCAGACAGTAGACGGTCTGACCTTCCAGATAGTGCGGCGTGGCGTAAATCGTGCCGTAGCCGTCGAGTTTGGCAATCTGCTTGTACTCGCTGTCATGCCCGGAACTGCCCTGAAGTCCTTGCTGACCGGGATAGAAGGTCTTGACGCTGGCGTTGTGGTTTCGCAGATTGAAATCCGCGGACGCATACAGGGCAATCGGCTCAAACGGATAGGCATAGTCGGTGACGGTTAATTCGTGTGCATCGGTGGGCGACAGATCGTCCATCGGAACAAAGAGCGTATCGGTGTCCGTCCAGATCAGTTTGCCGTCTGCATCGTCCGCGCCGTACAGATAGCGTATCTCGCACCAGTTGCGTCCCAAAGCGTCCTGCTGAACGGATTCCACAGAAACAACGGCATCGCGGGTGAACACGCCCTGCCAATCGTCGCCGTTATCATCTTCTGTCATGGTTTCGTCGATGGAAAGATAAACGCGGGTTTCGGTGGTGACGGCGGCGTAATCCCCGGTTTGCAGCAGCGGTGCTTGCGGTTCGGGCGCAGGCGTTGCTTCCGGGGCTTCCTCGCTTATGGTCAGCTCGCCAAGGAGAACGAATGCATCCATATAGCCGATGTCGGAGGTGATGAAGCCGCAGGGACGCTGTTCTTTCAGTGTTTGGCGGGCTTCCTCGGAGAAGGAAATATCGGCTATATCCGATTTGGCGATGTAGCCGGAAAGGGGTTCGTCTGCATAGGTGAGCCACCAGACCTTGAACGCCGTTTCGGTTTCTTCGGTGATAAGCAAAACGCCGCCGTCCTCTTTCAAGGTGAACAGCGGCGCGGTCAGGGCGGCATCTTCGTATATGACGGATTCTGCGTTGGCAGCGGCATACGCATAACCATATTCCAAAATCGCTTCGGACACAGAAAACGCTTCCTCATCGTCGGGAAGCGGGCTTTCTTCGGCAGATACATCTTCGATGGGCGGCTCGTCCGTTGAATCTGCGTCGGGCGCTTCGGTTTCTTCCGGGACTTCGGGTGAAGGGGTTTCCTCACTATCCGAATCGGACGGTTCGGGCATTTCCGATTCATCCTGGACGGGGAAATCGGAACGATCTTCGTCGGCAGGAATTTCCGATTGCTCGCCGGATTCCGGCGTTTCATTGGGTTCTTCCGAAACGGGCGGTTCGGTGGATTCGATGGTTTCTTCGGTCAGAAAATCGAGAAGATTGGGTTCTTCGACGATTTCCGCCTGAATGGGGTTTTCGGCGATTTCTTCCGAGAGGACGGAAACCGGAAGATTGATCAGCAGGAGCGCGGCTGTCAGCAGCCAGGCGAGCAGTTGTTTTCGATGGGGTTTGCGCATATCACAACCTCCTTTGAAATGGAAAACCCGCTCAGCCGTGAGGAGAGCGGGCAGTCAATGTGGAGTTGAAACAGGAAAAAGACGTTAAAGCAATAATGTAATTTTCACCGATTTTAATTCAGCCTTCGGTGGACTATCTCTCACAGTCTTTACGGTCATATCGGAGATTGCCGGAAAGCACCTTGGCATGACTGCGGATTTTGATATGTCCCTTTTTCTGACTTTCCAAAGCCCTGCTGTATCCGGCTTCGGTCAGAAACAGGCGCATTTTTTCACCTTTCCTGCCAACAGGAGAATCATTGGAGAGAACATCAAGGACGATCATGTGCCGGGTTTCCGGCGTGAAACGCTCCAACGCCATGATATCATGACCGGATAATTTCTGCGCTCCGGATTGTTGTCTGGCTTCAGCCAGCATTTCTCCGATGGTGCGCGCTTTCCCTGGCAGATGGTAGTCGGCTTGCACCTCGCGAATCAAATCCATGCAGGCCTGATCCGACAAAGGACGGAGTTTGTTCAGGAGGTTTTCTGCTGTTTGTTTCGTCGCCTGGTCTGACGCATAACGCCGAATTATGTGAAGCTCATTCAGAACGGCGCTCTGATCGGTGCTTTCGATTTGAAAGACCATTTTCATTTCCGCTTCCGTCAGTTTCATCGTTAGTCTCCTTTCAAAAAATGGGTATTAAACTGGCTCTGATTCTTTTTAGAAATCCTCCCGAACCGCCATCACGACAAACCGTCCATCCGCGCCGCCGTAGGTGCGGTCGCAGGTGATGAGCGTCAGCAGGTGGTCGTTGCCGGTTGCGGTCATATCGTTTTCATGCAGGTTTGCGGACTTTACAAAATCCATGAAGTGCACGAAATCATCCGCGGTTTCAAAATCGGCTTTTTCCGGCTCGAAATCATCATAGCGCATATTGAACGCGGCGAACACCTTGTAGGTATAAGCGCCGTTCAATGTGTCCAGATGAATCGTTCGATGCGCCTGATAAAACTCCGCTTTCTTGTAGGAAAGCAGCGGGCTGAACATCACGGTCGGCTTGGAGCGGATATTGTGACCATAAATAGCGATATTGCGGGACGGTCGGCTGAAGCTCGTATCGCCGGTGGCGAACAGCGTTCCCAGAGAGCTGGTCGAGCCGGTAAAACTGTGCTTGAGGTAATAGACGGTATCGTAGGTGAACACGACAGGATAATTGACGGGCGTGTTCGGGATGCTCAGCCATGCGGCAAAGTCGCTGTTCTGCGCTTTGCAGGCTGCAAGGTCAATGCTCGACGTGCGGGCAGGAACGGGAGATGCAGGAATATCTTCGCTTAAAACATATCCGTCAAGCGAGCTGATAAGGGTGTTCAAAACGGAAGAATCGGCTTCAGACGGCGTGACGACAGGCGGTTCGGATGCCTGCGGAAGCTGCACAGCGGAACTCAGTGCTTCGTACTCCGCCGATTCCTGATCGAGCTGCTTCTGCCAAGTGAGAATCGGCAGCAGGAACGCAAGCAAGCCAACAAAAAAGAGCAGTGCAAGAGCTGCTCCAATCCACTTTTTCATGATTTGTTCTCCTTACAGGTTCATTTCTCCGCGGATGCGCTCGATCAGCGCATGGCCATCGAGCGCGGTGAATTGCGAAAAGCGCTTGGAGCAGAAAAATTGCTCAAGCTCCACAAGGTCATACCAGGCTTTGGGGTTGTGTTCGCCCTTGACGTAGACGCGGCGAAGCAGACGTTTGTAGTCGTGGACAGCCTGCTCGACGACGGCGTTTGCCAGAAGCTCAAAGCCCCTTTCGGAAATAAAGGGTTTGAAGGTGATGATCGGCAGCTTTGCTGCCGTTTTAGGCATCGCCGGCCACCCTGCGGCAAATGACGCTTCCGCAGCGGAAAACCTCGCAGCAGCCATCGTCCGACCAGAACGCCGCTTCAAGCTGATCGTTGAGCCACTTGCCCCTGCTTTCGACAGCCTGCGTCAGCGGGTCGCTGTGATCTTCCGGCTGATAGGCAAGCACCTGCGGATAAACGTGATGCGTGAGAAAGATCGTTTCAGGCAGGCGGGTCACGATGGCATCCAACACATCCTGATTGTGCGCGACGGGCGTGAGCAGAACGTCGGTGATGATGAAGGTATTCTCGCAGTCATAGCCGTGCACCGTAAGCTGATCGACCATTTCGCCGAGCGGCTGATCCAGATACAGGCAGTCGTCAATCAGCGCATCGGTATCTTCGTATGCCTGTGACAGAAGCAGGCAGCCCGAAAGCAAACCCAGCGGAACCATTTCGGTCACTACACCGAAATTATCCCATGCGCGGCGGGCGGCGGTATCCCGCTTATCACAGGCATACAGGCTCAGGGTGACGGGAACAATGCCGGTTTCAACCGGCGCGGCAGAGCAGTCGGCTTCATCCAGCACAAAGGAATCGGCGCGGAATTTGGGTTCGGCTTTGATGACGATAAAATCGAGATGGTTTTCCATGATAAATCCTCCGTTTTTATATGTGGTGAAAGAAAAATGGGTACAAAAATGCGCCGCTCGTGATGGGCGGCGCATGACATCATAAACTGTATTGCAACAAGCGACATCAAGCAGGCTGCTTATTTTTCTGTGGAAAATGCAGAATGAACAATTTTTCTTGTATACGGTCATCAGATGTTGGGACGCGCATTTCCCCCACGCAGGTGAGGCTTCCATCAGCCTCCTCATAGATATTCCTGCACGAAATCAAATGATCATAGGAGAAACTTTGCTGTAATTCTGTTTCTCCATCGCTGGACAGATAAAACAGATTCAGACCATCGTCGGTATTTTCCACAAAATAGTATCCGTCCTGTGAGGCGGGGCATACGGACAGAACACTCTGCATATCCGAAAACGTCTTGAAAAAGAGAACATGACCATCGAGAGCAACATGAAGAAAAACCACCGGAGCACGTTCATTATTCTCAAATTTGTAGCCATAGATCAGAAGCCCTTCATCCGTCGGCAACATGCCGTGAATATTAAAATTATCCAGTTCTGGCAGAGGAAGATCGCGGAGGAACTGCCCGTTTTGATCCAAAATCCTGAGATATCGCTTTTCCGGGGCTTCAGCCGGCTTTCTATAATATAGAATGATTTTATTCTGCCGCAATACGCCTTTTTGAAAAACGATTTCATTTTCAGAGTACAGCTCCGGGCTGCAATATGACCAGGCTATATGACCGTCTGTGTTGACAAAGGCGCTCCACGCTGTCCCATGAGAAGAATCGGTCATGTATGCCCCTGTGACGAGCAAGCCACGATCACAAGCATACACGTCATGCGGCAAGCCGGGCAATTCTTCCCTTTGAATGCTCTCACTTGCGATATTGTACTTTACGATATAGCCGGTGTCTTCAACGTATTCTGTTCTGTCAATGGATTCAGCGACAATCATGCACAGGCTTTCTGGATTTTCTACCGCACCAAGGATGAATGGCGTGCCTTCCCAGGAAAGCAGGGTTTCGGACTTTAATTCTCCCATGTTGGAAACCCGCAGTATCCAGCCATCGCGTGTCCCGCCCGCCGTGCGCGAAGAAAGAGCAGGCGTACCCAATGTGCTGTCGGTTTGCGCCAACAACACGATGTCACCGTTGGAAGTGTGATAGGTCGAAGATAGGGATTCATCCTTGTTCCCGCCCCAGATGGTCAGTATGGATGCGTTCAAAGATTCGACAACTGCCTGCTCCTCGCACCGGGCAGTTGAAAATGGGAACAGGCACAGGCAGAGCAGAATAATGAAGCGCGGCATTTTATCACCCTCCTTGATAGTATTAAGACGAAACAGGTTGACACTTTCTTCCTATGGCATTAGAGAAAAAGAACTTTTTTGAAATGCTGCCAAAAAAGGAAGCCGAGCAATAAACTCGGCTTCGAATATACGGAATGTGGGTTTAAGCATATACAGGGCGAGCAAAACCAATGATCGTGTAGCCATTGTGTTCTGCAGCAGCATCATCGAAGATTCTAACACACCTGGGGCTTCCCCAGTTGCCTTCAACAGTGGAAATTTTATTGTTGTAGTAATCATTTACGAGGCCGATATGGCTGACCGCATCCGCGCTACCATCTTTCTTGTAATAAATCCAGTCACCCAACTGGGGCTGGAAGCCGGAGGCAGCATAATAACGCCCCTTATTCTCAAAGAATTCCTTGGATTCACGGCAAAGAGCTTTATTGAAAGCGGGGAAGTTCGAACTTCCATACAGACCGGCTGCATTGCAAAGCCAGTAGAGGAACGTCTGACACCATTCGCCGCCAAGTTCCAAATTGCCACTTTCGATTTCCTTTCCGCTAAGGTTACCGCCATTCTGAGCAAAGGAAAGCGCCATGTTAAGAACAGGGACAAGAGGATAAGAGGTGCTGACAGAGAGTTCTTCAGCATCGTTCATAGGAACGTATGCATATTCTCGCTTATCTCGATTCCCCCAGCGAATCTTAATCCAGTTGCCAGAAGTGCCTGCACACAGAAACATGTTTCCGCTGTAGAATCTGCCAATATAGGGATTAGCAGTACTCGGATCACGTCTAACCAAAGTGGAAGAACTCTTAATTCTAATCATTTTACCTGCTTCAAAAGCCATTTTTATATTCTCCTTTTTTGATATTTCTGCTAGAGAATGCCGGCCGGCTTTGCTCTCTTGCTGATTGAATTGTATCTGAAAATAAGATTTTATAAAAGTGAAAATAAGGGCAAGCATGAGTGAAAAGGATGTGCATTTTGGGCATTACCAACTAACGGATTATATATAAAGTTTTCTTTTTGCTTTTTATAATCACGATAAGCGCGCGTATATTCATAAGCTGGTGAGAAGATATGTTCAACAGCATTCGCGAGTTTTGATTCGTATTGATGCAGCATGGTCAATTCATCTTCATATCGTCCGGCAAATGGACAGCCTGCACAGGACGACAATCGGTTGTCCAAACGTGCTGACATGTACGAACAAAAAGCTCCATGACCAACAACATAACATTGTGGAGCATGAAGCCTTTTGCAACTCGATAATTTACGGTTAAGCCCATAACCGATGATCAACATATCGTCATACAGGGTGTGCGCGATACTCGGCGGTAAATTGGCTTTCCTGCGTGATCGGCGTATTCATCAAGGTGGCGATGAGATAGTTCTTGATGTTGCGGATATCGTTTTTCGTGCGGTCGAGGTTGTAATATACCGTAATCAGCGAATCGTAGGTGAGCTTTTTCAGCCGGTCTTGAATCGCCCATGCAGGCCATTCCCGCCCACTGATCCGAATAGCGGCTTCCGGCGTGGTATGCAGCTCGACCATGATTTCCACGATTTCATCGAGCCGTTCTCGATTGTATTTCCACTGATTTTTCAGCAGGTTGTCATACTGGATTTGCCGCTTGACCAGATTGAGCACATCCTCGAAATCCTGACGGGTTGTAAAGGGTTTTCGGGCTTCAAGGTCGTCCCAGCACCAGGGCATGTATTCGTCCTCGTCGGGGTCAACCGGCAGGATTTCGTCCAGCCAGCCTATGGGCGCGGCATCCGTGCTGCCGCCTGCATCGTCTGCTGATTCCTGCTGTTCCATCGAATCCATCCCGTCCGGGCTTTCGGGAAGGTCAACGGGTTCGGGATGGATGGACGGTAAGGGTTTTCTTACGCAGGGTTTTTTCTCTGCAAATGCTTCCTGTATAAGACCGGCATGATAAAGTTCCTTTCCCAGAAGCGTGTTACTCAGATGGGCTTTCGTAATCGACCCTCCTTTCGTTTTTTGTTGACAATCATAAAGCCAACGAATATGCAAAACGAAGCTACTGATACTAAAGCACCCATATAAAAACCAGGTGTATGGTAGGCGAATACTATCTGATGTTCACCTGCGGGAACCTTTAAGGCCATCATTCCTCCCGAATTAATAACTTTAATCTCTGATCCGTCCACTGTAGCTTTCCATCCATCATTCCAGGGAACTGTAAAATATAATAAACGGCCTCGCTCATAGTTTACTGTGCAAGTAAATCCATGACTATCCCGATGAAATTCAGAAACTTTATTTGCAACGGTTTTAGCCACCAATTCATCTATACTTGCCTCGTAATCAAGGCTTCCCTCTCCCGCACGGATAACGACATCATCTAATTCAGCGAAATCATCTTCCCCAACAATAGCTGCTTGCATCAAAGTCAAAGCCTTTTGTTCTTGAGGCATGGCTGTAAATTCTTCCTCGGTTAACGCAAAATCCACGGCAAAACCGATAGGGCAGGCATTTCTTTCTGTGATATAAAATGTTGCGTTCCCACCTATAACCGTATCCAATATTTTTTTGTCTCCAGAATCCCTTGCTATTTCATATTTTCCAGCTAAAAGCTCAGACAGACCTGGAACGTCATATTTGTTTTGTGTTGAATTATCTGAATAATGGCCAAACAGGGAATCAAATTTTCTTGAAGAATTCTCTATAGTAGTGCAGAACACCCCTATTCCGGCGGCCTCTCCATTGATCATTAGTTACAGAATTATACCGGTATTGTTCATCTATCGTCTTTAATTGCAATCCGGCTTCAAAATTTTCTTTATATTCTTCTTCCGCAGAATTGCTCCATGCACTCCGGTAAAAATGCAAGGTAAGTGCGGTGGTAAGAATGCAACTACACATTGTAAATGCCAGCAAATTTTTGTACGAATTCCAATTCAACCTTTTTAATACACAAAAAATCAATGGGCCAGCCAATGCAATCAAATAAAACAACGTGAATCTTTCTGTATCATAAACGATGCTGTCTCCATTAGCGTTCCACTTGACAAATCGAATTGTAAAATAGAATATTGATAATATCGTAGCGTACAGCATTGAAGCCTTTATTACCGGATAATCTTCAGTATTTTCCAAAACTTTAGCGGTCGCCAAGGCTAAAACCAAGACAAACATATACCACCAACGCTGACTGGATTCGCTAAATAAAAGGAAAATTGATTCTGACAGCGGAAACAATGAAATTATCCCTAATATCCACAATAAATTAGAAAGCCATGTTTTCTTTTTGCCCTTTACGTAAGCAAATACCAACGATACTCCAAAAAAGGGAAGATAGGCCGATGTGGAGGCCCACTTCTGCCGAATTACAGCGCTAAATTCTCTCATGGATTCGCCAGGAAAAAGGAGTCCTTTAACAATATGAAGGAACCCAGCAGAATCATAAACTAAATTTTCAAGATAGAGTTTACTCTGTCCTCTGGAATTTCCCAACACATAAAGTATATTGGGGAAGAACAGAATTGCTGCCATCCCAACTCCTAAAACTCCGCATAATGCACATGTGAAGATTCCGGAAACAAACTGTCGCACTGGTAATTTTCTGTATCTCACCAGATAATAAATCACAAGAAAAACAACTTCTCCGACAAAGAAAAAATAATTCAGCAAACAATTGATGAAAATTGTCAATATAAAGGCGGGGCGATATTTTCTGTCTTTCATTGACACTTCAAGCCCCCATAACAATAGCGGAAATACCGCTACAACATCATGGAAATGGAAAAACTCCAAATTTGTCGTTTGATAACCAGAAAACGCATAAACAAGTGCTCCAATCACTGCCCATTGACGCTTATCCACGAAAAGCTTGAGATAAAGATATGCCGTCGTTGCAGCAGTTACATATTTAATAATATACAAAAAGCCTGCCAGATATGGGAACACACCTCTTGGAGCCAATAAACTCAGCCAGATAAAAGGGCTTCCTAAATCATAGAAGCTGAACGTGGTAATAAAAGAAGACCCTAAATCTATATTCCAACTCCATTCTCCTGCATCACCCGAATGAAACATATTCCACACAGCCGTCGCAAATGGCAATTGTTGAGAATTAAAATCATCAACAACTGTGAAAAATCCTCTACTTTTAAAAATAAAATATCCGAATATAATACATGCAGATATTAATGAAAATAGCATTGTCTGAATAAGATAAACATCTTTTCTTTCCTTTTCCATATGCCCCTCCTGTTTAATTTGGCTTTCTACTTGTCAAAAACGTGTACCTTTCTGCAAATCGCTTTTACAAAACGAATTTATGTTATATTATCACAAAAGCACGTCCGCTGCAACATAAAACATGTGTTCGTCAAGTGAAAAGTGACGCAAAAGGTCACCCCAAAAGTCACCCCAAAAGTTAGCAGTGTCAACGCCGGGAAGAAGTAGGAAGCGGATTGCAGGCAAGCGTGGCCTGTCCATGCTTGCCTTGGCCGCTGTGCGGCAGATTGGGAGCAGACAGTCAAGGGTGGCGAAGCCACTTGCGAAGCTCTTGACCGGATGGCTCGTTTTTTTGTCCCGAGCCTGCTAATACTAATTCTTGTTAAAATGGCTTAATCCGCGCACCATCTTTTTCGCTCTGACTTTGCCTCGTTCCGTTCAACGTACCTCCAGTACGCCTCACTTCACTTGGCTTCGTCAGAACAAAAAATCTGATGCGCTCTGTTAAGCATTTTAACTGCGAATTAGTATAACTTTTTCGCGCCCTTTTGCATCACTTACATTTTAGCGAAAACAGAGAGCTGTCAGGTTTTTAGCCTGACAGCTCTCTTTGAGATGAATCTTCTCTTTTTACGCTTCCGCCGCAACAGCCGCGCCCTCGACGGTCACGCTCTGCTCCTGAAGCTCCTTCTCGGCGATGAGATCCTCAATGGTCTCCTTGGTGCGCATCAGATCCTCGACGGACATGGTCTCAAAGCCTGCGGTCGGGGTTTTCACCTTCACGCCGTGGCGGTTCAGAAACGCATCCACCTTCTCCTCGTTGTGCTTGTAGACCGCAAAGCCCACCAGGCTCGCGCCTACGCCGATCAAAACGCCCTTGACCATCGGATTATTCCAGCTAAACATCATTTTTTCCTCCTGTCTGTCTGATAGAACATTTGGGACGCTGTCCCAAATCCTGCCAAGAACCTGAGGTTCTTGGATTTTCCACTACATTTATCGCTTTGCGATAAATGGGAAAATTCGCTGTTTTGATGTCGGGAAGTCCGGGTTTTTACCCCTTCTTCGCCATCATTTCCATGCCGCGCTGAAGCATGCTGCCCGCGTAGGCCACGCCATCGCCGTCGCCGCTGCCCTTCACCGGGGTCAGGTTGATGGAGTTGCCCGCGTGCCGTACCATGTAGACCTGCTCACGCGGCTCCTGCGGAATGAGATGGCGGCCAAACGTCAGCGCCCAGGCCAGTGCGCTGGCCTGCATGCCGTTCGTCTTGCCGATGGAATTGATTAAGTATACCACAGACATGACTTCCGGGTCAAAACTGCCGCGTGCGTGCAGTTCCTGATAGCCGTGCTCGGCCACTGCCGCCAGCGTCGCACCGACTGAAAGCCAGCGCGTAAACCGCGTCAGCGTCGAACCCATCAGCGTCAGCGATCCGTCCAGCGCAATGCAGCACAGCGCCAGATAGCCGCTCGGTGCCATCGAAAAGCCTTCCTCTTCGGAATGCTTGATGTGCAGCAGCGCCGTGCCGACCAGCCCCGCGTAAACCGCGCCGATTTTCACCAGCAGCTGTTCTTCCGTCGCCGTGAGCTGGTCGTATTCGCACAGCAGCGTCCCGATGCGCGGATTATAACGGCAGCGCGTCACGCCCTTGATGCCCAGAAACGGCACGTCGCTCTTAATCGGCTTTTCCAACTGAAAGCGGATGCGCCCCGGCATCGCGCTGAGCACTTCGAGGTGAAGCGCTCCTTTTTCGTTTCTCATCGGTCAGCGGCCCTCCATCGGCGGGAAAAACATCAGCCGCAGCGAGTTCGCAACGACCAGAATCGTAGACGCGTTGTGCATCAGTGCGCTCATCATCACGGAAATACCGCTGGCCGCGCCTAAAATCAGACCGACCGTGTTGATGCCGATGACGATGGCGAAGTTCTGCTGCACGATGTGCATCGTCGCGCGGGAGAGCCTGCGCAGTTCGGGGATCATCATCGGGTCATCGCGGCTGATAACCACGTCGCTGGTCTCCATCGCGATATCTGTGGACTTGCTGCCCAGCGAAATGCCCACGTCCGCATATGCCAGCGCAGGCGCGTCGTTGATGCCGTCGCCGACCATCACCACGCCGTTGCCCTGCGTCTGCAAGCGAAGCACTGCTTCCGCCTTCTGCTCCGGCAGGAGCTGCGCCTTGAAGCCGTCCACGCCGATCTGCTCGGCCACGGCGCGCGCCTGCGGCTCCATATCGCCCGTCAGGATTTCGATGTCGCCTACGCCGTCATAACGCAGAGCATTGACCGCGCGGCGCACATTGTCGCGCGGGCTGTCCATCGCGAACAGCACCGCCACGAGCTTGTCATCTATGCCGACGTAATTCGGAATCGCGCCCTGACCGTCCGGAACGGCTTTCGCTGTGGTCACGCCGTTTTCCTTCATGTATTTCATATTGCCGACGCGGACGATATGCCCGTCCACATCGGTTCGGCTGCCGCGCGAAACCTCGGTGATAATCTCGCCGTGGTCGAGTGCCTGCGCGCCGATCTGACGACCGTAGCCCAGAATTGCGCTGGCCAGCGGATGCGTGCTCGTCTCTTCTGCCGCCATGGCGTAGGCCAGCACCTCGCGCTCGTCCATCTCGTCATCCAGAACGACCATGGAAACGACCTTCGGCTTGCCCTCGGTCACGGTGCCGGTCTTATCCAGCAGCACGGTGTTCGCGCTGCTCATCTGCTCGATGTATGCGCCGCCCTTAATGAGCACGCCCTGCTTGACCGCCGTGTTGATCGCCGCGGAGAACGCCGTCGCCGTGGAGAGCTTGATGCCGCACGAATAATCGATGACCAGCATCTTCAGCGCCTTCTGTGCGTTATGCGTCACCAGCCAGACAGACAGGCAGAGCAGGAAGTTGAGCGGCACGAGATAATTCGAGAATCTATCCGCATAGCGCTGAATCGGCGCTTTTTTCAGCTCGCTGGCTTCCACCATGCCCACGATGCGGGAAACCACCGTCTGATCGCCGACCTTGTTCGCCTTGACCTGAATGTTGCCGCTCTTGACCACCGTACCCGCGAAGACCTCGTCGCCCGCGCGCTTTTCAACCGGCACAAACTCGCCGGTGATCGCGCTCTGGTCAATGACGGCCACGCCGGAAGCAATCACGCCGTCCACCGCAATCTTTTCGCCCGTGTGAACGGCCACGGTGTCGCCCGCGTGCAGCTGCGCAATCGGGGTGCGCGCCACACGGCCGTCCTCCAGCACCTTCCACACGTCGCCGTCGTCCGCGGAGAGCATCTTCTTGATGGAAGAACGTGTCCGCTCGATGGTGTAGGAAGTCATCAGCTCGGCCAAATCCGACAGCGCCAAAATCATCAGCGCGGAATGCGGCGTGCCGAGCATCAGGCTCGCGACGATGGAAGTCACGGTCAGGAAATCGGCGTTCGGCCGCATGTCCTTTCGGAGCCCTTCCAGCGCGCTCCTTGTCATCGGCGCGGAAAGGCCGAGGCTCGCCAACGCTTCCAGCGAGGTGAAATTCGCCAGCGCGCCGCCCAGCAGCGGGGCGGTAAAGAGCGTGTTGCCCAGCACCATTGCGCCCGCGTTCACCGCCAGCCGCTTGGCCAGACGAGCGGTCGTCATCGGCTGCTCAGCCGTTTCTTCCTTGCCGCTCGCGTGGCGCGCGCGCAGGGCGGGCATCGCATAGCGTGCCAGCACCATATCCGCGCATTCCGCCAGTGCTGCGGAATCCAGCTTGTTTTGATCGTATTCCAGCAAAACGCTGCCCGTGCAGGGCGTCACCTGCACGCGGCGCACGCCGGCAATCGTGGCCAGCGCCCCGGCCACGTCCATGCGCTGTCTCTTATACACATCTCCGAGCCCACGAGACCGTACTAGATCTCG
>ENA-OYXV01001031-OYXV01001031.1-human-gut-metagenome-genome-assembly--contig:-NODE-1031-length-16313-cov-5.904170_pt1 | contig 16313 bp, 16 predicted proteins | sample MGYA00244846_ERZ653424 | MGnify/ENA primary metagenome ERZ653424 (study PRJEB26926, sample SAMN06165108) | human gut metagenome | biome: ENVO:00009003; feature: ENVO:2100002; material: ENVO:00002003...
CGGCTGCGCGGAGCACCGCGGCAGTGTCGGTCGAGAAAAACGGGCAGCCGGTGCCGCAGCCGAACATGACAACCTTGCCTGACTTGAGATACTCGATCGCCTTATCGGTGCTGTATCTTTCGCCGACGCCCTGGATATCGACGGCCGTGAGCACCTTCGCCTCGCCGCCGGACTGGCGGAGAACATCGGCAAACGCAAGGCAGTTCATCGCCGTTGCAAGCATACCCATACGGTCTGCCGAGACGCGCTCGACATGGCCCGCTCCGTCCTTAACGCCGCGCCAGAAGTTGCCGCCGCCGACGACTATGCCGACCTCAACGCCCATTTGGGTGCATTTGTTGACCGTTTCGCAGACCTTTGACATGAAGTCAAAGTCAAAGCCGGTCTTTTTATCCCCGGCGAGCGCCTCGCCGCTTATTTTGATAAGTATTCTCTTATAAACAGGGTCAGACATATTCGATCTCCTTTATTAAATATCAAGTATACCCAATATCACTATGCCGGCAACCACGAGCAGTATGGAGGCGTAGTGCTTAAGTGAAAGCTTTTCCTTGAGGAAAATGCGGCTCCACACGACGGAGGCCACGCAGTATGCCGATATCATGGGGGCGGCAAGCGCGGCGTGCGCCGTATCGGCAAGTGCATATATGTACGCAAATTGGCCGGCCGTTTCAAAAATCGCGCCGGTGTATTTGGGCGCCTCGCGCCTGGGGATGAGCTTCTGCTTTTTAACGCCGAGAACGTACACGGCGCATACGATACCGACGACCAGGAAGGTCAGCTCATACGCAACGTTTGCCGAGTCCTCATTGAGGGTTTCGAGCACGCGGCTGTCGGCAAATGTGCCGAGCGCATCCAGCAGGCAGTAGATAACGGGAAGCGCTATTGCAAGCCAGCTTTTTGCATAGTGATGATTGCTTGCATCCTGACGTGCGCGGCGCAGCTCCTCATCCTCGTTTGCCTCGGTAAAGCCGAGGGCGATAACGCCGATGCATACAAGCGCAACAGCCGCAAGAGCCATCGGTGGCAGGCCGTTTATGCCCTGAGTTGCGAATATGAGCACAGCCACTATCGCGCCGGACGAGTTGCATATCGGCGAGGATATCGAAAGCTCGATATATCTAAGCCCGACATAGCCGACCGTCATCGAAACGATATACAGCATTGAAACGGGCAGGTATTTTAAAATTACCTCTCCGTTTATCGTAACGCCGCCGACGAATATCTCATACGCGGCATGAATGCCCATTACAAGGCCGACGGCCATGACCATCTTCAGGTGACTGTATTTATCATCAGAATCCTGACAGCCGATCTTTGAAAAAAGATCGGAACCACTCCAACACAAAAGCGCTATCAGCGCAAACCAAAACCACATAGCTTATCCTTTACAATTAATATAATATTACCGCAAACCGGGCGTCCACGATCAAAACTAATGTATTTTACCATACCAAAACGCATTTGACAATTAACAAATGACAAATTGTGCGCCCGGAGGCGCTTATAATTTTGTTATGGACATCATTTACATAGACCGGCTGTTTTTACTTAACCTCGTTCTCGATTATCTCATCGTCTTATGCTCGGCACGCCTTTGCGGAATAAGACTCCGTCGGGCAAGGTACGCCGCCGCTGCCGTTTTCGGCGCGCTCTACGCCGCGCTCAGTCTGCTTCCGGGACTTGCTTTTTTTAAGCTCTGGCCGGTTAAGCTCATATGCGGCCTACTTATGGCGCTGATCGCCTTCGGCGGCGAGGATAAGCTTTGGCGCTGCTGCCTTACTTTTTTTGCCGTTTCCGCATTATTCGGCGGAGCCGTCTGGGCAATATCGCTGCAAAACGGCGGAAACTTCGGCTCGGGAGCATACATACCTGTTTCGCTTCCGGTGCTTATTTTGTCGTTTGCGCTTATCTACGCCGTTTTGAGCTTTGTTTTTCAAAGGAGTGTAAAAAGCGCCGATGCCTGCGTTTCGGATGTTGAGATCGAATTTATGGGAAGGCGTGTTTTTCTCCGCTGCCTGCACGACAGTGGGAATGCACTTCTCGATCCCGTGAGCGGTGACAGTGTGCTGATAGCACCGGCTGCACGTCTGGCTCCGCTGTTTCCAGGCTGCGAGGATGAGCTTTCGAGCACAGATTGCACAAGGCTCATATCCCTGCCGCAGCTTTCGGGAAAAATGCGGCTTATACCGTACAGCGCCGTCGGAACAGAGTCCGGCATGCTGGCTGCGTTCAGACCGGACGCCGTTTACGTTGACGGAGAGCAGCGCGACGATGTGATAGTTGCCGTATCCCCTACTCCGCTCGGCGGAGACGGGTTCGATTCGATCATATGAAAGGAGAATGAATGTGGATATTATAAGCATTATAAAAAGCTGGCTTGAGCGGCATCTGCTGCCCGAAAAAGGGCTGTTTTACATAGGCGGCAGCGATACTCTGCCACCTCCGCTTGACAAGGCCGACGAGGAAAAGGCAATAATCGCAATGGAAAACGGCGACGAGTGCGCCAAAAAATTGCTTACGGAACATAATCTGCGCCTCGTCGTCTATATATCGAGGCGGTTTGAAAATACGGGCGTTAACCTCGAGGATCTCATTTCCATAGGAACTATCGGCCTTATAAAGGCAATAAACACCTTCCGCAGCGACAAGAACATAAAGCTTGCCACCTACGCTTCACGGTGCATAGAAAACGAGATACTGATGCATCTGCGCAAGATCAGCAACCAACGCAGCGAGGTGAGCTTTGACGAGCCGCTGAACACCGATTGGGACGGCAACGAGCTGCTGCTCTCGGATGTTCTCGGAACCGATGACGACGAGGTGAGCCGTCCGCTTGAGGACGACGCCGATCGTCAGATGCTTTTAAACGCCGTAAATTCCCTCGGCGACAGAGAAAAGAGCATAATCACCCTGCGCTTCGGCCTTGGAGGCGGAAGCGAATACACGCAAAAGGAGGTAGCAGACATGCTGGGCATTTCACAAAGCTACATAAGCCGGCTCGAAAAGCGCATAATCCACCGCCTGAAACGCGAAATTATACGTCAGCTCCAGTAAATAGTATCTGTCCCTTTTAAAACTAAAAAACTTTTGTTTATACATCGCATAATTTGTTGACAATTTGTAACCAACGGTGTAAATTATGTTTGTGGAATAAGCTGCACCGCAGCTATATAATAACGTGTTTTTTAAGAAGGAGAAACAACATGAAAAGATCAACAAAACTGATCAGCTTGCTTCTTGCGGTTCTGATGATCGCCGCTCTTCTGCCCACTGCGGCTCTCGCCGACGATGCTGACACACAGTCCATCGGCGATACCGTCGGCAGCGTCGTTGACACCGTAAACGGCATCAAGCTCCCCACTTATCTGGTTTACTGCTCCCTGATGAGCAAGCTGCCTGCAAGCGGCGCTCAGGTCACACTCACAAATAACCTTACCGGCGAGGCCAGCACATACACCGCTAACCTGCTCGGTCTTGCTCTTATCCCCAAGAGCATCGTCGGCGTATACACTGTTGCAGCTACCTGCGACGGCCCCGTATCCGGCATAAAGTACAGCACCCTGCCCGGCATCAAGTGGTCCTTCGGCGCAAAGTTTGATTCCGACAAGCTCATCCTGTACCCCATGCTCAACATCGGCCTTAACTACACCGATCACTTTGCATACATGATAGGCTACAAAGACGGCACCGTTCGTCCCAACGCCAACATCACCCGTGCCGAGGTCGCAACCATTCTCTACCGTCTCATGACTCCCGAGACCCGTGCAAAGTACCAGAGCACTTCCAGCACCCTTAAGGACATCAACGCAAACAGCTGGTGCAACAAAGAGGTCTGCACCCTCGTCAAGGCCGGCGTTATCTCCGGCTACAACGACGGCTACTTCCGTCCCAACAAGAATGTCACCCGTGCCGAGTTCTCCGCTATGATCGCTCGTCTGTTCTCCGTCTCCTACGTCGGCAACAACAAGTTTGAAGATCTCAACGGCCACTGGGCTGAGAGCTACATGAACCTCCTTGCAAAGCTCGGCATCCTCAACGGCGATGCAAACGGCAATGCAAATCCGGATGATCTCCTGACCCGTGCTCAGACCGCAGCACTGTGCAACCGCCTCGTCGGCCGCAACTCCACCAGCAGCAGCATGAACGGCTGCACCGGCGTCAAGGGCTGGCCCGACAACGCAAATTCCGCATGGTACTATGCAGACATCCTCGAGGCTACCAACGCACACAACTACACTTGGACGCTCAACGTTAAGAACGTTGTCAGCGGCGAGTTCGTCGTGACCGAGCAGTGGACCAACATCCGCACCGACGCTCCCGACTGGACCAAGTAATTTGGGTTTATAAGCACAAAAAATCCCGACCGACAGTCGGGATTTTTTTATTGCCTATTCAGCTTTCCAGCTCCTTATACATTGCAGGAGCTTCCTCTTTTTTTGCCGTTTCATTCACAGACAGCACCTCAACTTTAAGCTTGCGCTGTCCGAAAGCGACCTCAATAACGTCGCCGATCTTCACCTGGTAGCTTGCCTTGACCTGGCGGCCGTTTACGCTCACGCGCTCGGCATCGCAGGCGTCGTTGGCAACGCTTCTACGCTTTATAAGCCGTGAAACCTTAAGGTATTTATCAAGTCTCATGATCCTATCTCCTTTAGTATGGCAAAATTCCCACGATACCGACGTATCGTGGGAATCATATCAAATATTACTGCGATGAAATTACTCTGCTACTGCGTCCTTGAGCGCTTTACCTGCCTTGAAGAAGGGAACCTTGCTTGCAGGGATCTCGATCTCTTCGCGAGTCTTGGGGTTACGGCCGATACGAACGCCGCGCTCCTTAACATCAAAAACGCCGAAGCCAACCATCTGAACCTTTTCGCCGGATACCAGAGTCTCAACGATGGTATCAAATGCGGCGTTGACAGCCTTCTCGGAGTCCTTCTTGGAAAGACCGGTCTTCTCTGCGACGGCTGCTATAAGTTCTGCCTTATTCATGTGTAATCCTCCTAATTTATGCGGCATTTATTGCCTTTTCTATATAGCCCGGTGCGCCGATTGCGCCGTGCCGGGTTATTTACAATGAACATGCGCCTTGCGGCGCGGATTAAAATTTATCACAAAATGCTGCAAATATCAAGTATTTTTTTGAAAAAATCCAATTTTTTCAGGGAGATATAATTATCAGGCCATATGCAGAAGCTTTGCTATCTTCTCCCCCTTGGGAATGAGCTTCATATCTTCGGTGGTTATTACGCGAAGCTTTATGACCGACACCGCGTAAACTATTACGGCAACACCGATGGCAATGCACATAACAAGCGCCATCATGAGTCTGCTGTCGGACGAAAGCAGCAGATTCATTACGCCGTAATATACCGCAAGCGCTATGACACCCATGATAGCGCTGGGCACGGCAGGACGGACGAAAATATTCTTCATTGACAGTCCCTTTTCAAAGCTGCGGTTAATGAATATAAGATTCAAAACGCACATTGTTACGTAGCAGCAGATCGTTCCGATCGCGGCGCCGTAGATATTTATTGACGGGATCGCGACTATAAACCAGTTTATTGTGATCTTCACAAGCCCACCGGCAACGATGGAATAAAGCGTGAGCCGCTCCTTGCCCGTTGCCTGGAGAACAGCCGTGCTCATAAGCGAAAAGCAAACGAAAACCGAGGCAACACCCAGCAGGCACAGAAGCAGCGGGCCGGACTCATGGGCATTTGGGTAGATAACGTTCATAATGGGCTCACACAAAACTGCAAGTCCGACGCCCATAGGCAGTGCAATAGCCATCGCTATGCGCAGTGAATCTTCGGATATTTTGCCTGCCTCTCCCCTTGCGTCCATTACAAGCTTTGCGGAGATCGCAGGAACGATGGACACCGTCAGCGGAGTAATGAATGCCGCAGGAAGATTGAACAGCGTCTGAGCTTTTCCGTAGACGCCGTAGAGCGTTTTTGCGTGCGAGTAGGTGTATCCGACAGCGCTCTGGAGCCTTGTCATGCACAGCCCGGCGTCAATAAGGTTAATAAGCGACAGCGCAACTGAGCCGAGTGCAATAGGGATACCTATGCTCAAAAGATTTTTAAATATTGTTCCTGAACTTTCCGGAACATCGGGCTGCGAAACGGTATCAAAGCGGTAGTTGCGCATTTTGTATATGAGCATGTACAGCAGCGCGGCAAGCGAGCCGACTGTAACGCCGAATATGGCGCCGGCGACCGCAACGGGCTTATCATAGCCTGCCTTTATCAGGTATGCCGCGAGAGCAAGTCCTGCCGCTACCTTGGCCAGGACCTCGAGTATCTGACTGATAGTGGTCGGGGTCATGTTGCCGTAGCCCTGAGTCAGTCCTCTGTAGGTTGCGGTGATGCAGCACAGGAGCACCGCCGGTGCGAGAGCCTGGATGCTGAAAGCGGCATCGGGACTGTTTATAAGAGTGTTTGCAAGCCAGTCGGGGAACACGAACATTACCGTCGAACAGACAGCGCCGAGGACAAAGAACGTCCACCATGCCACACGATATGTACGGCGCGCCTGCATCTGCAGTCCGCGAGTCTGCGCCGCGCTTATCATGCGCGAAAGCGCCACCGGAAAGCCCGCCGTCGCAAGCGTCAGAAACAGGCTGTAAACATAATAAGCCTGAAGGAACAGGCCGTATCCGTCGTCGCCGAGCATATTGCCCAGGGGGATCTTATACAATGCGCCGAGGATCTTCATTATTATAACGCCGGCGGTCATTATAGCTGCGCCGTGCAGATAATTCTGCTGTTTTGCTTTTGCCACCAAAAGGCCTCCAATCATGTAGAAAGAGTCGTTTTCAGACTTTGAAACTATATACTATAAGAGCAAATAAATCAAGGGAATTCTGTAAATTCCCTTGATTTAAAACAGCTAAATCATTTAATTTTTACATTTTTCCGGGCATGAATTTGAGCACAGCTACCTGGGCCGGAGTGTCTTTATCTATCGATATCGTGTTCGTATCATAAAAATGAACTATCGGCAAAGGCATATACTGATCCGTAAACGCCGTCACTCTTTCCATCCGGCGGCTGCCGCAGCCGTCATGCGCATAGTGCATCGGGATAACGACGTTTGCACACAGCTCATCTGCCAGAGGCTTGGTTTTGTCGCTTGGCATTGCGCGAAAGCCGCCTGCGTTTATCATCAGAACATCGGCTCCGAACAGCATGTCCTTCTCAGCATCCGTCAGGAAGCTGCCGTGGTCGCCCATATGGACGAGCTTGAATTCACCCCAATTTATAATATGTATCTTGTTTTTGCCGCGCAGGCTGCCATAGCTTGTGTCGTGAAAGGTATCTATCACCGTCACCTCATACGGGCACTCTCTCGCCGTGCCGGAGAGCTTGACTCCGGCGCGGTAATTGTGTCCGCGGTGCTCATGGCTGCACAAGACGGCATCTGCGCTCGTGCTCATGGGCGGATAGTTTGCATTCGTAAGATCATAAGGGTCTATAACAAGACTGTATCCGTCATGGCTTATCTTAAAGCAGGAATGTCCGAGCCAGCTTATCTGCATATTTTATCTCCGTTTCAGGTCTCGTAATCGTCGGCCAGCAGATGCTCGCCGATTTTATACACGTTGCCGGCTCCGACCGTGAGGATAAGGTCGCCAGGCTGCGCGGTTTTGCGCAGGTCGCGCTCGATCTCTTCAAAGGTCTTAAAGAATTTTGCGCCCTCAATTTTCTCCGCGAGGTCTGCCGAGGAGATGCCGAGAATATTCTTTTCACGGGCGGCAAATATCTCCGCAAGGTACAGCACATCCGGCCGGCGCAGCTGACGGACAAAATCGTGGAACAGCGCCATAGTGCGCGTATAGGTGTGCGGCTGGAAAACAACGATCGTGCGCTTATATCCAAGCGCTTCGACAGCATCCAGAAGTGCCTTAAGCTCGCCCGGATGGTGCGCGTAATCGTCGTACACATCCGCGCCGTTGAATTTGCCCTTAAACTCAAATCTTCTGCCCGCTCCTGAAAAGCCTGCAAGACCGTATTTTATTGCCGTAGGCTTTATGCCGAGGCAGATGCAGGCCGCAGCGGCCGCCAGAGCGTTTTTAAGGTTATGCACGCCGGGAACATGGATGTTCACTGTGTCAAACAGTTTTCCCTTGTACATAATATCAAACTTAGTCAGTGAGCCGATACGGATAACGTTTTTAGCGTAAACATCGGCCTTTGAAGTGAGGCCAAAGGTCACGATATTGCGCTCAAGTCCCTTGACGGCATCCATTGTGTTCTCGTCGTCATGATTTACGACAACATAGCCGTCCTCCGGAACATGGCTTGCAAACTCGCGGAAGCTTTTCTTAATATCCTCAATGCCGGAGAAGAAGTCAAGGTGATCCTCCTCAATATTGAGTATGACGGCGACGGTCGGGTAAAACGACAAAAACGAGTTATAATACTCACACGATTCCATAACGATGGTGTCGCCCGTTCCGACTCTGTGCCCTGCCTTAAGAAGCGGCAGAGTTCCGCCTATCATGACGGTGGGGTCCTTTTCGGCCGCCATAAGGATATGAGTACACATTGAGGTAGTCGTAGTCTTGCCGTGGGTTCCGGCAATGCACAGGGCGTTTTTATAGCCCTTCATGATAGCGCCCCATGCCTGGGTGCGCTCAAACACGGGAATGCCCATCTCATGCGCGCGGACGATCTCGGGGTTTTCGTCATGCGCCGCGGCCGTGCGCACAACGAAATCAATGTCGCTTGTTATATTCGCCGCGTCATGGCCGATGGATATTACTATTCCCTTTTCGCGCAGATGCGAGGTACGCTCGCTCTCCGCGATATCGGAGCCGCTTATTATAAGTCCTGCATCGGAAAGCACCTCGGCCAGAGGCGACATGGAAACGCCGCCTATGCCAATGAGATGGCCTCTTTTTCCTCGCACTAAATATTCACTGAAATCCGGCATAATTTCTCCAATCACGCTTTATATTAACAATTTGATGTTGATGTTGCATTTAGCAAATGATATTATAATACTGTAAAGTCAACTTGACAAGAATTAAAATCTTTGTACATACAGGAACTTGATCACTATGCCTCAAATCAATCCTCCCAAATATGTCAGGCAAATACTGTTCGGTCTGCAGGCGCGAGGGCATCTTGCCTATCTCGTCGGCGGCTGTGTTCGCGATGTTATTATGAACATTACACCGCAGGACTGGGATATATGCACGAGTGCCCTGCCTGAAGAGGTAATGGAGCTTTTCCCCGGCTCGCGTCCTACGGGTCTTGAGCACGGAACGGTCACGGTCATCATCGGCAGCAAGAGCGCCGAGGTCACGACCTTCAGGACCGAGGGCGACTATCGCGATCACCGCAGGCCGGATTCAGTCACCTTTGTTTCCGACCTCATCACCGATCTCGGCCGTCGCGACTTTTCAATGAATGCTATTGCTCTTTCGGCCGACGGTATGCTTGCCGATCCGTTTGACGGAGTGAGCGACATTGAAAAGCGCTGCATTCGCTGTGTCGGAAATCCTAAACTTAGGTTTACCGAGGATGCATTGCGAATGTTCCGTGCTCTGAGATTTTCCGCAAGGCTCGGTTTTACCATTGAATACGACACGCTCAGCGCAATTGAAGAGTGCGCCGAGCTTGCTTCCGAGCTCGCGCCGGAAAGAGTGCGCGATGAGGTAGAAAAAATCCTGCTCACTACACGTCCGGAGACCATGAGCGCCGCAATTAGCTTTGGGCTTATGAAAAGGTATATAAGCGGCGCAGGCTGGAAAACGCCCAATTTTGCCGACCTTGCAAGCATGCCGCGCAAGCCGCTTTCGCGTTGGGTCGCATTCAGTATCATGCTCCGCAAATACGGCTATATTCCCTCGGCAAGCGAATTTCTCAAGCAGCTTCGGCTTGACGGGCGCACAATACGCTGCTGCACGGACGCCGAGGTGCTTTTGAGTCAGGATCCGCCTTCGGACAGTCTCGGCTGGAAAAAGCTTTTGAACCGCTACGGCGTCGATACCGTCACCTGCGCCGTGCAGGCTTATTCCGTAATAATGGGCATCGACTGCGAAAAGGAGCTCAGAGCCGTTCTCAAAAGCGGAGAGTGCTTTTCGCTCAAGCATCTTGCCGTCACGGGCGACGATCTGCTATCGCTCGGTCTCAAGGGGCCGGAGCTTGGCGAAATGCTGAAGTTTTTGCTTGAATATGTTATGGAATACCCTGAAAATAACAAACGTGAAATTTTGCTTGAGCTTGCAAAATATTCGGAGGAGAGCTGATGGATAAGGCAATGGAAGAGCTGCGCGGCCAATGTCTCGGCTGCGAGGGCTGCGTTCTCGGAAAGACGCGCACGAAGCTCGTCTTTGGCGACGGTAACCCCGACGCCAAGATAATGCTCATCGGCGAAGGCCCCGGCGAACAGGAGGATCTTCAGGGGATTCCGTTCGTAGGCAGAGCCGGCTTTCTGCTTGACGATATGATGAAGATGATAGATCTCGATCGCAGTCGCGTATATATAGCCAACATCGTGAAGTGCCGTCCGCCGCACAACCGCGATCCGCTGCCCGAGGAGAGGGACGCATGCTCGCAGTGGCTTAAAAAACAGATCGAGATAGTTGATCCGCTTATTATAATATGCCTCGGGCGCATTGCTGCCACCTCGCTTATCGACGAGGATTTCAGGATCACCCGGCAGCACGGCCAATGGTTTGACCTTGACGGCAGGCGCTGCCTTGCAATATACCACCCCTCTGCTCTTCTGCGCGACGTTTCCAAACGTCCGGAAACGTTTACAGATCTCAGAGAAATAAGGAGTGAGATCCGCAGGCTATGCCCGGAGGTGTACGAATGATATACAACATCCGCGAGTATACCCGGGAAGACACATCCGCTATGAGGTCGCTCTGGAGCGACGCTTTCGACGATCCTTCTGAGCTTATCGACTTTTTTTTCGAACTGCTGCCCTCGATGGGAACAGGCTTTGTCGCCGAGCTTGACGGTGAAATCTTCGGCGCGGCATACGTGCTGGACGCATTTTTGCATCTGCCCGGAGGCGAGACAAAAAAGCTTGCGTATATCTATGCCGTTTCCGTTGATGAAAGTGCGCAGGGGCGCGGCATCGGCGCCGAGCTTACAAGGGCATGCATGCGAAACGCATGGGACTACTCGGCAGATATCTGCTGCACGCTGCCGGCAGAGGATTCGCTTTATGATTGGTACGAAAGCCGCTGCGGCCTTGCCGCTGCAAGCTATTGCCGATACGAGGAGGCTGCGGCCTCTGCCGAAATTGACGGCATACGGCGTCTGTGCGCCGATGAATACGGCTTTCTGCGCGAGGATATGCTCAAGGGGCACGCGCACGTCAGCTTTTATTACGGTTATTTGCGCTTTCAGGAGGAAATATTCACATCCTCCGTCGGCGGTTTCTTCGAGTATCAAGGCGGACTTGTCTGCGGATATGTAGAAAACGGTATTTTTTATGTCAAAGAAGCGCTCGGTGATACGCCCGAGTTTATCCCGGCGCTGTGCGCATCACTCGGAGCCGGAAAAGCCGTGATAAGGCGCGCAAGCGCGCATGGCGAGCGCTATATCGCGGCATATCAGAGCAAGGACTTTCCGCCCGACACTGTGTGGAACTTAACATTGGACTGAAAAAAAGCAGCCTTACGGCTGCTTTTTTCAGTTTATTGAGAACTTATAGCTCGTTTTTGAAAAATATCGCTCCCCGGCGCGCAGAAGCGGAGACGGGAACTCGGGATGGTTCGGGCTGTCGGGATAATACTGCGTTTCAAGGCACAAGCCCGAGTTTTTGCCGTAAACCGCGCCGCCCTTTCCGAGCCGCAGCCCCGTTGCGCCGCCGGCATAAAACTGCACTGCCGGCATATCGGTAGCGAGAGTCATTGCTATGCCGCTTTCTTTACTCACAAGTCTCGCGCACGGCTCACTTCCGCTTAACACAAAGCAGTGATCGTAAAAGCCGTTTTCAATTTTTCGCATTTTTCGGAAATCAAATTTCGTATCCGAAACGGAGCATACCTCGCCTGTAGGGATAAGCTCCTCATCAACAGGCAAATAGCCGTCGGAGTTTATCATCAGCTCATGGTCAATGATATCTCCCCTGCCGGAAAGGTTAAAATAGCTGTGATTTGTTAGATTTAAATATGTATCGGCATCGGACACGGCCTCGTAGCTTATGCTAAGCTCATTATCCTCGGAAAACTCATACGTCACGCGGGCCTCGACTTTTCCCGGGAATCCGTCGCCGCCGTCGGGGTCGGATATGCCGAGAGTAAGTGCGTTCTCCCCTACCGCTATCTCGGTAAAGCGGCGCTTGCTCAGGCCGTTTCCGCCGTGGAGCGTGTTTTTTCCCTCATTTGCGCTTATCTTATATTTTCTGCCGTTTAGCATAAACGCGGCATTCGCTATTCGATTTGCGTATCGGCCGACGAATGCGCCGAAGTAGCCGTCATTGCGCAGGTACTCCCCCGGCGTGTCGTATCCGAGCACAACATCTGTCGGTGCTCCGTTCCTGTTCGGAACGACAATGCTCTGCACCGCAGCGCCGAGGCTTGCTATGCGCACATACGCGCCCGACGAATTTTTTATCGTATAAAGCTTATACTCACCGAAGGTGCTTTTTGTTACCGGCATGTTCATCTCCTCCGTTTCTTTGCCCCATTATAAGTCGGAACGGCGCGCTTATCAAGTATTCCGTCAATTGCAAGGCGCAATTGCACCTGAAAACGTGCAATTTTAGTTAATATTTTGTCATAATATTTGAAAATTCGTTGATATTTCAGCATAAATATAATTATGAGGTAATTTCGTATGTTGACAATCATATGCAATTGAATTAGAATAAATTTTGTTACAAATGGCTTGAACAAAATAATTATAATGATAAGAGGTAATAAGATGTTTAAAGTCGTACAAAAAAGATTTCTGAACGATGCAAAGAGCATTTGCCTGTTCGAGATCGAAGCTCCGCTGGTCGCAAAGCACGCCCAGGCAGGTCAGTTCGTCATCTTCCGTCTGGATGAGCAGGGCGAGCGTACTCCTGTTTCCGTAGCAGGCTATGACCGCGAAAAAGGCACCGTTACCGTTATGGTACAGGCTGCCGGCCGCACCACCAAGATGCTGCACACCGTGCAGGAAGGCGATTACATCACCGACTTCGTCGGCCCCCTCGGCAAGGCTACCGAGATGGACGGTCTGAAGAAGGTCTGCGTTGTCGGCGGCGGCGTCGGCTGCGCTATCGCATACCCCATCGCCAAGGAAATGCACGAAAAGGGCATTGACGTGACCTTTATCGCAGGCTTCAGAAGCGCTGACATCGTCATCCTGAAGGACGAGCTCAAGGCCGCTTCCGACAAGCTCATCATGTGCACCGACGACGGCACCTACGGCGAGAAGGGCTTCACCACCGAGTATCTCAAGCAGGAGATCGAGGCCAACATCAAAGAGGGCAAGCCTCAGTTTGACCGCGTTATCGCCATCGGCCCGGATATCATGATGAAGTTCCTGGCTGAGGTCACCCGTCCTTACGGCATCAAAACCATCATCTCCCTCGACCCGATCATGGTAGACGGCACAGGCATGTGCGGCGGCTGCCGTGTCATCGTCGGCGGCGAGACCAAGTTTGCCTGCGTTGACGGTCCCGACTTCGACGCACACGAGGTCGATTTCGACTCGCTTATAAAGCGTGCAGCGTTCTACAAGGAAGAGCAGGACGAGGCTGCAAAGCATATCTGCAATATGACCGGAGGTAAGCGCAATGGCTAACATGAGAATGGATAAAAACCCGATGCCCGAGCAGGATCCCGTAGTCCGCGCCGGCAACTTTGACGAGGTCGCTCTCGGCTACACCGAGGAGATCGCCATCGACGAGGCCAAGCGCTTCATCGCCGACGGCATGAAGGCTGGCGATAAGGTCCTCATCATGCCCGGTGACAACTCTTCCGTTCCCACCATGCGTAACGACGGCTTCTTCAGCGTGCTGAAGGAGAATGGCTGGACCGAGGAGCAGATCGCTGCCATCCAGTCCACCGACTACACCGGCTGGAGCCGCAGCAAGGGCAAGGAGCTGTTCATCAACTGGCTGGATGCCAGCACTGTTGAGGACATCACCGCCACCAAGTGGATCTTCACCCACGACGACGAGATCGCCATGGGCATCCTGGAGGCGCTGAAGAGCTCCGAGATCGACGCCGAGAAGAAGGATGCCTTCCTGAACGCCGGTGTGCATCTGGGCACCTCCTCCGGTCTGAACGAGATCTACTCCGTGCTGAAGGGCATCCATCAGAAGGATTACACCGCTGAGGTCGCCAAGCTGGCCGATCTGTTCTCCGTTACTTACGATCCCGCGATGATCAAGGCTGCCGTGGATGACATGATCACCCACATCGAGGGCGGTACCGTCACCCAGGATCACGTCATCGCCGTGTCCGTGGTGGATGCTACCAACGTCAACGACTTCCAGGGCTTCGGTGACGCTGTCTCCAAGTAAGTAAAGTCGTTTCCGAGGGCTTCGCGGGCGCTTCGGCGCCCGCGGGGCACCTCCCCCTTCGCAGAAGGGATCTTATCAAACAGCAAAGAGAGGCGTGCGGCATGGAATTGCTGAAAATGACCAATATCACCAAATCATTCTCCGGTGTGGAAGTGCTTTCGCACGTTGATTTTTCCGTGGAGCGCGGGGAAGTACACGCGCTGCTGGGAGAGAACGGCGCCGGTAAGTCCACATTGATGAACATCCTGGCGGGTGTGCATCAGCGGGATGAGGGCGAGATCGAGTTTGACGGGGAGCAAATGCACGACATTTCCGTCAAGCGGACAGAACAGGCAGGTATCGCCTTTGTACACCAGGAGTTGAACCTGTTTAACGATCTGAAGGTGTACGAGAACATTTTTCTTCGCAAAGAACTGCTGACCAAGCTGGGCACGCTGGATAAGCGGGCCATGCTGGAGCAGACGCGCCAGCTGATGAGCGACCTGGGCGTGGATATCGACCCCAACGCCCTGGTAGACGAGCTGGAGACCAGCAAAAAGCAGCTGCTGGAGATCGCAAAGGCACTTCACGCCAATGCGAAGCTCTTTATTCTGGACGAGCCGACCACCGCGCTGAACAACGCGGAGATCGAGCACCTGTTCAGTATCGTGCGGCGATTGAAGGAGCAGGGTAAGTCCTTCATCTTCATCTCCCACAAAATGAACGAGATATTTACCATCGCGGACCGCTACACGGTTCTGCGGAATGGATGCTTTATTCAGTCCGGCAATATTGCCGACACCACGCCGGAGGCCGTCACCCGTCTTATGGTGGGCAGCAGCTACTCCGAGGCCTCGGTGTACCAGCCCCGCCAGCTGGGTGATGTGGCGCTGAAGCTGGAGCACCTCAGCGGCGAAGGGTTCGAGAACGTGGATCTGGAGGTGCGTAAGGGCGAGATCATCGGCCTGACAGGCCTGAAGGGTGCCGGCGTCAGTGAGATGATGCAGGCGATCTTCGGCGCGATGCCCATCAGCTCGGGCACGGTGTATGTCAACGGAGAGCCGCTGCACCACGGCGGCATACATAACGCCATGCGCCACAAGATCGGCATGATCCCCGCCAACCGCAAGGAAAACTCCGTCATCCCGGATTTCACGCTGCTGGAGAACAACTACATCTCCGAGCACACGCTTTCTGCCAATCACCAGCTGATCCGCGGGCGGAAAGAGGTGGCGCAGTACAACAGGATGCGGGATATGCTGAACATCAAGGCCAACAGCCATGACGACCTGATCCTGTCACTGTCCGGCGGCAACCAGCAGAAGGTGATCCTGGGCCGGTGGCTCACCACTGAGGCGGACATCCTCATCATGGATAACCCCACCCAGGGTATCGATGTGGGCGCCAAGGCGGAGATCTACAAGCTGATCCTGGAGCTGGCCGAGAAGGGCAAGACCATCTTGGTCAACACCCTGGAGATACCGGAGATACAGAAGATCGCGGATCGCTGTGTGGTGTTCTACCACGGGCATATCCAGACCATTCTGCCCCGTGAGGAGATCACGGAGGAGAGAGTCATGCTGTATGCGACCAATGTGATACACGCAACGGAGGGAGAGGTAAACGTATGAGTCAGAACACGGAACTGAAGGCCCAGGCCAAAAAACCGGGGCTGAACAAGAAGGGCATTGCCGCCTGGATCAATAATTACAGCTTTATCCTCATCGCACTGGCGATCTTCATCGCCTATCTGTTTATTAACCACGGCGCGACCACCTGGAGTGGCGTGATGAACCTGTCTCTTATACACATCTCCGAGCCCACGAGACCGTACTAGA
>ENA-OYXV01001070-OYXV01001070.1-human-gut-metagenome-genome-assembly--contig:-NODE-1070-length-15938-cov-4.317635_pt1 | contig 15938 bp, 10 predicted proteins | sample MGYA00244846_ERZ653424 | MGnify/ENA primary metagenome ERZ653424 (study PRJEB26926, sample SAMN06165108) | human gut metagenome | biome: ENVO:00009003; feature: ENVO:2100002; material: ENVO:00002003...
TTCGTAACCCGACACGTCGCCGCAGACATCCGCACCGATCACCCTGCCCGCGCAGGCGGCAAATACGGCCTCGGTATTGCGGAGCCGGAAGACGCCCTGATCCCAGTTGGTCTTCACCACGTCTTCCGCGAACACATCCTTGTCGATGGAAAGGTAGATGTCCCCGGCATCCGCCAGTGCCGGGATCAGCACCTCTGACAGGGAGCGGTAGTCCACCTCGTCCAGCAGAATTTTCAGCTCGATCATGGCTCACTCCGCCTTGGGGCCTGCGGCCACCACTTCCGCGCTCATGCGGGTATACTTCTTGAAATTCTCCACAAAGCTGGCCGCCAGCTTCCTGCAGCTGGCCTCATAGGCCGCGTGATCCTCCCAGGTGTTGGCGGGGATCAGCAGCTCGCTGGGTACGCCCTCAATGGAGGTGGGCACCTGGACGCCGAAGGTGGGGTCGGTGACGAACTCCGCCTTCTCGATCTCGCCGGTCAGGGCCGCGGTGACCATGGCCCGGGTGTAGCGGAGCTTCATGCGCTTGCCGGTGCCGTTCCAGCCGGTGTTCACCAGGTAGGCCTTGGCGCCGCTCTTCTGCATCTTCTTCACCAGCTCCTCACCGTACTTGGTGGGGTGCAGCGAAAGGAATGCCGCGCCGAAGCATGCCGAGAAAGTCGGGGTCGGCTCGGTGATACCGCGCTCGGTACCGGCCAACTTGGCGGTGAAGCCCGAGAGGAAGTAGTATTTGGTCTGTTCCGGCGTCAGGATCGAAACCGGGGGCAGCACGCCGAAGGCGTCGGCCGAAAGGAAGATCACCTTCTTGGCAGCCGGGGCCTTCGATACGGGCTTCACGATATTGTCGATGTGGAAGATCGGGTACGATACGCGGGTGTTCTCCGTCACGGACTTGTCCGCGAAGTCGATCTTACCTTTCTTGTCCACCGTAACGTTCTCCAGCAGGGCGTTGGGGCGGATCGCGTTCCAGATATCGGGCTCGTTCTCCTTCGAGAGGTTGATGACCTTGGCGTAGCAGCCGCCCTCGAAGTTGAACACGCCGTCGTCATCCCATCCGTGCTCGTCGTCGCCGATCAGCTCGCGCTTCGGGTCGGTCGAAAGGGTGGTTTTGCCCGTTCCCGACAGACCGAAGAAGATGGCGGTGTTCTTGCCCTCCTTGTCGGTGTTGGCCGAGCAGTGCATCGACGCGATGCCCTTCAGCGGCAGCAGGTAGTTCATGTAGGAGAACATACCCTTCTTCATTTCGCCGCCGTACCAGGTGTTGATGATCACCTGCATTTTTTCGGTGAGGTTGAACACGACCGCCGTTTCCGAGTTGAGTCCGAGTTCCTTGTAGTTCTTGACTTTGGCTTTCGAGGCGTTCAGCACCACGAAATCGGGTTCGCCGTACTTCTCCAGCTCCTCGTCCGTCGGGCGGATGAACATGTTTTTCACGAAATGCGCCTGCCAGGCGACCTCCATGATGAAGCGGATCTTCAGACGGGTGTTCTCGTTGGCTCCGCAGAACGTGTCCACGACGAAGAGCTTCTTGTTCGACAACTCTTCGACAGCGATCTTTTTCAGCTCCTTCCAGGTCTTCTTCGTCACCGGTTTGTTGTCGTTCTTGTATTCGGGCGAGGTCCACCAGATGGTATCTTTGGTGGTTTCGTCCATGACGAAGAACTTGTCTTTCGGGGAACGACCCGTGTAAACGCCGGTCATCACGTTCACGGCACCCATTTCGGTTACCTGACCCTTTTCATAACCGCGCAGGCCCTTGCGGGTCTCCTCGCGGTAGAGTTCGTCGTACGACGGGTTGTAGATTACTTCCGTAGTACCCGTGATGCCGTACTGTTTCAAATTGATTTTAGCCATAATTATTGATTTAAATTAATCCTCTTATTTCACTTGACAGCGGTTGTTCGTTTATGAACGATGCTCGCAAAGTTAAAGATTTTTTTCGAATGTGAAAATATTAACAGTAGGTTTATCGTTTTTCCCGGCGAATCATTCGGCTGTCGATGGCGTTTACGATCACCGCGATCGCACCGTCGCCCGTTACGTTGGTCGCCGTACCGAAACTGTCCATGGCAATGTAGGTGGCGATCATCAGTCCGATCATATTTTCGTCGAACCCGAGCATCGACTCCAGCAATCCGATCGCAGCCATGATGGCTCCGCCCGGTACGCCCGGTGCGGCGATCATCGTAATGCCCAGCAGCAGGATGAAACCCGAGTAGGTGCCCATCGAAACGTCCAGTCCGGAGAGCATCATCACCGCGAGCGAGCAGGCGACGATCTTCATCATCGAACCCGAGAGGTGGATCGTGGCGCAGAGCGGGACGACGAATCCCGCCACTTCGGGGCGGACGCCGATTTTGACCGTCTGTGCCAGCGTCACGGGGATCGTGGCTGCCGACGATTGCGTACCGAGGGCCGTCATGTAGGCGGTCATCATCGTGCGGAGCATCTTCAACGGATTCTGCCTTGCCACGAGGCCCGCGATCGAGAACTGGATCAGCAGCAGGACGACCGTCATCACGAAGATAATCACGATCAACTTGAGGAAAATGCCCAGAATACCCGATACCTGCCCCGACTGAGTCATCGAGAGGAAGATGCCGAAGATGTAGAAGGGCAGCAGCGGGATGATGACCTTCGAGATGACACGCTCGATGATGAGTTTGAAATCATCCATCATGCCCTTGAGCTTGTCGCTGTGGATATAAGCCATGCCCAGTCCCAGCACGAAGGCGAGAATGAGGGCGGTCATCACGCCCATCAACGGGGGCATTTCGACCGTGAAGAACGGTTGCATGGGTGTTGCGGCGGTTTCTCCCGGGGCGCTCATCTCCGTACCGCCCAATAGCCGGGGTAATATCCCGAAACTTGTGAAGAAAGTTCCGAATCCCGAAAACAGGGTAAAGGCATAGGCCAGGGCTGCGGTGATTACCAGCAGCCGTCCTGCCTTGCTGCCCAGGTCGGCGATGCCCGGAGCCACGAGGCCCAGGATCAGCAGCGGGATGACGAAGTTCAGAAAATTGCCGAAAATGTTGTTGAAGGTCAATGCGATTCGGGTGAACCACTCGGGAACGAAGAGGCCGAATACGATGCCCAGCGCGATAGCCAGGAGCACTTTGGGAAGTAAGCCGAATTTATGCTTCATAAGGTGTCGTTTCATTGGTTTTCGGTTGGACGATTCATGCGTCGGGGCCTTGGGCCGATCGTGTTCCCGATTCGGACCGAATTCGTTTTTCGGAGGTCCCGTTGCATGCCGTTTTTCTATTAACGTATAAAAAGGGAGCAATATTTGTGCAAAGAAGAGAATATTTTCTAATTTTGTCAATATGACTGCACTGTATAGCGATATTATTTTCGGCCCGATCCATTCCCGCAGATTGGGTCTGTCATTGGGTGTCAATCTGTTACCCACTCAATCGAAGTTGTGTAGCTTCGATTGCATTTATTGCGAATGCGGCTGGAATGCCGAACATCCGGGCGCCCGCCGGTTCAATTCGCGCGAGGACGTGCGTACCATGCTCGGAGCGACCTTGCGTCAGATGGTTTCCGAAGGTACGCCTCCCGACGTGATTACTTTCGCCGGTAACGGCGAGCCGACGATGCACCCCGATTTCGAGGCGATCATCGACGATACGATCGTCTTGCGGGACGAAATTTGCCCTTCGGCGCGGATTTCGGTGTTGAGCAATGCGACGCAGATCGGCCGCGAGAGCGTGCGCCGGGCCTTGCGCCGGGTCGATAACAACATCCTGAAACTCGATTCCGCTTTCGACGATACGGTTCGGCTCATCAATAACCCGTGCGGGACCTATTCGGTGGCCGAGGTGGTGAAGAACATGAAACTGTTCGACGGGCAGATGATCCTGCAGACGATGTTCCTGCGGGGCGAGTGCGAGGGCCGTACGGTGGACAACACGACCGAGCGGGAGGTCGCGGCCTGGTTGAAGCTGGTCGAAGAGATCCGGCCCCGTCAGGTGATGGTCTATTCGCTCGACCGCGACACTCCGTGCAAAACCTTGCAGAAAGTCCCCCGCGAAGATTTGCAGGCGATCGCTGCCCGGGTCGAGGCGCTGGGAATCCCCTGCTCGGTGGCGTAACGCAAAGAAGAGCGACGGGGGAATTTCAGGCCCCTTCGGAGAATTTGTCGATCGGACGTTATTTATTGTCTGTATTATATAGAGGGGGCGAAGATTTTATCTGTGTCTTGTTACATTGTTTGCTTTGCTCTCGTTGGCACTTTTCGCATGTGACAAGGGCATCCGGGAGGAAGCGATCGATGCCGAAAATATCTTGGGTAGGTGGCGTGCGGTCGAGGAGCCGGATTACGATTGGGATGATTCGGACGACGATGGAGCCTGTGATGTGCCCATGTATTTGGGGATTATGACTTTCGAACACGATGGACGGGGTGTGGCCGATAACGGGGAGCATTTTGCCTGGAGTCTGACAGGAAGACGGATAACTGTGGATTACGGATTTATTCCGGCACGGCTTACGGTGTCGGAAATTTGCGAGCGGCGAATGGTGTGGAAGGTTCTCGCAACAGAAGCAGGCTCGGTAAAGTATTACGGACGGATCGTTTTCGAGCGGTTGTGATTATTCCGTCGGGAAGAAAAATAAAGCGAGAGGAATCGATTCCTCTCGCTTTATTCGTTGTCGCAGTGTGGTTTATTTCTCCAGCACGACGCTCACTTTTTCGAGCTTCCCGCCCAGCGGGGGCGCCAGCTTCGAAACCGTACAGCGGATATGGCGGATTTGCGGAAACCGGGCATAGAGGGCATCCATGATGTTCATCGACACGCGTTCGATCGTGCGCTGGGTGACGCGCATCTGTTCGCGTACGGTTTCGTAAACCAACAGGTAATTGACCGCTTTTTCCACGCAGTCCTCGCTCGCCACTTCCCCCAGCTCGGCCGTGATCTCCAGATCGACCGTGAAGCGGTTGCCCACTTGCTGTTCCAGGTCGTAACAGCCGTGGAAAGCCCGGAACTCCATCCGGTTCAAAACGATACGGTATTCCATCTTATTCGGCGATTACCAGGTAGTAGTTTTTCTTGCCTTTCTGTACGAGCAGGTATTTCCCGTCGATCAGGTCGCTTTCGGCGATTGCACGCATGGGGTCGGCCACCTTCTCCTTGTTGAGGCTCACGCCGCCGGCCTGTACCATCTTGCGGCATTCGCCCTTCGAGGGGAAGATATCGCTCCGCTCGGCGCACAGCTCGATGAAGGGCAGCCCGATCAGTTCCGCACGGGCGATTTTGTATTGCGGGACTCCTTCGAAAACCTGCAGCAGGGTCTGTTCGTCGAGTTTGCGAAGCGCTTCGGAGGTAGCCCCGCCGAAGAGAATGTTCGATGCCTCGACCGCTTTTTCGTACTCCTCCTGAGAGTGGATCATCACGGTAACCTCCTGCGCCAGCCGTTTTTGCAGGATTCGCAGGTGAGGGGCTGCGTCGTGTTCGGCGATCAGGTCGTCGATGGTCTGTTTATCGAGCAGCGTGAAGATCTTGATGTAGCGCTTGGCGTCCTCGTCGCTGGTGTTGAGCCAGAACTGGTAGAACTTGTAAGGCGACGTATAACGCGGGTCGAGCCATACGTTGCCGCTCTCGGTCTTGCCGAACTTGGTGCCGTCGGCTTTGGTAATCAGCGGGCAGGTGAGGGCGAAAGCCTCGCCGCCGGCCTTGCGGCGGATCAGCTCCGTGCCGGTGGTGATGTTGCCCCACTGGTCGGCGCCGCCGAGCTGCAGTTTACAACCTACGGTTTCGTACAGGTGCAGGAAGTCGTAGGCCTGCACGAGCTGGTAGGTGAATTCGGTGAACGACATCCCTTCGCCTTCGCCGTTGAAGCGTTTCTTTACCGAATCTTTGGCCATCATGTAGTTCACGGTAATCAGCTTGCCGATGTCGCGGATGAAATCCAGGAAGGTGATTCCCTTCATCCAGTCGTAGTTGTTCACCAGCATCGCCGCGTTGGGAGCGTCCGATTCGAAATCGAGCAGCTTGGCGAGCTGTTTCTTGATCGCCTCCTGGTTGTGGCGGAGGGTCTTTTCATCGAGCAGGTTGCGCTCCTGCGATTTGCCGCTGGGGTCGCCGATCATGCCCGTCGCGCCGCCCACCAGGGCGATCGGACGGTGTCCGCACATCTGGAAGTGCTTGAGGATCATTACACTCACCAGGTGTCCGATGTGCAGCGAATCCGCCGTTGGGTCGATGCCCACGTAAGCTGTGGACATCTCTTTCTGAAGTTGTTCCTGTGTGCCCGGCATGATCGAGTGAATCATACCGCGCCATTCCAATTCTTCGACAAAGTTCTTAATTGCCATTTGTGTATTTGGTTTTACTTTATTTTATGCTTTATTCTACCTCCAGGTCGAGCGCCCGGCGCAACTCGGCCAGCAGAGGATTTTTTTCGGTCATATACTTGACCCGGTCTTCGAGTTTGATCGGGCGGGCGGCCCGGATCTCTTCATTGACCGTAACGTCGAGCTCCAGCATACCCTGCACGCCGGACGTTTCGGCGATGCGGAGCAACAGTTCGGTTTTGTTGCGCAGGATCTCTTCGCGCAGGGCTTCCGACGGAACTGCGATACGGATCACGTGTCCCTGAAATTGCATCCGTTCGAACGCCGCGACGAAGCGCGGACGCATCTCGCGGACGAGCGTGAGGATTTTTTCACGGGTCGTTTCGAGTTTTTCGGCACTGAGCGGGTCGATGACCGGCTGGGGTGCTGCGGCATGCACGGCGGTTTCCGTATCCGGTTCCGGGGCTGCGTCGTTTATCAGCGCCGAAATGGAAATTCCCGATGCGAGTCTGGACTGTACGGGACGGGGACGCGCCGTTTGCGGTTGTGTCGAAACCGGCGTTGCTGCGGCCTGCGTTCGTTCCGGGGCCGGCTGAATGGACGGCGTCGGCATTGCGGATGTACGGGCAGCGGCCGATGTCGCCGGAGGTGCGGGATCGGCTGCGGCTTTTGCCGCAGGCGTTGCAGCCGGAGCGGATGCCGCGATTCCGGGCGAAGATTCTGCCGCCGCAGCCGTCGGCCGTTGGACCGTAGCCGGTTGAGGAGCGGGCGCGGGAGCCGTCTGTTGTGTCGATTGCGGACGGGCCGGTGCGGATTGCGCGGGGGCGGTCCGAACCAGTTCCGGCAACGGAAGATTTACGGGATCGACGGGGTTATTTTTTTTTTGACCGAGACCGGCGATCTTCATCAGTCCCAGTTCGACGAGCAGCCGTTGGTTGGACGATTGCCTGATTTTGCCGTCGAGGTCCGTGAGCAGCGATATGGCGCCGAAAAGAAATTCGGGAGGGCAGGCGGCCGCCTGCGTCCGGTATCGTTCCATCAGCGTACCGGTAAATTCCAGCAGCCGGAGCGAAGGCTCGTTGCGGGCCACCAGCAGGTCGCGCAGGTGGCGGTTGAGTCCTGCCATGAAAGTCTGGCCGGAGAATCCCCGCGCGAGCACGTTGTCGAAAGAGAGCAGCGCCTCGACATAGTTGCCCGACAGGAGCGTTTCGGTCATGCTGAAGTAGGTGTCGTAGTCCAATACGTTGAGCGTCTGGGCCACCTCCTGATAGCGGAGTTCCTGCCCGCAGAACGAAACGGCCTTGTCGAACATCGACAGGGCGTCGCGCATGCCGCCGTCGGCTTTCTGTGCGATCAGGTTGAGCGACTCGTCGTCGGCGGTGATTCCCTCCTGCGAGGCGATGTATTTGAGGTATTCCACGGAGTCCTCGACGCGGATGCGGTTGAAGTCGTAGATCTGGCAGCGGGAGAGGATCGTAGGGATGATCTTGTGTTTTTCGGTGGTCGCCAGGATGAAGATGGCGTGTGCGGGCGGCTCCTCGAGCGTCTTGAGGAAGGCGTTGAAGGCGGCCGCCGAGAGCATGTGGACCTCGTCGATGATGAAGACCGAGTAGCGTCCCACCTGCGGGATGATGCGCACCTGTTCGATGAGCGAGCGGATGTCCTCGACCGAGTTGTTCGACGCGGCGTCTAGCTCGTGGATGTTGAGCGAGCGCCCGTCGTTGAAGCTGCGGCACGATTCGCACGTGTTGCAGGCTTCGGCCCCTTCGGGATGCAGACAGTTGATCGCCTTGGCGAAGATACGGGCGCAGGTCGTCTTGCCCACGCCGCGCGGCCCGCAGAAGAGGTAGGCGTGGGCAAGTTGGCCGCGTTCGATCGCGTTCTTCAGGGTCGAGGTAATGTGCTTCTGCCCCACGACCGAAGAGAAAGTGGCGGGGCGGTATTTGCGTGCGCTGACGATAAAATCACTCATGGCGGAACAAAGATAGTGAAAGCCGGGCGAAATCGGGAAAATTTATTTTCGAAGATTTCCGTGGCGCTTCCTATCTTCTGCAAAGATAGTGAAAGCCGGGTGCTGCGCCAAATTTATTTGCACTTTGTCGGGTGGAATATGCGGAATGAAGCGCGGTGTATCGTTTTCGAAAATCCGTTTCCCGCACCGGCGATCTGTTCGGTAATTTTCGCAGGTGACTCGCTTCGGTGCGAGTATGCCTCAAGAATAAAGAAAGACGGAAGCCGAAACTCCCGTCTTTCGCAGTGTGTCGCCGCAGGTCGCCTTACTCTTCCATCTGAACCGATCCGTCGGGCAGCACATTGAAGGTGACTTCGTAATACTGGACCGATTTCTTGCCGGCGCTTTCGACGATCTCCTTGCCGTTTTCGGTTATGTTCATACTGAACTCTGCTTTCACTTCGCCGAACGTTTTATTTCGGTCGAGGAATTCGTTGCCCGAAGGAACCGTTTCCTGAATCAGGTAGTCGCCGATGCTCTTGAACGTATAGTTTTCGGGGATCATGGCTTTGGCCTCTTCGTACTGTTTGCGGATGGCTTCGACGTTGATCGAGGCCGGAGTCAGGCCTTTGACTTTTTCGAAATCGAGTTTCCCTCTCAGCCCGCCTGCTTCGTCCAGGTCGGAGATGTTGCCTTTGCCGGGACCGGAGAGCGTGAAGGTCTGCGAGAAACAGTCGCCGGCCTTGTTTACCATTTCGACGAATAAAACTGTCAGGTTATTCTCCAGCTCGTCCGCCTCCATCCAGCGGATTTCATATATTTTCCACTCGTCGAAGTTGATATTCTTTTCGAGAGTTTCGACGATGAGTTGCGTCGCTTCGTCGGAATCCATTTTCGGAGCGTTGATGCCCAGGTTGTTGCATGAAGAGATCAGAGTCGCGATGCAGAGCGATGCCGTAATGGCGAGGATAAGTTTTTTCATTCTGTCTGATTAGATAATTTGGTTTTGTCCTGCAAAGGTAGCCATTTTGTCATTACGATGTTGTCCGGGATATGACAAAATCGGACAGGACGGCAGAAGTTGCAGACTTGGCAGATATTTTGCGATAGGTAAGGCAAAGAAATGAATTGAAAATAATATAATGCACTATGAACATTAATTCTTTAACTATTAAGGCGCAAGAGGCGCTGCAGGCTGCGGTGTCTCTTGCCAAGGAGCAGGGCAATCAGGCTGTCGAACCGCTGCACCTGCTCAATGTACTCGTGCGCGAGGACGATTCGCTGTCGGTATTTCTGCTGGGGCGTGTCGGCGTAAACGTGCGGGGACTGCGCGGCGAAGTGGAGCGGGCCGTGCGGGGGCTGCCCCATGTTTCGGGAGGCGGCGAACAGTTCTTTTCGCAGGATACGACCAAAGTAATCCAGCGTGCCGTCGATTTTACCAAGAATTTCGGGGACAAGTACGCTTCGATAGAGCATTTGCTGCTGGGATTGATCGCCGAGCGAGGTACTGCCGCCGATCTGCTGAAAGGCGCCGGGGCGACTGAAAAGGAGTTGCTCGAGGCGATTCGGGTGTTCCGCAAGGGGGCGACCGTCGATTCGCAGACGGCGTCGCAGGAGTTTGATGCCCTGGGCAAGTATGCGATCAATCTGAACGAGATGGCCCGCAGCGGCAAGCTCGACCCGGTCATCGGCCGCGATGAGGAGATTCGCCGTGTATTGCAGATTCTTTCGCGCCGTACCAAAAACAATCCGATGCTGGTCGGAGAACCCGGCGTGGGTAAGACGGCCATTGCGGAGGGTATCGCCCACCGGATCGTGAACGGGGACGTGCCGGAGAACCTGCGCTCGAAGGTGATCTATTCGCTCGACATGGGCGCCCTGATCGCCGGGGCCAAGTACCAGGGTGAGTTCGAGGAGCGTCTGAAGGCCGTCGTGCAGGAGGTGACCGCCAGCGAGGGCGAGATATTGCTCTTCATCGACGAAATTCATACGCTGGTCGGAGCCGGCAAGTCGTCGGGTGCGATGGATGCCGCCAATATTCTCAAACCGGCCCTGGCGCGCGGTGAGCTGCGTACGATCGGTGCTACGACGCTCGACGAGTTCCAGAAATATTTCGAGCAGGACAAGGCGCTCGAGCGTCGTTTTCAGAAAGTCATGGTCGATGAACCGACGGCCGAGGATGCGATTTCGATCCTGCGCGGACTGAAGGATCGTTACGAGAACCACCATCAGGTGCGGATCAAGGACGAGGCGATCGTTGCGGCCGTCGAACTTTCGCAGCGCTACATCACCTCCCGTTTCCTGCCCGATAAGGCGATCGACCTGATCGACGAGGCGGCTTCGAAACTCCGCCTGGAGATGAACTCCGTGCCGGAGGAGATCGATGTGCTGGATCGCCGGGTACGTCAGCTCGAGATCGAGCGCGAGGCGATCCGCCGCGAGAACGACAAGGAGCGTGTCGAGCAACTGACCCATGAGATCGAGGAGCTGGGGGCCAAACGCGCCGAGCTTCGTGCCAAGTGGGAAGGCGAACGGGACGTGCTGAAGAAGATCCAGGAGAACAAGGACCGGATCGAACACCTGAAGATCGAGGCTCAGCAGGCTGAACGGCAGGGCGATTACGGCCGTGTGGCCGAGATTCGTTACGGCAAGATTCAGGAGGCCGAGAAGCAGATCGCGGCTCTTCAGGACGAATTCCGTGCGGCTTCGGCCAGCGGGGCGATGATCAAGGAGGAGGTCGATGCCGAGGATGTGGCCGAGGTGGTATCCCGCTGGACGGGGATTCCCGTTTCGCGTATGCTGGCTTCCGAGCGTGAGAAGCTGCTCCACATGGAGGAGGAGTTGCATCGCCGCGTAGTCGGTCAGGATTTGGCCATTGCCGCTGTGTCGGATGCCGTGCGCCGTTCGCGGGCCGGACTGAACGATCCCCGCAAGCCGATCGGCTCGTTCATCTTCCTGGGTACGACGGGTGTAGGTAAGACCGAGCTGGCGAAGGCGCTGGCCGAGTTCCTCTTCAACGACGACAACATGCTGACCCGTATCGACATGAGCGAGTACCAGGAGCGTCACAGCGTGTCGCGTCTGGTCGGTGCGCCTCCGGGATATGTCGGTTACGACGAGGGCGGACAACTGACCGAGGCCGTGCGGCGCAAGCCTTATTCGGTCGTGCTGCTCGATGAGATCGAGAAGGCGCATCCCGACGTGTTCAACATCCTGTTGCAGGTGCTCGACGACGGACGGCTGACCGATAACAAGGGGCGTACGGTCGATTTCCGCAATACGATTATCATCATGACCTCCAACATGGGGGCACAGGTCATTCAGGAGAATTTCGCTCCGGCTTTCGACGGCAATAAAATTTCGCCGGAAGTGGTCGAAAAGACGCGTCTGGAGGTGATCGAGCAGTTGAAGATGCAGCTCAAGCCCGAGTTCCTGAACCGTATCGACGAGATCGTGATGTTCGAGCCGCTGACGCACGAAGATATCGGGCGGATCGTCGATATTCAGATGAATATAGTCCGCAAACTGTTGAAGGAAAACAACATCGAGCTCGACTATACGAAGAAGGCGAAAGAGTGGATCGCCCGCATAGGTTACGATCCGTTGTATGGCGCACGTCCCGTCAAGCGTACGATTCAGCGTTATGTGGTGAACGATCTGTCGAAGCGGATTTTGGCGGGCGATGTCAATCGCGAGCATCCGATCGTCATCAATGCCGACGCCGATGGCCTGACCTTCAAGAACTAAAGGCGAAGCGCTTTTGTCAGGTAGATATTCGTATTCGTGAAAAATCCCCGCTGTTTTTACAGCGGGGATTTTTTATGGGACAGGTCGGTTTAGCGCACCGAAAATCCTTCATCGGCTTTCATCGGCACCGGTTTGTCGCGGTAGAAGCCGCTTTCGAGCTTGTCGCGGATGGCTTTGAACGCCTCGATCGTGAACTTCACGTCGTCGAGCGTGTGGGCTGCCGTCGGGATCAGGCGCAGGATGATTTCGCCTTTCGGGATCACCGGATAGACCACTACCGAGCAGAAGAGGTTGTGCTTCTCGCGCAGATCGACGATCAGGTTGGTCGCTTCGGGGATGCCGCCTTTCATATAGACGGGGGTTACGGGCGACTGGGTTACACCGATTTCGAATCCGTTCTCCTTCAGTCCGCCTTGCAGGGCACGGGTGATTTCCCAGAGCTTCTCCTGGTATTCGGGGTGCTTGCGGATCAGATCCAGACGCTTCAGCGCGCCGATCACCATCGGCATCGGGAGTGACTTGGCGTAGAGCTGCGAACGCATGTTGTAGCGCAGCAGGTTGATAAGCCAGCGGGGACCGCAGACGAAGGCTCCGATGCCGGCCATCGACTTGGCGAAGGTGTTGAACAGCACATCCACACCGTCCACGACGTCGAAGTGAGCGGCCGTGCCCCGTCCGTGGGGACCCATCGTGCCGAAGCCGTGGGCGTCATCGACCAGCAGGCGGAAGTTGAAATCTTTCTTCATCGCCACGATCTCGTCCAGTTTGCCCAGGTCGCCCTTCATGCCGAATACGCCTTCGGTGATGACGAGTACGCCGCCGTTCTGCTGCTCCGCCAGTTCCGTAGCGTGCTTGAGTTGCAGGCGCAGCGAAGCCATGTCGTTATGGCCATATACGAAACGCTTGCCCTTGTGCATGCGCAGGCCGTCGATGATGCAGGCGTGTGCCTCGGCATCATAGACCACCACGTCGCGCGGGGTGAGGAGGCAGTCGATGATCGAGATCATGCCCTGATAGCCGAAGTTCAGCAGGAAGGCGTCGGGTTTGCCGACGAACTCTGCCAGTTCGCGCTCCAACTGTTCATGGTATTTGGTCTGACCGCTCATCATGCGGGCGCCCATCGGGGCAGCCATGCCGAATTCGGCGGCACCTTTGGCGTCGGCTTCGCGCACTTCGGGGTGATTGGCCAGGCCCAGGTAGTTGTTCAGGCTCCAGTTCAGCATCTTCTGTCCCCGAAAGGTCATGTGGGGACCGATTTCTCCTTCGAGTTTGGGGAATGCGAAATACCCGTGGGCATAACCCATGTACATACCGATAGGGCCTCCGGCATTCTTTTCGAGGCGTTCAAAAATATCTACCATACGTGTTCGTTATTTGATTTTAAGATTATGCGTTTCAGTAGTCCACAAAAGTAAAAATAATTGTCGGGATGTTCAAACCTCCCGGATTCTTTTCGTGAAAAGTGGTATAAATACTTACTGTTTGTCACCGGATAAGCGGTATTGTATTTGTCCAGGCATCCCGTTTTTCCGGTCGTTGTTTCGGCATTACCTTCCCGGTTTTTTATTGGAACGAATTTGTTTGAGTGTATTTGTTTTGTCGAATTTTCCTTTTCGGAATTTATTGTTGCGGTTTGCAATCGGAGCTGTATATCCGATTCTATCTTGTGGACGGGGAGGCAGAGCCAATGGGTGCGGATTTTTTCCTCTGCCTCTTCTTTTCCGAGAAGGGCCCGGAGCGAAATATCTGCCTTTGTCTTATCGGTAAGTGAATGCGCATATAAAAATTCAGCCGGACTTCTTTACAAGTCCGGCTGAATCGGAAAAATACTTTTATACAAGAAAAATTCGCTTAATTGATGTTTTTACGGTCGGGAACCGTATTGGGCGATGCAGCTTCCATGTCGGTTTGCAGCTTGACCATCTGAATGGCCGCCGCTGCCGCTTCATTGCCCTTGTTTCCGTATTTTCCGCCCGCCCGGTCGAATGCCTGTTGCTGGTCGTTCACCGTCAGGATACCGAATGCTACAGGCATATTCCACTGTATCTGCAACTGGGTGATACCCTGTGTCACGCCCTGGCAGATGAAATCGAAATGGCGGGTTTCACCCTGAACGACGCAGCCCAGAGCGATCACCGCATCCACGTCCGTATATTCGGCGAAAAACTGGGTACCGAGAGTCAGCTCGAAAGTGCCGGGGACATATTTGATCTGAATATTCAGGTCGCTGCATCCGGCGCTGCGGAGGGTTTGGACCGCTCCCTCGAGCAGGGCTTCCGTGATTTCCCGGTTCCACTCCGCTACGACGATGCCGAACTTCATATCGGCTGCCGACGGCAGCGGGGCGTCCAACTGCGAAAGGTTGTGATGCTTGGTTGACATGCTTGGATTCGGGTGTTTCGCGTTATTGCTGGATCGTGCCCATCAGTTTTTCTGCATTCTGTGCTTCGGCCGATGCAGGGAATTCGTTTTGAATCCGCTGGGCGAATCCGAGCGCCTGCTCTTTGTTGCCCATGGCATTGGCTGCCAGAGCCGCTTTACGCAGGTACATCGGGGCCGTCAGGTTGTTGTCCGAAACCTTGGCTGCCTTCTCGAACAGTTTGATCGCTGCGGCATAATCGCCCTTCTCGACGGCGATATCGCCCTGCAGACCTATGTTCTGGGCATTGACGATCTCTGCGGGAATGCCTTTGGCCGGTTTGTATTTTGCCAGGTAGGTGGCCGCGTTGTCCAAGTCGCCTAAACGCAGGTAGCAGATGCCGGCATAGTGCTTGGCCAGGTTGCCCGCACGCGTGGAACCGTACTGGTCGATGACATCGAGGAAGCCGGGGCCGTTGGCATCGCCTTCGAGAGCCAGCTGGTATTCGGGCGTGGTCGATTCGAACCGGTACTGGGCCTGAGCGATCATCTCGGCCGCCTTACGCTCGCGGGGCTGTGAGATCAACTGTCGATAGCCGAAGATGGCTGCGGCGAGTACGAAGAGGGCCAGCAGCGCGATGATCATCGATTTGCTGTTTTTCTCGAAAAACATCTCGGTTTTATTCATCGCTGTGCCGAGTGCTTCCTGCTCGTTTTGCTTTGTCATAGAAATATGCAGTTTTAGTTTGAATTTTCGCTTCTAACGTGCAAAAATACATTTTTTCTTTTATCCTCAAGCAACCACACCAAAAAAATCCTTTCTCGACTATCTTTCCCATATTGTCATTTTGATAATAATCTCCTGCCGAAAACGAGAGATACTACCACTCCTTCGGACGAAGAGAAGCCGAGAGAACTCTAAGACTCTTGGCTCTTGACTAAGAAATCTCACATTTTCATATTCCCTATTACAAAGAAATGCATATATTTGTCTAACGTTAAAATTCAAATTATGAGAATTTACTACTTCATTATCACCCTCATTATCAGTTTTTGTGTTTCCCTTCAGGCACAAAACAATGCGGACAAATTCAAGCAACAGGCACAAAGTAGCTTTGAGAACAAAGACTATACGAAAGCCCGCTATCTTTATATCCAGGCATACAAGGATTACGCAAATGAAGGAAAAATAACGCAGGCAATCGAATGCGGTACACAGGCGGCATCCCTCTATCACCGCGAGAACTACTATCAGGAAGCGTTCGACCTCTGCCGACAAATGAGCCAGATAGTGGCAAATCAGGAACATGCAGAGCAAAAGAAACTGTACGGCCTGCGTTTTGGGATAACAAAAGAGCGCCTACAAATGTACATCAAGCTAAGAAACACCGCGCAAGCACAGCTCCAGCTTAACATGCTGGACAACTTGGCCGAAGAATCAGGCAATCCCGAACTTACCGAAGAACTGTTGTACACAAAAACCGATTATTTCTATATCTTCGAACAGAAAAAAGAAGGAGACGCAGCATTCAACAAGCTCATCAGCCAATACCGGGAGAAAAAGGAATACGGCAAAATCGACGA
>ENA-OYXV01001090-OYXV01001090.1-human-gut-metagenome-genome-assembly--contig:-NODE-1090-length-15731-cov-4.780046_pt1 | contig 15731 bp, 16 predicted proteins | sample MGYA00244846_ERZ653424 | MGnify/ENA primary metagenome ERZ653424 (study PRJEB26926, sample SAMN06165108) | human gut metagenome | biome: ENVO:00009003; feature: ENVO:2100002; material: ENVO:00002003...
GGCCCCTTGCGTTCTCTTGGGGGTCCAAGGGGGCCATTCTCTCACGTGAGAGAATGGCCCCCTTTCCCGTGCAGCGCCAAAGGCGCTGCCACCCCTCCGCGCGACGCGCGGAAAAGAGGGCCGAGGCCTTACACCTCGTCATCCTCCTCATGCTCTGTGAGCGCCATGGAAATGACGCTATCTCCCTCTTCCTTGAAGCGCATGACGATCACGCCCTGCGTGGCTCTGCCAGTGGTACGGATCGCCTCGACCGGTGTGCGGATGAGGATACCCGCGCGCGTGACGAGCAGCAGATCCTCGCTGCCGTCCACGACCTTGACGCCGACGATGCCGCCGGTCTTCTCCGTGACCATGTAGTTCTTGATGCCGAGGCCGCCGCGGTTCGTGATGCGGTATTCCTCGACCGGTGTTTTCTTGCCGTAGCCCTTTTCGGTGATGGTCAGGACTTCCTTGCCCTCCTGGGCGCGGGCGGCGCCGACGACGTAGTCGCCCTCGCGCAGCTTGATGCCGCGCACGCCGACCGCCGTGCGGCCCATCGCACGGACATCGGTCTCGTCAAAGACGACTGCCATACCGTCGTGCGTGGCGATCAGAATCTTCTGCTCGCCGTCCGTCTCGCGCACGCTCACCAGCTCGTCGCCCTCGTCGAGGTTCAGCGCGCGGATGCCGTTGTTGCGCAGGTTTTTGAGCGTCTCGACCGGCAATCTCTTCACCGTGCCGTTGCGCGTCACCATGGTGAGGAACAGATTCTCGGCATTCAAGTCGCGGAAGTGGATCATCGCCTGCACGCGCTCGCCCGTCTCCACCTGGATGATGTTGACGATGTTTGTGCCCTTGGCAGCCTTGCCGCTCTCGGGGATCTGATAGCCCTTCTTGCGGTACACCTTGCCGGTGTCCGTAAAGAAGAGGATATAGTCGTGGGTCGAGGCGGTGAACACGTCGACCACCGTGTCCTCGTCGCGGGTGGTGATGCCCTTCTTGCCCATGCCGCCCTTACTCTGCGCGGTGTACTCGCTCGCGCTCGTGCGCTTGATGTAGCCGTTGCGGGTCAGGGTGAAGACGCACTGCTCCTCCTCGATGAGGTCTTCAATGTCGATCTCGTCCTCGACCTCCTGAATTTCGGTCTTGCGCTCATCGCCATACTTGTCGCGAATTTCAATGAGTTCGTCCTTCAAAACGCCCTTGAGCATCGTCTCGTTGGAGAGAAGCTCGACAAAGTAGGCGATCTTCTTTTCGAGTTCGTCGTACTCGTTCTGGAGCTTTTCGCGGTCGAGGCCCTGCAAGGCCTTCAGGCGCATATCGAGAATGGCCTGCGCCTGCACGTCGGAGAGCGAGAAGCGTTCCATCAACTTTTCCTTCGCGTCGTCGTAGCTCGTGCGGATGATGTGGATGACCTCGTCGATGTTGTCCTGCGCAATGAGAAGACCTTGCAGCAGGTGCTCGCGCTCGCGCGCTTTTCTGAGGTCGTACTGCGTCCTGCGCGTGATAAGCTCTTCCTGGAAGGCGAGATACTCGTCGATGATATGGCGCAGGGACAGAATTTTCGGCTGCTTCTGGTTGTCGACGAGCGCCAGCATGTTGATGGCGAAGCTCGTCTGAAGCTGCGTCTGGGCGAACAGGCGGTTTAAGACCACCTGCGGGTTCGCGTCATGCCTGACTTCGATGACGATGCGCATGCCCGTGCGGTCGGTCTCGTCGCGGATGTCGGAAATGCCCTCCAAACGCTTGTCGTTCACCTGGTCGGCCATGTTCTTGATGAGCATGCGCTTGTTCACTTGATACGGAAGCTCGGTGACGATGATGCGCGTGCGGTCGCGGCCGAATTCTTCAAATTCCGTGCGGGCGCGCAGGATGATCTTGCCGCGGCCCGTGGCGTAAGCCGCGCGGATGCCGCTGCGGCCCATGATGATGCCCTTGGTCGGGAAGTCGGGGCCCGTGACGTGCTGCATCAGGTCGTAAAGCGTCGCCTCGGGATTGTCGAGCACGCAGACGCAGGCGTTGATGACCTCGGTCAGGTTGTGCGGCGGGATGTTCGTCGCCATACCGACGGCGATACCGGAAGAGCCGTTCACCAGCAGGTTCGGGAAGCGCGCGGGCAGCACGCGGGGCTCCTTGCGGCTCTCATCGAAGTTCGGGTCCCAGTCGACGGTCTCCTTATCGATGTCGCGCAGCATTTCGTTCGCGATCTTCGACATTCTGGCCTCGGTGTATCGGTAGGCGGCCGGAGGGTCGCCATCAATGGAACCGAAGTTGCCGTGGCCGTCGACGAGCATATAGCGCATGGAGAAGTCCTGCGCCAGACGGACCAAAGCGTCGTAAACGGAAGCGTCGCCGTGCGGATGATAGCGGCCCAGCACGTCGCCGACGCAGGTCGCCGACTTTTTGAAGGGCTTGTCGCTCGTCAAACCGTCTTCATACATGGCGTACAGGATGCGGCGGTGGACGGGCTTCAAGCCGTCGCGCACGTCGGGCAGCGCGCGCCCGACGATGACCGACATCGCGTATTCGATGTAGGAGGACTGCATCTCGTGCACGAGCTCGCTCTGCACGATCTTTTGGTTGGGGAATTGAATGTCTTCGGGTTTGTAATCCACGTTTTTGTGTGCCATTTTCTTCGTCCTCCTCTCTTAAAAGTCCAGATTGACCGCGTATTTCGCGTTCTGCTCGATGAATTCCTTGCGCGGCTCGACCTTCTCGCCCATCAGCACCGTGAACGTCTCGTCGGCGAGCACCGCGTCCTCGAGCGTGATGCGCTTGAGCGTGCGCTTTTCGGGGTCCATGGTCGTCTCCCACAGCTCATGCGGGTTCATTTCACCAAGACCCTTGAAGCGCGAGATATCGACCTTTGCGTTCGGATTGTCGCCGCGCAGCTCGGCGGAGTATTGATCGCGCTCCTCCGGCGTGAAGGCAAGGCGCGTCGTCTTGCCGCGCGTCAACTTGAAAAGCGGCGGCACCGCGGCGTAGACATAGCCGTTTTCAATGAGCGGGCGCATATAGCGGAAGAAGAACGTCAGCAGCAGCGTCCGGATGTGCGAGCCATCGACATCGGCATCCGCCATGATGATGACCTTGTGATAGCGGAGCTTATTGATATCGAAATCTTCGCCAAGGCCGGCACCGAGCGCGATGATGACGGGCTGGAGCTTGTCGTTGCCGTAAATTTTGTCGGCGCGCACCTTTTCGACGTTCAGCATCTTGCCCCAGAGCGGCAGGATCGCCTGGAAGCGCGAATCGCGTCCCTGCGTGGCAGAGCCGCCTGCCGAGTCGCCCTCTACGATGTAGAGCTCGGTGAGCTCGGGGTTATTTTCGTTGCAGTCGCGCAGCTTGTCGGGCATCGCCGCGCCGCCGAGGGCGCTCTTGCGGCGGATGGATTCGCGCGCCTTGCGCGCGGCCTCTCGCGCGCGGTTGGCCGTCATGGCCTTATCTAAGATCGTGCGCGCCACGACGGGGTTCTCCTCAAGGAACTGCATCAGCCGGTCGGAGACGATGCCGTCGACCAGTGTGCGGATCTCGCTGTTGCCGAGCTTTGCCTTTGTCTGGCCCTCGAACTGCGCGTTCGTGAGCTTCACGGAGATGACGCAGGTCAGGCCCTCGCGGCAGTCTTCACCGCTGACCTTGTCGCCCTCTTTGATGATGCCGTTTTTGATGCCGTAGGCGTTCAGCACGCGCGTGAGCGCGGCCTTGAAGCCGGTCTCGTGCATGCCGCCTTCGGGCGTGTGGACGTTGTTGGCGAACGACAGGATATTTTCCTGATAGCCGTCGTCATACTGGAGCGCCAATTCTGCGAACGAATCGCCCTTCATGCCGCTCATGTAGATGACGTTATTGTGCAGCGGCTCTTTCTTCTTGTTGAGCCACGTGACGAATTCGCGGATACCGCCCTCGTAGCACATCGAGTCACGGCGCTCGCTCTCGGGCTTTTCTTCACTCTCAAGGCGCTTATCCTCGATCGTGATGCGAAGGCCCGCGTTCAAAAATGCCTCTTCGCGCATGCGGGTGTGCAGCGTTTCGTAGGAGTATTCGAGCTCTTCGAACATCTCGGGATCGGGCTTGAACGTAACGGTCGTGCCCGTGTGGTCGGTCGAGCCGATGATGGTCATCTCCTGCGTGATCTTGCCGCGGGAGAATTTCATCTCGTAGATGTTGCCGTTTTTGTGCACCTGCACCGTCAGCCATTCAGACAGCGCGTTGACAACGCTCGCGCCGACGCCGTGCAGACCGCCGGAGACCTTGTAGCCTCCGCCGCCGAACTTGCCGCCTGCGTGCAGCACGGTGTAGACGACCTCGAGCGCGGGGCGGCCCGTCTGCGCCTGAATGTCGACCGGAATGCCGCGGCCGTTATCCACAACGGTGATGGTGTTGCCCTCGTTGATCGTCACTTGAATTTCCGTGCAGTAGCCCGCGAGCGCCTCGTCAATGGAGTTATCCACAATTTCATAGACAAGGTGGTGCAGGCCGCTCACCGACGTCGAGCCGATGTACATGCCCGGGCGCTTGCGCACCGCCTCCAGTCCTTCGAGCACCTGGATCTCTGAGGCGTTATAGTCGTTGTTTTCATCCACCGCCGTGGATTGCAGGATCTCATTTTCTGCCATTTGGGTTCTCCTTTCGTCATCAGGCAGGAAGAACCGGGTCGGAGCCCTTTCCGGCCCGTTTCTCCCTGCCTCGAACACTATTTTGATGGGAAAGCCACTTACATCGCGGCTGTTGTTTTCTTCTTTTGAATCACGCAGTAAATACCGTACACCAGCGCCTGACTCATTAGGTACAGAAACAAAATGCCCGTGATCGGCCCGACGGGAAATGTCGAATCCGCACCATGGAACTGCCAGAGCACTTCGCATGCAAGGTAAAAGAGCGCCGACACCTTCATTTTCTTCCGAAAGAGCCACTTGTCGCCCTCGTCCGTTTTGAGCCGCCACGTGAAATACACCGTCAGCAGCGTGAAAAAGCCGAGCGCGATGGGCAGTATCCAGCGCTCATTGTGGGGAAGGGAAAAGGGACTTGCCAGCATTGTCAAAGCAACGGGGATCTTCATGTCTGCTCCTCCATTCTCTTTTGCAGTGTTTGGCTCGAAAGCTCGGATAAATAAACCAATTGCGGGTGATACGGGTGGTCGCACACTAAAAACGACTTGGGAATGTCCTCGCAGGCGTCGATGACCAGACTTTCGTCCTCCGCACGCCTAAGAAATTCTGACGTTCTCTTCGATTGCGACGTGATCTCGAGATCAAAGACGCCGATGATGTGCTTTTCTGGCAGCATGACATTGTTGCCGATGTGCAGGTACATGGTACCTCCTCAGATATCGCGCCCAAAGGGCGCGGGGTGGTCTCCCATTGGCATGGGAGTGCGCAGTCAAAGGGGGGATTCTCTTTCCAAAGAGAATCCCCCCTTTGGAACCCCAAGAGAAATGCGAGGGGAGTCCCCCTCGACCCCCGACATTGGCAGTTTGCAGCTTGAATAACTGCACGCGCTGCGCAGTGTGGGTGCGGTGTACATGGCTTCGCCATGAATCTTCTGCGAGTCGTGACCGCTTGCAACTGCGCCTTACTATCGTGAGGCGCGAGTGACGTCCCCTCGGCGGCAGACTGCGTGCGAAATAGCGGCATTGCTTCGCTCGCCGCATTGATAAGTCTCCCAGTAGACGGTGATTACTGCGCACTTCTACAAGATAGGCAGAGCGGCAGCGGATGATAGGAGCAGAGGCAAATCGTATAGCAACTTCAAACGCGGCAACGCCGCGTGCAGACATTTCCATTCCGGAGGCATAAAGGCCGTTCAAGCCCGAGACTGCCAATCTAAACGCCTTTCTTTTGGACGGTCACACCGCCCGTTTTCTTTCTCGGGAAAGAAAATGGGGGTGTGATGGGCAGCAGCGTATCGCGCTGCATTCCTCCGCTGCACGAAGTGCAGCTACACGACAGCTCCCTGTGAGATGTGAAACACCTTGCCACTGAGCAAGGTTCCAAGTCGATCCTCTTCACAGCACGTGATAAACACCTGCCCGCCAAGGATGCGGTTGAGCACATATTCCTGCCGCCGTGGGTCCAGCTCGGACAGCACGTCGTCGAGCAATAACAGTGGTGTGCGGGATGTGATCTCGCGGTAAATCTCCCGCTCGGCGAGCTTGAACGCCAGCGCCGCCGTGCGGGTCTGGCCCTGAGACGAAAACTGCCTTGCGTTCACGCCGCCGATCGTCACGGCGATATCGTCCTTATGCGGGCCGGAAAGGCACATTCTTGATGCCCGTTCCGCCGCCGCGTGCGATGCCTGATGCGCGCGCAGCTGGTCGTAAATCGTTTCAATTGGCGCGAGCGGGTCTGAAATGGTCGAAACCGTCTGGTATTCGACGCCCAGCTCTTCCCTGCCGCCGGAGCATTCGCGGTGCGCGATGCCCGCATATTCCTTCAGTCGCTCGCAGAACCGCGCACGGTAGTAGATGATGACCGCGCCGCTCTGCGCCATGCGCAGGTCAAATTCCGGCAAAGTATCAAGAAGCGACGGATACTCTTCGCTGTCGCGCAGAATGCGCGTCTTGTGCTCGTAGGCGCGGTGATAGTCGCTGAGCGCCTGCGCGTAGCGCGCGCGCAGTTGGCAGAGCGCGTCGTCCATGAACTTGCGCCGCGCCGCCGCGCCGTCGCGGATCAGCAGCAGATCCTCCGGACAGAAGTAGACCGCGCCGAGCACGTCGCTGAGGTCGCTCCCCTTTTTCACGGGCACCTTATTAATGAGAATTTTTCGTCTTCTCCCCGCGGCGAGCGCGATCTCAAGCAGAAAATCCCGGTTGCGCGCAAACGCGTTCGCCTTGATGCTGCATTCGCTCTTGCCGAACGAAATGAGCTCTTTTTCCGCCCTCGCGCGCGGCGAACGGGCGGAAGAGAGATAGACGATTGCTTCCAAGAGGTTCGTCTTTCCCTGCGCGTTCTCACCGACGATGACGTTGCAGTCCGGCGCGAACGTGACATTCAGCGCGTCGTAATTGCGAAAGTTCCGCAGCGCCAACGCGTCAATTCGCATAGGAGACCGTCAGCTCTTTGCCGTCGAAGGCGACCGTGTCGCCCGGACGAATCTTCTTGCCGCGCATCGTGCAGACCTCGCCATTGACCGAAACGTCGCCGTTCTGGATGACGATCTTCGCCTCGCCGCCCGTGCCGACTAAATTCGCCAGCTTCAAGAGGTCCTGCAATTTGATAAATTCCGTGGTGATGGTAATGTCAGTCATAAAAAGTCCTTTACAAAGCGATTCCTATCAGAAATCGTTGTACCATTTTATACGATATGGATTCAGTTTTTGTCTCAATTTGCCTTCAGGCGCACGGGCAGCACCATGTAGAGGAAGTTCTCTTCGCCCTCGACGGGAACGATGATGGCCGGCGAAATGCCGGTGTTGAGCTCCATTCTCACGGTGTCGGCGGGCGCGTAGCGCAGCGCGTCCATCAGATAACGGTTGTTGAAGCCGATCTCAAGCCCCTGACCGTCGCCCGCGATGCGGCAGACGTCCTTTGCGTCGCCGTTGGCGGTCTTGGCGGACATCGTCACCTTGTCCTCGCCGAACTGGCAGCGCACGGGGCTCTTGAGCTTTTCACTGATGACGACGCTCACGCGCTCGAGGCTCTGGAGCATCGTCTTCGTGTCGACGACGACGTTGATGGGGTTTCTGCGCGGGATGGCGTTCTTATAATCGAGGAATTCACCCTCTAAGCGGCGGCAGATGAGCTCGGTCTCACCGACCTCGAAGAGAATATGGCGCTGGCCGAGCGTGATGGTCACGACCTCGTCGATCTCCTCGCAGATGCGCTCGACCTCATTGAGCGCCGTGCCGGGCGCGACGAACGAGAACGCGCCGCCCTCGATCTTTTCAAGCGCTTCCTTGCGAAGCGCAAGGCGGAAGCCGTCGACGGAGACGACGGTCAGCCCCTCGGCAGATACCTCGAACAGCGAGCCCATGTGCACGGGGCGCGCCTCGTTCGTCGAAACGGCGAAGCTCGTCTGCTGGATCATGGTCTTGAGCGTCTTTTCGGCGATCTGGACGGCGTACTTCTCCTCGACCTCGGGCAGCTCGGGGAAATCGGCGGCAGAGAGGCCCATGATGTCGAAATCCGCGTCGCCGCAGGTCAGGTGGATCAAAAATTTTTCGTTTGCGGTGAAGGTCACGACGTCGTCGGGCAGCCTTCTTAAGATCTCGCCGATCAGGCGCGCGTTGACGACCAGCTCGCCGGACTCCTCGACCTCGGCCGTAAACTTCGTGCGGATGCCGGTCTGCATGTTGTAGCCCGAAACGGTCAGGCTCTCGCCGCCGCAGGTCAGCAGCAGTCCTTCGAGCGCAGGGATGGAGCTTTTCGCCGCGACGGCGCGGGAGGCGGTATTGACTGCATTTTGCAGCAGCAGCTTTTCGCAGGAGAATTTCATAGCGGCGTTCCTTTCGTAAAACGGATGATTTTTTCTCTTTTGGAAAAGAAAAAGGATAGTTTTTAGAAATAGCAGCAGTAGGGGCGCAAAAATGTGGAAAACCCAATTTTAGCCCGAAATGGCAAGGAAAACTTATCCCTCATGGGTTGTTGAAAAGTTCTATCACTTTCCACACCCAAAATTTTGAAAAAATGTTTCCACAGCTTCCCTCTGCACAACCCTGTGGATAATGTGGAAAACTTTGTTATCTCTTGGAGTTGATATTAATAGTGATCTCCTTGATCGTCTGGTTGAAGACGGGATCGGATTTCATCTTCTTTTCGATCTGCTCGAGCGAGTGGAGCACGGTCGTATGGTCGCGCTTGCCGAACTCGCGGCCGATATCGGGCGTCGACAGATTCGTCATGCGGCGCACAAGGTACATCGCGGCCTGACGGGCGTTGACGGCCTCGCGGCTTCGAGACGGGCCCTTGATGACCTCTTCGTCGATGCCAAAGTAGCGCGACGTTTCAGTGATGATCATCGCCGCCGTGGGGGCGAGATTCGCGTTCTTTTTCATAAAGTCCTCGACCGCGCGGTGCGCGGCGTCGGCGTCCATCTCGCGTCCGATGAGATCGCGGTAGGCGAGAATCTTGTTCATCGTGCCCTCGAGCTGGCGGACGTTGGACGTAACATTCTCGGCAATGTAACGCGCAATGTCGTCGTCGATGACGGTGCCCCACTGCGCGGCCTTGTTTTTCACGATAGCAAGGCGCGTTTCAAAATCGGGCGGCTGCACATCGACAAGTAAGCCCCACTCAAAGCGCGTGCGCAGGCGGTCGTCGAGAAGGTGCATGTCAGAGGGCGGGCGATCGGAGGTCAGGACGATCTGGCGTCCGGCCTCGTAGAGCGTGTTGAACGTATGGAAAAATTCGTTCTGCACCTGCTCCTTGCCGGCAACGAACTGCACGTCGTCCACGAGCAGCAGGTCCGCGTCGCGGTACTTCGCGCGGAATTCGCTGCCGCGGCCCGCGCGCACGAGCTCGATGAATTCGTTGATGAAATCATCGCCCTTGATGTAGATGATCTTCGCCGACGGGCGCGTCGTGCGGATCTGGTGGGCGATGGCGTAGATCAGGTGCGTTTTGCCAAGGCCGGAGTCGCCGTAGATAAATAGCGGGTTGTAGTGCCCCACGCCGTCGGCCACGGCGCGCGCGGCGGCATAGGCCATTTTGTTCGATTCGCCGACGACAAACGTGTCGAACGTGAATTCGCCGGAATCGAGCAGCGCGGTGGACTTTTTGACCTCGGGCTCGAAAAGGGCGGTGCTCTCCGCGGTGGAGAGGAGCTTGACGTCGAAATCGGCGGAGTAAATGTCCCGCAGGGAATCCTTGATGCGGTCAGAGAACATGGATTCGATCGTGCTGCGCTTAAAATCGTTCGGGCAGTGGAGATAGAGCGTCCTGTCCTTGATGGACACGGCCTCCACCTCGTCGAACCACGTGGAGATAGTCGTCTCGGACAGGTCCTGGCTGAGGCGGGAGAGAACGATCTTCCAGATGTCTGCAACAGAGTTCACGGAAGCGCTCCTTTCTTTCTTTGGAATAAACGGCTGTGACAGCCGAAAATTTACTCCCTACATTATACCAAAAAACGCGCACGAACGCAACACATATTCTAAATATAAAACGCTGTTTTTTGCAGTGCAAAAGCCCTGAAAAACAGGCAAAAGGACACAAGAGATAGTTGCATGTTTCAATACGCGCCACAAGGTTTTGCGGGAAATGGAAACATGCACCAATTTTTGCATTTTTGGTTGACAGAATGCGGCAAAACCGATATAATACTCCCCGTATGCCGCATCAATACGGCACTATTTTTATCAACTGCGGTCCGCGGGGAGCTTTCTCCGCCCGCCGTCGAGTAAGTGCAGTACCTCCAAAAGGGGTGCTGCCGGTAAAATTTTTTCAGGAGGTAAAACGAAATGGCTACTTCTCGCACCTATCAGCCCAAGAAGCTCCAGCGCTCCAAGGAGCACGGCTTCCGCAAGAGAATGTCCACTGCCAACGGCCGCAAGGTTATCGCCCGCCGTCGTGCACGCGGCCGCGCCCGTCTGACCCACTAAAGCGGGAGCAACTTGCGTATCGTATGCTACACATGAAACAATGAGGGACGGCCGATGAGAATGTGTTTCGATCGCCGTCCCTTGCAGGCTATGCGGAGAAATCCGCAAAAGCAGGGAGATCACGCGTGAAAAGCACCACCACCGTCAAGCAGAATTACGAATTCCGCCGGATGTACGCCAAGGGCAAGTCCGGTGTTTCGTCCTGCCTTGTGGTGTATTACCGGAAAAACCGGCTCGGACACAACCGCCTCGGCGTCACGGTCAGCACCAAGCTCGGCCACGCCGTCGTGCGCAACCGCGTCCGCCGCCGCATCCGCGAAATTTTCCGCCTGAGCCAGGGGAAGATGAAGCAGGGCTACGACTGCATCGTCGTCGCCCGCACAAGGGCCGCCCACGCGGACTACTGGGAGCTCAAGCGCGCGTTTGAAAAAACGTGCAAAAAGCTCGATCTGTGGGAAACGCAGGCATGAAACGCTTTCTGCTGTTTCTCATCCGGTTTTACCGCAGGGCCATCTCACCCTACCGTCCCCCCTGCTGCCGCTTTATCCCCACGTGCTCTCAATACGCGCTCGAAGCGATCGAGAAGTACGGGGCGGTCAAGGGCGGCTGGCTTGCCTTCAAGCGTATCATGCGGTGCCATCCGTTCTACAAGGGCGGAAAAATCTACGACCCGGTCCCGTGACCGAACCTAAAACCACGGAGGAAACCGAAGAATGTCAACCATCGGCTACTACATTTGCGTTCCCTTCGCCTGGGTCCTGCGCACCTTCTATGAGCTGACCGGCTCCTACGGCTGGGCTCTCGTGCTCTTCACGATCGTCGTGAAGCTCATCACGCTGCCTTTCCAGATGAAGTCGAAAAAGAGCATGATGCGCATGAATCTCTTCCAGCCCAAGGTGAAAGAGATCCAGACGAAATACGCCAATAATCCCACGCGCATGAACGAGGAGATGCAGCTCCTCTACACACAGGAGGGCGTGAACCCCATGAGCGGATGCCTCTGGAGCTTCCTGCCTTTCCCCATTCTCATCGCGCTCTATTCCATCATCCGTCAGCCTCTCAGCCGCTTCATGATGCTCTCCAAGGACGTCGTGACGGAGATCACGACCCTTGCCACCACCCTGGGCTACAATGCCGAGCTCGTGCGCAAGGGCTATGAGGAGATCGGCCTTGCCAAGTTCATTTCCGACAACTTTGCGGATTTTTCCGGCAAGTTTGACGGCCTTCTCAACGTGAACTACAACTTCCTCGGCCTTGACCTTACGGTCATGCCGGGGGATGTGTGGAAAGATTTCTTCACCGGCGGCTGGCCCGTGATCGGCGTTGTGCTGATCCCGTTCATTTCCGGTGCTTTGAGCTTTCTGCAGTCCAAGGCGTCCATGGCCGGCAACGTCGCCGCTGAGGGCAACGACGCCGCGGCCCGCTCCAGCCGCATGATGATGTGGATGATGCCGCTCATGTCGCTGTGGATCGGCTTTACGCTGCCCGCGGCTCTCGGCGTCTACTGGATCGTCAACTCGCTGCTCTACGCCATCCAGGAAAAGGTTCTGACCAAGTACTATAAGAGCCACATGGAGGACGAGCTCAGCGAGAAGGAAAAGCAGAAGCGCGACGACCGTCTGCGCCGCATGGAAGCCGCCCGCGAGCAGCAGCGCAAGTACGCTGCCGAAGAGGCTGAGAAGAAGAGCCTCAAGGAAAAGCGTGCGGAAAAGCAGGCTGCAAAATCCATGAAGAAGAAAAATTCCACGAACGAAAGCGGACGCGTCGGCGACCGCCCCTATGCCCGCGGCCGTTCCTACGACCCCGAGCACTACGGAGAATAATTGTAAGGAGCTTGTCTGAATGATCAAGTTTATTGACGTAACGGGCAAGACGGAGGACGAGGCGATCCAGAGTGCGCTCGCTCAGCTGGGAATGGACAGAGACGACGTTTCTGTTGAGATCCTTGAGCGTGCAAAGTCCGGCTTCCTCGGCATCGGCAGCGCGCCCGCGCGCGTTCGCGTGAGCTATGACGACGGCAAGGCCGAAGAGGTCAAGCCGGTGGAAAAGCCTGCCGCACCCAAGCCCGAAAAGAAAGTTGAACCCGCTTCTGCGCCCAAGGCCGTGCCCATGTACGCGCCCGAAGTTTTGCAGAAGAAAGAACCCCGCGCCGCCAAGGAAGAGCGCAGCGGCCGTCCGGCGCGCGAAGAGCGCCGCGAGCGTGCTCCCCGCGCCGAGCGCGCGGAGCGTCCCGCCCCGCAGCCCAAGCCCATTGTCGACCTCGGCGAAGAGTGCCACGACGAGAAGAGCGAGCAGATCCGCGCGTTCCTCAAGGGCCTTCTTGAGCACATGGACTCCGCCGCTGAGGTCAAGGTCTACGAGAGTGAGAAGGGCCGCTACAAGGTCTTCCTCGAAGGTGAAAAGCTCGGCGCGCTGATCGGCCGTCGCGGCGAAACGCTCGACGCCATCCAGCAGTTGACGAACTACAGCATCAACCGCGGCAGCGAGAAGAACCGCGTCCGCGTGCAGGTCGATGCGGAAAATTACCGCGAAAAGCGCGAGCAGAGCCTCGAGCGCCTGGCGGAAAAGGTCGCCGGCAAGGTGACGAAGTACCGCCGCAATGTCACCCTCGAGCCCATGAACGCCTACGAGCGCCACGTCATCCACACCGCGCTCCAGGATACGCCGAGTGTGACAACGTTCTCCATCGGCACCGAGCCGAACCGCCGTGTGGTCGTTTCGTACGATCGCACCAAGGCGTGATAAAAGGGGGCCATTCTCTTTCACAAAAGAGAATGGCCCCCTTTAGATCCCCCAAGAGAAAGGTTTCAGATTGGCGGTCTCGGGCGCGAATGACCTTTATGCCTCCGGAATGCAATATCTGCGCGCGGCAAAGCCGCGTTGAGCCCTGCTATACGATTTGATCTGCTCCTACTACCCGCTGCCGCTCTGCTGATCTTGCGCAAGTGCAGCCTAATCGCTATCTACCGATAGTGCGTATATCGCGGCGAGCGCAGCAAAGCCGCCTTGGCAGGAAAAAGCAAGATTGATAAAATTCAAAGTAGACGGAGATTGCGTAAGGGTAACGAATCGCAGGCAAAGCGACAGCGAAGATAGAAGCAAACCAAGTCGTGTAGAACCATCCCATGGCAGGCACCCGATTCCACAGGCCGTGCAGTTCTTCAAGCCCAAAGCTGGCAATGTAAACCTTTCTCTTGGGGGTTCAAAAGGGGGATATTCTCTTTCGTGAAAGAGAATGGCCCCCTTTTACCCGTTCCCCACGTGGGCGTGGGGGTGAGAATCACTTTTTTTGATTTTTAAGTACTCCCAACGATTTGCACAGCGTGTAGGAAAACACCACCAGCGCGGCGGAGATCGCAATCGCGAGCACGTTGCGGCTCTGCTCGGAAAGGGCGAGCGCGCCGGCGGCAAACAGCACAACGATCACAATGCCGGCAAGCATGGCCGCACCGCTGATGATCAGGGTGATCTTCGTGCCTCCGGTCATTTCCTTTTTCATTTTGATTCCTCCTTGAGCTCGAGCAGCACGGGGCAGTGGTCGCTGCCCATGACCTCAGCTAAGATATCCGCGTTTTCGATGCGGGAGCGCAGGCGTTCGGAGACGATGAAATAGTCGATTCTCCACCCCACGTTCCGTGCGCGCGACTGGGCGCGGTAGCTCCACCACGAGTAGGCGTCCGTCTTGTCGGGGTACAGCGTGCGGAACGAATCGAGAAAGCCCGAGGACAAAAGCTGCGTCATCTTGCCGCGCTCCTCGTCGGAAAAGCCGGGGTTAAAGTGGTTCGTCTTCGGATTTTTGAGGTCGATCTCCTCGTGTGCGACGTTTAAGTCCCCACAGTACACGACGGGCTTGATCGTGTCGAGCTCACAGAGGTACTGCCGCAGCGCATCCTCCCATTCCATGCGGTACGAAAGGCGGCGCAGCTCGTCCTGCGAGTTCGGCGTGTAGCAGCAGACGAGGTAGAAGTCCGGATATTCACACGTGATGACGCGCCCTTCATGGCGGTGGATGTCCTCGCCAAAGTCATAGGTGACGGAAAGAGGCTTCTGCTTGGTGAACACCGCCGTGCCGGAGTAGCCCTTTTTGTCCGCGCTGTTCCAGTAGATGTGGTACTGCGGCAGGTCAAGTTCGATCTGATGCGGCTGCAGCTTCGTCTCCTGTAGGCAGATGACGTCTGCGTCGATGAAATTCACAAAATCCAAAAAGCCCTTGCCAATGCACGCGCGCAGGCCGTTGACGTTCCATGAGATGAGTTTCATTGGGGAAAAGTCCTCCGAAAGTTTGATGGTGAGACCATTGTACTATCCGGGGGAGGGAAAAGCAATAAAAATCACGGCGAGCCTCCCTTCATGCCGCGCAAAATGCCGCGTTCTGTTAAGCCAAAGCGGCAAAAACCCTCATTTTCTGCGGACTTTTTATCTCTCCACAGAGAAGCGTTTACAACGCTCGCTGACATACGGTAAAATAGACCCAATCACACGGTCTGGAGGAGTTTTTGCATGAAAAAGATCTTTCTCTCCGCGATCCTTGCCGGCGCGGTCATCGCCTTTGGCGGCACGGTGTTTCTGTCGGTGGAAAATACGGTCGTCGGGTCGCTTTTTTTCACGATCGGTCTTTTTGTCGTCTGTACGCGCGGGCTGCATCTGTTCACCGGCAAGGTCTGCTACGTGTTCGATAACGATATGGCCTATGCCAAAACGCTGCCGGTCATCTGGCTGGGGAATCTTGTCGGCACGTCGCTCATCGCGCTTGCCGAGAAGTGCACGCGGCTTGTATCCCTCAGCGCCCGCGCGCAGGGCATCTGTGAATTGAAGCTCTCCGAGCCGCTGTTCGGCGCGTTCATCCTCGCCGTTTTCTGCAACGTGATGATCTACATCGGCGTGGAGGGCTATCGCTCCAACCCGCACGAGCTCGGCAAGTATCTCGCGCTTTTTTTCGGCGTGTGCGTGTTCATCCTCTGCGGCTTTGAGCACTGCGTGGCGAATATGTACTATTTCACGATGGGCGGCGCGTGGAGCGGCCGCGCGGTTTTATATCTGCTTGTGATGACGATTGGCAACGCCGCCGGCGGCGTAATCGGGCCTTTGGCAAGAAAGGTCTTGTCCCGCTGAGGGACGGGAATTCCCTGCGTGCCGCAGGGGTGCGCGGGGCAAAGGGGGCCTTCTCTCACGTGAGAGAATACCCCCTTTTGATCCCCCAAGAGAACGGCAGGGG
>ENA-OYXV01001093-OYXV01001093.1-human-gut-metagenome-genome-assembly--contig:-NODE-1093-length-15698-cov-6.241130_pt1 | contig 15698 bp, 9 predicted proteins | sample MGYA00244846_ERZ653424 | MGnify/ENA primary metagenome ERZ653424 (study PRJEB26926, sample SAMN06165108) | human gut metagenome | biome: ENVO:00009003; feature: ENVO:2100002; material: ENVO:00002003...
AATAAGAGACAGGACAAACTCTCCCCACCGGTCAGTTTTATATCTCCTGCACTGTGTCTCATAATAATATTCTATTCCTGTTTTTAAAATCTGTCAATGTTCTTTTGATTGCTATGGTTAGTATATCCAAAGCAGAATAAAATATAAAAAAGAACTGTCACCCTTAGGATTCCTCCCAAAGCCAACAGATCTTAAATTTCCTCTTACATCTTCATACTCTTTGCCAAACTCGTCAGCAAAGCCGCCATCTCCGGATTGCCAAGTACTTTCATCAGCAGTTCGGGATCTACTCCCTCCGGTATCAGGCACCAATGGTCTTCATTACTGATACCGACTTGTGGTTCGCTACACTTGGCGGTAAATACCCGTGACTGGACTTGCACCAGCAAGATTAACGCCATGCTCGGCACACAAAATAAACGCGGTGGGGTTTCTTGATACCCGACCGCGTTTATCTTTGTCCGCTGATATACGGGCAAATCGATTTTTATTGTAGGTTACTTTCTTGCACCATCCGAGCCGATGGTATATCCGTCAATGGTGGTATTCACCGCCATCGTCCCGTCTGCGTAGAAGTAGTACCACTTACCATCGATCTGCTTCCAACCGCCGGCAAACATCATTCCGGTCGTCTTATCCAGCCAGTACCACTTCTGGTCGTCGGAGAGCAAGCCCTTCACTGGTTTCCCGTTTCTGTAATAGCTCCACTGGCCGCTGTCGTTCTGCTGCCAGCCGTTTGCGGTCTGCGGGTCAATGACGATCTTCACAAACCGCCGCAGGACGGTGGCGACTTCAGCGCGGGTGGCAGTTCCCTTGGGGTCAAAGCAGTTATTTGCCTTGCCAGCCAGGATGCCCGCCTGCTGCATGGCCTTGACCGCATCCTTCGCCCAGCTGCTGATCTGTGCGTTGTCCGCAAAAGTCACCGCCCGGAGGGTTTTCGGAAGGTCGTAGCCCAGCTTTTTGGCGTAATTTGCCATGATGACCGCCATCTGTTCCCGGTTGATGTTGGTGTCCGGCGCAAAGGTAGTGGCGGTAACGCCTTCCATAATGCCGTTCTGCGCCGCCCAGTTCACATAGGGGGCATAGTAGGCGTCGGCTTTCACATCGGTGAATTTCCCGGTCTGGTAACTGTCCGGGTTGATGCCCGCCAACCGCCCCAGAGCTGTCACAAACATTCCTCTGGTCATGCCGGTGCCCGGGCTAAAGGTGGTGTCACTTGTGCCAGAGAGCAGTCCCCTGCTGGCTGCAAAGAGGATATTGTCCGCAGCCCAATGGTTATGAATGTCGGTAAAGGCAGGGGCAGGGTTCTTGTAGCCCACGCCGTAAACGCTGAAATGACCGGTTTCAAAAACCACCGCTTTCAGGCTGGCATCGTAGCTGGATCTGGTAATCCACTCCACCTTGCCCGCATCGTCTACATAGACTGCATAGAGATTACCTGTCTGCTCACCCTTTGCCGCTGTGTAGGGCAAACGCACCGAGATGGTATGTCCATTCAGGCTGGTAATCGGCGTCTCTTTGCCGCCGGAGAGGTACACCAGCGACAGGTCATAGACCGGTCTTGTGCCGATAGCGGCTTTGGCCTCGGTGGAGCGCAGCGCATCCACCTTATTTGCCCGGAGAATGATGTCCCCTCCAGCGGAGGCGGCATCCAGCTGCTTCAGAGTATCCAGCCCGATATTAACCGAAACCAGATGGTCTGTTGCTACGGTAAACTGCCGGACGTTTTCTTTAACCAGCAGATCCAGTGTCTGCGCCTTGATGGTCACGTTAAAAGAGGTCTGGCCTGCCGCCGAGGTGATGGGAACGGTAACGGCAATCCCGTTCTCTGTGGTGCCGTTCTTTTTCGCATCCTGTTTGGTCTTGTCGATGGCGGACTGGACAGAGCTGTTGTCCACCGATACATTACCGTTTTTATCCGGCTTAACTGGCTTGGTTTCTCCGGTGACAGGAGAATCCGGTTTGTTCGGTTTTCCGGTGTCCGGCTGACTGGTATTTCCAGAGTTACCGGAATTGCCGGAGGAGGAACCTCCACCGCCATCCGGACCACCAGAGGAGGAATCGCCGCCGGAAGGCTGGTTGGAAACCGTCAACGTTCCAGGAACATAAGTGATCGCATAATTGGCATTTGACAGCGTACCAGTAATGTTGATTTTGGTTTGTCCGGTTTTGCTCATATCCGGCGTCTGCGCGTAAGTCAATGTTACCGTGCCGCTCAGGGTGTCTGCACCAACCAGACCTTCCACCTTGTAATCCTTATCTGCTTCCGGGCTGCTCAGGTCGGGCGCGGTGCTGCCGGTGTAGGCGCTCTGATCAAGCGCCGTAACGGTGACAGCTTTCTTCGCTACGGTCACAGGCAAGCTTTGTTCTGCCACATCTGCGTACTCTGCATTTCCCTGAACCTTGTACCAAACGGTGTATTCCCCGGCATTTTTCGCTGTGGGGAGCTGCTCACTCCACTCAGAATTGCCAAGCCGGTAGAGCATTGTGCCGCCAGTGGTCTTGCCTGCTGTAACCAGCGCCTGTTCTGCACCGTTGTAGGTCAGGGCGTTTGCCGTAGGTGCCGTAACAGTGGGGACAAGCTTGTTGGTCGCATTGACATTGACGGTCAGCGTGATGTCCTCATAGTTCGTGCTCTTGATTACCACGGTCACTGTGCCCACAGAGCCGGTGGTTTTCACGTCATTTTTCTGAATCGGCAGGATCAGCTTGCCATCTTCCACCTTCGCACCGTCGGCGTAATAGGTGCTGGACAAGTTGACCGTTGGTGCGCCGTAGGTCACTGTGCCGTACTCCTTGGGAGTTTCCAGCGTGGGCAGGGCGGGGAGCGTCACAGTGTAGGTCTTTTCGCAGTCATTTACAATGGTAAGCGCAGTCTCCTTGGTGAAGTCAGGCGCAGCGGCCTTGGTGATGTTGCCCGTCGTGGTGATGCTGCTCTGCTTCAGGGCGTAGTTCTTCGCGGCCTGCCCCATCAGGGTCACTGTGGCAGTGACGTTCTTGCCGTTGCCCACACTGGCATCGTCAAAGCTGGCGGTCACGGTGTAGTCCTTGTCCTTCTGCAAGGTTACGCTACCCTCGAAGGTCACGCTGGAGATGTCCGCGTTTGTCGTGCCATCATAGGTCTTATCTTCTACCGCAACTGATAATTGCAGTGGGTACTTAGAAATTTCCGGTACCACGGAATCTGTTAATGTCCTATCGTATGAAGCACTTGAATCTGTCGGTGTAAATTTCACGGTATAAGCCTTGTTATCTTTTACATTCGGATAAATACCAGATGCTGAACTACTATTTTCCGGTTCCCAGCTCCAGGTACCGGCTACCGGTTGATTTGCACCATTATACACACCATAACCAGAAGCCAGGGAAACCGGAATCTTATCAAGTGAAACCCCATAGGTCCCCTTCGCATTCCACTTTGGTGTTCCGTTTCCTACAATTCTCAGTGTATCCTTGGTAGACACATTAAGCGGTTCCGTTCTCTCAGAAGCAAATGCATTCTCTTTCGCCTTTATTCTGCCGGTTACCTGATATCCATGTGCCGGATATAATCCCTGAATTTTCATACCGTCAATCCATGTAAATGCTCCGTCTGAATCTGCATCACGGTATCCATACTCAATGTCATTTTCCGGATTCGTTCTGTTTATGGTAATCGTCGTACCGGTTATTTTCACCTCATCCTTAGTTATTGCAGCCGGTGCTGCCGTTCTTTTAAGAATCGTGATACTTTCAGGTTTTCCGGCAAATTTCTTATCCTTGTTGCTTGCAGCAACCCGATAATAAACCGTACTCTCATGATCGGAAGAAATGATGTCTGTAATCGAAATTCCTGATTCACTGCCCATTTTTGCAGATGTCCAGTTTGGAGAGGTATTGGTTCCGTTTACAATCACATACTGTAAAGATGAGGAAATTGTGATTTCTTCCTTCCGATAATCAATATTTGGCTTGTTCGATTCTTCCGGAATCGCCTGTGTTTGCAAATCCGCCACCAAAACCGCTTCACTGGCTGACATGGACGAGGATGCTTTCTTGCGAATATAGACTGGTACAGACCCACCATTTTCACGAATGTTATTCAGCAGCCCTGTCAGACGAACCATACCACCCTGTCTTATCGTTGTCCATGACTGTGCATCACTAGAAGCAGCATACTCCAGATCGCAGGAAGCTTTATTCTCTAAAGTATCCTGTTCGTAATTGATAGAAACATCAGCAGCCTTAGGTGCCTCCTGCTGCATTTTTTCTGTCTGGAAATTTACATAGGTTACATCAAGAGATAACTTACCCTCCTTTTGAATCATCAGTCTGACATGATATTCTGTGTCCGGAGCTAAATCCTGAATAGTATACTCATAGTTTCCGGAAGAGCTTTCCTTAAGTAACGTTCCATTCAAGAACATATCATCTAATGTCCCTGTCTGCTCATCCTCGCCGGAGGTTAAGAAAAACTTAACCTCTGCTCCGGGAGTTCCTGTTGCCTTAAGTGTAGCAGTCGCTTTTGTTTCAGAAATCGTCTTAATATCCGTGACAGTTGCGGAAGTGATACTTGCCGCCTTATTATTAGAATATGTACCAGCAGCTGAATCATAATATACCGTCTTACTGTACTTGCGGAAATGTGGGTAATCCTCCGTTCCGATCACCTGTCCCCACGTACCATCTGATTGATTACCGTTTAATTTATAGGCAATTTCTCCGGATTTCAGTTTTTCTTCGCTTATAGTAGTAATTTCACCCAAAGAACTAAAATTACCCTTTGTTGTCTCATAACAGTTCGTAAAAGTAGTCCTACGATCATTCGGGGTCTTAGTTCCTTCCAGTTTTCCTGATACAGCCAAGCAATTAGTCACCGTTCCGTTTGAAGAACTATATAAAAAATCTGTTCCTACTACAAAACAATTCTGAATTTTGACATCATACATAGCGGTACGACACAATCCGCAAGTCCAACCATCTTCCAACACCAGCCCTATATTTTGTACACTCCCATGTTGAATCCTTCCCACCAGTCCCCACTTATAACTTTCACCGTCCTTAGCAGGTCGCAGTCCGGAAATTACATGGTAATTTCCCTCAATAGTCCCCTCGAAAGACCTAGTACCAGATTTGTCTCTAATGCTTGTCCAGTCATATCCGTCCGGGATCTTAATATCCTTCATCAGCTTCAGATTGCTCTTCTTATTAAAGTTTTTATCATCATTAAACTGCTTTGCAAACCAGAAAAGCTGACCGGCATTATAAATCTCATAATATCCCTTCCAATTTTTGGGCTCCTGATATGCACCACATGCTTCACAAAATCCATCTGCATTATAGTGCTCATGACTACAAGAGGTATCAGAATTAAACATCGTAATTTCATTTGGTGTTATTGTCGAAATCGTCTTATCTGATACTGTGATCGGATTGCCGTCATTTAAGCCCGGTACCGTCACCGAAATCTCTGTTTTATTCTTATTTTCCGGCAGATATACCGTCAGATGTCCCGTGTTCGCTTCATCATACGAAATCTGCATGGAAGGAATGACCATGGCTGCACTTTGACCTTCTTGATTGCTCAACAGTTCACCATTCTGCTTGACCGTGATATCGGCTGCCTGTAATATCTGATCGCTCGTGATCACCGTGGAAACAAATTTTAATCTTGTCTCATAAAGAGGAGTTGCGGCCTTCAAAGTGATCGTTGCATTCTTATCATCAACATCAGCAACGTCAGCTTCCATCTGATAAACATAGTCTCCAACCGTCACCGTTACCGTTACCGGTGTCCCTGGCGTTAATGGCTTCAGATAATTGGATGCCTTAAGTGTACCTTGATAATCGCTCACCTGCATCGTCCCTGCATTCCAGGTAATCCCTCCCACGCTGATTGTCACCGGATAAGTGCTTTCGGCGAATCGTACATCCGCAATCGTGCCCTGAATGGTATAGTTTTTCAGTCCGGAATTTTCACTTTTCGGGAAATAATCACCACCATTTAAGTTGACTACTGCCTGATCACGGATGGAAATGGAGCCCACCAAGGTACCATCTATAATGGGCTTCTCTGCGACACCGATCGCATATACTTCATTATGATATGCAATGGCTGAAACCGTTCCGCCATTGATCTCAATCTCACCATACTTGTATTTACCTTCGCCTATCGATTTTGCTCCACCGCCGCCAGTGCCGATTGCGGCTCCGGGGTGTTTTCCTGCGTTCGTAACATATCCTCCATAGGCTGTCACATTGCCACCATTGATTTCAATCCGATCCACGCAGCCGTACGCTCCACCGCCAATTCCTGCTCCACCGTATACATTTTTAATATCCATGGAGTAGTTTCCATGTCCGCCCTTGGCATACACAGTTCCGCCGTTGATGACAATGGTACCGATGCTGCCCTCTAAACCGCCGCCAATACCTGCTGCCATCCCGCTGCCATAAGCTTCGATATTGCCTCCGTTGATCTCAATCGTCCCCAAGGAACCCTTTCTCATGCTCGACGCACCAATTCCGGCGCCTCCTCCACCGGTTGCTTTTAAGCTTCCCTCTCCGCTGATCGTCAGGGTACAGCCTTCCGGCACATCAATAGCCGCACACCTATCACCGCCCTTGAGTGTATTTTTTCCCTTCAGAATCAGATTCAGTTTTGCACCATTTGCCAGTCGGATCGCCGGTATCCAGTTACTTGCTGTCGTAGCGTTATTGTCGATCGGAATCTGGATATCCAGATCCGAAATCGTGATTGTAGCCTCCACACCATTAACCAGAATAACATGGGTCGTACTGCTTCCCGTGATAGTCGCATCATTATACTGTTCCAATGTGTCGCTGTTGATGACGATACCGCCATCCGCAATATCATAAGTACCTGTTGATGCCAGCAAAGCGATTCCGCCGTCCATGCTGACCTCGATCTCCGGAAGCTCCACGCCCTCTGCCAAAATATACTCTTTCGGAAGAACCGGAAGATAATAATAGAAACCACTTTCATCTTCCCGGTTCTCACCCAGCTCCCAAGTAACGCTGATATCCGTCAGCACCGGGATATCTTCTGAGATTTCCTCATCTTCAAACTCATAATCCTCAAGAAAATCCCCGGCATTGCTGTCGGTAGCGATCAGAAACGTACCCTGCTGGTCTTTCTCCTGAACTTCCTGTTTATCTGCTTCCTCCTCATCATTACTATCCGGCATGTTTTCTGAATTTTCTGTTTCCGGAGTTTCCTCCTCATCATTACTATCCGGCACATTTTCTGAATTTTCTGTTTCCGGAGTTTCCTCCTCATCATTGCTATCCGGCATGTTTTCTGAATTTTCTGTTTCCGGAGTTTCCTCCTCATTCAGATTTTCTTTCTTTGCATTACTGCCGGCAGCAATTTCCGAGTCTTCTTTCTTATCACGGTCGTCTGCTGCCGCTTTCTCATCTTCCGCGCCCTTATCGCGATCCGCATTATTTTTCTGATGATCCACGTTCTTATATTCCACCACCGAAGCCTCGATCGTCTCCGGGAAATTCAGATAATCCTCAAAGTTTTCTCCGGCATCCGCAGGGATCTGAATATGCGCGACCTCCTCCGGTAATTCCGTAAATCCCGTGATCACTTTCAACTTTTTTGTAGGGACTGCAGCAAACGTTGCAGACGGTATGCATAACTGCATCGCTATCATTGCCGCCAATGCTGCAGATACAATCTGCCATTTCTTCTTTTTATACCTCATATCCATTTCCTCCTGTTGTCATTATTTTCTATATAGCGTGACGGTTTTGTTCTCTCCGGTAATATTTTTTATTCATACGTTTCCTCCTCACCTGATTCATTACTTCCCCTTTTTCCCTGAAGCAGCCGGGATACTGCCTCCCGCAGCTGATATTCCGTCACAGGCTTCACCAAAAAGGTGTCCGCCTGCATCCTGCGGCTTTGGGGTTCAAACTCTGCCTGGTCGCTGATCCACAGGAGAGGGACATCCCTGCTGTACCCTCGTATGCTCATGCAGAAATTCATCCCCCTGGCTCCGTCCTCCATGACCACCACAGCATCATAAGGCCCATCCCACTGCATGGCATAGGTACAAAACACGCCGTTATCAAAGCGGTCTACTTTGCCCAGCTTCATCAGCAAAGCGGTTTCTTTTTCTTTCTGGCTATAACTGCACAGCGCAATTCGCATGTTCGCACCTCCATTTCATGATGGGTTTTATCGCCTCATATAGCTCCTGATCGGAGCAGTCTGCCGGAAGAAACACAGGGATACGCAGGTGATACGCGATCAGGGCAAAGTTTTCATCATCACTCCACCAGACAAGCGGTACTTCCGGTGCCAGCCGCTTCGCCTGTATGGCCGCCTCCAGTCCCTTTGCTCCGGTCATGGCGATGACAACCGCATGGTAGCGGCTCCGCCGCAGCGCCTGAGCAAGCTGGTTCTCATTCCACAATTCGTCAATCGCAAGCTGCCCATCCCCATCAAAAAGGGAGCGCAGCCTGCTTTCAAACCATTCCACATTTCTCAGCTCCGTACAAAGTGCGATTTTCATGCTGAGCCTCCTTTCCTGAAAAAAAATAAAAAAAGAATCCTGCTCGCAGGATTCTCCGCCTGCGGCGGGTCGCTTCTGCGACATACTTCCTAACCGCCGCAGTGCGATCCTCGCGGAGCGTTTTATGTGATAGGAATTTCCTATCACATAAAAAAACCAGACCTTCTCATCGGAAAGTCTGGTACCATAATTAGGATAGCATCTTGTCAAGGGAAATGCAACCGACTTTGTTTAAGACGCAGGTTTCCTGTTTAAGACGCAAGTTTTTTCCTGCGGTTTTATGTTATACTAATATTGGATTATTGTGCAAAGGAGATGGCACGATGCAGATTGCGATTGTGGATGACAGAGCAGAGGACAGAGAAGAACTGTCTGCCTGCCTGGAAAATTATATGAAAAAGCATCAGCTGGACTATACGCTGACAGAATTTGAGGACGGAGAGAATTTTCTGAAAGCTGCCGCCCAGGTCAATTTTCAGCTTGTCTTTATGGACATCTATATGGAGAACATGGATGGAATGGAGGCCGCCAGAAGGCTGCGCCAGAAAAACAGGCTCTGTAAGATCGTTTTTCTGACCATTACAGAAGATTATGCCCGGATGGGGTACAGCCTGTCCGCCAGCTATTATCTGCTGAAGCCGCTTTCGCTCCATCAGGCAGATTTTGAAGAAGCGATGGAGCTGTGCCAGCTAAAACCGCCCTATGAAGTGATGACACTTTCGGTTATGGCTGACCGTCAAAAGCTGGAACTTCCCACAGAGAAAATTCTATACATAGATTATCAAAACCGTATGACACGGATTCATACGGCGGAACGCGTGATACCGGTAAGCGGAGGTTTTCAGGAGGTCACTGCCGCATTGCAGAAGGACAAGCGTTTTTTGCCCTGCTACCGGGGCGTTTTAATCAACATGGATTATATCAGCCATGTTGACAGCCAAACCTTCCGTTTGATAAACGGGGAGGCACTTCCGATTGCTCTCCGCAATGGAAAACAGCTGCGGGAAACCTACCGTCAGTATGTTTTCTCTGGAATGGGGCGTATCGTATGAGAATGAAACAAATACGCAGGCGTATTCTGGGGGGCTGTCTGGCCTGCCTCCTCTGCTTGACCGGCAGTATCCCCGCATTGGCCGCTGGAACTGCAACCCCAGCCAACGCCAATGAAAGAAGGGAGAATCCGCCGGGTTTAGAAAACGAGGCTTCGGAGACACTGGAGAGCGGAACCCCGGAAGCATCGGAAGAAGTATCCCTCGTCCTTGTCACAGAAATACAAAAGGAAGACGAACTGCTCTCCCTGCCGGATTTCACCCTGCCCCTTAGAACCACACCGTCTGATGATGACCTGGAGGAAATTTATCAGCTGGCCCTTCAGTATCAGACCGTTTGCGCCACTGTAACAGCCGGTGAAGAAATCCGGCAGGAAACATTTTCTGTCGCATGGGATTTTTCAGCCATTGACCAGACCACTCCGGGAGAATATGCCGCAGCAGGCCGGATTGAACTGCCGGAGGGGTATGCCTTTGGTGAAGCTGTATTGCAGGAGCTGCAGATTCCCGTCCGGGTAGAAGAAATGACGCCTGCTGTCATTACCTCCATAGAGCAATGGTATCCTTATACAAATGCATTTGCGCTCCCACAGGGCAGCGAAATTGAAGCGCTGGAAGAATTATTCGCCGCCTCCCCGTATTATCTGGAATGCTATGCGGAGAACGGAACCAGCTACACCGCTGTGGTGGAATGGGATTTTTCCGGTATTGATCTGAATACTGTGGGACTGTACCATGCAACAGGAAGGCTGATCGCACCGAAAAATACCGTATTTGCGGATCGTATCGATTTCCCTGAAATTACAATTCCTGTTTCTGTTCAGGCTCCGGATAGACCAGACATTAACTGTTTTCTGGCCGCCAGAGGAAATCTTCATTTTCCCTGGGTTGCACCTCCGGGGAATCTGGATAAGATCAGCGTATGGCTGTCCGAAAACAACGGTTCATGGAACCGTCTGGAAAATGGCATTTACGTGGGACGGGAAATGCTCTCGATTGCTACCCGTCTGCTGACGCCGGGCAGCGGTTACCGCCTTCAGGTTGATTATGACAGCGGACAGACCGGCATCCTGTCCTTTACCTACGCAGATGAAATTGTTCTTGAATGGTATCATGAAGGCGACCGGGATGGAGGGGATGCAGGCGGAAATCCACCCGACACCATCATTCAGCCGCCTCCTGAAGATACCGACGATCAGGATGATGGTTTTGCAGACAGGCCCTCCACGAAGCCTTCAAAACCACCCGCAACAAATGGCGGTGGAACGGATTCCGATGAACCGACTATACCGGAAATCGAAGCGCCCGTTATATCAGGTCAGCCAAAGGAAGATACCACTTTGACGCAGCCCCCTGAAGTGCAGACGATTGTCGGCGCTTCAGAGCTTACCGGTCCTGCCCGGAAGCTTTCGGAAAACAGGAAAGAGCCGGTGCAAAGCGCTATAACCGTTCCCCAGGAAATCGCAGATTCCCAAAACTATGCTTTTTCAGAGTTCTTCGATGAAACCACTGACCGGATTTCCGGCACGCGCTTTTTGATGATGATGCAGACAGGGGAGCAAAGAGCCATCTTTTCCAAACAGGGAATCACTATCAGCATACCCAAAGACGCCTTGCCGGAGGGTATCCAAAACAAAGATCAGATTGAAGTCATCATCCAAAAGGATACGGATGGCGGTTTTTCTTTTTCGTTTTCCATCAACGGAACTGTGCTCAACTCCCTGCCGGATGTTTCTGTCATGCTGCCCTATCCAAATGACCCGGCAGCCGGCACATTGTTCCTTTGTGATGAAAGCGGCGTGGAAATCCCCATGACCGGTTACGACGATACGGCGAAAGCCGCTTCCTTTCAGATCAGCCATACAGTGACTTACACCATTGTGGGAAAGGAAGATACCGCTTCCCTGGCACATGCTGCCGACACAGAGCACAGCTGGTCGCCCATATTCTTTTTCATTCCGGTCTGTCTGGTTCTTCTGTCTGCCGGTGAATTTTTCCTAAGGAGGAGGCGAAAATAAGATGGTATCTTCTGTGGTAAAAAAATATGCTGCCTTATGTATGGTCTGCCTGTGCTCATCCCTGTTTTTTCTTGGCCTGTATCAGTTCAATAATAAATATGGTCAGGACACAATCCAAGCGGCAAATGGGATTCTGGCGCTTTCTGAGGAAGAACTTCAAAAGTCACCGGTGCGCTTTCTGGTATCCGGCTGGGCATTTTATCCTGACGCGCTTTTGACCCCGGAAGAAATACAAGATGAAAGCCATTATATGCGCTACCTTTCCATCGGAGAGCAGACCAATTTCTCCAGCCCTGCAAACCCTTCTCCCTATGGCTGCGGGACTTACCAGATGACATTCTTTCTGCCGGAACGGAAGGAAGTGTATGCACTGGAAATCCCGGAAGTGTTTTCTGCTTACAACCTTTATATGGATCAAGACCTGATCCTGCAAATGGGGGAACCTGCACATGGGACACCATTGGTTCAAAACCGCATGGTCACTTTTCATGGCGGAAAACCGGTCACACTCACCATAGCGGTCAGCAACTATGACCACTTTTACGGAGGGATTGTTTATCCGCCTGCTTTCGGAACGATGCTGGCGGTAAATACAACCAGAGGAATCCGGTTTGCATTCTGCCTTTTTGGCTGTACGGTTACCTTTGTCTGTGCGCTGCTGTCCTTTTATTTCAGCCGCCGGATGAAACAGAAAAATACATTCCTGTTCGGACTGATCTGCCTTGCCATGTGCGGCCTGTCATCCTATCCTGTGCTTCATATGCTGGCTGCGGTTCCCATATTCCCCTGGTACACGATTGAACTGTTCTGTATCTATCTGGTTACCTGGCTGATTGTGGTTCTGCAAAACCGGATATGCAGGCCGGGCTTCCTGCCTGCGGCCATCAGTAATGGAGTGGGCGCTGCCTTCCTGGTATATGCGTTTTTGTATGGCATGATGGCTTCCCATCTCTCCCTTGGAGCGATTCGCTTTTTCTCTGCATCGGTCTTTTGTTATAAGGCGGCATCTGCGCTCTATCTGCTTATCATCGCTGTGCTTGCCATTCACAGAGGAGAAAAACGGAGCAGGCCGATCTTCTATGCTGCGGCAGCCGCAACCTGCGCCTTTATATGGGATCGCCTTCTGCCGGTTTATGAGCCGGTTATCGGCGGTTGGTTTGTGGAATGGGGCAGCTTTTTCATAGCAGCCGCCATCGGTTATTCCCTCTGGCGCGATGTGGTAGAGGGGTATGGAAACAGCCTGATTTTTCAGGAAGAACGCAAGCAGGTCGTCCGTCAGCTTTCTATGCAGACCGAATACAGCCGTCAGGTTTCTGAAGCAGCGGCAGAAAACAGAAGGCTGATTCACGACATCAAACACCATCTGCGCACCATAGACCGCATGGCCTCTGAACGTGGGCAGACGGAGATCTGCTCCTTCCTGTTACAGGTAGAGGAACAGGTTGCGGCGTCATCGGGTCACTCCTATGTTGCGTTCTGCAAAAATCCCGTCGTAAATGCGCTGATTGAATACTACTACGGCATGGCGCAGATACAAGGGACAGAATTTCAGGTGCGGCTCGATCTTCCTGATCAGATGCCGCTTACCGATGTGGAACTGTGTACGGTGCTGGGCAATCTTTTGGACAATGCCGTTGAGGCGTGCAGCCGCCAAAAGCAGGGAGTGCGCCGCATTTTAGTTGCCGGCGAAACCAGAGGCAATATGTACTTTTTGAAGATTGAAAACACTTACGACGGGCTAGCCTTTCAGGAGGGAAAAACATTCCTCTCCCGAAAGGGCGCATCCGCTGATCATGGAATCGGGCTTTCCTCTGTCCGAAAAATCATTGAAGGCCATGGCGGTGATCTCGATCTTGTTCCCGGTGAGGAATCCTTTCTTGTTGGAGTTACAATACAGATGTAAAAACTGTTTTTTGAGGCGCATTCAGATAACATAGGCAAGACCTGATGGATGGACTTTGAAATAGATTTTTGCAACCTTTCGCACTTTTCTATTCCAATATTAGTATATCCAAAACAGAATAAAACATGAAATACCACATCAGGCAGTCCCTGTTCATCAATAACCTTCTGCATTTGATCACGCAGGTGGCTGTCTCCGATAGGAGAACCAAGGAAAAAGCCAGACACTGCTTTTCAGTATCTGGCTTTTTATTGTAGATTTTTAATAACCTATTCACCTATGGAAGCAAACAGGTTACTGATAAATTCAAATGCCTGAATTGCTTTTTCAAAGCTCTGCCGATTGGATGTGTAGAGCAGATCTTCATGAAGAGTTTCATATCTTCCACGAATTTCATCGTTGAAATACTGTTTCCAGTTTTCAAAGGCATATGCCCCCAACGGATCATAATCTTCAGAAATATTACGTTTCTGAAGATAGAAGCTGTCCGTTTCTTTTGTGAGCTTTAGAAGCTGCTTCAGCCGTTCGGTATTATTCAGGAAATCCTGAATGTCACTGCGATCCAAAAGTACCGTAACATCATATATGTGACGCACTTTTCTTGGAAGAGTTCCGCAGATTGCATGCCTTTCTCTTCGAGATATTCCTGAATATAAGTTTTCATGCTTCTCTTTGAAAAAGGATCCGGTCTTACACTAGAACCAATCTCCAGTTTTACCCGGCAGGTTTCCTTGCTTTCATTTTCAGGCCAAACAAATGCACTTTTGTTTCGGTCATTACGTTCATCTTCAATTTTCTCCATCAAAAAACCGGCTGAGATAGTATCTTCAACTCGTTTCAAAGCCTTGCTGTATTTCTTATTAGTCATATCTTCTACAGGTATGAATGTCAGATCAATATCTTCGGAAAAACGATTGATAGATCCTGGATAACATTTGCTGAGAGAAGTTCCTCCCTTAAACACACAAACTTCGGCGTATTCGCTGTTTTGAAGGTTTTGCATCATTTGAACAATATAGTAAAGGAGAGCAGCAACGTGGAAAGTTTTACTTTCCCTGAAAAGCATCGCTTCACAAAAGCTATCCTTGTCTCGTCAGGTCTGAAGTGTTTCCACCCAAGCAAAAGGAGGTAGGTCGGCGACCATGCAATAAGGTTTCGGACAATCCACATAATGACAGGCGGCACATGAAAGATCAAGCTGGCTGTGCCTGCTACAAAAATAATGAGGATCCAGACAAGGATATAGGAACTGGTGATATATTTCTTCAGGTAATTTGTTCTCACTTCGTCAACTCCTATCCCTGCCTGCGCAGATGACCAGTTCACTCTTAACACCGTTCAGCTCAATAATATTTTCCGCATCGGGCGTGTCAAACCGTTCCGCTTGTCGTCCGTCCTTTTCATAAGATATACTTGTTCCAATACCCTTTGTAACGGCTGTAAATATGGTATCCTCTGGGATATAAATTCTTGAAGTTGCGGATATTTGGTTAATGTCCAGCTCGCCATTTAATGAATGACAGACCACTTCCATATCAAGATTACAATTGATTTCTACCGTGCCTGAAACATCCTCCAAAACAATATGCGGGGTCTTTGCATCAAGCTCTACGCAGTCACATTCCAGAGAACGGATTTCAACGGTTTCGGCATTGACGGCATATTCGATTTTCCAAATATATAGAGATGGAATTTGGACAAATATGCTGACTTCTTTCTTTGCTATTGCCTCAGATATACCGTTTCTGCGGTTTACATCCACATCAATTCTTTTTCTAATATCATCAATTTTGACCTTAAAATCATTCTGAAGTGTGGAAAAAGTATTCGATGCTAAACGGACACGGATTTTCTCGCTCTTACTGCCCGATAACACAAATTTCTTTGCTCCCCCAAACTTCATATCGAAGCGTTTGGGCTCATCAATATCGTACTCTGTAATGCTTTCAAACAGGTAATCAATCGATTGTTTTGCCGCCTTTTCATTAGAAAGCAAATCATCAATAGAAATATTAAACAACGCCGAGATTGCCATAACATTTTCTATATCGGGGATACCTGCATCCGTTTCCCTTAGTTAAAGATATTGTTGGGTATCTCAAGATGTGTCATTCGATTTTGCCGATAAAGCGGTAGAAGATTTCCACTTCCTGTTCCCGGCTTCCGTCCTCACTTTTGACCGCTTCATGGACAAGGATTTTTT
>ENA-OYXV01001103-OYXV01001103.1-human-gut-metagenome-genome-assembly--contig:-NODE-1103-length-15606-cov-21.004694_pt1 | contig 15606 bp, 20 predicted proteins | sample MGYA00244846_ERZ653424 | MGnify/ENA primary metagenome ERZ653424 (study PRJEB26926, sample SAMN06165108) | human gut metagenome | biome: ENVO:00009003; feature: ENVO:2100002; material: ENVO:00002003...
CTTCCATGCCTTGCAGAGCTGTGATTACCATGCTCAGCTGTTCGTCCTGGGATTTACCGTTCAGTTCCTCGATGGAAAGCCCGACAGCGGACAGCTTTTCGGCTGCTGAATCCGAGCCGCCCGCCGTGTCCGTAATGACGGTGGACAGCTTTTTCATGCCCGTCTGGAGGTTGTTCACGTCAGCGCCGCAGCGCTCAAATACATAGCCCCACTTTTGGTAGCTTTCGGCGCTTATTCCGATTTTCTGCGAGGTCTTGTCTATCTGGTCACCGGCAGAACCCACATCGTTTGCCATATCCCACAGCTTTTTTCCTGCGGCAACGCAGGCTGTTCCGACTGCTGCCGCAGCAGCCCCGAGAGCCGCGCCGATTTTCTTTGCGGTATCCCCGAGTTTGCTCAGTTTCCCGTCAGCGTCCTCGCTGGTATCTGCGGCTTTCTTGACGGAGTTGGAGAAATCCTTTGCTTCATCTCCGGCTTCGTCAAGGCCTTTGTCAGCCTTTTCAAGGGCGGTGTTGTTGGAACTAAGTTCACGCTCCATGCCGTTGAGAGCCGCCTGTGCGTTGTTCAGCTGTATCTGCCAGCTTTGTGTGCGGCGGTCGTTCTCTCCAAAGGACTCGGCGGCATTTTCGAGGGCGGAACGGAGGGTTTCGATTTTCTGTTTTTGTGCGTCGATTTCCTTGTTCAGAACCTCGCTGCGGGCGGTTAGGGCTTCGGCGGATTTATCGTTTTTATCGAACTGAGAATCCACAAGCTTCATTTCGGAGCCGAGGACCTTGAACGAGTTGTTTATATCGGCGAGGGATTTCTTGAACTCCTTTTCGCCCTCAAGACCTATTTTCAAGCCGAAATTCTCTGACATTCTGTTTCACCTCCTTGGCAATGGGCATAAAAAAAGAGCCTTGCGGCTCGGGGGTATTTGGAAAAGGAGCAGCCGAGTGGTTGCTCCTTTATTGTGTTAAAGTGCTCGATAAATTGGAATTTGACGCTCTATTAATGCTATTAAACCCAATCAATAGCATTCTTTACAAGTTTGACAAATGGTTCACAGGTCAGATTTTGGGTAGTGTGTGCAGGAACGATACAGCAGATTTTTCCCTTGCCATAGGTGTGAATCCATACAGCAGGCTGAACGCCGTTCTTTGAAACGGTTTCTGCAAGAATCGTTGTATCAGCATTCGGAATCATTTCCATTACATAATGTTCGTCAAAATCAGGGAATGTGAATTTGCCAATGCCTTCAATAATCGGATGTTCTGCTATCGGTTTTACAGTAAGCGGACATTGTTCGGGATGAGTGATAAAGTTACTTCTTATAACATTTGTAAGGATTGCGTGATTTTCTGTGTAATCAGTAAGTGATGCGTGAAGCATAATCGTTCCCATACCATTCTGAACATCATTCAGAAATTTCTCCGTCCATTTTTCATCACACCAGATTGGAGTAGGAATCTGATCATTTTCAATAGGATCTTTGAAAGACAAAAACAAATCAAACTGCCCGTTGAAATAATCATTTGGGTTCTTTGTGAATGTTACTTCATAATCTGCGTTAAACAGATAGTCCATCATAGGCTTGATGGAATCATCGTGATGCCAGTAATCGTGTACTAAAACAAATACTTTTTTACTCATAAGTTATACGTCCTTTCATCACCGTTTTATGGCTACGTTTTTGTGAATTCTCGTTTTTTAGATGTGCGTTAAATTCCGATTTATCGGGCAGATTATCTGCCTTTATAAAACCATTATACCACGCAACTCCACTTTTTTCAACCACTTTTCCAATCAAAACCCCATCGGTACAATCTCGTCAATATCTGTTTCCCGCTTAGGTTTAGCAAGCCCCATAAACTGCTTATGACACTCCCACAGATCCAGCAGAAACCCAAACGGCATAAGCCACACCTCTTCCGAACCGAGGTGCAGCTGCGCCGTTCCGTAATAGAACAGCCGGGTGAATAGTTCTGCATCGTTCACCCGGCTGTTACTGCGTTTTTTGAGGTATCTGCCACACCGGCTCGGTGTTCACTTTCTACATTACGCTTTGTGCCTTTCAGCATAGCTTCGGTGATAGCGTCCTTGTACTCTGCAAGCTCGCCAGGAGAGGTCAGAAGCTCCACGGTTTCCTCGGTGAGAAGCTGCTTTTTATCGCTGTTTCTGAGATTATGTATCTCAATGCTCTGATTACAAAGCAGCGTTATCAGCCAGATTATCTCGTCCAGAGCCATCTCCATATTTTCGGATTTCATCAGCTTATCGCCGAGGTTATCCAGCCCGCCATAGCGGTTAGAAATAGCCTTTGTCGCTCTGGTGGTGAGAATCATCTCATGCTGCTCGCCACCAATCACAATTAAAGAACTGCGTTCATTCGTCATTGTTCATACCTCCGTTACTTGCCTGTTTCAGCAGGCTTTACCGTGAATGTTGGTTCATATACGGACTTGTACCAACCCGTGATTACGCTGTCCGGAACGTTCTTCTCGCCCTCGGTGGCTTCCGCTTTCCACGGGTGTTTTCCGCTGCCGTCCGGCTTGTTTCTGCGCAGAACCGTTCCCTCAATGGTCGGTGTGGAAAACGTGATACTGTCGCCCTTTGTGGCAAGCGAGGTTGACGGAATTCCGAACTTCACACGGTAAAGCCAGAAGTAGCGGTACTTTCCGTTGGATTTCTTCGCCCGAAACCCGATAGCCACGGGCTTGCCGCCGTCCTCGCTGGTGGAAATGACCACGTTGTTGCTGTCGATGGTAGCGCCCGTCAGAACCGAAGCCGCGTCATTGCCTATATCGTCAACGCCAAGGGAAAGCGTACCGCTTTTGAACTCCTTGACGATTTCGGAAGCGCCGTCATCGGCGTAGAGAGTAGCTTCCGCAAGCTCAACGGAGAGGTCTGCCGAAATCGCCTTTGCAAGCGAAGCGGGAACTCCGTAGGTTTCGTTGCCGTCGCTGTCCTCGATGATTTCAGCGTAGAACAGCTTGTCAAGACCTATTGTTGCCATTTATATCTCCTCCATTTCATAGTTTTTCGCCGTATCAACGGCATAATGATGATAGCCCGTATCGTCCTCATGACCGACATACTTTCGGGCGGTTACGGTAATATCCGCACTCAGTAAAGCCTTTACAAGCCTGCTTACAGCGCGGGTGTAGTTTTCTTTGCTGAAAAGGGAAATCCGCACTTCCTGTACATCGGAAGTCGGCGCATTGTCTGCGTGAAGTTCAAAGCTGTCGTACAGCGGAGTGAATACCAGATATTCGTCCGGTGCCTTTCCCGAATACACAGAGGTCTGCGCCGGGATTTTCAGCTTTTTGGCTATAGCAGAGAGTTCCGAAAGCAGACTCACAGCCCCTCGACCTCCTTTTCAAATGCGGATTTCATTGCTTCCACGCACTGCTTTTTCACAGCGGATTTCGCGGGTTTCAGAAAGGGTTTTGCCGACTGACTGCTTGTGCCATACTCGAGGATATTCGCTATCTTAGCATTGCTTGACCCGTCTGTTCTCGGCTCGGAAAAGCCCACCTTAATGTCGTGATTGCCGTTTTTGTCAACCATAACGGGAGATAAACCGAGCGACCGTTCAAGTTCACCAGTAGAGCGGGATTGGCTTTTCGTTCCCGAACCTACAACGGATTTCAGATTGCTCCGAACCTTTGCGAGAGCGACCTCGCCGCCCGCCTGCAACATCTTTTCGGCAATGCTATCGGTCTGCGCTCCAAGCCGAGAAATCCTCGAAAGGAATTCATCGGGCATTTTAACATCAGCCTTAGCCACTTGGCTTCACCTCCTTGCACAGAACCTCGATATACATACCTCTGCCTTTCACATCTTCGACAGAGGTTATCTCAAATACAGAGCCATCGCAGAACAAGCGCATATCCGTGGATATTTTCACCCCCGGAATGGTGCGAAAACGGAACAGGTCGGTAGCTTCGGAAAAAGCAGCTCGGTTTGCCCATTTCTCACTGCCGTGCTGCCCCTCCCGATAGGCTCTGGCTGTTGCTAAAACAACATCGCATTCAGTCTGAAAGCCCTCGTCATCGAGCGTGACCTGTTTTTGCGTTATCTGTATTTGCGTGTTCATCTTACCGAAACTCATACTTTCCACCGTCTGTCCAGTCGCAGCAACATATTCACCGTATCCCACACCTGTTTTCCCGCCTGAACATTATCTCCGAAAAAGCCGCCAGTCGAGCCGTCGCGGCTCTCATAGAAATGCGATGACAGCATTTTTACCGCCTGTTCGGTAGTCGGCGGCATTGCGTTTTCAGAATAGTAATTCTCGGGCAAATGCTGGTAGCTTTCAGCATAGGAAACAGCGGCGGTGATGAACCCTTTTATGAGTTCATCGTCTGCCGAATGTTCAAGTATGAGGTTCTGCTTTACTTTTGTCAGAAGCTCGTCCATAGTCACCGCCTATTAGCCGCCGGAAGAACCCGAGCCGGCTTTCATCTTCAGAATCTGTACTGCTTCGGGGAGAATCAGCTTTCCGTCAACGCGCTCCTTTGCCACAAATCCTATCATGCCGTTGCCTGCGTACAGTTCTTTGAGTTCAGCAAAAGAACGTGTGCCGCGGTCACCGATATTGTAATAACTGAAATCGCCGAATGCAATTACTGGCTTTCCTGCGGCGATAGTGGGAACATACGGAGAGGTGTAGACCTCATAACCGAACAGCCTGTCGACCTCGCCCGCCTGGAGTGACGGCTGCCAGAGATATGCGCCGTTGTTATCCTTCAGCTTGCGGAGCGCCGCAATAGTCTGGTCGTTCATGATGAACTTCGCGTTCTTGCGGTACGGGCGCTTGAGAGAGTACACAAGGTTGATTATCTCATCAGCGGTTATAGCAGTAGCGCTCGCCGCAGTCACACCGACAGTACCGCCGCCTGTTTCAGCGAAAATTCCGAGAGGTTTTCCTTTGCCGTCACCGTTGAGGAAAGCGTCCTCCTCCGCATTGGAAAGCGCCTTTGCAAACTGGTCGATGATGTAGCTTTCAAGCCCGAAAGCGTTGTCGTAGAGCAGTTCCTCGGTCACCTTAACCGCAACGTGCAACTTGTGTGCGTCAAGGTTTATCTGCGCAAAGGTCGCGTCACCGAAAGACAGCGCTCCGCCCTCGTCAATCCACGCTGCAGCGGGTTTTGTCACTGCAATGTTGATCTTGTGTTCGCCGCTGGTGGTGATGGTGTGACCCAGCTTTCGCATGATGTTTTCCTCGGTCAGCGCGTCAATAAGGCGGCTGTCGTACTCCTCGGGAACAAGATAACCGCCGTTAGCGTCAATGCCCTCGGAAAGCACATCGGAAACCTGTCTGAAATTCGTGCGGAGAGCGTTCAGCATTGCCGCCCTGTATTCATCGCTTGCTCTGCCGGACTTGGGCTTATCGCCGTTCAGCGGCTTTGCGGTGAGAGGTGTCGAAGTAGGCTTGGAAAGCTGCGCGTCCATAGCCGCCATCTGCTCCATGCGCTCGATTTCAGCGCCGTAGTCCTTAATCTTCTGCTCCATTTCGGCATAAGAAGCGGCGTCCTCTGCGGACAGAAGTCCGTCCTTATCGCGCTTGGTTTCAACAAATGCCTTTGCGGCTTCCCACGCCTTATTGCGCTTTTCACGCAGTTCAATAATAGTCATGTATGTTACCTCCAGTGCTTAATCAAATCAAGCCGAGAAAATAAATCCTCGGCTTTGGTTTTTGGTGTGTTTATAGTAGGAATTTTGCATTTCTCTGCAAGTCTATCCATAAGAGAATTAACCACCTGTGCTTCTGAATACATCAGAGCGTTAGCGGGCTGTTCCTCCATAGGTTCTTCACGGGCAAGAATACCGTCCGCAAAGCCGAGTTCCACCGCCTTATTTGCGTTCATCCATGTTTCTGCGTCCATGAGGTGCGAAATCTTTGCGCGGCTCATTCCGGTCTTGATTTCATAAGCGTTCATAATGCTTTCTTTGACCTCGGACAGCATTTCGATTGCTTTCTGCATTTCGGCTGTGTTGCCCATCGCAACTGTCATTGGATTGTGTATCATCAGCATCGAAACCGGGGACATAAGCACCTTGTTTCCCGCCATCGCGATAACGCTTGCGGCACTCGCGGCGATACCGTCAATCTTCACGGTGACGTTGCCCTTGTAGTCCATCAGCATATTGTAGATTTGTGCTGCCGCCACGCAGTCACCGCCGGGCGAGTTTATCCAGACGGTTATATCTCCACTGCCCGAAAGCAATTCCTCCTTGAAAAGCTGCGGCGTGACATCATCGTCAAACCAGCTTTCATCTGCGATAGTGCCGTTGAGGAACAGCGTTCTCTCCGGGTTCTGCTCCTGCGTTTCTTCGTTCTGTATCATCTTGTTCGTCCACTTCCAGAATTTCTTCATCGGAATCCTCCTTTCCGCTGCCTGCCGCAAAGATACCTGCGTCAGCCAGCTTAGTCATATTGCCGTTTATGAGATAAAGGTCGCCGCCCTCCTCGGCGGGAATACGGTCGAGGTTTTCAAGCTCCCGAATGTCGTTTGCGGACATCCAACCGTTCTGCCTTGCGGTAGCGTACCCGCTCATGCGGCTTGCGTAATCGCCGCGCAGCAGTCCGTCAACATTGAATTTGATGAAATATTCCTGTTTCTCGCTTGGGGTGAGGAGTGAACGAATCATGCTCTGTTCCCACCGTACAAGCCAGGGTTCAAGAGTGTATTTCACGAATTCAAGCGACTGCTGCTCGATATTAGAAAAGCTCGATTTTTCAAGGTCGCCGACCATGTGCGGCGGCACTCTGAAAATTCGAGCAATTTCGTTGATTTGGAATTTTCGTGTTTCAAGGAACTGCGCCTGCTCGGGCGAAATACTGATGGGAGTGTATTTCATGCCTTCCTCAAGCACAGCAACCTTTCCACTGTTGGAACTCCCGCCGAACTGCGACTGCCACGCTTCACGAACCTTTGTGGGGTCTTTTATCGTTCCGGGGTGTTCAAGGACGCCGCTTGGCGCTGCGCCGTTCGCAAAGAACTTTGCTCCGAACTCCTCGGTTGCAATGGCAAGCCCGATAGCGTTCTTCGCCATTGCAATAGGCGAGTAACCAACAAGCCCGTCAAAGCCAAGTCCAGGGATATGCAGAACATCGCCCGGCGCGAGAATCACCTCATATTCCTTGCTGTGGATTGCTTCGTCAGAACCACGATAGTATTTGTAGTACAGATTTCCGCTTGAATCGCGGTCAACCGTCATTCGGTTTGGCATAAGAGGGTACAGAGCAATGACCTCGCCCTTGCCGTTACGGATAACCTGCGCGTATGCGTTGCCCCAGAGGAGCAGGTGCGTCATAAGCGTTTCACGGAAAACAAACGAGGTCATTTCGGGGTTCGGTTCATCATGGAGCAGACGGTAAAGAGAATGCGATACGGCTTTCTCCTTGCCGCCGTCCGAACGGTATTTGTAGACGTGCAACGGTAGTCCCGCCACAGCTTCCGACAGCACTCTAACACAGGAATACACGGCGGTCATCTGCATTGCGGAACGCTCGGTGACGTTCTTTCCGGCGGTAGAACCGCCCATGTAAAAACGGTATGCACTGCTGGCGGTGCTGTTTTTGGGCTTGTCCCTGGAATGAAATAAGCTGCTGAAAATCTTCATGTAGTCAGTCCTTTCGTAAAATTGGCATAAGAAAAGCACCTGCCATGCTGACAGATGCTTAACAATTATTCTATTGCGTTATATAAACTTTTTCATCACGCGAGTGTAATCTCGCTTTGCGTTGAAAACCGCATTAACATATACCGTGTTTTCTTCCTTGACATAATAATAAAACATAAGGTAATTATCATGAATGAGAAAACGATATCCGTTACTCACAAGAACCCTTTCCTTGGGTAGCGAGCCGCTTTCCGGCAGTATTTCGAGATTTTTGCATTTTTCTCTTAGCTTGTTTACAAAACGGATCGCAATATTCTTATCCTTTGACTGCTTTGCAATATAAAAGGCTATATCACGAAGATCTGCTTCTGCCGTATCAGTGAATATTACTCTGCAATTCATACATCAAGGTTCTCCAGGTCGTTTAATAAATCGTTGAATACATCATCAGCGCTGTGGACTCTCCCAAGCCTTATATCATCCATGCTTTGCGCAAGGTGAGCATACAGAGCAAGTTTTTCTTCAAGCTCGGAAATATAGTGCATTGTCTGCTGATAATCCTCATGGCTAAGAAGTACAGTATCCTCCTTGCCGTTAACCGTGATTGCTACCGGATTATCCCTTGTAAGTGCGGAAATCTGAGCGTAATTAGTGCGAATATCCTTTGACGGTCTTATTGAAATAGAATTTGTCATAAAAAACACCTCCTATGTTGGTAGTCATATTATAACACAATTATGCTACTTTGTCAATAAGATTATACGCATCAGATAAAAAGTATTCCTCTTTCATCATACACACTCGCTCCGTGGTCATTCCCACAGCGGATAGCCCGGTCGAGAGCCATGATTGTTGCCACAGCTCCGTCAATCTTTTCAGTGGATTTTTCCTTATCAGCCTTGATGTTCCCGGCAGGGTCGGTGCGAATGTAGATATTGTCCATATTCCACCGCAGAACCGGGTGACCGCCATGTGCTATCTTCTGTTCAAGCACCAGTTTCATCAGTTCCTTTGTCGGAGGGGACATATCCTTGAAACCCTGCCCGAAAGGAACTACCGTGAAGCCCATGCCCTCAAGGTTCTGAACCATCTGCACTGCGCCCCAGCGGTCGAAAGCTATCTCTCGGATATTGAACCGCTCACCAAGCCGTTCAACAAACTGCTCGATAAAACCGTAGTGAACCACGTTGCCCTCGGTGGTCTGGAGGTAACATTGGCGCTCCCACACATCATACGGAACATGGTCACGGTTAACACGCAGTGTCAGATTATCCTCGGGAATCCAGAAGTACGGCAGAATGATGTACTTATCCTCCTCGTCCAAAGGAGGAAAAACAAGCACGAATGCCGTTATATCCGTAGTGCTTGAAAGGTCAAGCCCGCCGTAGCAGACGCGACCCTCCAGTTCGTCCTCATCAACGGCAAACGCGCACTTGTCCCACTTCTCCATAGGCATCCACCGAACAGCCTGTTTTACCCACTGGTTCAGACGAAGCTGTCGAAATGCGTTCTCCTCGCCCGGATTTTGCTTTGCCGATTCGCAGGCGGCTTTTACTTTATCGATACCGACCGTAATGTCAAGGCTTGGATTTGCTTTCTTCCACACTTTCGGGTTTGTCCAGTCATCGGATTCATCAGCGCCGTAAATCACGGGATAAAAAGTAGGGTCGATTTTCCGACCCTCGATTATATCCTTGGCTTTCTGATGAGTTTCGTAGCAAATGCTGTGCGTGTCAGTTCCGGCTGTGGTGATTAGAAAATACAGCGGCTGCATTCTTGCGTCACCTGAGCCTTTGGTCATTACATCAAACAGCTTTCGGTTCGGTTGAGTGTGCAGCTCGTCAAAAACAACGCCGTGGATATTGAAGCCGTGCTTGCTGTACGCTTCTGCCGAAAGCACCTGATAGAACGAGTTCGTTGGTGTGTATATAAGTCGTTTCTGCGATGCTAAAATCTTCACTCGCTTGGAAAGAGCAGGACACATTCGTACCATATCTGCGGCAACCTCAAAAACGATACTTGCTTGCTGACGGTCAGCGGCACAGCCGTAAACCTCGGCTCGTTCCTCTCCATCGCCGCAGGTAAGGAGCAACGCAACAGCCGCGGCAAGCTCGGACTTGCCCTGTTTCTTTGGTATCTCAATGTACGCCGTATTGAACTGCCGGTAGCCGTTCGGCTTCAGCGTCCCAAACAAATCTCGGATTATCTGCTCCTGCCAGTCGATTAGTTCGAACGGCTTTCCAGCCCATGTGCCTTTGGTGTGGCATAGGCTCTCGATGAATGCAACCGCAAAGTCTGCGGCAGCTTTATCGTACACCGAGGTTTTCAGCTTAAATTTTGTCGGCTTGTACTTTTTCAGCTTTCTTATATCATCACCCCCAGAACAAGAAAAACCGCCCGCAGGCGGCTTTCACAAGTGTTCAGTTGTATTCGTGTATCAGTATCGCAAGCGCCTTTTCGGCTTCGGGGGTCAGCGGTTCAATGTCCTTGCCCCGGTCGTAGTTGTAAACGACCCTGCCGTTCTGCTTTAACATCAGTTTGGAAATCCTGCCGCCGCTGATTCCGTATTCCTCGCTTGGCTCTTCGTAATGCTTTACCCAGTAGCTTACCGAAACCATTCTGCCGTTGCTGTCCTTAACTCCGATTGCGCCCTGTTTCCACATAATCTTTTCCTCCGTGTTTTTTTGTTGTACACATATTAACTCTAAAGCCGCATTATATCAAGCAGTTTTCGGATAATATAGTACACAAATATCAGCGGTCAGAACTGTGTGTTTTATTGTGAATGATACTGATAATCTTTTCCTGCTCGTCAGCGGAAACACCTATGCTTTCTAAGGCCTCCCGTGTGCCGCAATCCGGGCAGATATAGGTGTTGGGGTACTTTCTCGAAAGAGCAGGAACCCCGCCGTACTGCGCCCCACAGCGGGGGCAGGTGCGAAGTCCTGTTTCGTTATCCGATTTCATGGGCAACCCTCCTGCTGTTGTTCAGCGCTTTGAAAAGAATACTCTCGTCAAAGCCGAAATTGCTGTAACCCTCAAGGCAAGTCCGAACATATGAACCGCTCGGTAACCCTAGCGGTCGCTCCTCGTGTATGATGTACACAAACGCCTTTCTGACCACCTTTTTGCCCGAGAAGTAGTTCACAGGCAAATCAAATTCGGTCTTGTAATAGAAAGCCGGGAAACCCTCGTACACATCAAGCCGTTCTTCATCGGCAAGTTCGACCGACCAGACTGCAACCGGAACTTCCGCCCCCGATTTCGGTTCGATTGTGAGGTAAGCTCCTGTCTTGCTGCCCTTGAAGAGCAGTTCGTAGTCCTTAATCACCGCACTCCCCACGGGCTTTGCCGTAGGACAACGCAGCGCCATTTGCCGAACATTCAAGTTGCTGCCATAAGCGAGATAGTATTTTTTCATAGTGATAATCCTTTCCGAAAGGTTCAATTTCAGAAATCACCTTTCTACCACCAAAAGCCCCCGAGTGGGGGGATTGGGGGCAGGAAGCTGATTCCTGCTTACTGCGGTCTACTCTGCCGCCCTTGGTTCGGCGGCGTCCGTGCCGCCGTTTTGGGGCGGCGTGCAGACATCGTGTCTGCCATTTCTGAAAGCCGTGTCACCCTCGAGCCGCTTGGTGTAAAGCTCCCTTGCGGTCTTGAACTCGCCACCGATGAAGCCGAGCCGCAGTAACCAAGTCCGCATTGCGTACTTGGGGTTTTCAGTCTGCTGAGGATTTGCGCTTGCGGTCTTGACTTGCTTGGCAAGCTGGCTGAGCGCCAGACAAAGCTGAATGTAGGATTTGAGTTGACCTGCGTGAAGTCCGTTCTGCTTGCCGCCCGAGGGCGCGTCAAACTGGAAAAGTCTGAATTCAATCGTGCCCTTTGTAAAGGTTGCGTGGAGGTTCAGCATATGGTAGCGACTTTCGTTGTAGTGCGCCGACCTGCCGTAATCTGCGTTCTGACTTCCGTACCAGGTGTCCGCAAGCGCCGCCATGGTTTTCGGCTTTTTGCGGTTGAGTTCCACCAGAAAATCCTTGCTGACCGTGCGGCAGTAGCGGTTCATGCGGCTTCTGTCGAGGTTCAGTGCGCTTGCGAGGAGGCTTTCATGGCTTGCCATAATGTTTGCGAGGTTTCGCAAGGTCTGCGCCGTGTGGCCTTTTGCGCCAATGTGAATGTGTACTCCGCAGCCCCTTGTCGCGTCGCTCTTTGCACCCGCTTTCCGAAGTCTGCGGATAAGCTCCTGCAAGGTTTCAATATCTTTGTAGGTGAGAATCGGGGTAACCATTTCGCATTTCTCGCTGTCGGGTCCCGCAATGCTCACGTCCTTCTGGAACTTCCACTCGCGACCCTCGCCGTCCCATGCGGAGTAGGTATCGTAACCGTTGCGACCTGCGGTGTGCTCGTGTCTGCCTGTTCCGAAGAACTCGGCGGCAAGCTGCGCGGCTTTTGTTCTTGTGATGTTATTCATTTCAACCTCGACCCCTATGGTCTGGTTCATCATTTCCTTGATCTGCTTGGTGGTTTTTTCGTTCATTGTGATGTCCTCCGTTTGTGTATTTCCCTTTCGGTGTACACATATTAACTCTAAAAGCAGTATATATCAAGCGGCTTTACCACAATATATTGAACGAAATACACACGCAGAAATTGTGTATATCAGCCATGGATTTTGCGAACTACATCAACACCGAGAACAGCATTCAGCCCCGAGCCGTTATCCCACCGAACAAGCAGATTTCCCGCGTCATCGACCCCTCGAACCGTACCTCTTGTGCCTTTCGGAGGAGCTTGCGGGTCGTCCATTGATATTAGCTCAACTCGGCAGCCGACTGGGTACTCTCGGCGGTACTGTTCGATTGTTGCTTTACTCGGAAACTTCATTTGCAGCACCTCCATTCCTGAAAGCCGATGAGCCTGTGAGATTTCTCAGCAGTATCTTCCGCTCTGCTTTGTACTCCGAACCGATGAACCCCAGCCGCAGGAGAAAGCAGCGGAACGCGTACTTATCGTTGTCGGTTTCCTTTTCCTTTGCCGTGACCCGCTTTGCATTTGCGGCGAGTTCGCAGAGCGCCGAAATGAAATGCGTGTACGCTTTGCACTCGTCAGTGCCGCACTCGGCGAACCACGGGAATTTCACCGTGCTGTCCGTGACCTCAATCGGTAGGCTGTCCACCGCTAAGGCTCTGCGGATAAGTCTGCCTTTTGCCTCTAGCAGCTTGGTAAGGTTATCCACCGCAGTACCCTCAAGCGGAACTTCCACCGTAAGCCCCACAGATTCGCCGTGTTCGGCGCTGTCGGTGTCTGCGGATACTTCCTCGCTTGCCGTTTCCGGCTGCTCTGTGGCGCTTGTGGCGGCAACCTCGGCGATAAATCCACGCTCTGCAAGGAATTCAATCAGACCCTCGATTTCCTCGCTGTCGGCTCTGTCGTCAAATTCGAGGTTGCCCTCACGGGTCACCGTGAAATAGTCGATTTGGTATGCGTAGGTCGGGGTTCTCATGTAAACTGCGTCTGCTCCCGTGAACTCGCTGATGGCTTTCACAAGCGGTTTTCTGTCCTGCGCGTTGTAGTAAATTGTCATTGTATGTACCTCCATTTCCTTTCGGTACTACACATTTTACTCGAATAGGGGGATAAGTCAACGGGTTTTAACAGAAAGCCGCACATTCTGCGTAATGCACAATGTGCGGCTTAACTATTAGTTCATAATGTAAATCCTGACCTCGACACCAAGCCTGCGGCAGTTGTCAATAACGAACTTCGTTCCTCTCGATTTCCCGTCCCAGAACGCAAGAACAATATCCGCGTACTCGATTATGGTTATATTCCGTTTTAGCGGCGCACTCCTGCCGAACCTTGTGTATTCCGGCAGAAACTCTGTCAGCTTAATTCCGTGCGACAGCGCGTATTCTCTTGCCGAGGTATCCACCCCTCTTGCCCCTCCCGAAACGATTTCAGTGGTATTTTCGGGGAGATATCTGCCTAAATCAGTCACGCTCAGCCCTCTTGAACCAATTACAGCTACTTTCATGTTGCCCTCCTTATAAACGCATTATGAACGCACTTTGAACCCACATCATACATTATAGCACATTATGATGTTAAAATAAACACATATCGGATATAAACAGGAGGAGTTTTATGGCTATCAAGAGTTTATCCATCAGAATTGACGATGAAATGCTCGACAAACTGCATTACGTTGCCGATTATGAGGCTCGTTCCGCAAATGGGCAAATCATCGTTCTGATTCGTGAGTGCATAGAAAAGTTTGAAGAAAAGCACGGAAAAATCGTGCTCGGTGATGAGCCGGGCAACGCTAATTCAAGCAAGAACTGACCCATACAATCCCTGAAAGGACAAAGTAAACACACGGCAGAGCAACACCATTTCCCCACAGCTTGTACTCGGCAGAGTCGCTGTGGGGATTTTTCAGCCATGTGAGAATCTGCTTTTCGGACTTTGGCTTGACTGCGCCGCCAACAATTTTGCGATGAGTTTCAAACACATCTTTCCAGAACGTCAATTCTTCATCTGTAGGCTCGTCCGTTCCGAGATCTGCGCACCACCAGTCGGGAAATCCCTGCAAACGAGCGCACTCGGTTGGAGTAAGCCTGCGGACTATGTACTCGGGATAATTCACTGTCGGCGGGTCTTTGTAATCGCTTGCCACAAGCGTGTTAGCAAGGTTTTTCTCGGCTTCGGTGTGGTAGGAATTCTTGCTTGTGCTGTACACAAGGGTTTCTGAACCCCCTCCGTACATTCCACCTGTGGCTCGGAGCGCTCCGCATTTATCGTTTTCGCTGTACTTTGTGTAGCTGTCCTGCGAGAACGCAACAGCATGGCGGTCGGTAGCATTCAAAGTGAAAGAAACATCTTCATTCACACCGCTGCCTTGCGGACCGTTTTTATCGGCTCTGCCTATCATTGAACCCTGGACAGCTACGACTGCCACGCCGCCTTGATTTGAGTCAGGAGAATTACCACCCGTATCTATTGTTCGTGATGTATCTGTTTCATAGCAGTTTTGACGTGCGTTTTTTGTGCCGTCAGATGTGAAACGAACATCAAAACAGCGAGTATCTTCCACGACAAACGGCTGATTATTCCCGCCTGTCCCGTAAGTTGACGAAACCGTAGGAGCAATACCGTGCAACTCCGTATAGCGTGTATCCTGCGAGTGATTTTCATAGACAGTCGCAGGAACAGTCCCAGCACGGAGGGTAGGCGCAGTTTCAGCTTCGTAGCCAATACCTCCCGCTTTTGCCGAGTGTTCCGTGCAAAACCCTGCTGCGGACTCCATCACGCACGGTGGGTGATGAGCTTCGGCTCGGAGTGTGCAAGTTACTTCCTCCGTCACGTCCATTCTGTTGCCACCTTGGTCGTTCAAGCAGACTGCGCCTGTCGTTCCAGAGCCGCTTTCAGCAGCGGCGGCAGCTCTTTGCCACGCTTTGAAGCCCTCCGCAGAATACCCCGACAAGCCTTCGGACTCAAACAGTATTTTTCCGGCGCATTCGCTATCAAAATCTGCGACAAGGTAGATGCGTTTTCTTCTCTGGGGGACTCCCCAGTATTGCGCGTCAAGCACTCGCCAGGCGATTGAGAAACCGTCTGCCAGTATCTCTCCTGCGTTTGTCCATTTCTCACATCTAGGAACAGAAACGGTTTCGTCCCTGACCCTGCACAGGCTTTCGAGGACGCACCGGAAATCCTCGCCTTTGTTAGACGAGAACGCTCCAGGGACGTTTTCCCACACGCAGAACCTTGGATATTTGCCATTGGTAGCGCACCTCATTTCTTTTATAATTCTGACCGCCTCATAGAACAGACTCGACCGCGAACCGTCAAGACCGCTGCGTTTTCCGGCAATGCTCATGTCCTGGCACGGACTGCCGAACGTGATTATATCCACAGGCGGCAGGTCAGCGCCGTTTAGCGCAGACACATCTCCGTAGTGCTTCATCTGCGGTAGCCTTTTCGTTGTTACCCGAACGG
>ENA-OYXV01001105-OYXV01001105.1-human-gut-metagenome-genome-assembly--contig:-NODE-1105-length-15593-cov-4.362531_pt1 | contig 15593 bp, 18 predicted proteins | sample MGYA00244846_ERZ653424 | MGnify/ENA primary metagenome ERZ653424 (study PRJEB26926, sample SAMN06165108) | human gut metagenome | biome: ENVO:00009003; feature: ENVO:2100002; material: ENVO:00002003...
GTAGATGGAACGAATCCCTTCTTTCCCGAATACGTTCTCTCTTTTGTAGATTGCGGAATAGTTGTAGGTGATGTTCAGCCAAAGCGTGTTGGTTCCATACAAGCATTGGTTACCGCCGCCCATGAAGTGAGGCTGCGGAATCTCCAACGCTTCTCCCGATACGGGATCTGTCAGATAGATGTCGTAACTCATTTGTCTTTTCCTTCGGGATCCTTAGAGTAGAACACCTTCATATCATCCAATCGGATGCAGGCGAGACGTCCTTCCGGATATGCACACCCGCAGTCAATGCCAATCAGATTATTCCCGAACCACACCTCATAAGGACGAACCGTTTGATAATACGCAGTAGGAGTATGCCCGAATATGACTGTAGTATCTTTCGGACCATTAAATCCGGGAAGATATCTATCCCAAACCGCAGAGAAAATCAAGTCTTCTTCTGTTTCATTGTGAACCGGATTTGTCCGAAGAGCTTTGCCATGCACCAATTTATAGGGTTTTCCATTAACCTCAAGATCGATGTTGATCGGAAGTCTCAGTAGATACTGCGTCATTTTTTCTCTGTCATCCAGACGAGAGTGTTTCCAATGGTTGTGCGTTATTTCGCCCCCGTTTCTATACCAAAGCCGAAGCTCGTGGTCTCGCCACGCAGGTTTAGGCGGGTACGGATGATAATACAAAGCGTCCAACAGCATATGCTCATGGTTGCCACGAAGCATTTTGACGTTCGGCATCTTCATAATCATCTTGAGAATTTTCACCCCATCGGGATTCCGATCTATGATATCGCCGAGAATGTACAGTGTGTCTGTATCTTTGAGCTTAATTTGCCGCAGTATCGATTTGAACCTCGGCATATGTCCATGTATGTCGGACAGTACATAAATCATTTTATCACCACCTGTTATTCTTCATCTCTTTTCTTTACGACCTGATCAAGATAATCCGGATGTTATCTTGAGAAATCCACATATCGTCGTAATCGTAGTCTGTTCCGTAACAGCCAGCATTCTTGCCGAACCAATATCTCATCGCTTCGACTTGCTTTTGAATGTTCCTGAATTGCTCATACCAAGAGTCATCATAATCCCATTCAAAATATGACCATTGCCGTTTTTCCTTTTCGGACAATTCATTGTATTGTGCTTTGTCCAGCCATTCGGAAATGTCCTCGGCCTCTCCCAGTTGAAAGGCGGAAATCATTCGCTTTTTCACATACCCCTGAAACCGGGAATACATGCCGGGTACGATCCGACTTGCGATATTTTTTCCATAGTTGACATACGAAACATGATTGAGACTGTCTTGCTGGCGAGTTACTTCTTTGCCAAATATATCTTTGATGACCTCGTCCACTCGGAAGTGTTGCTTGAGTTCCTCGCACATATCTTCGGGGTATCCGCGTCCTGAGAACAGGTCGGTCAATTCGTCATATGCCTCACGAAAGTAGGATTGTTCCCAGCCATATATCGGGGCAATCGTAAGTTCTCCCTTCACGTTTCTGATGAACGGATTGAAATTGAACCATTTATCTCTTATTTTGGCTTCTGCATAAAGCGTGTAATAGGTTCCCATAAATTATCCATCTCCGAACACATCCTGACAACAAACATCGAAGCAGATGTCGGAGTTGAAATCGGAGAGAGCTTCCTCCTTTGTCTTGTAGTATTTTTCGGGAAAATACAGACGACTTGTCATATAGATGGCATCGTCTTTTTCTTCCGTTTGGTAGATGCCGGGATGCCCCCACAGCATCTCACCATCGAGAAATTCCATAGCAGTATCAATCGTCTCATTCATATACGCCAGATTCTTGAAGCGAACACGGATGGCGCGACAGAATTTGCCTTGATAGGACAACAATGCTATCCTGACTCCGGCGGACTCAAAGGACATCGTATACGGAAATCCGAAGGTGTTCAGGAATTCCCATTTCTTTGATTCTACGTATTGATTTCTTGTTGCGAGACACTTAGCACGATTCATCAGCAGTTGCTGCGTATAGCAAGCGTAGTGCATCGCTTTTGTGTCACCTGCCAGATACTTATCAAACGCCTCCACCGTTTTGGAGAAATGCCCATCCTTTTTCAGAGCGAGGATGAATTCTTTCATTTCCTCAATAGTCCCGAAATAGTCCTTCACACCGGAGCAAATGCCGGGCAAGGCGTAATTGTCAAGATAAATCACATAGTGTTGCTTTGTCATTTTCTCCCCCTGGTTCTTTCCCAATCGTAAATTTGAGAAAATCGTTCTTCAAAATCAAAGCGGAAGTTTTACTCCGAATAATGTTCCGGATACTTTTCTTTGAGAAACCGTAATTCATCTTTCATCTTCTCGATGATCGGTGTGATGTCGTAACCGGAGTATTTCCGTGCACCCTTAAGGATCGTAATGATTTCAGATCCGTATACGCGCTCATCGTACCCTCGGTATTTTTCAAACGCCAGCAAATGACGCTTATCTTCGGGGGGCGGGACTTCTTCTATTTTGTTATGATAGGACACAAGAAGCACGTCATCCTTGAGAAAAGTATCGAAGAGCATCAGCGGGACGTATACCATATCCACGATTCCTTTGGTGGATAAATATCCCCACATCTTGTAGTAACGTCCGTAGAAGTACCATTCGGGGAGGTCTTCGGGTTTGATCTTCGTCTTAAATACACCTGAAAACAGCGTTCCGTCAGGATTTCTGACATAGCACATTTCTCCGTCAATTCTGCGGATGATCGTATCATAGTATAGATTTCGGATAATGCGTTTCATTGCTATCCTTCTTCCTTCTGCAAAAGAAACTCTGACGTTTCAAAGGTCTTGTATAGAAAGCGCATCCTGTCTATCCGCTTGTCGGTATGCCAATGCCCGCAAAACCAAGCTCTGTATTCGAGTTTTGCTTCTATTTCGTCCAGCCATCGCTCCGTGCTGTCATCCACGGCGTTTTGTTCGATATACGGCAGGAACATTTCCGTAGGTTCATAACGGAACGGACAGGTGTGAGAGAGGACAATATCTATAGGATACTTGGAGAGTTGCGATTCGACATATCTTTTGATTTCCTCAGATGGCTGTTCGTCAGACCACCATCCGGTTCCATGTGCCAGTCTGAATTCTTTATCCACGCTATAGGCTCCGCCGATTACAATATGACGCAGTCCCTCAATCGTATAAATCTCGCCGTCTTTGGCGAACAGGATGTTCGGGTATTCGGGTTCATACCAAACCTCACCGCCATACCAAACCTTTGTTTGATAACTCGGAATGTGTTCCGGTCGGATTTCGTGATTACCGTGAATGCAGAATATGGTCGGAGCAAAACGATTCAGATGATACTTGCAGAAGTTATCCCGTTCGTCACCATAGAAGTTGGCTCCTACATCACCGAGTATGACGATCACGTCGTCGGCTGTCGGCTTAATCTTTTTGCAGAATTGGCATATTTTCCACGGTACTCCGTGGATGTCGCCGGTGTAGTAAATCATGTGTAATTCACCCCTTTCTGTAACACAAATTATACCACGAATAGGCGGATAAATCTTGTGTTTTTAGAAAACATATCAGGATACGAGCAATTCATATACACGGGTATTGCGGTGCGTTTATGAAATCGTTTTTATGTACCACAAGCAAAGTGCTTGACAGTTAGGATATTGTTTTCGAGGCAGCTCTGTAGTAGGATATTCAGCGGTGTTTCCGGTACAGATACCAGTTCTCCCGCATGGATTGCTTCAGGGCTGCTGCGTTGTCTATAATGACACGTCTTTCGTAATCCGAGCAATCGCCCAGCAATTTGCAGAGTTCCTTAGCACTTGCGTCCAGATTCTGACTTTGGGATTCTGCCAGCAGAATATCTACTGTGACTTCCAATGCATTGGCTATCGAAACAAGTGTTTCAAGACTCATGATTCGATTCCCGTTCTCAATGCAACTCATAAAAGACGGGGAGATGTTGATGAGCTCGGCAAGCGTTGCCTGTGACATTTTCTTTTGCTTTCTGCAATTGCGGATCTGTTTGCCAATAATAAAGTAATCGATATTCATAAAATAACCTCCGGTTTTTTTCTTATATTATAAACCGATGGCTATATGTTCGTCTTGCGTTTATGGTAAATACTCGGAGCGAGTGTTATACTATAGGCGATGATTTAATCTGTAGATTAAAATTGGAGGTGCCGCATGGAAGATTTTAGCACACTTGATCTGAAAAAAATCGGCGAACGTATTCGCAACGCCCGCCAAAAATGCGGTATGAGCCAGGCAACACTTGCCGAAAAAGCCGGTCTTTCCGTCCCTGCCGTCAGTGACATCGAAAACGGGAAAACGAATATGTTGCTTATGACCTTTGCACGCATCATTGTTGCATTGCAGGGTTCTGCGGATGAGATCCTTCGTGTGGATGCACCTGTAAGCAAAGAGGTCTATCGCAAAGAATTTGCGGATATTCTTTCGGACTGCACTCCCGCCGAAGCGGATGCGATCCTCAAGATCGTGAAGGAATTGAAACAGACGATGCGCACGAATAAAGAAGATTATTAATCCCCATTTATGGCATGAGAGTGGACAAAACGTCCACTCTTTTTTAATTTCTTTAACTAACAGCAATGGGGTTGACGCTCGGTTTATTCCAATCTTCGTCTGTGGGCTATATAATTACCTCTGGAAATGTGAGGTGATTTCAATGGATGACCAGATTGACGTATTCAGACAATTGCGAGAAGGAAGCGATTCTGTAAGACTTTCTGCCAATCCCGCAATTGCAGAACATCAAAGAAAGATTGCCGAGCATAAGGCTTGGCTGAAAACCATTCGACACGAGTATCCGAATCCATTACGTTTTTTTAAGGTCGCCGTTTATATCAGGTTTTTCAATCAAACGCAATATACCGACGAGGAGTATCTTGAAAAGCACAAGGAGCAATTCCTTGAGACGATTCTGTCCTGCCCGAACTGGGAGTTCGTAGGATTCTATATCGATCGGGGGCAAACTGCTCCAAGGATGGAAAACGCCAAGGAGTGGAGCCGACTATTAGAGGACGCTATGGAAGGCAAGGTGGATCTTATCATCACCCAGAAGGTGGGCAACGTGTCAAGAAATCCGAGCGAAGTTGCTTTCTGTATGCGCTTGTTGGCTTCTCAAAAGCATCCAATCGGCGTCTATTTCATCAGCGAGGATATCTTCACGCTTGCCTCTTACTACATGAAAGATCTGAAGGATCCTGAATTCTTTCCCACACCCGATTGGGCTTCTTTACCAGATGGTGAAGAAGAGTTGCCGGGAGGTGATGACCTTTGAATTATACTCAAAAGCAAAAGGTCAGAGATCGTGTCAGCCAAGGCTATAACGTTGAGCTTAACGATGAGAATTACGAGTACATTCCAGCCAAGAAAAAGGCAGATTATTACGATAACGACGTTCCGCAACGGGTTGCCATCTATGTTCGTGTCTCTACGGATGATGTCAGCCAAACGACCTCTTATGAGCTTCAACGGAAGTATTACGAAGATTTCGTAGCCCATCATCCGTGTTGGACTTTGGTCGGGATCTACCCTGATGAGGGCATCAGCGGGACTTCTCTCAAGCATCGAGACGGATTCAATCGCATGATTGCTGACTGTCGTGCCGGTAAGATCGATCTGATCATTACCAAGAGCGTTTCCCGATTTGCCCGTAACGTGATGCATTGTATCGGTACGGTACAGGAGCTTCGCAATATGTACCCACCCGTGGGTGTATTCTTTCAGAGCGAAGCCATTTTCTCACTGAACGACGAGTCTCAGATCTCTCTGACATTCCAAGCTACGATTGCCCAAGAAGAGTCACATCTGAAAAGCCGTAGCATGGAGACGTCACTCGGTATGAGGCTGAACCATGGGCTTCCGCTCACCCCTCATTTGCTCGGATATCGCAAAGATGCCGAAAGCGGCAAGCTGCGTATCTGCGAAGAAGAGGCACCTACCGCCAAACTTGCTTTTTATATGTATCTTTACGGTTACTCCACGCAGGAGATCGCGGACACCTTTATCAAGCTCGGTAAAAAGTCCCGCCTTGGTAACTGCAAATGGACCAGCGGAGGCATCCTGCAGATCCTTCGAAGTGAACGCTATTGCGGAGACGTAAAGACCAGGAAGACCTTTACGCCGGATTACCTGACGCATAAGTCAAGGAAAAACCGAGGCGAACGTGCGCAAAGCAGATATCTGAATTGGCATGAACCCATCGTCTCTCGTGACGACTTTCTTGCCGTCCAGCGTATGATTGACAATGCTAAGTACGGGAACAAGACGATCCTGCCAACCCTTCAGGTCATTGCAGAGGGGCTTCTCAAAGGCTTTGTAACGGTCAATCCCCGTTGGGCGGGATTCACACCCGAAGAGTTCTTTTGTGCTTCTGAAAGCGTTTATTTGCCGGACGAGGAGGCAGAATGCGATGGGGAGCAGAATGTTGAAGATATTGATTCGACCGATGACTCGGACATTCAAATTACGATCGAAGCCGGGGATTTTGACATGCGCGGGTTTCATGTGGTTCCGGGAGATTATTTTGATTCCTTCCGTTCTGCCTGTGCGGTCTTCAGCGACAATAAAATTCAGTTCAGTACCGAATGCATTCGTAAATTCGACAAGAACCCGTATGTTGAATTGCTGATACATCCGAAGGGCAAATGGCTTGCTGTCCGCCCGACCACCAAGGAAAACCGAAACGGCATCGTTTGGTCACGGCTTGTGACGGGTGAGGCTTGTCCCAAGCACATATCCGCCGCAGCATTTTACAATACCCTCTGTTCGATACTTGACTGGAATCCAACAGTCAAGTACCGGATGCAAGGTACTCTGATACGCAATGGCGATGAACAGGTGTATATCTTCAGTGCATCCAATCCCGAAACGTTTTTGAAGGCTTACCTCGTGCCGGGAGGAGCAGATAATGTAAAGCCCTTGATTATTTCCGGCAAGTATGTGCGCGTGATTCCCGCACAATGGGCGGAATCCTTCGGCAGACTCTATTATGACAAATCCGGAGATTTGCCGATTTCCAGCGAATTAAGTCGGGAGAATTGGATGATACGTATGGAAGGTCAGCAATACGAAACAGGCAAACGATTGTGTGTGACTCCGTATGAGGAGTTGGAGGCATACATTAAGCAAGAATTGGGCGCGTTATGGTATAACGAAGAGGAGGTTTAATTATGTTTGATTATAATAACAATTCGGAACTGCAATCGGCTTACTTGGCTGAAAGACAGGATTCCGAATCCATGCAAGCTGCAGACGGTGTTATCGATATTCAGGACTCCACTATCGAGGACGATCCGAATTTCAGTTACGATGGCTTCCAGGTGGTTCGCCGGGAGTTCTTTGCTCATATCAACGAACCGTCTATTACCTTCAACAACTGCAAGGTCGGGTTTAATAGTGCGTGTATCAATAAGTTGACGAACATTGAGTATGTGCAGTTCTTGGTGAACCCAGAAAAGAAGATACTTGCAGTTCGTCCCTGTCGAGAGGAGGATCGGGACTCTTATCTTTGGTGCAGTAACTCCAACAACAAGCGAAAGCCGAAGCAGTCCACCTGCAAACTGTTCTTTGTCAAGATCGTGTCCCTGATGGGATGGAATCCCGACTACCGCTACAAGTTGCTTGGCAAAATCATTCGTTCCAACGGAGAATACCTAATCGTGTTCGATCTGACGGCGACCGAGGTGTATCAGAGAACCATCAGTGAAAACCAAAAGACTAAGACCTCCCGCATTCCAGTATTTCCGCAGGAATGGCAGAATCAGTTCGGTCTGCCGTATGAGGAGCATCGACGGTCACTGCAGGTCAATATCGTGGACGGCTATGCGGTCTACGGAGTTAAGGATAATGCTTCAGCATCACAACCGATCAAAACAGAATTACCTCAGAGTGTTGATGGCTTTGTCGAAAGCGGACCGGAGACACTCAGAAAGGGTGAGTATATATGAGTGATGTCAAAGTCAAAATATCGATTGCCTTGGATTGGAAAAAGAACCGCATCCGTATCACCCGTCCTGTGATGGAATCCTTGGGAAATCCTCCGTATATCCAACTGCTTGTCAATCCGAATGAGCGCGCACTTGCGGTACGTGCCTTGCAAATGAAGAGCAAAGACATCCCGTGCGAGATTGTTCGCTATGAAGGTGCGGACGAAAGATACATTGAGATGTACAGCACTCTCTTGTTTGAAAAACTCAGCAATAGCTTCTCTCAGTTTGATAAGAAGGCAACGTATAAGGTGTTCGGAGAAGTTCTTTTGCCACAACGGGTAGCCATCTTCGATCTGATGGATTATAAGAAGCTGGAGAACAGCACGGGTGAGGTGGATCATGGCACAATATAAACTGAAGACCAATCCGCTGTTCCGCGACCTGATCCGTCCACTCAGCACCGAGGAGTATCGCCAGCTTGAAACTAATCTTCGTAACGATGGATGCAGAGAGCCAATTGCCGTTTGGAACGATTATATCGTAGACGGACATAACCGCTATGAAATCTGTACCCGTTTGGGCATTCCTTTCAAGGTCGTCTATATGTACTTTGAGTCGAACGAGGATGCCGTCGACTGGATCTGCTCCAATCAGCTCGGAAGGCGTAACATCTCCGAGGAAACACGAAAGTACCTGATCGGCAAACGCTATGAAGCCGAGAAGATCATCGGTTTTCGCAAATATTCTCATGAATTTGATCATTCGAGCGACGATTCCGTTCTGCCGGAGGATGAAGTATTCGGAGAGAAAAAGACAGGTGTCAGATACCGAACTGCGCAACGCCTCGGACAAGAGTATCACTTGTCGCATTCCACCGTTCAAAAATACGGAAAGTATTCCAGGGCTGTTGACGAGGTGGGACGTAAAGAACCGGCTCTTGTTCCGGCGATTCTTTCGGGAAGATATAAAATCTCTCATGAAAACCTCGTGGAGCTTGCGAGTTCCAGACCGTACGAAGTCAAAAAAGTCGGGAAAAAGATTATAGAGTCGGGCGGAGCGTTCGTTCCTTTCAGCGATGCCAGAAAGGATCTTGTGGAGCTTGGACGTGCCAGACGGACGTCCGCACCACAAGGAGCATCTATCAAGGATATGCCGGAATACGATCCAGATGCGGAGGTGACGGGGCTTACCCTGACCATTCCCACATGGTCAAGTTCTATTGAAAGGATTCGGGACAAGACGGATCTGACGAATATTTCTCCGAAAGCCAGGGACAAGCTGAAGACAGCTCTTTCGACTCTGCAGCAGAATATTAACGTATTACTCGAATGCATTAAGGGGGATAAGAGCGATGGATGATTACAGCCGTTTTGTTCCTGCGGTAAAGTTTGAATTAATACCGATTAAGAACCTTGTTTCCAATCAGGAATACCAACGGGCGCTCTCACAAAAGCATATCAATCGTGCCGCTGCCAATTTTGATGTTTTTCAGATCAATCCGGTCAAAGTCAGCCGAAGAGACGGGATCAATTATGTTTTTAACGGACAACATACAATCGAAATCGTTGCACTGGTTTCGGGTTCGAGAGAGACTCCCGTATGGTGTATGGTTTACGAGGATCTCTATTATGAGCATGAGGCGGATATCTTCGCCAATCAGCAAAAATTCGTCAAGCAACTGTCCTCGTATGAGATCTTCGTGGCAAGCATTGAAGCCGGAAACGATAAGGAAGTCATCATCAAAGATCTGGTAGAATCCTACGGGATGAGAATCGGAAAAACAAGAGCTCCCGGCGTGATATGTTCTATCGCCACCTTGGAGTCCATCTATACGAAATATGGTGTTGCCGTCCTTGACCGCACCTTGCGAATGGTGATTGGCACGTGGGAGGGGGATGTCAACTCCTTCGGTGCGAATATCCTTAGTGCCATTGCCAAACTCATCGTCGTTTATGATGAAAAACTCAATGAAGTGATATTCAAACAAAAAGTCGGAGCATTATCCGTTCAGGCTATTACAAGACGAGCAAGAGACCGCCGTCCGGGATCCCTTGGCTTTGCCGAAGCGATGTTGATCGCCTATAACTTCAAAAGCAAATATCCCTTGCGTCAAAACAAACTGTATGACAAACATCATCCCTACAACCCGAATGACGTCGGGCAGTACGACGATGAAGAGGACGCAGATGAGGAAGAATCGGAAGTGGACGATGAGGAATGAAGGCGTCCTCATTCCTCATCGGGGTTTAACTGTTCTTCGATCAGTGTTCCACCGCCGAAGATCACTTCGATTCTTCCGTCACGATACACCTTGATGCATTCGACCATCTGTCGGACGATGGAGTCATCGTATTCATTTTTGTTGGCTTCTCGTTCGGCTATGGTTTTCTGTATGGTTTCAAGGCGTTCTGCCAGTTTTTCATCGTCTTGCTCGCTTTGACGTATGACCTCGATTCGCCGTTTCATGGCTTCCACTTCTTCCGAGATGGATTTGAATTCTTCCTCTCGGCTTTCCACATCCTCGCCGTTTTGCAAACTTTCGTTTACCATATCGAGGATTTTGCGATTGAGGGATTCCATTTTTCGTTCGAGCAGGTCAATTTCGTCCGAGCCGCCGTTGAGTCCGATGGCTTCACCGATGGTGGCTTTCATCAGTGTTAGGTACGTGAATTTGTCTTCTGCATTGAATTTGTTTAGTGCCCGCACGATGGCTTTTTGAAGAGCCGTTTCTTCGACGGTCGGCGAGTCCTTGCAGTATTTCGTTCCGTTGTCCAGACGGTTGATGCATCGCCATACGATTTTCTTTTTGCCGTTTCGAGACCAGGTACATCTCTTGTATCGTGTCCCGCATTCTCCGCAGATCAGGACGTCCGTCAAGGCGTATTTGGAGTATTTTCCTACCGCAGTTATGGCTGTTTTGCTTGACTGCGGAGTTTTGGCTTTTCTGCGGGCGAGTTCTTCCTGTACCCGATTGAATTTCTCTCTTGCTATGATGGCAGGATGGCTGTTTTGCACGTAGTACATCGGAGCTTCTCCCGTGTTCTTTCTGCGGATCTTTTCGATGGGGTCTATCGTTACGGTCTTCTGCAGGATGCAGTCACCGCAGTATTTCTCGTTTGTTAAGATGCCCATGATCATCGTTTTGCTGAATACCAGGTTTTTGCCGGGTATCGTGATTTTTTCCGCTTTGAGGGTATCCACGATGATGTTGAGTGGATTTCCCGCAAGGTACATATCATAGATGCGTTCGATGATCTCCGCTTCTTCGGGTACGATCTCAGGCATTCCGTCTTCGCCTTTTTTGTAGCCGAGCCACCGCTTATAGACGAAGATCGGCTTTCCTTCTTCAAAGCTTTTGCGGAAGCTCCATGTCACGTTCTTACTGATGCTTTCGGATTCGGACTGGGCAAATCCTGCATATATGACGAGGTACAGTTCGCTGTCGCTCTTGAGAGTGTCTATGTTCTGTTCCTCGAAGAAGATGCCGATGCCTCTTGCTTTCAGTAGTCGGACGTATTCGAGGCATTCCACGGTATTTCGGGCGAATCGGGATACCGATTTCGTGACTATATAGTCGATCTTACCACTCAGGCAGTCATTTATCATCTTCTTGAATTCCGGGCGTTTGTCCGCTTTGGTACCGGAGATACCTTCATCCGCATACATCCCCGCAAAATACCAGTCGGGGCGAGTGGATATCATCTCGGTGTACACCTTCTTTTGATTGGTGTAGGAGGTAAGCTGTTCTTCGCTACCTGTGGATACACGGCAGTAGGCTGCTACCCGTTTTTGTCGGTGTTGGCTTTTGTCCACAATGATCGAGCGTTTAGGCTCAATCACCGTGATTGTCTTCTTTGGAATCTTCTTGACTTCCATTTTCTTCTCCTTCCGCTATTTCGGCTTCTGTTTTCGTGTGTATTATGATTCTTTTATTTTCATCGATGGTCAGGTAGGCAACCAGATCTGTGAAGTAATCCGGGTTGAAGGTTTCTTGTACCTTCATCATGGATGTACGGCGCATTGCGACCCTTGTTGCAATCATGGCATTTGGATTGCTTTCTCGGTATAGTTCGCTCGCTATGGATCCGATCTTTTCTATGATATATTCCTCGCTCGGATGTCCGCCGTTGATTTCTGATTCGATGTCCATTTGAAGGTGGGCAACGGTGGGCGAGTCTTTATGTTTTTCTTTGAGGGTGGGGATTAACAGCTTGCTGTTTTCGATGATTCGATTCATAAGTACCGTGATCTTTTCAAGCAGGTGTCCGTCCGAGATACGCACCATCATCCCGCATTCGGGGTTCGTGCAAGTCCAGTTTTCTTTGATTCTGTCCCTTGACCGGATGTGCCGAATCATAGGGGAGTTGCACTTTTCGCACTTGATCCTCGGTCTGATGACCGCAAGTCCTTCACAGTCGGTTTTCGCCTGATATGTTTGCCTTGCCATCTTCATGCGGACGGCATGGTCGTATAGTTCGATGTCAATGATGGGATCGTATTCTTCATTTCCGGTGTATTTTCCGTTATCGATGATACGTGCGATACGTGCCTTATCCCACACGGAGGTCTTTTCGGTATATGGGATCTGTCGCTTGGTCAGCATATCCGCAATATCCTTGAGGGAGGCTCCTTCCGTGTAATTCCGGAATATTTCCCGAATGATATCCGCTTCGGTATGTTCTACGACGGTTCTTCCGTTCCTGATGGTGTATCCGTATGGGATATAGCGCGTTTTTTTCATAATCTTCTCCTATATCAGCTCCGTAAATTTTAATCCTCCGAGAACCGTGATGGTCAATTCGTCTTTGTTATTCAGTTTCATTTCTTTCACGATATCGTGGAAGAGTTTCTCGTCAAACCTCTCCAAGGGTTCTTCCACTTCATCGATCAGGGCTTTCAACTTGTGTACTTCACCAAGCATTTGCAGAATGCGATTGTCCAGTGTTTCTTGCCGGGAGTTCTTCAGTTCGTTTAACTGATTGTTGATATCCCTCGACTGGGCTTGGAATACTTCGGGGGCAAGGTACCCTTTGGATCGGAGCTGCTCCAGCATAACGAGTTTGGCGTTCAGTTCCGCTATCTCTTTTGTGATCTCATAGGCATCGGTATTGGATTTCTTATAAAGGCGGGAGACTCGTTCAAGCTTGTCAATCACAATGGCGAGGATGTTTTCCTCTCCGAAACGGAGCTTGTTCACCATCGCCACGAATCCGTCCTCGATGCGTTCTTCGCTGTAGTAGAAGGAGTTACAGGAGGCGCTGTTCGCTATATGCTTTTGGCATCCCCATTTGACACCGCCGGAAAGGACTCGTCTGCGATAAAAAGAGCCGCACTCCGTACAGTGGATGCGACTCGTGAAAGGATATATGCAATTTTCATGTGCTTTGCCGTGAAGGGCTTGGCGTTTACCGAGCAGTGCTTGAACGGCGTCAAAGATTTCTCTTGTGACGATGCCTTCGTGTGTACCCGATGCGTAGTATTGATCTTCTTGTCCATAATTGATGTGCTGTTTGAATGGCACGGTGGTTTCTCTGTATTTTTTTCGATATAAAGTATCTCCCACATACTTCTCGTTCGAGAGAATGTGGGAGACGGTGCGAATATTCCAATTGGATTTTCCGCTTTTACCTACGATATGTTCGTCTTCGAGATACCGGACAAGTTCTGTTGTGGAGTGACCTGCAAGGTACATCTCAAAGAGTTTTCTCACGATCTCGGCTTCGGGTTCGTAAGGTACCATGACTTTGTTTTGAAGGCGGAAGCCGAATGGTACAGTGCCGTTTACGTATTCGCCGGATTCCATCTGCTTGAAGATCGATAGGCGAACGTTCTGTGAGATGGAAACCGATTCTTCCTGGGCGATAGCGGCGAAGGTGTTGAGGAGCATTTCATCTCCCAAGGCTAAGGTGTTGATTCCTTCCTTCTCAAATTGAACCCCGACGCCGAGTAATTTCAGTTTTCTGCAGTATTCAAGAGTTTCTTTGGTGTTTCGGGCAAAGCGGGAGACTGACTTAACCAGGATGAGGTCAATGCCGTGTAGCTCGCACATCCGGAGCATCCGTTGGAATGAGGTTCGGTTTTCAGATTTCGTTCCTGATAACCCCTCGTCCGCAAATATTTCGACGAGTTCCCAATCGGGGCGTGCTTTGATCATGTTCGTATAGATCCGAACCTGTGTAGCATAGGAGTTTTGTTGATCGGCGGAGTTGGTAGAGACGCGGCAGTAAGCTGCAACCTTTGTCTTCTTGAGTTCTTGTCGGGTAATGGGGGATATGAGTTTGGCTGTCGGCATCTCTTTCACTCCTTTCTTGCATTTTTCTCTTGGATGTTATGCTTTTATCCTGCGCAAGACACATTATAACGAATCAGAACGAAAAGTCCAGCGCAAATGCGAAATTCATTTGAAAACTTTTTGATAACGACCGCTATACATCTCTCAATCGGCGAGGACGAGATTGGCACCGGTGAGCTTCTGATAGTATTTCTTTGCTTTTCTGTATTCCTTTTCGCTGATAATGGTCTTGGCTCGGAGGTGCCGAAGCACCTCCAGGATCCTCGCGTAATTCATGTCTTTGTTTTGATTCATATGCCACCTCTCAATCGGCAACGACAGACGATTTATCGAAGAAGTGGCAACCCTCAGCCAACTTCTCGAAATCCTTATTGTATAGGTCAAGGTACTCGATCATGCCCTTGACCGTGAGATCGTATGTTTTGTGGACGTATCCGGCATAGTTTCTGCCATCGCTTCCTTTTGCACTGACAGAGATCGGTTCCGGTCTGCCGATGACGAACGCCATCTGCACGAAGCACTGCCGGAGCTTGAACTTTTTGCAGAGATCAACGGCAATCTGCCTTGCCATATAGGTTCCGGTTCGGTCGACCTTCGAGACGTCCTTACCGCTTAAAGCACCGCCGCCGACAGAGTAAGCACCGCCGTATTGGTCGCTGACGATCTTTCTTCCTGTCAACCCGCAATCTGCCGTTGGACCTCCAAGCGTCCATGCACCTGCAGGATTGATATGCCAACGGTCGGGATATGCCACTCCGTGTAACAGTCTGCGAATGTATCTGCGGACTTCTTCAAGGCTTGCAGATTCTTTATGACAAGCACTGACCACGATATCCATAATCAGTCCTGTGTCAAGATCAATCGTGACCTGCGTTTTGGCATCACCCTTCAGGATGGTGTCAGGATTGGTATCCACATCTTGCTCAATCAGAGCTACGATGCGATTGGCAATATCCACCGACAACGGGAGCATACTCGCGCATTCGGAATTGGCATATCCGAACACGATGCCTTGGTCACCGGCACCGATGGTATCTTCCGTACCGTCCACGGCGTTGCTGATCTCAGACGACTGCTCCGAGATCAGGTTGATGATGTCGCTGACGGGATAGCCGAGCTTGTCTGCCACACGATGGACGATGGTTTCAATGTCAATGTTGGCTTTGGATTTGATTTCGCCGGCAAGAACGACGGTTTCATCTTTCACGAGTGCTTCCACGCCGCATCTGCTGTTCTTGTCCTCTCGCATACAAGCGGTGACGATGGCATCGCTGATCTGGTCGGCATACTTGTCCGGATGGTACTTTGTAACAGCTTCGGTAGTAAAAAGTTTCATAGTGTATATCTCCTTCATTG
>ENA-OYXV01001112-OYXV01001112.1-human-gut-metagenome-genome-assembly--contig:-NODE-1112-length-15530-cov-3.320517_pt1 | contig 15530 bp, 10 predicted proteins | sample MGYA00244846_ERZ653424 | MGnify/ENA primary metagenome ERZ653424 (study PRJEB26926, sample SAMN06165108) | human gut metagenome | biome: ENVO:00009003; feature: ENVO:2100002; material: ENVO:00002003...
TGATAATACACTGCAAATTTTCTTTATCATTTTCTTTTGCGCCTTTCTGACTTATTTGGTTACTTCTGCAAAAAATCCCTTCAAAACCGGAAGCTCCGCTTTATCTCCTGCCTCATAACTTCCGGCAAACACTGCCTCCTGATAAACCGTGATATCGAAATTTTTTGTCACATCTCCAAGTTTTACTGCATCAAATAAATTATCCGTGCTCTGCCCCGGAGCAACCGGACTGTTGTAGTAAAACCAGCCGTCCGTGCCCTGATACCAGCCGGTTCCGTCACCGTCAGGATCATACAGCGTACTCTCGGTCGCAATGCTGTCCGCTGCCTTACCTTTCTCCGAAAAAGCAGTTCCGTTCCAGGTGCCGTTTAACAGCGTCACTTCTGTCTGTTCCGGTGAGACCGTGATCCTGGCCCGGACAAACACATCCGAAATTCCGGTATTTTTTACACTCGGATTCTTTTTCACGGTGCTTCCTGCTTTGATTTTGCCCTCAAACTCTTCCTCGATCTCAGTCGCCACTTTTGCCGCCTGAAACGTATTGGTCACCGTTCCTGCTGTTGCTGTGATAATTGCAAATGTTGCTGCTGTTCCAATAATTCCAACCATCAGTGCAATTGTAATCACAAATATTTTTTTCTTTTTCCATATTTCTTTCATACACACTGCCTCCGATTATTTGCGCACATCTGTTGTGGAATGATTATCAACATCTGTCGTCCTGGTTGCTTTTTCATGGATCACAAATTGATTTTTCACGGCATCCGTATCCGTGAGCTTTCCATCACTTCTGGTCTTATTGTTTTTGGCTGTGACGTTCACACGGTCTGCCTGCAAGTGTAAATCTGCCGCTGTTGTGACAAAGTCCTCTGCGTCAAAGCTGCAGGCCTCGTCTCTGCTGCGGATACCAACTGCAAATTGTGCGCTGTTTCCGGCAATCTGTGATGCACAGTTTGTGTCTGCGGTAAACTCTTTTAACGTAAAGCCCATCGTGTCAAGTTCTTCTACTTTATAGATTCCCTGCGCAAGTCCTTCCAGTGTCGTCTGTGCTTTCACATTGAACATTCCGGTTGTCGTGTTCTGCTTCTCTGCGCTTTTCTCTCCAAATCTTAACGTCTTATAATAAACATCGCCTGTCGTCTGATTGGTGATCTTAAATGTAAAGATCGGATCACCCTCACACGCTCTGATATCTTTTTTACTGATTTTCTTTGTGATCGTAAGCGTTCCCGTTTTCACTTTCACGTCATATTTTCCTGCATAGGCTTCCCCATCCGCATGCGCTGCCTCCACCTGTGTCTCATTTTTATAGATCACACCGTTTAACGTGGAGTTTGCGTTGGAAGCATCTGTCGCTTCCTCCACCAGCAGAAATGCTTTTGCGTAATACGTGGTATCCTGTTTAGGTCTCTCTTTTTTCAGGTTTTCCTGCGTGATCTCCTCACGGCAGCCTTTGTCCGTGTAGAACGTCAGATACACCTTTGTCATTTTGGCGCTGTCCGCATCTTTCATGCGCACTGCCGCATCATCTGCATAGTTTTCCAGATTTTCCCCGAGAAAAATCGTATCTGCTGTGTCTGTGATCTGATACGCAATTCTCACATTCACGGTCGGCTGCGGCAATTCCAGCTGTGTGCCGCCAAAGCTTAAAAAGGAATACGGATTTACATTTGTAGTCATATTATTTCCACCCAGACAGGATTCTTTTGCCACGATATGGATTGTTTTCTGCCAGCCGGAGGCGCCGTTTTCCTTCGGCTTTACTTCCTGATCAAGCCAGCTGACCGTCGTTGTGCCATCCTCATTGACCGTTACCTGTGCGCCATCCGCTCTCAGACGTTGGATCTCGGCATCTGTCAGCTCAAATTCCGCATCAATAATGTCCGTCACCTGCACTCCGGTCAGGGATCTTGACTGTGTGATCGTGCTCTGGATGTTCTGAAAGATTTTGTTTAACTCCTCCGCAGTATCCGCCGTAAATGCACAGCCGGCTGACGCCACTTTCTCTCCCAGCCATGTGGCAGTCTCGTTATTTAAACCAAGCCCGACTGTGATGACCGTATAGCCTGCCTCTTTCAGCTTCACCGCTGATGCTTCTGTCTCCGTTTTGTCATTGCTGTCCGAAGGCTCTCCGTCGGAGAACAGGATCACATATTTTTTGTTGCCATCTTCTGCCTTCTGCAATTCGCTGTATGCATGCTCCAGTCCTTTCTGTGGAGAGGTACCGCCGTCCGCAAAAAGCGCATTGACGGACTTTAACATCTCATTTTTATTTACCTTCGAAAGACCGTGGTTTAATTTGCCCTCGGTACTGCTGTTCCACCCATTGCCAATGCCATAAAAGGTGGCGATTCCGACCAGACTGTCCGGTGATGTATCGGAAATACCTGTCACAAATCCGCTGGCGGCGTCTTTTAACGCAGAAATCTTAGACGTCCATACTGCCATCACATCACTGTCTGAAATGCTCTGATAACTGCCGTCCACATACTTTTTCCATTGTCCGTCGATATATTTTACCGGATACTTCGCATACACATTACCGGATACAGCCGCTGTTCCCATCCCGACACTCTTATCATATGTCCATGGCCACCAGCCACTCTTTTCATATTTATTCCAGTAGTACACTTTATTGATATCCATCTGATTCTTCACTCTGCTGAATTCTCCGATATCCTTTAATTGATTTTGACCGGACATAATTTCATTCATCGAGCCGGACAGATCAAATACCATCATGGCATCCACTGTCTGTATTTTTTCAACTGTGCTCTGCGAGGTAGCAAGCGAACTTGCGTCAAGATCAATCTGATACTCTCTGTTCTCCCAGTCAGTCAGTTTCGCTGTCTTATGATATTCCACATCCTTCTCCGTAAAATCAACCGGTTTCTCCGGCGGGATATCCGGCACGTCGTCGTCCACCACTTTGATCACGTCCGCATTCGGAAGCGTAAACTTCATGTTACAGTTTGCCTTTCCTGCACCGCGCTCCATATATAAAATGGTCAGATGATGTTCTTTGTTTTTGTCTGTCCTGTCAATATATTTCCAGAGATCGACCGTATCTGTCAGAGCGTCATGGATACCGCCAAGATCGATGACCACCTGTTTCCCATCCAGAATCACCCAGAGATCATCATCCCCGGTAAAAGAATAGTTCAGTTCCCCGATATAATCTCCAAGTGTAAAGGTAACGTCATAGCGGAGTCCAAAATAAAAATTATTATTTCCAAATGGCAGGAAATCCGCCCCCGCAGTTGCTGCCACGTTGTCCTCTTTGTCTAAAACTTCTTTCAGTTCATAAGTGTCACCACTTTGTGAAAATTTTAACCTGTATCCTTCTTTTACTGTCAGTCCTTTTGTCCCTGCCGCAGCTGCTCCGTCTTTCGGAAAAACGCCCGGTTCATTCACACTGAAAAGAACTTCTTTGTAATCATCACTTAACCCGGTAACGATTCCTGTTTTTTTTGCATTTTCTCCAGTTCCTCCGGTATACACGTTGATATGCTGGTCGTCTGTGGTTCCGTTTTGACCTGTTTTTTTCGTGACGGTGTCATATTGATTTTCACTTAAATTCTGGGATACCGTTCCGACCGTGAAACGGTTATCTTTTTGCTCAGACGGATAGTTGGAATCTGCATTGATACTCAGATCCGCCCTCTGCTGTCCGGCTGTGTCATAAGGAATCACCTCGTAGTCATAAAACGATGCCTCACCGATATAGTCCGTATTTTTTGCCTGATAAAAAACTTTTACAACACTGTCCTCATGGATCTCAATGTTTTCAAGTTCACTTTGGGAAAATGCTTCTCCGTTTACCTGCACATGATCCACATCCCAGTTTAACGCCTTATTGTAGTCGCTGATTTTTGCTCCCGGTGCCATCGTGCAGACATCATCGCTGTAAATTTTTGCACTCTGCTCATCCTGCGCCTGATATTTGCTGTTGTCATAATGTTCGATGGTCACGGTCACGTTGTTATCTCCATGATTGACGATGACATATTTTGAAAAATGATCCGTGCCAAATGTCACCTCGCCGTCGGCAGAAGTGTTCGCATTCATATCCAACATCTCATTTTTTGTCTCATCAAAATGATACACGCTCGCCGAATCGCCCTCTTTCACCTGCGCAAGCGATAACTGCACCTGCACGGTTGCCCCTGGCTCCACTTCTTTTCCATCTTTTACAAAGGAGATGTCATACGCCACAACCTCTTCTTTTTCTTTCGACTCGCCCTCCATCGCTTTATCGATGGATGCTTCCATTTCTGCTGTGACGGCTACCGGTGCCACGACAAGCTCTGCGCCTGCCGGAAGATCGGTCTCATTCGAAAGTGTCACGACCACGCGGACTGCGTCATTGGAATAGTCGAAGACGGTTTTTAATTCCGGTTGTTCTGTCTCCTCTGTTTTCTCCGTCTCCTCGATTGCTTCAGCCGCCTCAGTGCTCTCTGTATTCTTGACTTTTTCTGTATCTCCCGTTCCGTCTGAATCTGATGATTGCTTATACTGCCCGCTTACATTACTCTCTGTGTCTGACAGATCCGCTGCATTCGAATCACTGTCTGCCTCTGACACATTCTCTTCCTGTCCTGCATTTTTTGTCTCCTTCAACATCTCTGTGGAAACTTCCGCAAAAACATCCGTGGTGTCTACACTTGTCGCATTGGTGACGGTCACATTGGATGTCAGCAACGTCAAACATAGCAGGAATGCTAAAACTTTTTTTACAATGGATGCAAATCTCATATAATCCTCCTTGCTTTTGCCCTTTGATCTACTGTTTTCTCTTCCAAAGATTTCATCCGGTGTATTTGCGTAAAATATTTTCTGTTGTTTTCACTTTTTCTATATTGATCTTGATTTTCAGATTTCGGTAAATTTTATTGTCCTGATAAAATTTTGAAATAATCCGGTTTGCGACCAACATTCCACCCTCATAGGTACATGCGGAAAGCAAAATCACATACTGCGAATCGCTGAACTGTGCCACCGCGTCCCCAGGACGGAGCGATTTTTTCAATGTCTCCACAAGATGAGGCATCGCATTGCGGATGCGGAACAGATTTACATCACTGACCTTGCTTCCGGTATACTCCCCCGCCTTTAAGGTCAGAAGCAGAATATATTCATTTTCATCAAAACGCGCTGTCTTTCTCACCTGAAGCCTGCAAATTTCCCGAAAGACCGGATACCCGCACAAAAACGCTCCCGCTGAATTCTGTTCTGCAATATCCTGATGTACCTGTGCAATTCCCTGCACATTTCCGCTTTTATTCTGTCTCAGTAATTTGTCATAAACGCCCTTTAATTTTGAAAGTTCACAGATTCCGAGCTGCTGCTGCAACGTCCGGCATGCATTCTCGTACACTTCCAGGGCAGAACCAATTTTATTTTTTCCTGCCAAAGCCTTGATCAGATAACAATATAACTCTTCATCGAGACTTTCCTGCTGAAGTGCCTGACTGCAAAGCTGCTCCAGATTCTCATATTTTTCCGCGCGGACATAACATTCGCACAGATACCGGACGCAGTTTAAATACAAAGAGTGATAATAAGTATTCAGCATCATCACCCAGTGCATATCTGCAACTTTTGTCATGAAATCACCCTGATAAAGTGCAAGCGCCGCTTTTAGTTTCTGGATTGTCTCACCCTCTGAAATAGGTTTCTGCTTTGCCAATTCAAACGTTTGTTCGAATCGTTCTGCATCCACTGCCACTTCCAGTCTGGGATTCCAGCGATAGGAACCATGATCGGTCAGGATAAAGTCCTCTTCTCCAAAGTTTTTCTTCAGAAGAACTCTCAGACGATACATCAGATTCTTCAATGCCCCTGCCGGATTTCCCGTTTCTTCCTCCTGCCACAACGCATCCGCCATGTCATAAAACGTCAGTGTCTGATTTCTGTGAAGAATCAGATACGCCAGTAAATTTATCATTTTCGGAGATCGTATTTCTTCCTCATTCACAATATGTTCTTCATTCCTTATCTGAAATTTCCCCAGAGTACGAATCGTCAGCATGCAGTTCTCCTCCTCTTTTCCGGCTCTGACTGCCAGATTTTTCCTGCAAGTCTAACATGCATGTATTGCTATAAAGGTCGAATACTGTACCTAAAAATCCTGGTTACTTCGACTTTTTTCTATTTTTATATATAAGGAAAACAATCAGTCCCACAACAAAAACTGCCGTGATACCGCCGATCACCGGCACTGCCACAGGTACGGATGCTGCATCGATCTCCTGCGCTGCAAGGTCTGCATCTTTCCCGTTCACATCGCCGGAAGCGGTACTCTCATCCTCTGCTGTGTTCGCCAACGGTGTCTCGCTCTCTTCGATGGCGACAACTCCATCATTCCCATCTCCATCCACCAACGGTGTCTGCTCCTCCGGAATTTCAACATTGCTATCGTCTACGGTCTGGTCTTCATTATCATCTGCCGGAGCATTTACCGCATTGTCCGCTGCATTATTTGCTGTATTGCCTACCGGCGCATTCACTGCATTTGACGCATTATTTACTACATTTGCAGTAACACCGGACGGCTGGGCAGCTCCGGGAATGATGACCGTCTCCTCGACCTCACTTACGACTGTCTCTGTCCGTGTTGTGCCCGGAACCACGTTTGTCACCGTGCTGGTGATCGTCTCCACAGCCCCGGTGTAGCGGTATTCAAACGTTGCCGTGTTCTCTTTCCCTTTTTCCAGTTTTATAATTTTACTGCTCTCCGTCGGTGTATAATCCGAAACGGTCACCGGAGTGACCATAATGGTTTCTTCGGCATTTCCATAGATGATCTGTGGAGTTGCAATCTGTTCCTTCGTCTGACTGTCTATGAAACTCACCGTATAGGAAACCGGATCGATCAAACGCTTATAATCCAAAACATACTCTGTATTCCGCTCCACCGCAGTTCCCACAACGCCGTTAAAATCTTTCAACCCATATGCTGCCTCTTTTTCATAGTGCAGGCAGTTAGAAAACCATGATGTCAGCCCTGCATCACTTTCCCAGCCAGGCACTGTAAAAGCAAGTGTATCTCCCTTTGCAACTTTTACTTTAATATAATTTTTTGTCACTTCCATTCCATCGGAAACAGTGATCTTATCTGTATCAAAACTTGCAACATTTCCCGCACGGAATGTCACTGTATACATTCTTTTTTCCACCGCTTCTTTCTCCTCCGAAGCTTTCACCGTTGTCATTGGAAGCACCAGCGCCATGAAGATAAAAACCGTAAGAAAGCCCGTAATTATTTTTTTTACTTTTTTCATGACTTGCGCTCCACCTTTCTTTTTTTCACTGCGATACTAACAATCACTATACCTGCCACCAGAACTCCTGCAGATACCGTCACTGTCAGAGGATCTCCTGTCCTGACACCATTTGCCAGTGGAACAAGCTGTTCTGTGACAGTCTTTGGAATCACTTTCTTTACAACCTTTGTCACCACATTGTCTTCTCCGTGCTCCGTCACATAATTTGTGATCACAACCGGCTTTCTGTCGTCTGCATAGTACGCCCGGAATTCAAATTCCATCGCACCTGCTGCACGCGAATAATCAATTCCATCTGCGCTGTCCATGCCCTCGCCGTCTAAGGTCAATGTCACATAGACATCCGCCGACTCCCCCGGATCCAGAGCTGTCATATAACGATACTCATTCAATTCTGTAATTTCTGCTAAACCTTCGGCACTTGCCACATTTTCCGCATATCCACCGGCATCTGCATCCAGCAAAGATATCCTTCCGGTATCATTGCCGATCTCCACCTGAAACTCATATGCTCCGCCAGACGCTTTTCCTGCTTCTTCCAAAGCATCCGTTGTCTTCTGCGAAATAAAAAAAGATGCCTTATGACTGTTTTGATTCTCGATTTTAATGACAACGGTCCTGCTGTCTCCGGGTGCCATGCCATCAAAAGCACCGGCAAGTTCTGTCTTATCTTTTGTATACACAAGCTGATTTTCCTCTGTCAGCTGCACAGTCTGAATTTCCGCCGCACTGACCACCGATGAAAATCCACAAGTCCAAATAAGCAACAGAACGGCTGCTATGTTTTTTATTTTCATATGATCCAATCTCCTTCAACCGTTATCTTGTTTCTGAAACAGACAAAATCGTTCCATTTTCATCAAACTCCGGGAACACTCCAAGCTCTGCTGCGATCGCATCTTTTGCGTTATTCGCCTGAACTGCCGTAACTTCGTATTCTAACGTATAGACTGCATCTGCAAATCCATTGCCCATAGATTCCTTAAAATGAATTCCGTCCATAAAGTTTGTTGTCGTCTGCTCTGGAGCCAGCGGCTTTGTGTAGTACATCACCGTCTGCTCATCATCCTCATACCCGATGATCCAGTCCTGATTATGTACATAGATATCATCCGCCTCCCCTGCACTCACAAGTCCGCCGCTTTTTGTATCCCATGCATGATAAATGACTACTTTTACATACACATCATAACCATCCGGGATATCGTTTTGTACTGCCTTCGGCATGACGATCGTTTCCCCCGGTACGATCGTAACCGGTTCTTTTTCCCCGCCGTCTGCCAGTGCCACAGGCTGATCCCCGATCACCGTGACTCCCACACTCTTAATGGAAATATTTGCCACTGCCTTTTCACTTTTTGTATTCAGAGCTGCAAGCGTTCCGCCAACCATCGTTGCCAGGATCAATACTGCAGCGATTCCCATAAGCATGTATTTTTTCTTCACTCTCCATCTCCTCCGCTCATCCATTGAATTTTTTATAAATCCTTGTGTTATTATAGGTATCCCCGGTCACACAATGGTCACACGAATATTTTATGCAGCAGACCGCACGAAAAATGCACTTTGTTTCTTCAAGTACGCAAAAATACCTCCCGGCAGGTTCGGGGTTGTTACCCGTATCTGCTCAGGAGGTATCCTGTCATTTCAAAAATATTGATTTTTCTTCACATTTTAAGCAATCATTTTATATCCACTATCTCACATAGATATTGGAAAGATTGTCTAAAATCTCTCCTGCAACATCCGGTTTATTCATCGTGTAAATATGCACATGATTGACACCGTTGGCGATCAGATCAATGATCTGCTCTGTTGCATATGCAATTCCCGCCTGACGCATTGCTGCCGGGTTGTCTCCAAACCTGTCTACGATCGCAAGAAATCTCGGTGGAACCATATTGCCGGACAAAGATGTGATGCGTTTGATCTGGCTTGCGTTGGTGACAGGCATAATACCTGCTACAATTGGAACATCTATTCCTTTTTTTAATGCCTTGTACATAAAATTGTATAAAATGTTATTGTCAAAAAACATCTGTGTGGTGAGGAACTCGCATCCTGCATCCACTTTCTCTTTCAAATGGTCGAGATCTTCAAAAATCGTTGCTGCTTCCGGGTGTCCTTCCGGGTAGCATGCACCACCGATACAGAAATCACCCTGTGCTTTGATATCTGCGATCAGTTCACTTGCGTGCTTGTACTGATCCGGCAGCGGAAAATCTGCATTTGCAGGAATATCGCCACGGAGTGCAAGGATATTCTCGATATTTGCTGCCTTTAACTCCTCAATGACAGATGCCACCTTTTCTCTGGTGGAAGAGGCACAGGTCAGATGTGCCAACGCCGGAATGTTATTGTTACGTACTTCCTCTGCAAGCTTTACCGTATAATCAGATGTTCCACCTGTTGCGCCGTAAGTGACACTCATATATGCCGGCTTTAATGCCGCCATATCTTTTACGATATTTTTATAATTTTCCAGCTGCGCACCCTGTTTTGGTGGAAAAAGCTCGCAGGAAATCGTCACTTCATCTTTGTTTAATAATTCTGTTAATCTCATCTTTTTGTTCCTCAATCTTCTTTCTTATATATTAAAAACTTCTCAGTTTATCCGTTCCATCATCCACCGTATTCTCGATTTTTCGTATCTCCACAAAATAGGAATAGTTATCGTTTACTTTTACTTCACAGCGGTCACCTATTTTGTGTTCCAACAATGCTTTTCCGAGCGGCGATTCGTTACTGATCAGATTTTTCAGGGAATTGCCGCGGATGGTTGTGACAATTTTATAGGTTTCTTCCTCGTCATCATCCTCAAAATAGACCGTAACGGTATTGTTCATTCCGACTTCATCATCCGCAGAATCCGTAGAAATAATCTTTGCTGTCCTGATCATTTTCTCCAGATAACGGATACGGCTCTCATTCTGATTTTTGTCTTTTTTTGCTGCATGGTATTCAAAATTTTCACTGAGGTCGCCATGTGCACGTGCCTCTTTGACTGCTTCCAGCGCATTTTTTCTCACAACCAGCTTCCGATACTCAATCTCTTCTTCCATTTTTTTTATGTCCTGTTCGGTCAACTCGTCATACATGAATCCCAACCTCCATTTTCCATCTCTATCGGTACTGATCCTGTACCATTCTCATTATGATCTGCAGATCTGTCTCTTATAAAAACACCTGTTCTAATGCGATTTTCTCCGGTAGACAGCGTTCGATTGCACTCCCTTTCCGGCAGACAGACAGCCAGACATCCCGTTTGACATTCCATGTTTTCAGATAATATTCTCCCACCTGTTCTTCCATCGTGGAAAAAGAATCCAAAGACATTGCGATCCCTGTTCCAACCGCCTTGATGTAGGCTTCCTTCCTCGTCCATATTCCGGTAAAAGCCTCATCCGTCCAACATTTTTCCAGATATTTTCTCTCATCTTCTGCAAAAAAACGCTGTGCAATCTTCTGTTTTCCGGTGCGTATCAGCTCCACATCCACACCTACATCCTCTGTGCCAAAAGCTGCTGCCACATATGTGCCCGAATGGCTGAGGTTAAACATAAGCGGAAGCCGTTCTCCCTGCCCTGTCCCAAGATACGGCTTCCCATTTTTACCATAAACAAAGCTTACCTGTTGCAAAGACCGTGTTTGTCCGGTCTGCTCCATCTCTGCTTCAGCAGGCGATCCCACAGGTATTGTCTGCGTGTAACCATACTGCCGCAGACCGTATTCCAATAATAGACCTGCCCCAAAGGCACGAAGCCTGTCATCTTCATTTTTACATTGTTTTATTTTCTGTTGTCTGGCGCAGCACAAAAACTCCCACAACTGTGGTTGATCTGATCTGTCACGCAAGGCACTGATATCTGAATAAAACACACGCAGTTTTTTTTGCTTATCCACTACTTCTGATGCTCCTGCAGAACTTCTTTTTTTCGCCTTGTGGAATCCCAGACATTCTGCACACGTCTGGTCACGATCTCCGGAATAAACGGTTTTACAATGTAATCGCTCGCTCCTAATTCCATCGTCAACACCTGTTGTTCTGTTGTATCATCCGCCGTGATGATCACCACCGGAATATTTAAGATCCTTGGATCATTCTTCCTTTCCTGCATAAAAGTCTGTCCATTCATGCCAGGCATCATCAGATCTAACAGGATCATATCCACTTTATAATTCTGTTCCTCTAAAATACGAAGTGCCTCTTCCCCATCTCCTGCCTGCAGGATACGGTAATCTGTTTCAAAAATACTCTCCAGCGATGCCCGGTTGATCTCCATATCATCCACGACAAGCATGATTTTCTCGTTTACCTCTTCTTCCATCAGTGCAAGACGGTACTTTGCAAGTTCATTGTCCATCTCCCGCTGGACCGTGATATCGTCAATGCAGCCAAAAATAATATGGCGTTCCCCTACCCTGTTAATATACTTCAGGCGGAGCTTGATCCAGATTTCCCTGCCAGACTCGAGAAAACGTTTCACTTCACATTCCGCAGTACTTTGATTCTCCACAACCTGTGCAAAAGTATCCATAAACCTTTCTCTGTCAACATGATCAATGGATCCCTCAATCTCTTTGTGCACACGGTCTGTGTCATGATAACCAAACATGTCAAAATAAGCGTCATTTACACGCACCACTTCAATATTTCCGTCGCTGTACTCATAAATTGCGGCTGCCTGCATCATGTTGGAGAAAATCATTTCCATCTGCATATTCGCTGTCCAGATGGCATTCGTATCGTTGGATGTTCTCCTTGTCTCATCATCTTCAAAGTATGGCTGTTCATACAACAGCTTTTCATATTCTTTTACCGGCATTGGTCTTGCAAAATAAAATCCCTGCACATATTCGCATCCGATGCTGTGCAGAAACGATACCTGCTCTTTGCGCTCCGCACCCTCAGCTACGACCGGCATGTTCAGCCACTTTGCCATGCGGACTACCGATGCCAGAATGTTTTCACTCCTGCCATCATCTCCGGAGCCATCCAAAAACTTCATATCAATTTTCAGGACGTCAACCGCAATATCTTTTAGTACATTCAGCGAGGAATAAGCACTTCCAAAATCGTCCATCAAAATAGAAAAACCTTTTTTCTGAAGCTGTTCCATCATCTCTTTGATTGCTTTTGGGTTTCCTGTATATGCACTCTCTGTCAGTTCTAACTGCAGCCATTCCGGTGGAATATTGTATTTTTCTGTCAGTCCACAGATCACATCCACAATTTTGGGATTATAAAGACTTACACGCGAAATATTGACGGAAACCGGAAATATTTTTCTTCCCTCATCTCTCCATCCCGCAAGCAGCTGGCATGTCTTCTCCCAGACATACTGATCCAGCTTCAGGATAAAACCGTTCCGCTCAAATACCGGGATAAATTCTCCCGGCGATATCATCCTGCCATCTGCTGTGATCCATCGCACCAAAACCTCTGCTCCTGCAATGGAATTTCGCTGAAGTTCATATTTGGGCTGCAAATACAGCACAAACTCTTCGTTCTTCAGCGCATTCTTCATATTGTTGATGATGTGCTGCTCCTTGATGATCTCCTCGCTCATCTCTTTTGTGTAAAAGAAATAGTTCTGGATATAATTTCCCTTACAGTTTTTGGATGCAAGATTGGCTTTGTCATACATTTCGTTGATGGAAAGATCACGGTTTTTCACAAGATATATCCCAAAGAAAGGCGTGATATCAAAATCCAGAGGATATTTTTCCATCTGATTCGTGAATTTCTTCACAAAGTCTGTGATCTCTTTCTCATTTTCATAAGAAAAGCATACCGCAAAAATATCTGCCTCAATTCTTCCATAAGTAATATAACGATATTCTTTTTCCACATTCTGCAGATAATCTGCCATATACTTTAATAAATTATCACCCTCATCCATTCCAAAAAAGGAATTGATCAGCTGGAATTTTTCAATATCAATCCTGATGAACACAAAATCTTCCGTACCGAAAATATTCAGCATATTTCTCGTATTATAAAAGAACTTTGATTTGTTCAAAATGCCGGTAAGCACATCATACTCCGCACGGTACTTTAATTCATCATCCACTCTCATCTGACTGCGATCGATCACATTCTTTACACGAAAACGCACAATCGTCGGATCATAAGGTTTCCGCATAAAATCCCATGCTCCGTATTCCAGACACTTGCACTCGATCTCATCATTGATGTCTCTCAACATTGCGATCACAGGTATATTCTGATACCTTGCATCCCTGTGAAAAATTTCTAAGAGTTCCAGTCCGCTCATGTCCGGCATGATCAGGTCAAGAATGATCACAGTTACCGCCTGATACTTCTCCTCTAAAACTGCTAATGCATTCTGTCCATTTTCTGCTTCAAGCACGATATAATTGTCATTTAAAATTTCCCGCAATGCAGTCCTGTTATGTCTTGCATCATCCACAACTAATATTGTATGTTTTCTTGTCATAAACCTTTGTGCCAATCCTTCTCCATTTGTAGTGGTTTCAGCCACCTGTCAAAATCTTTTTTCTTCCGTACATACCATATACTATATGATAACAGACTTATTTTTCCTTTTCAATACAAGAATTTTTATCTGTCGTTTACTTAAAAATCCATGTAAGAGAGATACATCTCCTCAAAATCATTTTCTTCTGCCAGATTGATGACATCTGCCATGGTCTGGATTTTTTCAAGTTCTTCTTTTGAAATTTTGCCAAGTAAAACCTCTTTTGTCCCTGCAAGAACTGTATTTCCGGCCGGAATCGTTTTCATCTCCAGTTCTTTCGGGATCAGTCCAATCCCTGCCGCCTTTTTGATATCTATCTTTGTTCCAAATCCACCTGCAAGATAACAGTCGTCCACTTCATCAAACGTAATGCCCGCCTTTTTTACTAAAATATCCACTCCTGCACGGATCGCCGCTTTTGCCATCTGAAGTTCCCGGATGTCATTCTGTGTGAATTTTACTTTTTCTGCCAGCTCATATCCGGTGTCAAAATAAAGATCCGAATATGTTCCATGTTCATCGATCATCTGATGCTCCCGGAGTTCATAAACCAGATCGATCATACCTGTGCCGCAGATTCCGATCGCCTGCTGTTTCTTATTTTCTCCATCTGTTTCACCGATCACCTGAAATCCGGCTTTCCCTGTCTCTTCCATGAAAACATGTGAGATCACTCCCGGAATGCTCGCCATGCCACAGGAAATATTTCCGCCTTCAAACGCCGGTCCTGCAGACGTGGACGTCACATACATATGACGGCAATTTCCAAGCACCATCTCCCCATTCGTTCCAATATCCAGCAGCAAATGATATCCTTCGGATCTGTGCATATTCATTTTTGCAATGCCAGCCATGATATCAGCCCCTACAAACGCTGAGATCCCAGGCAAAATCACAACTTTTGTATCCAATTCTTTCATTCCAAGAAAATCCGCAGCACTGCCTTCCATCCATGAAAGGTCAACTGGCAGAAAAGGCGCCACCCCCAGTGTCTCACATGAAAATCCGCGAAGCAGATGACACATCGTTGTGTTTCCTGCGATCACGATCCTTTGTATCTGTGCCACATGGATTCCCTCTTTTTCTGCAAGTTCACCGACCAGCTTCTGTAAATCCTGCCGGATGCAGCGCTGCATCTCCCATTTTTTCCCATTGTTAGAGGCATCTATCCTTGAAATCACATCTGCACCGTAGGTTCTCTGATGATTGACCGATACTGCGGTCTGACAGTCCGCTTCGGTTTTCAGGTTCACTAACAAGGCTGCCAAAGTCGTGGTGCCGATGTCGATACAGATTCCATAAATTGCATTTTCTGTTTTTTCTGCCGTTCCTTCTGCTGTATTTTTCAGAATTTCTTCTGTTCTCTGATTCTCCCACTGCGAAAGGACTTCTATCGTTTCTTCCAGTTCCGGAATTTCAACTTTGTATTCTCCCGTTGGATATGACTGGCATGCCAGACGATAGCCTTGCTCCAACTGCTTTTCCGATAAAAACTCTCTATCCTGCTTCGTCGGTTCTGTTGCTCCGCTTTTGTACCGCACAATACATTTTCCGCAGGTTCCGTTTCCGTTACATGGAGCACTGATATATCTGTTTTGCTGCTGTAAAATTTCGCGCAGGCTTTTCTGCGGTTTTGATCTGTCTATAATCATTTTTTCCTTCACCCTGAAAAATCAACAAATCAGCATAGCCTCCTCGATGGAAACAGTGCTGATTTTTGTATTTTATAGTTTTTCAACTA
>ENA-OYXV01001127-OYXV01001127.1-human-gut-metagenome-genome-assembly--contig:-NODE-1127-length-15417-cov-5.948640_pt1 | contig 15417 bp, 11 predicted proteins | sample MGYA00244846_ERZ653424 | MGnify/ENA primary metagenome ERZ653424 (study PRJEB26926, sample SAMN06165108) | human gut metagenome | biome: ENVO:00009003; feature: ENVO:2100002; material: ENVO:00002003...
CGTTTTATCAGGGCTTCTTCCTCGCGCCGACCGTGACGGCCGGCGCGCTCAAGGGCGCGGTGTTCGCGGCGAACGTCTATGAGCGGCTCGGCTTCCGCTGCATCCCGAACGCGACGGAGACGCGCCACGACATCATCCAGTGCGTCGAGCTCGGCTCGGCAGAGCACATGGTCGCCTTCTGCAAGGGCATTCAGGCGGCCGCGCCCGTGGACAGCTACGTCGACCCCATCCCCTGGGCCATGCCGGGCTACGACTCGGAGGTCATCATGGCCGCCGGCGCGTTCATCCAGGGCTCGTCCATCGAGCTGTCGGCTGACGGCCCGATCCGCCCGCCCTACGCCGTGTATTTTCAGGGCGGCCTGACGTGGTATCACGCAAAGCTCGGCATCCTCATGAGCCTGCAGAAGCTCGTGGACGCCGGTCTCGTTACACTTGATCAACTGGAGGAGAAATAAAGTATGTGGTTCTGGCTTTCCCTGATTGCCCTGCTGTGCTGGTCGGGCTCGGATCTGTTTTCCAAAATTGGCTGCCGCGACGCGGACGACAAGCTCGCACACCTGAAGATGGTCATCGCCGTCGGCGCCGTCATGGGTCTGCACGCGGCGTATGAGATCTTCATCGGCGGCGTGAGCATCTCGTGGCACGTCATCTGGACGTACCTGCCCGTGTCGCTGCTGTACATCGTGTCGATGGCGCTCGGCTACATCGGTCTGCGCTACATTGAGCTGTCCATCTCGTCGCCGATCTGCAATGCCTCCGGCGCGGTGGTGGCGGTGCTGTATCTGTGCTTCGGCGGGCTGGACGAGGATCTGACCGGCGGGATGCGCGTCATGGCGCTGGCCGCCGTGGCGCTCGTGTGTCTGGGCGTGATCGGACTGGGCATCGTCGAGTCGCGCGAGGATGATGAGCTGCGCCGCGCGCGGCAGGCCGCCTCGAACTACCGCTACGCCAAGAGCTGGCTCGCGCTCGCGCTGCCGGTGGCCTACTGCCTGCTCGACGCCGCCGGTACATTTGCCGACAGCCTCGTGCTGCGAAGCCTCGATCCGGACTCGGCCAACTGCGCGTATGAGCTGACGTTCCTGTTTGCGGCAGTGGTGTCGTTCGTATATGTCAAGCTCATCCGGCACGACCGCTTCCAGACCAAGCGCGAGGCGCCGAAATATATCGGCGCGCTCTTTGAGACGGCCGGTCAGTTCGCGTACATCTACGCCATTGCGGATGAGGACCACGTCATGTACGCCGCGCCCATCATCGCGGCCTACTGCGCCGCGTCCGTGCTCTGGAGCCGCATCTTCCTGCGCGAGAAGCTCTCGTGGCGGCACTATCTGATGCTGGTGCTGATCGTCGCGGGCATCGTGCTGCTCGGCATCCTCGATATCTGAATGCAATCTTTGCGCACAGAATCCTCAGCCGTCCATGCGGCCGCTCCACTCCGGAGCGGCCGCGCAGAGCCCTGACACGTCAGGGCTCTGCGCATAAGACCAGATTCGAGGCGGGCCTTACCCCCTCGAGCTCCCCCGCTGCTCTATCCGCGCCCCTCGCGGCGCAGATCTTCAATCATCCAAGCGGCCGCTCCACTCCGGAGCGGCCGCTTTTTTGTCAATCGCGTAACGCTTGCAATTGCACGCAGGTGTCTGCTATAATGAATAAACATCTGCGTGGAGGGCGCAGTATTTTGGTGAAATCTGAAGGATCAGGAGGGGTTTTGTGGATACAGATATCAAATCCAAGCGCGGTGGCTGGGGCAGCAACTTCGGCTTCCTTATGGCCTCGATCGGCTCGGCCGTCGGCCTTGGCAACATTTGGGGTTTCCCGTATAAGATGGGCAAAAGCGGCGGTGCCGTGTTTTTGCTGTTTTACCTGGTGCTCGTCGTGCTCGTGGGCGTGACGGTCATGCTCGGTGAGCTCGCGCTCGGCCGCCGCAGCGGCAAGAGCGGTGTGAGCACCTATCGCGCGCTGTCGAAAAAGTACACCTGGCTCGGCTATGCCGGCGTGCTGTGCGGTTTTTGCATCATGTGCTTCTACTTCGTGCTCGGCGGCATCGTGCTGCGCTATGCGGTTGGCTACTTCCTCTCGCTCTTCGGCGGGAGCACGTTTGCATGGTCCGGACAGGGCACGGACTTCTTCGGCTATTTTCTCACGGATACCAAGAGCATGATCCTGTTTTTTGTGCTCTACATCCTGCTCAACATCATCGTCGTGTCCGGCGGCGTGCACGGCGGCATCGAGAAGTTCTGCAACATCGGCATGCCGGCGCTGTTTTGCCTGCTCGTGTTCATCATTGCCTACATCGCCTGCCAGCCCGGCGCTGCCGAGGGCTACAAGTTCATGTTCCGCCCCGACTTCTCCGTGTTCAGTGACCCGAACGTCGGCTTCGGCCGCGTGCTGAAAAACGCCGCCGGGCAGATGTTCTTCTCCCTGTCGATCGGTCTGGGCGTCATGATCACCTATGGCTCTTACCTCGGCAAGCAGGAGCACCTGCAGCGCAACGCCTTCATCGTCTGCGGCGCGGACACGCTCATCGCGCTCATGGCCGGCATGGCCGTCATGCCCGCCTGCTCCGCCTTCGGCGTGGAGTACGGCGCCGGCCCCGGATTGCTGTTCGCCTCGATGCAGACTGTGTTCTCCCACATGGGCAGCGTCGGCAATCTCATCGGCTTCCTGTTTTACCTACTCGTGCTGATCGCGGCGCTCACGTCGTCGATCTCCATGCTCGAGCTGTGCACGGCCTACGCCGTGGACAAGCAGATCGAAAAGGGGCTCACGCCCAAGCGCGCCAAGCACACGTCCGAGGTCGCGGCGCTCGTGTTCATCGCGGGCTCGCTCGTCGCGCTCGACGGTCTGGGTGCGGGCGTTGCCGGCGGCGCCGCCGTCGAGACGCCGGCCACCCTGCTCGGCCTGAGCGTGCGCGGCTGGAACGATTGCTGGCTCGACCTGTACGACATGGTCGCCGAGGGCATCCTCATGCCGCTCGGTGCGCTCGTGATGACGATCCTCATCGGCTGGGTGCTCAAGCCAGAGGTCGTGCAGCTCGAATGCGAGCAGAGCGGCGTGAAATACCGCGCGGCGGGCTATTTCAAGGTCTGCTTCAAATTCATCGTGCCCGTGCTGCTGGCGTTCATCCTCTTCTGCCAGCTCACCGACTTCTTTGGTCTGAACATCCCCGGCCTGAGCTGAACCCCGCATCACAAAAAGTTCCGTCAGCGTCTGCCCCAACGGGCGGGCGCTGACATTTTTATAACCTTTGTTGAAAAAGCGAAAACGCTCTGTTATACTGGGCTCCACTGCCATTTTTCGTCCGAAAGGAGCGCTGCGCCATGCGCAAAACGGCTGCCTACGCCTTCCATCACTCGATCCCGATCCTGATCGGCTTCTTCCCCGTCGGCATCGCCTACGGGCTGCTCATGCAGCAGGCGAGCTACAACTTCCTGTGGTCGGGCGCGTGCAGCCTGTTCGTTCTGGCGGGCTCGCTGCAGTTTCTGATGGTCACGTTTTTTGCCGGTGGCGTGTCGCTGGCCACGGTGGCCGTGCTGGCGCTGCTGCTCAACAGCCGGCACATTTTCTACGGCCTGTCGTTCATCGACAGGTTCCGCTCCTTCGGCCCGTGGCGCTGGTTTCTGATCTATTCGCTGTGCGACGAGAACTATTCGCTGCACTGCTCGCACGATTTCGGCCCCGACGTCAACGAGAAGTGGGCCTACGTGCTCACGGCCGCGCTCGTGACGTTTTACTGGGTCGCGCTGTCCATGCTCGGCGGGCTCGTCGGCTCGCTCATCACGTTTGACACCACGGGCATCGACTTTGCGCTCACGGCGCTGTTCACGGTCATCGTGGTCGATCAGCTGCGCGGCGCGCGCACGTGCATCCCCGCCGTGGTCGCGGCCGTGTCGAGCATCGGGGCGCTCCTGCTGCTCGGGCCGGACAAGTTCCTGCTGCCGTCCCTGCTCGTAACGGTCGCGGCGCTCACGCTGCTGCGCCCGGTGCTCGCGCCGAAGTATGCCGAAGGAGGTGCGCAGGCATGACCCTCTCCGTCGGACAGAGCATCGCCATCATCGCGGTCTGCGCCGCGTGCACGTTTTTCGAGCGCTGGCTGCCGTGGCTGCTGTTTGGCCGCCGCGCCGTGCCGAAGGTCGTGGAATACCTCGGCAGGATCCTGCCCATGGCCGTCATGGTCTCGCTGCTGGTCTACTGCCTGCGCGGGATGCAGTTCACCGCCGCCGGGGCGTGGGTGCCGCAGGTCATCGCCGTCGGCGTGACGGCGGGTCTGCACTGGTGGCGGCGCAGCACGCTGCTGAGCATCGCCGCCGGCACCGTGTGCTACATGCTGCTCGTGCAGCTCGTCTTTTGATGCCAAACCGGGCGTCCCAGTCGGGACGCCCGGTTTTTGGTTGCACTTGGCCTGCATATCCGTTATAATATAAGGTCTTATCAGAATCTTCTCCTGCAGCGAGGTCTGCCTATGAAACACGACAAGAAAAAACAGCGGCTCTCGATCGGCCTGCTGACGCTCGGCGCGGCAGCGCTGGCGATCTTTTCCGCCGCAACGCTCGACGCGGGCGACGTGCGCGCCTCGCTCGCGGCGCTGATGCCGGGCTGGACGGCTGCGATCGTCGGGTGCATGCTGCTGTACTACCTGTGCGACGCGCTCAAGTACCGGCTCATCACGCGCGCGTTCGGCTGCGCACAGCCGCTCGGCGACAGCATCGACGTGTCGATGGTCGGCTTTTTCTACTCGGCCGTAACGCCTGCGGCCGCCGGCGGTCAGCCGTTTCAGGTGCTGCATATGCACCGCCGCGGCATCCCGACCGGCACGGCCACGTCCGTCATCTGCACGGTCTACAGCCTGTGGAACATCGCGCTCGTGACGCTCGGCATCGTGGGCATGTGCCTGTGCGGCGGCAAGCTCGCAGCGCAGAGTGCTGCATGGATCCCCGTGCTGACGCTGGGGCTGCTCGTGCACGCGGGGCTGCTGTCGCTCGTGCTGCTCTCGGCCATTTTTCCGAAGCCGATGTCCGCGTTCGGCACGGCGTGCATCCGCTGGCTGTACCGGCGCAGACCGTTTGTGCGCCGGGGCGCAGACCCCGCGGCAGCCGCCGAAAAGTGGTGCAGCTTCGTCGCAGAATACCATGACGCGTTCGCCGCCGGCATCCGCCACCACGGCAAGCTTGCCGGGGCGCTCGCGCTCGCGCTGCTGCAGTGCACAGCGTATATGTCGGTCGCCTACTGCACGTATCGCGGCTTCGGGCTGCGCGGCGTGCCGTTCTGGCAGGTCACGGGCACGCAGGTGCTGCTGTACATCGGGGCGAGCTGCTTTCCCATGCCGGGCGCGTCCGGCGCGAGCGAGGGCACGTTCTACCTCGCCTTTTCGCCGCTGTTCGGCGACTATCTGACGACCGCCATGCTCATCTGGCGGCTGGCGTCGTACTATCTCACGATCGTGCTGGGCTACATCGCCGTCGTGGCCGAGCGCGTAACGCTGCGCCGCGCGGAAACGTGAAGGCGCAAGCGGCAGGCCGGAGGAACTTCCTCCGGCCTGTCGTTTTTATATTTTCGTCTCGGTGCGTCCGCGCAGCCTGCGGAAGGTATATACCCAGTTGCAGCTGCGGCACGCCTCGGCATACGTTTTGCCTGTGGCAAGGTAGCACAGAGGCTTGACGGTCGCCACCGTTTTCGTCACAGCAAAGCACGCGGCAAACACCAGCAGTGTCACGCCAACCGTGCCGCCAAACGAACGCGGCGACACGCCGACGGAATAGAGCATGCTCAGGAAGATGTTGTGCATGAGGTAGATCGCCATCGACAGCGACACAACAGAGCCCAACGCAGCCCTGACCCATGCGCGCGGCGGCCGAGCAGGTAACCGAGCACAAATGTGGCCATGTGCCCGCCGAAGATCTTGAGCTTTCCGAAAATGTCCAGATCGACATACTGCGCCGCGCCGTCCGGAAGCACCGTCAGCAGGACCGTATGTGCCGACACTGCCGCCGCCAGCACGAACAGATACACCCGCCCGGACTTGCCGAGCGTCCGGATCCCGCCGTAGAGAATCGGCGAGAGCACGTAGAGCGCGATGAGCGTATACAGATACCAGAAGTGCACCATCGCCGGCCCGTTGAGCGCCGCGACGAGCTGCGCCCGGATGGCGCCGGGCGTGAGCGTGTGCGCCAGAAACAGCTGCCACAGCACGGCTACGACCGTCCAGCCCGCGAGCGGCACGACCAGCCGCGGCAGCCGGTGGCGCAGCAGCACGGAAATGTCGGCCGTTTTCCGGCTCGTCATAAGCAGATAGCCCGACATCATGAAAAACAGCGGTACCGCCGTAAAGGCAAGTGACGTGCATACGTTGAGCAGATGCCAGCCGGTGTTGATGCCGGCGCGCAGCGGGCCGGCCGCCGTGTGCATGAAAATGACGCTCAGCGCCGCGATGATGCGCAGCCAGTCAAAATACCCCACGTGCGCGCGTTCGTTCAAAGCAGTTCCCTCCCGGCCGCGCGGAACGCACGGCCCTCATTATATGCGAAAAAAGTTTCCCATCCAGGAAAAAAGTCGGAGCGAACGATATGCAGTCCGCTCGCATCGCCCTGCCGCGCCGCTCCGGATAGTCCATTGCAGGCCGGCGCATCTCAGATGTGAGCCCAGCGCAAGCGGGTCACAGTTGAAAAGAAGGAGCGACGAAATGAATGAGCTCCGGCTTTGCCAAAAAGTCGGAGCGAACGATATGCTGTCCGCTCGCATCGCCCTGCCGCGCCGCTCCGGATGATCCGCTGCAGGCCGACGCATCTCAGATGTGAGCCCAGCGCAAGCGGGTCACAGCTGAAAAGGAGGAGCGACGAAATGAATGAGCTCCGGCTTTGCCAAAAAGTCGGAGCGAACGATATGCAGTCCGCTCCGACGTGGTACCGGCGGCGGGGCTCGAACCCGCACGGTGCTGCCACCGAGGGATTTTAAGTCCCTTGCGTCTGCCTGTTTCGCCACGCCGGCATACCCGCCATATCGTACCACCGGCGGCGCGTCCCTGTCAAGGGCAGGAAGCGCGGCGCGCGGCGGCGAAAAATCGCCCCCGACGGCGGCAGATAACCAACACGCGCCTCTTGCATCTGCACGGATATTTTGATAGAATAATAAATTATTGTATTATAATCGATCGTTTTGGATTTGAGGCACACAGCGCATATGAAATACCGTAACTGGAAAATTCCATATACCGCGCCGCAGCCGCCGGAGGCGCTGCTGCGCGCGGGCTATTCCCCGCTGCTGGCGGTGCTGCTGGCGCTGCGCGGCTATGACGACGCCGGGCAGGCGCGCACCTTTCTCAGCGGCGGCGACCAGAGCGTGTTCGACCCCATGCTCCTGCAGGACATGGACAAGGCCGTCGCGCGCATCCGCGCCGCCATCGAGCGGCGGGAGCACGTGGCCGTCTTCGGCGACTACGACGTCGACGGCATCACATCGACGTGCGTGCTCACGGACTATCTGCGCCGCCGCGGCGTGCCCGTGCACCCGTACATCCCCGACCGCATCGAGGAGGGCTACGGCCTGAACATGGACGCGATCACGAACCTTCAGCGCGCCGACGACATCACGCTCATCATCACCGTCGACTGCGGCATCACCGCCATCGACGAGACGAACTACGCCCTGCAGCGCGGCATCGACATGGTCATCACCGACCACCACGAGTGCAGCGGGCAGGCGATCCCGAACGCCGTGGCCGTTGTCGACCCGAAGCGTCCCGGCTCGCAGTATCCCAACGGCGGGCTCGCGGGTGTGGGCGTGGCGTATAAGCTTTTGTGCGCGCTCGAGGGCGGCAGCACGCAGGTGCTGCGCGACTACGGCGACCTCGTCGCCATCGGCACGGTGGCCGACGTCATGCCGCTCACGGGCGAAAACCGCTACCTCGTGGCGCAGGGTCTGGCGCAGATCAACACCAACCCGCGCCCCGGCATCCGTGCGCTGCTGCACGAGTGCGGCGCGGAGGGACGGCCTGTCACGGCCACGACCATCGGCTTCACGCTCGCGCCGCGCATCAACGCGGCCGGCCGCCTCGGAAAAACGGCCATCGCCGCGCTGCTGCTGCTGACCGGTGACAGCGTCGACGCCGACCGCTACGCCGCTGGGCTCTGCCAGCTCAACCGCGAGCGGCAGGAGCTCGAGCAGCAGATCTGGGAGGAAGCCTCGGCCATCGCGTGCCGCTATCCGCCGCGCGCACCGCTCGTGCTCGCAAGCGACACGTGGCATCAGGGCGTGATCGGCATCGCCGCCTCGCGCCTGAGCGAGGAGTTTCACCTGCCGACGATCATGATCTGCTGCGACGGCGAGCGCGGCAAGGGCTCGTGCCGCAGCTTCGGCGGCTTCAACCTGTATAACGCCCTGAGCGCCTGCTCGGAGTATCTCGAGGGCTTCGGCGGCCACGCGCTGGCGGCCGGACTGACCATCCGGCGGGAAAACATCGACCGCTTCCGCCGCGCGCTCGGCGAATATTACCGGAAAAACCCGGCCGACGACCTGCCGGAGCTCACGTGCGACCTGCGCGTGGACGATCCGCACCTGCTGACCATGGCGTGCATCGAGTCGCTCGACGCGCTCGAGCCGTGCGGCAACGGCAACCCCAAGCCCCTGCTGTGCATCACGGGCGCGCGGCTCGTCAACGCCGTGCCCATCGGCGGCGGCCGCCATCTGCGGCTGCACTTTGCCAAGGGCGGGTATAATTATGCCGGCATCTTCTTCTCCTGCACCCCGGCGGAGCTCGGCGTGCGCATCGGCCAGTGGGCGGATGTGGCCTTCACGCCGCAGATCAACGAATTCCGCGGCCGCCGCAGTGTGCAGCTGCTCGTGACCGACGTGCGCCCGAGCGACCCGCTGCCGCTGTGCAGCGCGCTGCTCAAAAATCAGTGCGTGCCCGCGTGGGACACGGTGGATCTCTACCCCCTGCGGGCGGATTTCGCCGTGGCGTGGCGCTGGCTGAAGGCGCCGATGGTCTTTTCCCTTTCGGAGCTGCCGGAGCGCGCGCCCATGCGCCCGGAAAAATTCTGCGTGTGCCTGCGCGTCATGGCCGAGATGGGACTCGCCGCCGTCGACTTCGACGGGGAGACGCTGCACCTGCGCCCGCTGCCGACCAGCGGCAAGGTAGATCTCGGCGCGTCGAAGCTGCTGCAGGCGCTGCGCGACCGCCGGCAGAAGCTGCTATGAAACATTTTCAGGAAATTCCCATTCCTTTTCGGAAAGGAGCGACCCCCATGTCTGAAGCGACCCGCGCCGAAAACGCGACGCCGGTGCCCTACGACCTCGAGGCACACTATCAGGAGCTGGAACAGAAGATCACCTCCGCCGGCATCCCGGCGGATCTCGGCCGCGTGCGTGCGGCCTTCGAGTGCGCCGACCGTGCGCATTCGGGGCAAAAGCGCCGCGACGGCTCGCCCTATGTGTCGCACTGCATTGCCGCCGCCATCATCACGGCGGAGATGGGGCTCGACGAGGACTCCATCATCTCGGCGCTGCTGCACGACACGATCGAGGACACCTCGCTCACGCATGACGACATCGCGCGCAGCTTCGGCACCTCGGTGGCCGACATCGTCGAGGGCGTCACCAAGCTCACGCGCGTGCAGTATACAAGCGTCGAAGAACAGCAGATGGAGAACATGCGCAAGATGCTGCTGGCCATGGCCAAGGACATCCGCGTCATCCTCATCAAGATGGCCGACCGTCTGCACAACATGCGCACGATGGCCTATCAGAGCGAGGAGAAGCAGCGCATCAAATCCCTCGAGACGATGGAGATCTACGCCCCCATCGCACACCGCCTCGGCATGCAGAAGATCAAGTGGGAGCTTGAAGACCTCTCGCTGCTCTACCTCGACCCCGAGGGCTACCGCGCCATCACGGACGCGCTCGAGGCGCGCATGCCGACGCTGGAAAAATTCATGGACGAGATGCGCACGCAGATCCGCGAGCGGCTGGAGCTCGACGGCGTGCACGCCACCATCTCGAGCCGCATCAAGCACATCTACAGCATCTACCGCAAGATGTACGCGCAGAAGCTCGACATCAACGGTATTTTTGACCTGTGCGCGTTTCGCGTGATCGTGGACACGATCCCCGACTGCTACAACGTGCTCGGCATCATCCACGATATGTACAAGCCGCTGCCCGGCCGCTTCAAGGACTATATCAGCACACCGAAGCCGAATATGTACCAGAGCGTGCACACGACGGTCATCGGCTCGGAGGGCATCCCGTTCGAGGTGCAGATCCGCACGTGGGAGATGCACATGACGGCGGAATACGGCGTCGCGGCGCACTGGAAATACAAGACCGGCAGCGGTGAAGGCACCAAGGCCGGCGACGAGGAGAAGTTCGCGTGGATCCGCCGCCTGCTCGAGACGCAGCAGGAGTCCGACGCGCAGGACTTTTTCCACAATCTGAAGGTGGATATGTTCGCCGACGAGGTGTTCGTGTTCTCGCCGAAGGGCGACGTGATCAACCTGCCCGCCGGCGCGACGCCAATCGACTTCGCCTACAGCATCCACTCCGCGATTGGCAACAGCATGGTCGGCGCAACGGTCAACGGCCGCATCGTGAACTTCGACTACGTGCTGCAAAACGGCGACATTGTCGACATCCGCACATCGAAAAACGCGCCCGGCCCGAGCCGCGACTGGCTCAGTCTCGCCAAGAGCGGTGCCGCGCGCACGAAGATCAAGCAGTGGTTCAAAAAAGAGCGCCGCGAGGAGAACATCGTCCACGGCAAGGAGCAGTTTGAGCGCGAGCTGCGCGCCAACGGCATCGCCCCGGCCGACATCATGGGCGACGAGATCCTGCCGCAGATCCTCAAGCGGCTGGCCTTCACCTCGCTCGACGATCTGTACGCCGCCATCGGCTACGGCGGCGTGACCGCCACGCGCACCGTCAACCGCATCCGCGACGAGATCCTGCGCAGCCAGAAGGCCAACCAGAAAAACGCCATCGACCGCATCAATGAGGCGGCCGAGCGCCGCAGCAAGCGCCCGCGCCACGCCGTGCACGGCATCCTCGTCGAGGGGCTCGATAACTGCCTCATCAAATTCTCCCGCTGCTGCACGCCGGTGCCCGGCGACAGCATCATCGGCTTCATCACGCGCGGCGCGGGCGTGTCCATCCACCGGACGGACTGTGAAAACTACCTCGCCAGCCGCGACAATCCGGAGACCGCCGGCCGCTGGATCCGCGTGAGCTGGGCGGAGAACACCACCGATTCCTACGGCACGACGCTCACGCTGCTCAGCGCACAGCGCTCGGGCCTCGTGATGGACGTGGCCACCGCGCTCAACACGCTCAACGCCAAGGTGCGCACGCTCACCGCGCGCGACGTGGACAGCGGCCGCTCGACCATCACGATCACGGTCGAGGTGCACGATCTGGCCGAGCTGCGCACGATCATCAGCCGCCTGAGCGCCGTCCGCGGCGTCATCCGCATCTCGCGCAGCGGTGCGTCCGACATCGCGAAGGCCACCGCAAACACGGCGGAGCTGCAGGCCGAGCACGCCAAAAACGCCAAGAAAGCCAAACAGGAGGGCAAAGCATGAGAGCTGTCATCACCCGTGTGAACGAAGCGTCCGTCACGATCGGCGGACAGGAGACCGCGCGCATCGGCAAGGGCTTTCTCGTCCTGCTGGGCGTGCACGTGTCCGACACCGAGGCCGAAGCCGACCGCATCGTCGACCGCATCTGCGGCCTGCGCGTGTTTGAAGATGCCAATGGCAAAATGAACGTCAACCCCACCGACGCGGGCGCAGAGCTGCTCATCGTGAGCCAGTTCACGCTCTTTGCCGACTGCCGCTCCCGCCGCCCCGGCTTCACGGCCGCCGCCCGGCCGGAGACCGCCGTGCCGCTCTATGAGCGCGTGATCGCCGGCTGTCAGGCCCGCGGCTTCACCGTGCGCACGGGCGAGTTCGGCGCGGATATGCTCGTCTCCTCCGTCAACGACGGACCTGTCACCATTCTGCTCGATACCGATCAATTATAAGGAGGTCACCCTATGCTCATCAAATGTCTGCCCGTCGGGCATCTCATGACCAACTGCTACATCGTCACCGACGAGACCACGCTCGAGTGCGCCGTCATCGATCCGGGCGACGAGTCCAACACCATCCTCTACTACCTGGAGGACAACCACCTCACCTGCCGCGCCATCCTGCTCACGCACGGTCACTATGACCACACCGGCGCCGTCTACGCCGTGCACGAGGAGACCGGCGCACCCGTGTATATGCACGCGCTCGACGCGGGCACGGCCGTCGCATTCGACAGCTTCTCGTTCGTCCCGCCCAAGGGCACGATCTTTTATAAGGAGGGCGATGAGGTCAAGGTCGGCAATCTGACCTTCCGCGTCATGGAGACGCCCGGCCACACCCCCGGCGGCGTGACGCTCATCTGCGGCGATGCGCTCTTCACCGGCGACACGCTCTTTGCCGGCTCCTGCGGCCGCACGGATTTTGAGGGCGGCAGCATGGAGGTCGAGCTGCAGTCGCTGGCGAAGATCGCGGCGCTGCCCGGCGATTACGAGGTCTACCCCGGCCACATGGACTGCTCCACGCTCGAGACCGAGCGCCGCTTCAACCCCTACCTGACCGCGCTGAAAAACCGCGGACAGTAAAAACTGCACAAACACGACCGGCAGAAGTTCGCTTCTGCCGGTTTTTTGCGCGCGCAAAGAACCTTTGCGTGACAAATCGCGCCCGCACATGGTATGCTTTGGGCGAGGTGAACACCATGCGCGACATTGGGGCCAACATCCGCCGCGCCCGCACGCGCCGGCATCTGACGCAGGACGATCTGGCGCAGGCCGTGCACACGACGCGGCAGACCATATCGAATTACGAGACCGGCCGCTCCCGCCCGGACGTCGAGACGCTGCAGCGGCTCGCAGACGCGCTCGGCGTCGAGCTCACGGAGCTGCTGGACGAGGCACCGCCCGCCGTCCGCCGGGCGGCGCTGCGCAGGCTGTGCCTCATGGGGGCCGTCACGCTCATACTGGCCGGGCTGTGGATATACCTGCACGCAGTCTGTCTCCGGCAGTACCAGCGCGGAGACATGGCGCCGCTGGCGGCCATGCTCGTGGCCGAGCCGCTGCTGCTGTGCGCGCTGGCATGGACGCTGCTGCAGGCGCTGCGTATGGTCACGCGCCTACAGCCGCGGCGCGGCGCGCCCTGGGTGCGCCCGCTCGTCTGGGCGCTGTTCGGCCTGTGTCTGGCAATTCTGGTCGCCAGCGTTGTTCTGCCCGCCTCCGGCGTAATATTGCCGCGGCTGTATGGCGGCCGCGCTGCCACGGCAGCGCTGTTTTTTCTCCTCGGCGCACTGCTCTGGCTGACGCAGCCGGACACCGGACAGTAAAAACTGCACAAACACGACCGGCAGAAGCGAGCTTCTGCCGGTTTTTTGCCGTTTTCGGCGCAAAAATGCCATGCAGCCTTGCATTTCACAGACAGGCGTGGTATATTGTTCTCGCTCGAAAAACATATGTCCGCTTATCGCGGGCAATTTTCATCGGATCTAAAGTGAGGGAACATCATGAACATCGGACTTCTTGGTTTTGGCGTTGTCGGCAGGGGCGTTTACGATATGCTCGCCGACCGGGACGATATCCGCGCAGCGTGGGTGCTGTGCCGGCGCGATCTCGGCGAGCTGACCGCCCGAACCACGTATGATATCCAGGACATTCTCAGCGACCCCGCGGTGGACACCGTCGTGGAGGTCATGGGCGGTCTGCACCCGGCGTATGAGTACGTGGCGGCTGCGCTGCGCGCCGGAAAGAACGTGGTATCCTCGAACAAATACCTCATGTGCCGCTACTATGACGAGCTCAACGCGCTCGCCAGGGAGCACGGTGCGGCGCTGCGGTGCACGGCGGCGGTCGGCGGCGGCATCCCGTGGCTGACAAACCTCGAAAAGGCCGCGCGCGCCAACCACATCTCCCGCGTCTGGGGCATCCTCAACGGCACGACCAACTACATCATGGACGCGATGCACCACAGCGACGTGGACTTTGCCGACGTGCTCGCGCAGGCGCAGGCGCTCGGCTATGCCGAGGCCGACCCCTCGGCCGACATCGACGGGCTGGACATCCAGCGCAAGCTGATCCTGTCCGCAAACGTCGCCTTCGGCGTGTCGCTGCGCGAGGCGGACGTGCCGGTGTCCGGCATCCGCAATGTGCGCAAGGCAGACATCGCACGCTTTCAGGCGCACGGCTGCACGTGCAAGCTGATCGCGACGGCGGAGCAGGCCGGCGGCAGCATCCGCGCCTACGTAGAACCGACGCTGCTGGGCCGCGACGCGCTCGAGGCGGCCGTGCCCGCGAACTTCAACCTCATCAGCATGGACGGGGACCGCATGGGCGTGCAGAGCTTCTTCGGTCAGGGCGCGGGGCGCTACCCCACGGCCTACAACGTCGTGCAGGATCTGGTGGACATCACGCGCGGCGTGCACGCGTTTTACACCGATTCGTTCGTCCCAGCCGTGCCGGACAATTCCGGCGTACAGCACCGCTACTACGTGCGCACGCGCGCCGCGCTGCCGGAGCTGGCCGCCCTCTCCGAGCGCGACTGGGACAGCGCCGCCATCACGCAGCCCGTGCCCGTGAGCCGGATGCATGCGCTCATGGCGCTGGCGCTGGCGCAGGACAGCGAGAGCTTCTTTGCCGCGCTGCAGTAAGGAGGGCCCCATGCTGAAGGTTGCAAAATTCGGCGGCTCGTCGATGGCGGACGCCAAGCAGTTTGAAAAGGTGCGCGACATTGTGCGCGCCGATCCCGCGCGCAGGGTCATCGTCGTGTCCGCCGCCGGAAAACGCAGCGCGGACGACCACAAGCTCACAGACCTTCTCTACCTCTGCCACGCGCATCTGCAGTACGGCGTGAGCTGCGAGAGCATCTTTCAGATGATCTGCGAGCGCTACATCGCCATCCGCGATGAGTGCGGGCTGAGCGTCGACATCGAGGCCGAGCTTGACGTGCTGCGCCAGCAGCTGCGCAGCGGCATCTCGGAGGAGGAGCTCGTGTCGCGCGGCGAATATTTCTCCGCCCTGCTCATGGCGGACTACCTCGGCTACTCGTTTCTCGACGCGGAGCTGTGGGTGCGCTTCCGCTTTGACGGCACGATCGACAAGGAGGCGTCCTACGCCGCGCTGCAGCGGCTGGCCGAGGGGCGCAGCGTCGTCATCCCCGGCTTTTACGGCGTGACGCCCGACGGCAAGATCCGCACCTTCTCCCGCGGCGGCAGCGACATCACCGGCGCGCTCGCGGCGGCGGCGCTCAATGCCGACGTGTACGAAAACTGGACGGACGTGTCCGGCATCCTCATGGCAGACCCGCGCATCGTGCCCGACCCGCTGCCGATCGAGCGCATCACGTATAACGCTGTCTCTTATACACATCTGACGCTGCC
>ENA-OYXV01001131-OYXV01001131.1-human-gut-metagenome-genome-assembly--contig:-NODE-1131-length-15368-cov-4.762228_pt1 | contig 15368 bp, 16 predicted proteins | sample MGYA00244846_ERZ653424 | MGnify/ENA primary metagenome ERZ653424 (study PRJEB26926, sample SAMN06165108) | human gut metagenome | biome: ENVO:00009003; feature: ENVO:2100002; material: ENVO:00002003...
GTTCGCCACCGCCAGCGCCGCCGCCGCCGAAGCGGTCAGCGCCGGGAACACGCCGAGCACGCCGCTGAGCGCCCGCAGCATCGGGCTTTGCCGCCTGTTGAAGCAGATCAGCGCGAAAAACAGCGCCAGATGCACCCCCAGCATGACGATCATCAGGCTTTGCAGCACCACGTTGCTCGCCACCCCGGCCATCAGGTATTTTCCAAAATAATCCGCCAGCGGCACGGTCAGCGCCAGCGTCCGCAGGCCGACGGAAAACAGATATCGCTGCCGAATTCCGGCACAGATCGGCTCATACCCCAGCTCCATCGCCGCGGACAGCAGCATCAGGCAGGCCGCCAGCGCGCAGAGCGCCATTTCCCGGCCGCCGACGGCCAGCGTTCCCAGCGCCGCAAGCCCGAAGAGATACAGCGTCGTCGCGAAGCGAAGCCGCATGCCCGCGTCGTCGAGCACCGCCAGCAGCCGCGCCTTTTCCCGCAGAAACCGCTTGATCCGCAGGATGGTGGTGTCGCTCTTTTCCGCCGTCTCCCGCAGAAAAATATCCATGTCCTGTTCGGATCGGATGTGCACGAAAAAGCCGCTCGCCGCGCGCTTCAAGCTGCTCCCGTAGAGGTAGAGCCGCCAGCCGATGTGCGAGCTGGCCAGCCGGATTTTTCGCGGATTGACATACGCCGGAACGACCTCGCAGGCCTCGTCCACCTTTTGCTCCATCCATTCATCCAGCACGTTCCATCCGCCTCCTTGGCGCTTTTTTCGTCAATACCCTTTTTTCTTTTTCCCCGAGCTGATATAATGAGTGAAACCAACAACAGGGAGGAATCCGGTCATGGAAAAACTCGAAAAAACAGCCGCCGCGCTGCGCAGGCGCGGCTTTGAGGCCGTCGTCTTTGAAACCGCGAAGGAAGCGGCGGATTACCTGCTCTCCGATATGCCCGCCGGGGAGACCGTCGGCTTCGGCGGCTGCATGACGGCCAAACAGATGGGGCTTGAAACGCTCCTGCGCGCGGCCGGTCACAAGGTTCTGTGGCATTGGGAGGCCGAACCGGCCGAGCGCCCCGCGCTGCTGCACGAGGCCATGAACGCGCCGCTCTACGTCTGTTCGGCAAACGCCGTCACGGAGGACGGGCTGATGGTGCAGATCGACGGCACCGGCAACCGCGTCGCCGCCATGTGCTACGGCCCCGGCACGGTCTATGTGCTCATCGGCCGCAACAAGATCGTTTCCGGCGGCTATGCGCAGGCGGTCAAGCGCATCAAGGAGGTTTCCTGCCCGCTCAACGCGCGCCGGTTCCAGCTCCATAACCCGTGCGCCGAGACCGGCCGCTGCAACCCCGCCGAATGTGAAAAGCCGATGTGCCACGTCATCGCGTCGTTTGAACGCGCGCCCAACGGCAAGCGGACGCAGGTCATTTTGATCAACGAATCGCTGGGCTATTGATTCACGAAACAGGGCTGCTGTGCGCCCGGCACAGCAGCTCTGTTTTTATCTTTTGCTGCCCTTCGTGCCCGCCGCAACCTTCTTGAGGATGCTGGAATCATAGGCGAACACGCTGCTGTTCTTATCCGCGTGGGCGCGCAGCGCGTCCTCCACCATCTTCTCGATGAGCTTGGGGAAGTCAAGGCCGCTGGCCTTCCACAGGTAGAACGCCAGCGAGCCCGGAATCGTGTTCGGCTCGTTGACAAAGAGCATATCGTTCTGGTCGAGGATGAAATCCACGCGCACCGTGCCGCAGCAATCCAGCAGCTTGAAGATGTCGCGGGTCATCGTCTGAATCCTGCCGGTCAGCTCGTCGCCGATCGGCGCGGGCACGACGCGGCTCAGGGACTTCATGCCCCGGCTGTCCTCGCCCTTGGTGCTCGCGTTGCGCAGATACTTCTGCCAGAAATCCAGGAACGTGTCGTTGCTGCTCGGCACGGGCATTTCGCATACGGAGGCGCGCACGTCCTCGCCGTAGCCCACCGCCGCGCAGTTGATCTCCACCGGATGCACCACGCCGACCTCGACGAGGATTCGGCGGTCATACGACGCGGCCACGTCGAGCGCGCGCTCCAGCTCCTCGCGGTTCTTCGCGCGGGAAACGCCGATGGAAGAACCGAGCGCCGCCGGTTTGATGAACGCCGGGTACTTGATCTCCTTCTCGACGCGCTCGATGACGGCCTGACGCTCCTTCTTGAGCTGCTCGCGGGTGAACCATACAAAATCCAGCACCGGGAAGCCAGCGCCGCGCAGAATCTGCTTCATCGCGATCTTATCCATGCCGATGGCCGAGCCCAGCACGCCGGAGGACGCATACGGGATGTTCGCCATCTCCAGCAGCCCCTGAATCGTGCCGTCCTCGCCGTGCCAGCCGTGGAACACGGGGATCACGCAGTCGATATGGCACAGCGGCGCCGGCACCTTGGCAAACAGCCCCGCGCGCTGCGGCGGCCATGCCCACAGGTCGCCCGCGTTCGCCGTCACATCCAGCGTCACGCGGGTGATTCCCTTGGTCATCGGGTTAAACTCGCGGAAGGTTTCAATGTTTTCCAGCGGCTCGCCCGTGTACCACAGGCCGTCGCGGGAGATATACACCGGCGTCACGTTAAAGCCCGCCGCCTTCGTCGCCTCGATGCATTGCAGCGCGGAAACGATCGACACGTCATGCTCGCAGCTGCGGGAACCAAAGAACACCGCAATATTCATTTTACTCATTCTCTACACGCTCCTCACTCGCTGTAATTATCCGGCAGATCGTTTTCATAGAGCACCACGTCGCCCGACCGCATCATGCCGTGCAGCAGGGTCGTGCTCTCCTCAAGGCTGCCGACCACATGGATGTTTTCCTGCGGAAAGCCCGCTTTCGTCAGCCCGTCTACGATGGGCTGCGTATGTTTTTTACCGACCAGAATCGCGATATCCACGCTGTCGGCCATCTGTTCGCCGAACGCGCGGTTGAATCCGTCCTCGTTTCCGCCCAGCTCCACCATGCCCGGCGTAATGATGATCCGCCGTCCGGGGAAATCTCGGATGACCCGCAGCGCGCACTGCGCGCCGACCGGGTTGGCGTTGAATGCGTCGTCGATGATGCTCACGCCCGCGCCGCCGGAGAGCAGCTCCAGCCGATGCTCCACCGGCTGGCAGCGCGAAACGCCCAGCGCGATTTCCTGCAGCGTCATGCCCAGCGCGCGCGCCGCCGTGCAGCACAGCAGCAGGTTGGAAATCGAATGTTCGCCGAGCAGCCGCGTCTGGCAGCTCGCTTCCTCGCCGGTCTGCACGTCCGTCAGCGTGAACCGCGTGCCCCACGGGCCGCAGGCGACGTTCTTCGCATCGACCAGCATCCCCGGCTTGTATTTTCGCTCGAGCGGGCAGCGCTCAAACAGCGCCTCGCAGATGGCGCCGTCCCGCGCGAAAACCGCCGTGCCGTCCTTCGGCAGCCCCTCGATCAGCTCGTATTTGGTATCCCGCACGCGCTCGATCGTGCCGAACGTATCCAGATGCTGCGGCCCGACGGATGTAATCAGCCCCATCTGCGGGTGCACCAGCTCCACCAATTCGCGAATGTCGCCCACATGGCGCGCGCCCATCTCGGCGATGAACACCTGATGTGCGGGCGTGAGCTGCTCGCGGATCACGCGGGTCACGCCCATCGGCGTATTGAAGCTCGACGGCGTGGCCAGCACGTTGTATTTCACGGAGAGGATGTCGCGCAGCAGGAATTTCGTGCTCGTCTTGCCGTAGCTGCCCGTGATGCCGATTTTAATCAAACCCGGCTGCGCGGCCAGCCTCGCCTGCGCATCCTTTATGAACTGCCCCGCGATGTGCTTTTCCATCGGCGCGGCGATGAGGGCCGCCAGCATCAGCAGCGCCGGTTCAAAGGCAGGCAGCAGATAGCCCAGCACCGGGGAAACCGTCAGCAGCGCCAGCGCCAGCACGGTGTTGACCGCGGCATGCACCGCCAGCAGCCGCTTCACGCGCTCAGTTGCGACAAAAGGCTTCTTCGCCTTTTCCTTCGCCGCCTGCCAAACCAGCAGCGCCGCCGTCAGCGCCTCCAGCAAAAGCGCCAGCCCGGTCAGCCCGCTGAGCCGCAGCGCCGCCACGCCGACGGCCGCCATCGCGATCGGCGGAATCAGCGCGCGCATGGCGTTGCGCCTCACGCTCTTGACGTAGCCCGGAAGCTGATAGCTTTCAAGCTGCAAATAATGCAGCACCCGCCGCCCGGCCGCCGCGCTCGCACAGCCCAGCCCGACCGCCTGTATGATTGTCAAAAGGAATTTCACGCTCTACCCTCCAGCAGGAAATTTTTTGCGATGCGCAGGAACGCCTGATTGTGTTCGAGGTAGGCGAAATGCCCCGCGCCCTTCTGCACGACCAGCCCCGCGTCGGGGATCTTCTCTTCCATCAGTTTGCCCATCCAGAGCGGCGTTTCGGTGTCCTCCGCGCCCCAATAGAGCAGCGTCGGCGCCTTGACGCGCGGCAGCTCGTCGGTCAAATCCTGCGAAATGATCTTCACAAATGTCTTGCGCATCTCCGGGGAGAGCGCCTTGTAATCCGCCGAGCCGAATTTCTGCACCAGCGCCTCGCGCCCCCGCTCCGGCAGACTGCCGAACAGGTGCGTCTTATCCATCAGGTTGACCGCGCCGCGCAGCCCCTTGTAGACGCGCTGCTTCACCGTCGCCCCGCCCGTCTTCGGCTTTTTGATGCCCGCCGCCCCGGTCAGAATCATCCGCCCCACAAGCTCAGGGTATGTCGCCGCCAGCAGAATCGCCACCCGCGCGCCGAAGGAATGGGCCACGATGTCGCATGGCGCGAGCTTCAGCCGGCGGATCACCTCGGCGGTCATTTCCATATAGTCCGGCACGCCCCACGGCTTCGGCGGCGGCGCGCTCCTGCCGTTTTTGCCGTGGCCGGGGAAATCAATCGCCGCCACGCGCATCTGACCGCAGAGCGCTTCCTGCACGCTGCTCATCATCTGCGCCGAGCACATGAATCCGTGCAGCAGCAGCACGCCGCGCCCAGAATCCCCGCTCACCGTCACATCGACCGTCGCCCCGCGAATTTCAAGCTGCATCCCTTCGCCTCTATTCCTTATCCTAGTCATCCCCATTATTTCGGATTCTAATATTGTACTCCATTTTTCGCCAAAAGAAAAGGGGGCAACGCCGATTGACCGCGCCGCCCCTCAAATTGTATGCTGCTTTTACGCGGCCGGGCGCGTCACGCCTCGGTTTCGCTCTGCTCCGGATAGACAAAATCGCGGTACATAATCAGCGCGTCCTCTTTATTATCCTCGTAATACCGCTTGCGATACCCCACGTCGAGCATCCCGCAGGCGTGATACAGGTTCTGCGCGACCGTGTTCGAGCGGCGCACCTCCAGCGTCATCATCGCCATGCTGTTCGCCTTCGCCAGGTCGATCAGCGCCGTGAAAATCCGCTTGCCGTAGCCCTTTCCCCGGCAGTCCGGGCGGACGGCCACGTTGCAGACGTGCGCCTCGTCGAGCACAAACCACATGCCCGCGTAGGCCAGCACCCCGCCGTTTCCGTCGTCGAGCACCAGCCAGCGCGCCACGACGTTCTCCTTCACGTCGTGCAGGATGGATTCCTCCGACCATGGCATCGCGAAGCAGGCCTTCTCGATTTCGTGAATCTGCTTCACGTCCGCCTCGCGAATCGGCCGGATCGTCGGCTCAGCCATGCTTTGCTCCTTCCCGCGCGGCGCGCTCGCGTTCGGCCTGCGGCGCGCGCAGATACAGCGGCAGAAGCGTGATGTAATCCAGCGGCGTTTCGCCCGCCTCAAGCCGCTGCGCCGCCAGCGCACAGGCGCTTCCCGCGCGCAGGCCGTTATGCTGGGGCTGCGCAAAATGCGCCTTATCCCCCAGCCGCTCGCGAATCGCCGCTTCAAAGCCGGGCGCGCCGTCGCCGAGGAACAGCGCGTCTTCGCCCGTCGCCTCCACGCGGTCAAGGAACAGCGTCAGCTTTTCCACCGTGTCTTCCGTCAGGCGCTCGCCGCGCCTAAAAATCGCGCCGTAAACCTGCTGGGCGCGCGCGTCGAGAATCGGGCAGACCACGCCGTCAAACGCCGTCACGTTCGCGGCCAGCGCTTCAAGCGCGTCCACCGCGACGCAGGGCTTGTTCGCCGCATGCGCCAGCGCCTTCACCGTGGAAACGCCGATGCGCACGCCGGTGAACGAGCCGGGGCCGACCACCGCGCCGAATACGTCCATATCCGCCGCCGTCATGTCGCTCATTTGCAGCGCCGTATCCACCATCGGCATGACGCGCTGGCTGTGCGTCTGCCTGTGCGTCAATTCCGCCTCGTAGACCAGCCTGCCGTCGGCCATGATGGCCACACCACACGCCGGGCCGGATGTGTCAATCATCAGGATGTTCATCGTCTGCCTCCAGCCTCCGCTTGATCTCGTCGATTCTCGCCTCGTCAAATGCGCCGCCGGCCTCCAGCGTCGCCACGCGCGCCGCGCCGTCCTCCGCGTAGGCGATGTGCACGTGCAGCGCGTCCTCGGGCATGGCTTCCTGCGCCATCTGCGGCCACTCGATGAAGCTCGCGCCGTCCTCCGCCGGGATGTATTCGTCAAGCCCCATGCCGTACAGCTCGTCCGCGTCGGACAGGCGGTACAGGTCAAAATGATACAGCCGGATCGCCCGCCCCTCGTGAATGTTGAGGATGGTGAACGTCGGGCTGGGCACCGGCCCGTCCACGCCCATCGCGCGCGCCGCCGCGCGGGTCAGCACGCTTTTGCCTGCGCCCATCTCACCCGTCAGCAGCACCACGTCGCCCACGCGCATGCAAGCGCCAAGGCTTTGGCCGAGGCGCTGCATGTCTTTTTCGGTTTTACAGAGGATTTCCAGCAAATGACTCACCTATACTTCGCTTATCTGGCGCTCTTCTGGTGCAGCAGCGGCGACACGCGCTTGTAGAGCAGATACGTCACCACGCTGAGCACAGCGCCCTTGAGGATGTTGAACGGCGCGGTGATGAAAATCACCAGCTTCACCGTGTTGTCGATATAGCTCCAAACCTTCGTGCCCATGCCGACGATCACCTCGAGCGGCAGGTTCATCAGCGTCTGATACGCCGGAATCAGAATGAAATAGTTGACCAGCACGCCCGCAATCGTCATCAGCACCGTGCCGACCGCCATCGAGAGCACCGCGCTCTTTCTGTCCTTGCGGCGGCGGTAAATCAGGCTGGCCGGGATGATGAAACAGCTGGACATGATGATATCCGCCATTTCGCCCACGCAGGCCGTGCTCGTGCCGAGCATGTGCACCAGATTCTTGATGACGACCACCGCCACGCCCGGCAGCGGTCCCATCGCAAAGCCCGCCAGAATCGCCGGCAGCGTGGACAGATCCAGCTTGTAAAACGCGACGACCGGGATCTCGATGTAATACAGGATGACGGCCATCGCCGCGAGGATTCCGCAGCGGGTCATAACAAACACCGCGCTGCCGCTTGACTTTTTCTGAGACATACACAAAACCTCTTTTTTTAGATTCTGACAAACAAGCCCCTGAAAGCAGAGCGATCAGGGGCTGATTCATTCTTCGTCATGAAAAAAAGGAGATGTCGCTTCTTCCATCCAGACTATACTGTCGGCTTCGGAGTTTCACCGAATCGGCCAAAATGGCTCGCGGGCTGTACCGCCGGTAGGGACTTGCACCCTGCCCTGAAGATCTCTCAAAGGTCTCGCTGTTCAGTTGTTCTTATTATACCACGCGCGCCGCCTCTGTCAATATGCAATCGACAATTCGCTTCGGCGCGCTTCATTTTTTTGCTTCATTTTTCGCACTTCATTTTTTTGCGCTTTATTTTTTTGCCTGTTCGCCGAACACCCGCGCAAACAGGCGGTATGTCCACGCGGGGCGCGCCCTGCCCTCGTCCTGCCAGCCGAGCAGCAGATCCGCGATGTAGCAAGCCTCCATCAGCCGCTTCCCGACGCGCCCGCCGGTCGTCTTCGCCGCCAGCCCGTCCGCCCAAAGCCCCGCGCGCCGAGCCGTCATCACCGCGCGGCGCAGGTGATAATCGCTCGTCACCACCAGAACGCGCCCCGTTCCGCCCAGCAGCGCCGCGGCGTTGCGGCAGTTTTCCATCGTGTCCCTCGATTGGTCTTCCCAGATCAAGACCCGCTTCGGCACGCCCAGCGCCGCGAGCATGCGCGCCATCACTTCCGCCTCCGAGTGCCTGTGACCGGGCAGGCAGCCGCCGCACAGCACCAGAGATGCGCATGCGCCGCCCCGATACGCCCGCGCCGCCGCCATCACCCGGCGCGCCAGCTCCTCCGTCGGCGCGTCGTCCGCGTCCAGCTCCACGCCGAGCACCAGCGCCGCGTCATACGGCGGTCTCACAGCGCCTCCAGCATGGCCAGCAGCTCCTGCGGATTGGCCGCGATTCGCGCCGCGCCCGCATCCCGGAGGCATTGCACCGAGCGGAAGCCCCAGCTCACCGCGCAGCAGGCCACGCCCGCGTTGCGCGCCGTCTCCACGTCCACATCCGAATCGCCGATGTAGACGGTCTCCGCCCGCGTCACGCCCAACTGGCGCATGGCCTCCAGCACGCTGTCCGGCGCGGGCTTCCTTCTGCGGCCGGGGTCGTCGCCGATGGCCGCCTGCATCCGTTCGCCGAAATAATCGCGGCTCAGCTCCTTCACCGCAAAATCAATCTTGTTGGAAACAATCGCCAGCTTTACGCCCTGCGCGGCCAATGCGTCCAGCATCGGCAGAATCCCGTCGTAGGGCTTTGTGCGGTCGCGGCTGTGCGCGCCGTAATGCGCGACAAACGCATCGTAGACCGCCTGAAATTTCGGGTTTTCCCGCCCGTTCGGCACGGCGCGCTCGATCAGCTTGCCGATGCCGTTGCCGACAAACATCCGCACCTCGTCCGTCGTGTGCGTCGGCAGGCCGTTCGCCGCCAGCACCGCGTTCGTGCTCGCCGCCAGATCGTCCAGCGTATTGAGCAGCGTGCCGTCCAAATCCCAAATCGCCGCCTTGATGTTCATGCGCTTCATCCCCTTCCGTTTTTCGCGCCTTATTGTACCGCATGCCGCCGCTTTCGTCAAATCCCATCTTCCATTTTCCCGTTTTCGCTGTATAATAGGGATTCGGAAGCATTTTTCAGGGAGGTTTTTTCTTTGCAGCAGGATTTAACGCAGGGCTCCATTCGCGCCGGGCTGATTCGTTTCAGTCTGCCGCTGATCGCGGGCAACCTGCTTCAGCAGCTCTATAACGTCGCCGACACGCTGATTGTCGGCCGCTTTCTGGGCAACGTCGCCCTTGCAGCCGTCGGCAGCGCGTTTTCGCTGATGATTCTGCTCACAAGCCTCATCCTCGGGCTGTGCATGGGCAGCGGCGTCGTCTTCAGCCAGCTTTACGGCGAGGGGAGCATGGATAAGCTCAAGACCGCGATGACCAACGCCTTCTGTCTCATTGCGGCGCTGTCCGTCCTGCTGACGGTGCTCAGCTACGCGCTGCTCGATGCGTTCATCGTGCTGCTGCGCGTCCCGCCGGAGGCCGTGCCGGATATTACAAGCTACCTGCGGGTGATCTTCGCGGGCATTTTCTTCACCTTTCTGTATAACTTCTTCGCGGCGGCGCTGCGCAGCGTCGGCAATTCGCTTGCGTCTCTGCTGTTTCTGCTGCTCTCCACGGTGGTGAACATCGCGCTTGATCTGCTGTTCGTGCTCGTCCTGCACCGGGGCGTTGCCGGCGCGGCGCTGGCGACGGTAATCGCGCAGGGGCTTTCCGCGGCGGGCATTGCGCTGTATTTCTTCTTCCGCCTTCCCGACCTCCGCCCGCGCCGCTCGAATTTCCGGCTGGATCGTCCGCTGCTTTCCCGCATCGCGAGCGTCAGCGTGCTGACGAGCGTGCAGCAATCCATTATGAATTTCGGTATTCTGCTCGTGCAGAGCCTCGTCAACAGCTTCGGCGTCGCAACGATGGCGGCGTTCGCGGCGGGCGTGAAGATTGATTCGTTCGCCTACTCCCCCGCGCAGGATTTTGCCAACGGCTTTGCGACCTTCGTTGCGCAGAACACCGGCGCGGGCAAGCCGGAGCGCGTGAAGCAGGGCATCCGCGAGGCGACGCTGCTTTCGCTCTCCTTCTGCGCCGTCGTTTCCGCGCTGGTCTTCATCTTTGCGCGGCCGCTGCTCACGCTGTTCATCGACCCCGGCGAGCGCGAGATTCTGGCCGTCGGCGTGCATTATCTGCGCGTGGAGGGCGTGTTCTACGTCGGTATCGGCCTGCTGTTCCTGCTCTACGCGATCTATCGCGGGCTTGAGCGGGCGGGCATGTCCGTCGTGCTGACGGTGATTTCGCTCGGTCTGCGCGTCGCGCTGGCCTATGCGTTCGCGCCGCGTTTCGGCGTGACGGCCATCTGGCTGGCGATTCCGATTGGCTGGTTCATCGCGGACGCGGTGGGGCTGATTCGGCTGAAAGCCGCCCTGCCGCATTAAAAAAAGCGGGCTTGACCCGCTTTTCAGACCGTAGACAAAAAGCTATTCTCCCCCGAAAAAGGGGGGAGAATAGCTTTTTTCTGCATTCTAAAGGGCGCTTCCGCGCCCTCGGGGTCATTTTCGAAACGCCAGCATCGCGCCTTTTCCGGCGGGATGCAGTTCCTCCTCCGCGACGCGCAGCCGCTTGGCCGTCTCCCAGCGGGATTCCCCCTTGGCCGGCCAGACGAGTACGAAGCCGCGCTCCTGCCGGGCGGCGGGCTGCTGCGCCACGTCGATCACCGCGTCGAGCGGACGCACGCCGTGCTTGACAACATGCAGCCCCACGACGCAGCGCACCTCCGCGCGGTCGCTGGTCGCCGGTCCGGGCGTCGCCTCGATGACGCGCGCCTGCACCTGCGCATCCTCGGTCGTCTCGATGGGGAAGGTCATCGCGAACGGCTCGCGCGTGTGTATGGCCATCGGGATATCCGAATCCATCGGCAGATAGATCAGCGTCACGGCCATCACGCCTTCCGCGTCGAGCCGCTTCCCCGCGGGCGTGGCCGCCGTGATCGTCGGCTGCGCGAACGCGGCGAGCACCGTGCCAATGGGCGGCGCATCCTTCGCCAGCGCGATGGGCAGACGAATGCTTTCGCGAACGTCGCTGCTCTCCTCGAAGGCGTGCACGTCAAACCGCTCTTTTTGCGGGATGAGCGCGTCGCCCGATACGCTGTACAGGTCTTCGAGCAGTTCCTTTTCCTCCTGCACGCAGCCGCTCAGGCGAACGCGCACCTCCGCCTCCACGCGCAGCGTCCGGCGTTTGTCGTCCGCCATCGAGTCCGCCATCACGTCAATGGCCTCCGCCTGCGCGTGAATCTGCGCCCCGTCGGGGATCTGCGTGTCGATGCTCAGCTCAAAGGGCAGCTCGTGGCTGGTCATCACCAGCGGATTGCCCGCTTCCTGCGGCCTGTGCAGCACGCGCACCTCCACCGTGCCGCTGACGCCGATGCGCCCCGCGCCGCCCGTCAGCTCCGCCACGGCGGCCTCCCCCGTCGCGCTGAGCACGTCGCCGACCTCCAGCCGCGCGGGCAGATCAAATTCCTCACGCACCAGCGTCTTCTCCTCGCCCAGCGGCGCCGTCCGGCAGAAGGCAACGCGCTGCATCCGGGTTCTGAGCGCGTCCGCGTCGCCCGCCGCGTCGGTCACGAGCGCCTGCCGTGTCGTTTCAAACGCTTCGATTTGAAGATCGAGCAGCGCGCGCAGGGTCATGCGGCCGCTCGCCGCCGTCCCCTCCGTCTCCTGCACGGCGACGCTCGCGTTCACCCGCATATCCGGCTGAAGCTCCGGCGCGTCGATGCTGTGCTCAAAGTCGCACGTCGTCTCCATCGCGCGGATTCGCGTCAAATCCCCCTGCGTATACAGCGCCTGAAAGCTCACGTGCCCGCGCAGCGTCATGCCGCCCGCCGTCGCCCGCGCGTCCTCCAGATAGGCCTGCGCCTGCACGCTGAGCACCGTCACCGCGTCGCGCATGCTCCCCGGCAGCGTCGCCTCGCCCTCTACGCTCACCTGTTCCTCTCTGGCCAAAGCGAGGCGCTCAAAGCAAAGCGTCTCGCGGGATAATGTCATCTCCACACTCATCCCTCCCTCGGTTTTCCCTGCCCTTCACTGTATGCATCCGCGGGGGACGGCATGTCTTTGATCGCGCGGCCGTTATAAGAATCTGCCCTAAATTTCAGATTTGCTCATTTGCCGCATAACAGAAAAACTCCCCGCCTTTTGAGCGGGGAGCTTCTGTTTCCGATTATCGAGGATTCGTCGATGTATCGGAGATTAGTCGATGTAGTTGACGGTCACGCTGGCGTCCACGGCCGGGTGATCCGCGATCTCCGCAGACACGGTGAGCGCGCCGGAGCGGATATCCTCGATGAGCTTGTTATACTCGTCCATCGTGAAGGTCTTGAAGCCCCAGGAAGCCTCGGCCGTCGGCAGACCCACATAGTCGCCCGCCTGCAGGTTCAGGGTTTCCACCTTGCCGCCGATGTCCGCCCAAGTGCCGTCAAAGAACTTGCCCAGCGCGGACACAGTCGCTTCCTTCAGACCCTTCATGGCGGAGGTCACGAACGGGTTGTAGCCGTTCTCGGCGACAGCCTTTTCGCCAATGTAGTGCTGGTCAACGTCAACGCCGACCACATACGCCTTGCTCTTCAGCGCCGCTTCCACCGCGGAGGTGTAGATGCCGCCGCCGCAGGCGAAGACGATCTCGGTGCCGGTGGTGTACCAGCCTTCCATCTTGGCGGTGATGTTGGCGTCGCCGAAGAACTGGCCGCCGTAGGTGTAGTTGATCTCGATCGGGGTGCCCAGCTCAACAGCCGCCGCGTTCGCGCCCTGCACGAAGCCGTAGCCGTAGCGCTGCACGGCCGGAACCGCCATGCCGCCGAGGAAGCCCAGCTTGGTGTAGCCGTCCTTCACGACCGCGTAGCCGGCCAGGTAGCCCGCCTGCTCCTCGCCGAACACGGCGCAGTACAGGTTCTGCTGCGCATCCACGCCGCCCAGATCGCCGGCGGAAACGTCAACCGCGATGAAGTCCACATCCGGGTACAGCTCCTGCGCCTGCGCGACAGTCTCGCCGAACAGATAGCCCGGGCAGACGACGACCTTCGCGCCCTCAGACACGGCCAGGTCGATGGAATTCAGACGCTCGTCGGTGCTGTCAGCGCCCGGCTGATAGTACTGATAGGTCTTGCCGTTGGCCTCGGCATAGGCTTTAACGCCCTCCCAGCAGGCCTGGTTGAAGGATTCGTCGTCGATGGTGCCAACGTCGGTCACGAGCGCAATCTCGGCGGCCAGCGCGGCGGAGGTGGCCATCGCAAGCAGCGCGGCCAGAACGAGCAGTACGGAAAGGATCTTTTTCATGATACATTCCTCCTGAGTTGTTGGTTGGCGTTCCCGAATCGGGGGACGCTTTGTGTCAAGAATGATTATACCATCATCCGCCCTGTTTTGTAAACGGTGATTCACACATTACGCGCATTTTTGTGCAGGCAGTCAGGAAATGTGGCGATAGCTGAATCCCTCGCCCAGCGCCTCGTGCACGTCGCAGACCGTGACGAACGCATGCGCGTCGCACTCGGAAACGATCTTTTTCAGGCGGGAGGCCTCCATCCGGGGGACGACGCACAGCAGCGCGCCGTTTTTGCGCCCCTCATAGGTGCCGGTCGCCTCCAGCCGGGTGCAGCCGCGATCCATCTCCGTGTGAATCCGGCGGACGATTTCCTCCTGATTCGGGCTGATGATGAGAAACTGCATCGCCGTGTTGAAGCCCTTGATGACGGAATCCATCGTCTTGGTCGAAACGAACAGCGCGATCAGCGCGAACAAACCGGCCTGCACGCCGAAGTTCAGCGCCGCGACGACGACGACGATTCCGTCGATGGTAAAGAGCACCATCGGCACGGTGAACATGCTCAGGTGCGCGTGGACGATCATCGCGGCCATGTCCGTGCCGCCCGTCGTCGCGCCCGCGCGCACCACCATGCCCAGCCCCGCGCCCATCGTCACGCCGCCGAAGATGGCGGCCAGCATCATGTTCCCCGCCAGATCGAACTCCGGCATCATGTCGATGAACAGCGACAGCAGCAGCATCGAGATGAACGAGCGCACCGCGAAGCGAACGCCGACGCGCCGCCAGCCGATGGCGAACAGCGGCACGTTAATCAAAAAGCTGAGCAGACCGACGTTCAGCCCTGTCACGCTGGAAAGCACCGTCGCGATGCCCGTCACGCCGCCCGGCGCGATGTCGTTGGTCACAAAGAACGCCGCGAACGCGAACGCCGTCAGCAGAGCGCCGACCGTCAGCAGCAGATAATCCCAAATCAGTTGCCTGCTTTCCAGCTTGAAATCCATCTTCATCCTCTTTTTCCTCCCGGCTTGTCCGCCGCTTCGGGCGTTTTTTGGTCAAGCGCTTCCGCTTTTTTTGATTCGATAGGTTTTCTTGTTTTTTTTGCGCGGGCATGGTCGTATCCTCCCCTTTGTGGGGGGGAGGATACGCTTTTCAGGCGGCGGATCGTTTCCCGCCGCGCATGCTCAATTTTGTCCCTTTCCCCGTCATCCGATGCCCAGCGCGCACAGCAACGCCGCGTCTACCCGCGCCATCGCCATGCCGTCGATTCGTCCGGCCTTGGCGCGCAGGCGGCGCTTTTCCAGCGTCCTGATCTGTTCGCAGAGCACCAACGAGTCGCATTTCAGCCCGCTGTCCCGCGCGCTGACCCATGCGTGCGTCGGCAGATCGCTCTTGCCCACGCGCGAGGTCATCGCCGCGCAGATCACCGTCGGGGAAAATCGGTTGCCCCGGTCGTTCTGGATCACGAGCACCGGGCGAACGCCGCCCTGCTCGCTCCCCTGCACCGGGTTCAGATCCGCGATAAAGATATCGCCGCGTGTGATCTCCATGCTCTCCACCCCAATGGGAAGAAAATCATGGAGCCAGCCCCCGCTTTCAGCCTATGCCCCGCTTAAGCCGCGCGTCACTCGATGCGCAGCGCCTCGCATACGTCCCACGCGGTCACGCCCCGCGCGCCGAGCCGCGCCTGCGCCGCTTCGCCCGCGCGCCCGTGGTAGTACGCGCCCGCGCGCGCCGCGTCCCAAACGCTCATGCCCTGCGCCAGCAGCGCCGCAATCGTCCCGGTGAGCACGTCGCCGCAGCCGCCCGTGCCCATGCCGTCGCAGCCCGTGACGTTCATCGCCACGTCCTCGCCGTGCGCGATCACCGTCGTCGCGCCCTTGAGCAGCACGCATGCATTCATATCGGCGGCAAGCTGCTGCGCCAGCTCCACCGGCGCATCCAGAACCGCCTGCACCGTCGTGCCGCACAGCCGCGCCATCTCGCCCGGATGCCTGTCTCTTATACACATCTCCGAGCCCACGAGACCGTACTAGATCTCG
>ENA-OYXV01001151-OYXV01001151.1-human-gut-metagenome-genome-assembly--contig:-NODE-1151-length-15210-cov-5.097460_pt1 | contig 15210 bp, 14 predicted proteins | sample MGYA00244846_ERZ653424 | MGnify/ENA primary metagenome ERZ653424 (study PRJEB26926, sample SAMN06165108) | human gut metagenome | biome: ENVO:00009003; feature: ENVO:2100002; material: ENVO:00002003...
GGTCGTTGGCGTCGCGTATCACCTCAAATTCAATCTCCTTCCATCCCTTGAGCGACTCCTCGACGAGAATCTGCTTGGAGTAGGCGAGGGCACTCTCGCAGTGAGTGCGGAACTCCTCGTCGTTGTAGCAGATGCCTGAACCGAGTCCTCCGAGAGCGTATCCCGAGCGCACCATCACGGGGAAGCCTATGCGGTGGGCCACCTCGATGGCGTCGTCGATGGTTTCTACAGCCTGTGATACGGGAGTCTTGACTTCGATTTCATTGAGCTTCTTTACAAAGAGGTCGCGGTCCTCGGTTATCATGATTGCCTCTACCGAGGTACCGAGCACTTTCACTCCGTAGCGGTCGAGCGTACCGTTGAGGTAGAGCTCTGTGCCGCAGTTGAGCGCGGTCTGTCCGCCGAATGCAAGGAGAATGCCTTCGGGACGCTCCTTCTTTATCACCTCCTCGACAAAATATGGAGTAATGGGAAGGAAATAAACCCGGTCGGCTACGCCTTCCGAAGTCTGGATAGTAGCGATGTTGGGGTTGATGAGAACTGTTGAGATACCCTCTTCGCGCAATGCCTTCAGGGCCTGCGAACCCGAGTAGTCAAATTCGCCCGCTTGCCCTATCTTAAGGGCTCCGGAACCGAGTAGCAAAACCTTTTTCATATATTATTTTCCGAGATTACTTGGTCTTGGCTGCAAATTTACGACTTTTAACTTCGTCACCCAAATTTTTGCCCTCTCAAAATTTGTCGCGCGACGGCCTGATTCATTATTCTTGGGATGACCGCGCCGCTTTTTCAGTTTCTCGACACAATGGCTGTTATTTTTTCGCGCCAACACTTGCGTAACTGATATTTTTGCATTACCTTTGCCGAGCAATAAGGGGTATTAGCTCATCTGGCTAGAGCGCGACACTGGCAGTGTCGAGGTGAGCGGTTCGAGTCCGCTATACTCCACCCACGGCGATTTCAGAGAATGGCACTCCGAAATCGCCTTATTTATAATTCCTTTACAAGTAAAAACGAGTTCGATAATCTAAAAATGTTCAGTTCACTTGAAATATGTGCAGGAGCAGGAGGTCAAGCTTTAGGCTTGGAAATGTCAGGATTTTCGCACGAACTTCTCATTGAGTATGAGAAGGATTATTGTGAAAATTTGAGCCTAAATAGACCTCAGTGGACTGTGCTGTGTCAAGATGTTCGAGATTTTAGTGGTGTTCCTTATAAAGGAAAGATTGATTTACTTTCAGGAGGAGTGCCATGTCCGCCTTTCAGTGTGGCAGGAAAGCAACTGGGTAACAACGATGAGAGGGATTTATTTCCTGAAATGTTACGTCTTGTTAAAGAAATCCAACCAAAGGCCGTCTTGATTGAAAATGTTAGAGGTTTACTTGACGCGAAATTCTATGAATATAGAAATTCAATATTAACTCAATTAGACCGACTGGGATACAATAATCATATACAGCTTCTTAACGCTTCTGATTATGGAGTGCCTCAACTAAGACCTCGCGTTATTATAGTTGGAATAAGAAAGGATCTCGACGATACATTTACTTTCCCAAAACCATATCAAAGCGCACCACCAACGGTAGGCGAAGTCCTCAAAGATTTAATGGGAAGCAATGGTTGGAAATCATTAGATTTGTGGGTTAAGATGGCGGATAAAATAGCTCCAACTCTTGTTGGAGGAAGTAAAAAGCATGGAGGTCCTGATTTAGGGCCAACAAGAGCGAGAAAGGCTTGGCTTGAATTAGGTGTAGATGGAAGAGGAATTGCTAATGCAGCCCCGACAAATAATGACCCACTCCCTCCGAGACTAACACCAAGGATGTTAGCCCGCATACAAGGCTTTCCTGACGATTGGAATTTTGGAGAAAAAAAAACTAAAGCATGTAGAATGATTGGCAATGCATTCCCACCTCCAGTAGCGATGAATGTTGGTCTTCAAATTATTAATGTATTAAGACAGAACTCGACAAAATGAATACACTTATAGAAAATGAACGAAAAAAATATCACCAGTCATTGATAGAATATGGGGTATTATCAATTGATAACAATGGGATTCCAAGCAACGCTGATAAGTCATCAAGAATTTCCATTGAAATATCGCGTAAAATTGCGGAATCTTTATTGGCTGAATCTCATGAGAAGTCATTAGGTCAAACCAGTGGTGCAAAATTTGAGCAGAGTAATTTAGAATTTATATCCAATACATTTCCTTTGCTACAAAACTTACGTCCAGGGAAATGGATGGTTGAAAAACTCGGAAATAGAAATTCTATCAAAACTTCATCATTTGCTCAATACGAACACCTTTCATATCTTGGAGAGGTAATTAAAACGGATTCAAAACTTGCAACGGTATTAGGGAATGATTACATGGTCGCTCCTGATATCGTGATATATAGATTACCCGAAAGTGATGATTACATCAATGCGCAAATACAAACAGTAGATGATACTTGTTGTCTACAATCAGTAATTAGAGAAAAATATTCACAATTGCCCATACTGCATGCGAGCATTTCGGCGAAATGGACTATGAGGAGTGACCGAGCTCAGAATAGTCGAACAGAAGCCCTAGGATTAATTCGCAATAGGAAAGGGCATTTACCCCATATTGTAGTTATTACAGGTGAGCCACTGCCTTCCAGGTTGGCTTCATTGGCTTTAGGAACAGGAGATATAGATTGCTTATATCATTTTGCGCTATATGAATTAATTGAAGCTGTTAGGTTTATTGGAGCAGAGGACGCTCTTGAAATGCTTAATATTTTAATTGATGGAAAAAGATTGAAAGATATAAGTGACTTACCCCTTGATTTATCAGTATGACGCAAGATTGCTATTTTTATAAATTCTACAATTCTATCGAATCCTCTCAGAAAGTTCGATAATTGGTCAGGAGATTCCACCCACGAGCGGGTTCAGATTCCAGTCTGAACCCGCTTTTTTATTGCCCCATCTCCATAGTTCCGGGATTGATTCGGGACTAATTGCATTAGGGTGGAGATTTAAAGGGATGAATTGTGTGTAATATGTTGATTTTGTGCCGGATTATTTGTCCGTTCATTCTTGCTCGGAATCATCAATTACGATAAAGCAGATGTCGCCAAAATGTTGTTTGCCCACCTCTTCGCCCTTGAGAATTGCAGGCATTGCAATCATTCCTTTTGATTCAAGTATATCAAGCAAGTCCCACATCGCTTCGTGATAGAACATAATTTGACCAACTCGTTCCGACGAAATATTATGTGCTGTATGCCATGCGGAGCAGTATTTCTTAACGGCATCGCTTAATTTGTTTGTAATGCTCCTGCATAAATTATCTATATTATCATTGTTGTTTTTATGCAATACAGGAATTAGAATATTGCCTTTTTCGTCAGTCAGCCCCCATCCGGCTATAGCATCTATCACTTCTTGATTCTCAATGCGGCCGCCTTTGCTCTTGATTACTTCTCGCGCAAATGAAATAAGCTTGCTGGAATTTAGCCAATATCCGAGATTGTCAGTCCAATTCTGTAGTACCGGACCATAGCCATTTGTGCCAATTTTATCGTGTAAACGGCTTTCAAACATCGCCCAGTATGCGCCCGACCAAGTGCCATGATCTTCGCAATTCACGGGAGAACCCAATCGCTCGTCATCCCAGATATATGAGTCAAGAAGATACGAGAATATAAGACTATAAGTGTGTTTGGAATATCCCGCTTTGGCAAAATCAGAAATAAGCTGCTTTATCTCCGGCTCTATTAACGGGAATATGCTGTCGGCAAATTCTTTAGATTGTTTACGTATATCGACAGTTTCAGATTTTCCAAAGATATTCATTGAGGTCGTATAAACTCCTTTGTTTGAAGAAAGCAAATCTCCGACTTCAAGCAGCCTTAACTGACTTTTGCTATATGGTATGCCGAGCGAATCTAATTTGGCGACAGTTCCGGGTTGAACAAGCGCACAAAGAATATCCCAATTATTATCAGTAAGATACTGTGAGGGGTGAAAGCTTGAGTAAGAGCAGAATGCTGTTGTGTCAAATAATTTATAAGGACGGCCGATAATGGAATTTGGTTCTTGCGTAATTGTGCTGTTGTGCGTTTCGGTCTGCGCCATCGCTGCTATCGCAACGGCGGCACAAAACATCGATGTAATGATTCGGTTTGGCATAAACTTTGAACTTTATTAGGCAGCGAATTTACATAAAATTCTCAAACAAAGTTGAGAAGTCGATGAAATTTTCAGCTATTTGCGGATGCGGCTTAAATATGTAAGCGTGACATTGGGATATGCTGCTATAATCAAATTTATAAAGCACTTATTATCCATGCTGTTGGCTTATTCATTGCTAATCATTTCCCAGTGGCCGCCTTTCTTAGAGCCGACATAATGTACTATGTCAGAGAGTGCGGCGAGTTCGCGTTCGATTGTTTTGGTGGCGACATCAGACTTTTCCGTTTCGCGCGTTTGGAGGTCAAATGTTACTTTGACGGAATTGATAGTTGTTTCGATGTGTATAGGTCGACCCGTTGCTTCTTGCCAACGTTTGAGTTTGCGAAGCCCGTAGCCGAGATTCTCTGACAGATGTGCCAAACGGAACAACTTTTTTGCAATTAGGCCAAATAGTCCTTAGTTATGGGTCTTGGCACTTCGGAGGATGGTGTAGGGGCATAAAAAAGAATGAGTAAACGTAAACCCGAAGGTTTGACGCATACTCATTCTCCTCTCTCCTCAGCGGTGCGTACGGGACTCGAACCCGTGACCCCATGCGTGACAGGCATGTATTCTAACCAACTGAACTAACGCACCAATATTTTTTAGAGATTATGCTTGCGGCCTCTGCCGTTTTGCGAGTGCAAAGTTAATCACGTAATTTGATATATGCAAGAGTTTCGCCTGAAAAATCGTAAATTTTTTTCGTTTCATCCATTTTGCGGGTCATGGATGATGCGGTTTATGGAAATATGATAAATCGCGCTCGATAATGCAACAGCACCGTTGAGCCGCATGTGGGCTCAACGGTGCTGTGATGTGGGGCGGATGCAATCCCGAGCTATTAGTCGCGTGATGAGGCTCCGAAGAATCTCAACAGGAACAAGAAGAGGTTGATGAAGTCGAGATAGAGTGTGAGCGCTCCTATGGTTGCGAGTCGACCGTCGGTGGCTCCGATTCCGCTCTCGGCCCACTGCTTGATTTTCTGGGTGTCCCAAGCGGTGAGGCCTACGAATATGATCACACCGGCTATCGACACTATCCATTCAAGTGTCGAGTTGGCCCAGAAGAGATTGACAATCATGGCTATGAACAAGCCGATGATGGCCATTGTGAGGAATGAGCCTATCTTGGTCAGGTCACGCTCGGTGAAGTAGCCGTAGATGCTCATTGCACCGAATACGCCTGCCGTGATGGCAAATGTCTTGAAAATCGACACCGGGGTATAGGCCATGAAAATGAGCGCAAACGTTACACCGTTGAGCAGTGAATAGAGGTAGAATATCAGTGACGCGGTGCTTGAACTCATTTTGTTGATGGCCCCCGAGAGGCTAAACACGAGCACCAACTCAAGGATGGCGACTCCCCAGTAGACCCATGAGTGGGTTGCCAGGAACATGCCTATGCCGGGAATAACGGTGCATGCCCATGCAGCTAACGCTGTTACAATCATTGCCAGGAACATTTTAACGTAGACGCGCTTCATGACGCCTGACACGTGACTGTCGAGGGCCTGATTGTTGTAGGAATTGAGGTTGTAATTGTTCATGATTGATAATAATTGTTGTATAGAGAGATAACGCATAACTGCGATTAAGTGGCATCGCAGAGGTGTTAAATAAGTTAAATTACATTCTTTCGGGGACTTCGATGCCAAGCAGCGACATTCCACTGCGCACGACTCCGGCCACGCATTGGCTCAGAGCGAGTCGCAGTGCGCGCACTGCAGCATCGGGCTCGTTAAGAATAGTGTAGTCGTGGTAGAACTGGTTGTACTCCTTCACGAGATCGTAGACATAGTTGGCTATGAGAGCGGGCGAGTAGATGCGTCCGGCCTCGGCTACCGTTGCGGGGAAGTCGGCGAGGTGCTGGATGAGCGATATCTCCTTCTCGTTGGGCTCGACCATGTCGTAGCCAGTGGCGGTGTATCCGGCTTCGGCGGCCTTGCGGAGCACTGAGCGGATGCGTGCGTAGGTGTACTGGATGAAAGGACCTGTGTTGCCGTTGAAGTCGATCGACTCCTTGGGATTGAAGGTCATGTTTTTGCGCGGGTCAACCTTGAGGAGGAAGTATTTGAGCGCGCCCATGCCCACGATGCGGGCTATCTCGTCGGCCTCCTCGGGGGTGAAGTCACCCTTTCCGCGTTCGGCCGATACTTCGCGTGCGCCCTGTATCATCTCGTCCATCAGGTCGTCGGCGTCGACCACTGTTCCCTCGCGGCTCTTCATTTTGCCCTCGGGGAGCTCGACCATTCCGTAGGAGAAGTGCACGAGGTTCTTTCCCCACTTGAAGCCGAGTCGGTCGAGAAGCAGCGATAGCACCTGGAAGTGATAGTTCTGCTCATTTCCTACGACATATATCATCTTGTCGATGGGGTAGTCCTGGTAGCGGAGCTTTGCGGTGCCTATGTCCTGGGTCATGTAGACCGAAGTGCCGTCGCTGCGCAGAAGTAGCTTGTGGTCGAGTCCGGCATCGGTAAGGTCGGCCCACACCGAGCCGTCGTCCTTGCGATACATGATGCCTTTTTCAAGACCTTCGAGCACTTTGTCCTTTCCTTCGAGGTAGGTGTTGCTCTCGTAGTATATCTTGTCGAAGTCGACTCCGAGTCGCTTGTAGGTTTCGTCAAATCCGGCATACACCCAGTTGTTCATCATCTCCCACAATGAACGTATTTCGGGATCCTTCTGCTCCCAGCGGCGCAGCATCTCACGCGCCTCAAGCATCAGGGGCGATGCCTTTTCGGCCTCTTCCTGAGTCATGCCTTTATCCATGAGCTCTTTCAGTTCGGCCTTGTAGTGCTTGTCAAAGAGCACATAGAAGTCGCCGATGAGGTGGTCGCCCTTCTTTCCGGTCGATTCGGGGGTTGCGCCCTCGCCCCACTTGCGCCATGCGAGCATGGACTTGCATATATGGATTCCGCGGTCGTTGACGATGTTGGTTTTTACGACACGGTTGCCGCAGGCCTTGAGTATCTGTGCAAGGCTGTAGCCGAGGAGATTGTTGCGAATGTGGCCGAGATGGAGAGGCTTGTTGGTGTTGGGCGATGAATACTCAACCATTACCAGCGGACTGTCGGCATCGGCTTTCTTGAATCCGTAGTCGGGGGTTTCCTCGATGTGTCGCAGCATCGAAGTGAAGTAGGTAGGCTCGATCACTATGTTCAGGAATCCCTTGATGACATTGAATCGATTGACGGCGGGTTCGTTTGCCACGAGCCAGTCGCCTATTTCGGTTCCTACTGCTTCAGGCGACTTGCGTGCGGCTTTTACCCAGGGGAAAACAACGATTGTGAGATTGCCTTCAAACTCTTTCTTGGTCGTTTGCGGCACTATCGACGACGGGTCGGCATCGACTCCGTACAGAGCCTTCACGGCATGCGCTACGGCTTGTGCTATGATGTTATCTATTGACATGTCGTAATAAATGATGTGATTTCGATTTGCAAAGATAGTGCATTTATTTATATTTCAGAAATTTCGGGCCGTCCGATAGATACAAAGTGGCCGACCGATGTTCTGCATAAATCAATTCAGGGCAATCGGGTGTTATGACAATAACCGTAAACGTTCAGTCATGAATAAGAACTTAAAGACTATCATTGACAGCGCGTTGGTGCTATGTTTTGTTGTGGTGCTGACGACGGGTGTAATGCTGCACCTTAAAAAGCATGGCATAATAATAGAGCCGCGTCCCTTGTTGAAGATGCTGCATTACTGTACAGGCTTTGTGATGGTGGCGCTTACCGCTGTCCATGTGGGAAACTACATCAAGTCATTCAAGGCTTTGAGCGTGAAGTATCCCTACACCGTGATCAATTCACAGGTGTTGATGGTGATGCTTGCAATCGTCTTTTTGACGGGGCTTGTCAAGCTGTTGTCGCCCGTGAAGATACTCAATCTCGGACTGTGGCACTATTGGCTCGGCATCATTATGTCGGTAGCCGCCGTGATTCATTTGTGGCGAATGTTGCCGTGGCTGATGCGCAAATACCGCCGTTAACATTTATTGTCGAACCGGCTCTAATGTCGCTGGCTATCGGGTCGATGCGTCGTCGGGCATAACTGTGGCCTTGGCGGTAGGGGTGAGGCTGGAAGCGATTGAGTCAAGCGGCAGCACACATGACGGCATTCCCGCAGCGTAGGGCGATATTTCATACTGCTGGTAGGTCACGACCAGCCCTTCGGCATCAAATAGCGGCGGTGTCACGGGAAGCTTGATCGAGTCGGGGCTTACGATCAGTCCGTCATCCATTGTCCATCCGCTTTCAGGCGTGAAAAACTGCTTGGCGAGTTCCCGCTTTATCATGGCGATAACGGCCGGCTCATCGTCACGCTTTATCGTGTTGTCCCATGTCAACATTGTTCCGTCGGCCTTGGAGAATGTCGCGGGCTGGAACATAGAGCCTCCATGCGCTCCGCCGAGATAGCAGTAGCTGTTGAAGCAGTAGGTAATATATGATGGTGCAGTATACACGGTGTCGATTGAATAGTCGAAAGTGTAGTTGATGCTGAATCCCTTCATGCTGTTGAAATCGCGGCGTGACGAGTTAAGTAACGAGTCGCAAGCAAGCTTTGCCATTTCCGGCACATTGTTCTGCATCTCCTTAGTTATAGTGAATGAAGGTGTCGAATTGTCTTTGTAAGAATATGCCAGCCTGTCGGCTATCCAGGCTCTCACCGAGTCATCGACTGTGTTATCGCCTGTGGGGTACATAACGCTTATCTTGCACAAAGCCTTGCAGCTCCCATTGGCCGTTATGGAATCGTAGATTTCAACAGAGTCCAGGACCATGCCGTTGGAAGAAATTTCTTCATCCGGCCGGTCGTTTTTCTTTACTCCACAACTTATCATGCTGCTGATTAATATCGCAGCCGCTAATACAAATGTACCTTTTTTCTTCATGCCAAATAAAATGTTTTTGAACTAATGTAAAGTTACGAATTTGGACATAATGGTAATGGAATATAATTGTCAAAAATAATTAAACCTGCTTTGGGGGATTCGGTTGCAATTATTCGGTTGAAAAAAATAGCTGTTTGATGCAAGAATTCCGGGACATTGTGATTTAATGAATAGAACAACCAATCAAATACAATAGACATGAATAAATTTAAACATTTCATCACTCCGCTTCTTTTTGTGGGATTGGCCGTAACATTCCAGTCATGTTTGGACGATGACGACGATAAGGCTATGTATCATCCCACCGCCTTGGTTACAGTAGAACCGGCTGACGACGAATCATTCATCATGCATCTCGATGACAACACTATTCTTCAGCCCGTAAATATGGCTAAGTCGCCTTATGGCAAGAAAGAAGTGAGAGCGCTTGTGAATTTCTCGGAAACCGTGGCTCCTGAAAATGGCGGCAGCTTCCGCAAGGTCTACGTAAACTGGCTTGACAGTATACGCACGAAGCGCCCTGTGCCGACGACCGACATCAATGATTCCAAATTCGGTAACGACCCCGTGGAGATTATGCGTGACTGGGTTACAGTTGCCGAGGACGGATACTTAACCCTGCGTGTGCGCACACGTTGGAACAATCCGTCGGCAGTACACGAGCTCAACCTGCTCACAGGAGTTAATCCCGAAAATCCCCATGAATTTGAACTGCGTCACAATGCTCACGGCGACACTAACGGAGAGTGGGGCGACGGACTCATCGCATTCAATCTCAACGGCCTTCCCGAGCTTAACGGCACTATAAGCATAAAACTGCGTTGGAAGTCGTTCTCGGGCGAAAAGACATCGGAGTTCAGCCTGAGGATGCGCGACGGCAAGCAGCCGCAATTGCTTGTCGAACAGCTCAGCGACATTAACATCAAGTAAAAGCCTGTACAAGAAAATTCGGGAATTCTCCGTTAACAATAAAGTGAAAACCCGATAATTGGAGCGTGGGCAGGCGGGATTCCCATCTCATCGGAATCCCGCCTATTCTCCTTTAAGCCGATATTCAAGATAATGACAGTGAATGCTAACGACAACGAACGATTGTTGGTAAGTGGTGTCCGCCGAGGTGATACTGCTGCCATGAAAGCTGTCTATAAACTTCACATTCGTTATCTTACGGCTGTGTGCTCACGCTATATCATCAATCCCGAGGATGTAAAGGATATTCTGCAGGAAAGTTTCATGAAAGTATTCTCGGCCATCGATACATTCGAGTATCGGGGCGAAGGTTCTTTAAAAGGATGGCTCACGAAAATCGTGATAAACGAAACGCTGCGATTCATACGTCGCAACAGCCGATTAGATTTTCAGGAAATAACCGAAGCCGAGGCATCAATTCCCTACGAGGATCCGCGCCTCGACGACATGGATGCCGAAGTGATATACCGGTTCATCAGGGAACTTCCCGACGGGTACCGCACGATATTCAATCTATTCGTAATCGAAGGGAAGAGCCATAAGGAAATATCGGAGATGCTTAATATAAAAGCTAACACTTCGGCGTCACAGCTTTTCAGAGCAAAGGCCATGCTTGCCATGAAAATAAAGCAATATCAGAAATAATTACAATTTGCACCACTATGAAAGAGGAATGGCTGAAACACATACATGACAAAATGTCAAGCTTTGAGGTCGACGAGCCTGACGGCCTTTGGGACGACCTGCGACGCAATGTCGCCGCTCCGATGCCTGAAGCGTCACGCCACGTGATGCCTATATGGATAAAAAGAGCCATCCGCATTGCTGCCATGCTCGCTATTGCCGTTACGACTGTTGTGCTGATTACGCGCAATGACGACGACCTCTCTACCGACCAAATCACACAAGCCGCCGGCACCTCTTCCGGCAATGCTGAAAACAAACTTTTATCATCAACATATATAGAACCCGATTTGTGTTCATCGCCGACTGTACCACCGGCAGTACATAAATCATCATATATTCCGGTTGAAATGTCAACCGAAATAATACCGGAATATGGAAATGATTGTGATTCGGTCAAGCCTGAAAGCTCCGGTGAAGTTGCCGGTAACGATAAGGGCGAGTCAACGACTAACGAATCCAAGCCGGAAGGTCGGCCGGTTCCGAAGGTAAACGATGAGAAATCCGACCGGATATACAACAACAGGCGTATGAGCGCGACAAAACGCTGTGATGCAAATTCTGGACGCTTGTCGCTTGGAGTGTTTACATCGGGTAGTCCCAACTTATCGAATAACCGCCTGGAATATGCCGGAAAAGTCACCGGTGTACTTGGTGCCGACAAGGCGTCATGGGAGGATAATCCCATGCTCGGTATACTTCTGTTCAATCAGGGACAAGATGTGGCCAATGAAGTGAAACATCGTTTGCCGGTAAGGACGGGACTTTCATTTGCCTATCGCATCAACGATCGCCTGTCAATCGAGAGCGGCCTGTTGTACACGCTTCTAACCTCCGACCTGAAGTACGGAAGCGAAAGCCACTACATCGCGGGGCAGCAGAAGCTGCACTATATAGGAGTGCCTGTAAATGCACGTTACCGGGTGCTGTCCTGGCGTTCATTTGACCTCTATGCCTCGGCCGGAGTGCTTGCTGAAAAGTGTGTTTCGGGAAAAATAGAAAGGGATTTTATTCTTGACAATCACGCTACACAATCCGAGAAAGAGGATGTAAAGGTTAAGCCTCTGCAATGGTCGGTAAATGCCTCGGCAGGATTGCAGTTCAACATCACACGCGCGTTAGGCATCTATGCCGAGCCGGGCGTAAGCTGTTATATCGACAACGGTTCGCCTGTTGAAACAATCTACAGCGAACGGCCTCTTAACTTCAATCTAAACGTAGGATTGCGATTCACATTGGGTGACTGACCGGTACATATACAGAAAGGTCGAAGCACCATCAATAGATGCTTCGACCTTATGATGTAGTAGTAAAGTAGTGTCGTTTAATCGTCCTGTGCGTCCTCTTCTATAGAGAAGTCGTCGGGAAACTCTTCATCGTTGAAGTCGAGTTCAAGTTCATCGGCCTCCTTTGCTTTGGGGGCGGCCTCTTCTTTCTTGGTCTTTATGGTTATTTTGGCTTTCCCCGACTTGTTGCCTTTCTCGGCGGCTTCCTTCATCGCTTCCATAATCTTGGCTTCAAGTTCGTCGGCAAGTTCGGGATTGTCGGCAATCACACGCTTTGCGGCATCGCGACCCTGGGCTATCTTTGTGTCGCCGTAGCTGAACCATGAACCGCTCTTGTTGATGATGCCATACTCCACGCCGAGGTCGATTATCTCGCCCGACTTTGAGATGCCTTCGCCAAACATGATGTCAAACTCGGCACGCTTGAATGGGGGAGCCACCTTGTTCTTTACAATCTTGACACGTGTGTGGCGTCCGAGTACATCCTCGCCGTCCTTGATGGTGGTGGTGGGGCGTATGTCGACGCGTACCGATGCGTAGAACTTCAGCGCGTTACCTCCGGTAGTCGTTTCGGAGGGACCGAACATCTGGCCTATCTTGTCGCGGAGCTGGTTGATGAATATACAGGTGGTGTTGGTGCGCGATATGGTTCCGGTGAGCTTACGCATGGCCTGTGACATAAGGCGGGCCTGAAGTCCCATGTTGCGGTCGCCCATGTCGCCTTCGATTTCGCTTTTGGGAGTGAGTGCTGCAACCGAGTCGATGACTATTATGTCGATTGCCGAGGAACGAATGAGCTGCTCGGTGATTTCGAGAGCCTGCTCTCCGTTGTCGGGCTGTGAAATGAGCAGATTATCGACATCGACACCGAGCTTCTCGGCATAGAAGCGGTCAAATGCATGTTCGGCATCGATGATTGCGGCTATTCCGCCACGTTTCTGAGCCTCGGCGATTGCGTGTATTGCGAGCGTGGTTTTACCTGACGATTCGGGGCCGTAGATCTCGGTGATTCGTCCGCGGGGGAATCCTCCCACACCGAGGGCGAAGTTCAATCCTATCGAGCCGGTTGGAATCACTTCGACATCCTCCACATTGTCGTCGCCGAGCTTCATGATGGCTCCGCGACCGAAGTTTTTGGCTATCTTCTCCATTGCCTGCGACAGGGCGTTGAGCTTGGCGGCTGCGGCTTCCTGTGCGGGGTCGTTTTTCTTTATTGTTGCTTTCTTGGGCTTTTCCATGTAGTGCTGAGCGTTTTTAAGGGTTTATGACTGTTGGCTTTCGGCGAGCAGCTTCATTATCTGCGCGGCGGCGTTTTTGGTGTCGACTTTGTTGATTATATGGGTCACGCGGTGGTCGGCATCGGTGATGAATGTCGTGCGCACGGTACCCATGTATTCGCGTCCGGCCATTTTCTTTTTCTGCCACACTCCGAATGCCTGGTTCAGCTCGGTCGACGGGTCGCTGATGAGGGTAAAGGGGAGTGAATATTTTTCGGCAAACTTTGCATGGCTTGCCGACGAATCCTTGCTGACTCCGATCACCTCGTAACCGAGATTGCGCAATGAGTCGTAGCCGTCGCGTAGCGAACAAGCCTCGGCCGTGCAGCCGGGGGTGTTGTCCTTAGGATAGAAATAGATTATCAGGGGCTTTCCGGCAAAGTCGGTTGACTTTACTTCCTGCCCTTGGGCATTGACTCCGAGGAGAGTGGGGATGGTGTCGCCTGTTTTCATTGTTGTCAAGTGTTTTTGTTGATTTACGATACAAAGATAGTGACTGCCTTGCGCCGAAATGCCGCCCATGACAGTTAAAAGTTGCTAATAAGCGGCATCGTTGAGCAGTACTCAAAAAAAGATAGAGGGCAATAACTCCCGTGGAAGTCAGTGCCCTCGTTCAGGATTGAAAAATCGTTATACGGTGAGAATTTCTTTTTCCTTGGCGGCGAAAAGCTCATCGATTTTCTTGAGATACTTGTCGTGGAGCTTCTGAACCAAACCTTCTGCATCCTTCTCGACATCCTCGGGCATTCCGAGCTTCACTGCCTTTTTAAGACCGTCGATTGCATCGCGGCGAGCGTTACGTACCGATACCTTGGCGTTTTCAGCCTCGCTTTTCGACTGCTTCACGAGTGCTTTACGACGCTCCTCGGTAAGCGGCGGGATTGAGATGCGTATTACCTCGCCGTTGTTTTCGGGTGTGATTCCGAGTTCGGAATTGATGATGGCTTTCTCAATCTCCTTGAACATCGATTTTTCCCATGGAGTGATGGTGATTGTGCGGGCATCGGGCACGCTTACGTTGGCCACATTGGAAATAGGAGCTGCGCTTCCGTAGTATTCCACGCGGATTCCGTCAAGAATTTTGGGATTGGCTTTTCCTGCGCGAATGTGGGCAAGTGCTTCGTCAAGATATGCCACGGCCATTTCCATTTTTTCCTCGGCGGGGTCGAGGTAGGTCTTTACGTCGGTCATAGTTTTAATGATTTATGTAGTTATTGATTTTATTCTTAATACACGAGTGTGCCTATGGGCTCGCCGGCAAGCACCTTGGCAAGATTGCCCGGGCAGTCCATGTTGAACACGATTATGGGAAGGTGATTCTCCTTGCAAAGTGCGGTAGCGGTGAGGTCCATCACCTTTAGTCCGCGGGTGTAGACTTCATCGTAGGTTATTTCCGAGAACTTTTCGGCAGTGGGATCCTTCTCGGGGTCGGCGGTGTATATGCCGTCGACGCGGGTTCCTTTGAGCATAACCTCGGCCTCGACTTCGATTCCGCGCAGTGCCGAACCGGTGTCGGTAGTGAAGAAGGGGTTGCCGGTGCCACCCGATATGATGGCTACGGCTCCGTTGTTCATCGCCTCTATCGCACGCCACTTGCTGTAGTGCTCACCGATGGGAAACATGTTTATGGCAGTGAACACCTGTGCGGGTTGTCCTATTGCCACGAGGGCGCTGCTCAGCGCAAGGGAGTTGATTACGGTTGCGAGCATTCCCATCTGGTCGCCCTTTACGCGGTCAAAACCCTTTGACGCGCCCGAAAGTCCGCGGAAAATGTTGCCTCCTCCTATCACGATAGCTATCTGCACACCTTGTGATGCAATTTCCTTTATCTGCTCCTGTCTCTTATACACATCTCCGAGCCCACGAGACCGTACTAGATCTCG
>ENA-OYXV01001173-OYXV01001173.1-human-gut-metagenome-genome-assembly--contig:-NODE-1173-length-14956-cov-5.374002_pt1 | contig 14956 bp, 7 predicted proteins | sample MGYA00244846_ERZ653424 | MGnify/ENA primary metagenome ERZ653424 (study PRJEB26926, sample SAMN06165108) | human gut metagenome | biome: ENVO:00009003; feature: ENVO:2100002; material: ENVO:00002003...
ATACTTATTCATGATCAACAATTTAAAATAGAATGTATATCTTGTAGATAACAAATTGCAGATATGAAAAAAGGAACTTTATTAATAACGCTATGCATTATTTCCACTATTTCTATCAGAGCTCAAGAACTAAAACTATGGTACAGCCGTCCGGCAAATAACTGGACCGAAGCTTTACCTTTGGGCAATTCACGTTTGGGAGCAATGGTATTCGGCGGAACAGTCCGCGAAGAGATTCAGCTGAATGAAGAAACCTTTTGGGCGGGTTCACCCTATCACAACAACAATCCCAAGGCGCGGGAAGTGCTTTCGCAAGTGCGACAGTTGATTTTCGAGAAGAAGAACCGCGAAGCACAACATCTGATTGACGCGAACTTTCTCACTCCACAACATGGCATGAGCTATCTGACGATGGGTAGTCTCTACTTGGACTTCCCAGAGCACGAACAGGCCACTGACTTTTATCGTGACCTCAATCTGGAGAACGCGACAGCAACTACCCGTTACCGGGTGGATAGCGTGACTTATACGCGCACAGCTTTCACCTCTTTCACAGACAATGTCATAATCATGCACATACGGGCTTCCCGTGCAGGAAGTCTCTCCTTTTCAATGTCGCACGCCGCCCCATTGAAGTCCCTGACAACCGCTAAAGGAGGAAAACTGATTATCCAATGCGAAGGCAAGGAACAAGAAGGCGTACCAGCCGCACTGAAAGCCGAATGCCAAGTACAGATAAAGACAGATGGCACTGTAAAGGCCGGGAATAAGGCACTGGCGGTAACCGGAGCCACAGAGGCGACTCTGTACATCTCTGCCGCAACAAACTTTGTGGACTACAAGACAGTCAGCGCCAATGCCTCCAAACGGGCGACGGAGTATCTGAAATGCGCCCTGCGCATACCTTACGCCGAGGCATTGAAAAATCATACTGCGGCCTATCAGAAGCAATTTGGCCGCGTGACTTTTGCGCTGCCTGCCTCTGCCCAGTCTGAAATGGAAACGCCTGCCCGTATCCGGAACTTCAAGAACGGGCAAGACCAAGCAATGGCCGCCCTGCTTTTCCAGTTCGGACGCTACCTGCTGATTTCCTCTTCACAGCCCGGTGGCCAGCCCGCCAACCTGCAAGGGATATGGAACAACAGCACCCATGCCCCGTGGGACAGCAAATATACCATCAACATCAACACGGAAATGAACTACTGGCCTGCCGAAGTCACCAACTTGAGCGAATGCCATTCACCGTTGTTCGGCATGCTGAAAGACCTGGCTGTGACGGGAGCCGAAACGGCTTGTACCCTGTATGGCTGCCGGGGATGGATGGCGCATCACAACACCGATTTATGGAGAATAGCCGGTGTGGTTGATTTTGCGGCTGCCGGAATGTGGCCCAATGGTGGCGCATGGCTGGCTCAACACATCTGGCAGCACTATTTGTTTACAGGTGACCGTCAGTTCCTGAAAGAATATTATCCCGTTCTGCAAGGAACCGCCCGGTTCTATCTGGATTTCCTGGTGGAACACCCTGAAACCGGATGGATGGTCACATCTCCCTCCGTATCTCCCGAACATGGTCCCATTACGGCAGGATGTACAATGGACAACCAGATTGCAGCCGATGCCTTGAGGAATACATGGCTTGCCGCACAGATTCTCGGAGAGCCGACTGCTTTCCAGGACTCGTTGAAGCAGATGCTGCACAAACTTCCGCCCATGCAGATAGGTCGGCATAACCAGGTGCAGGAATGGCTGGAGGATGTGGATGACCCGAAAGACGAGCACCGCCACATCTCCCATCTGTACGGGCTTTATCCCAGCAATCAGATTTCTCCCACTCGTCATCCCGCCTTATTTCAGGCGGCCAAACAAACTTTACTCCAGCGTGGTGATATGGCTACAGGATGGAGTATCGGATGGAAGATTAATTTCTGGGCGCGTGCTCTTGACGGCAATCATGCGTACCGGATTATTGAAAACATGTTGAATCTTTTGCCAAGTGACGCTGTAACCAAAGAGTTTCCTGACGGACGTACTTATCCTAATCTGTTTGATGCCCACCCTCCTTTCCAAATCGATGGTAATTTCGGCTATACGGCCGGTGTAGCGGAGATGTTGCTGCAAAGCTATGATGGTGCTGTACACTTATTGCCGGCATTGCCTGACGCATGGAGCAAAGGCTATGTGAAAGGATTGGTGGCACGTGGTGGATTTGTGGTGGATATGGAATGGGATAACGCACAGCTGGTTAAAGCGATTATACATTCACGCATCGGTGGAATGTTGCGTATTCGTTCGTACGTACCGTTGAAAGGCAAGTACCTAAAGAAGGCTCATGGCGAATGTCCGAATCCGTTGTATGCTCCTGCCGAAATACGGGAACCTTTAGTCGTAGCAGGCTTAAAACCTCAACTACCGTTACTGTACCGTACTTATGAGTATGATATAGAGACGCAACCGGGAGGTGATTATGAATTGGAAGTGTCATGGAATGGAGTAATACAATGAGAGCATTATTGAAATGTATAACTTGCAAAAAGCTGCAACATGAAGATATATTATTTAAAAAACCTTCAAATGATTTTTATAGTCATTTGTTTTATGGCTATTTTAGGTTGTAAAGCTCAGGAAAGGGACAATCTCCTTTTAAACGAACAAAAGCAAAATGGTTACTGGGGTGACATGAGTGACGGTACTTATCGGAATCCTATTCTTGCAGCGGATTTCAGTGATCCCGATCCTATCCGTGTGGGAGATGATTATTATATGGCAACCTCGACTTTCGAGACTTCACCGGGAGTGACAATACTTCATTCAAAGGATCTCGTGAATTGGAAGATAATAGCAGGAGTATTTGATGAATTGTCAGAAATCAGTGATGCCTTTTCTTATAAGCAAATGAAACGTTATAATGGTGGAGTATATGCGCCTTCTATACGTTATCATAACGGTTTATTCTATGTATATGTAAATCTCTATACAGATGGAATGTTTGTAGCAACAGCAAAAGATCCGGCTGGGAAATGGTCTGTCCGTCCTTTAAAAGACAAGAACGGAAAGCCTTTGCTACTGGAAGGCTGGACTGATCCTTGTCCATTATGGACTGAAGACGGGAAGGCTTATCTTGTGAGCAGTAATCCGGGAAAGATATGGTTCGGGTATTTGTTCGAAATGACTCCGGATGGTTCGCAACTGCTGGATGCGGATGTGGAGCACATGAAAGTGCGTAATATCGTGTATGAATACCCTAAGGGAGGGACACTGTATAGCCCTAATTATTCTACTGAGGGGAATAAGATATACAAGCGCAACGGATATTACTATATAGTGCATATAGAGTTTCTGGAGGGCGGTAAAGGTGCTGGTACTTATATCTATCGCTCCAAGAACATTTACGGAACAAAGAAAAATGGTACCCCTGGCAAACCAGGGGATATCGGTGAATACGAAATGAGACGCATTGACCTTCATGGCAATCCCTACAGGCAAGAATTGCCGGGGCAAGGCGGTTTTGTAGATACTCCTGATGGACGCTGGTTTTGGATAGCGCAGTTTAATCGTTACGGTTCTGACGGACGTACTCCTTGTTTGTTGCCGGTGACCTGGATAGAAGACTGGCCTATTATAGGGGATTCCATAGCGGATGGTTATGGCAGAATGAACTGGAGGCTTTCCAAGCCGATAGCTTCATCCGCTTCTTTCCTGCCCCACGGCAGTGATGATTTTTCTTCATCGGAATTGAAGTATTTCTGGGCATGGAATCACCAGCCGGACAATGAACGGTGGTCTTTGACGGAACGTCCCGGCTTTCTACGTTTATATGCCGGAGCCACGGTAAACGGTATGGATTCTCTCTTTCTGGCAGCCAATACGATTGAACAACGCTACATGAGTTCGGACACGGTGGCTGTAACGGTAAAAATGGATATTTCGGGCATGTCTGAAGGGCAAAAGGGCGGAATGGTGCATTTTAATGGAGGAGTGGATTATGCACTCTGCGGAATTCAATACCTGAAAAATGGCAAACATGTGATTTACGAGAAGAACGGGCAAGTGATAAACAGTATCCCCCTGCCGGAAGGAGTCAGGACGATATATATACGTTCCGTTTCAGGATTTGAAGAACGGGATGAAAGTAAGCAATATACCACGGAAGGGCAACACTTTCTATACAGCCTTGATGATAAGACTTTTATTCCTTTTGGAGAAGAATACAGAATGGGGACAGCAAATTTCAGAGGTGATATGATTGGCATTTGCACCTACAATAACAAAGAGGCTAAAGGCTACATAGATGTGGATGATTTTAGCTATTATGTGGGTAACAAACCCAATATGCAACGTTGATAAAGATATATGTAACGTTCCGATGACTCTCTTTTTTAATCGGCGTTGTATATTTGCAGCCGATAATATGAAATTCATAATCGTAGTAACAATATAAATAACAATTATCATGAAAACATTTTCTCTATCACTACTATTAGTGTGTTTAATGTTTGGATTCGGCGCAAAGTCATACGGACAAGCTGCCGAAAATCTAAATTTGAATAAAATAGTCCAGCCGCCCTACAATTGCTATGGCCGTTTGGCCGACGGTTGTCCCAATGCGGAAAAATTGGGGTGGAAAGTTGGAATGCAGTTTTATTCATTTCATAAATATACTTTTTTTGAGGGAATAGACCTTACTCGTGCTTTGGGATTGCATTATATTGAAGCAACTATTGGAGCACGAATCAGCCCGGAAACCACCCAGGGAATCTATGCAGGAATGCCCCAAGAGTGGATGGACCGTATCAAACAGAAACTTGCAGCAAGCGGTGTAAAATGTGAGTCTATCTATTACTGGATGGATGGAAGTGGCAAAGGTTTTGAGGATGTGGTGAAGTTCTGCAAAGAGATGGGATGGATGATTGTCACAGACCCTCGCCGTGCGAATAATGGTGGCAAGCCCGTTTCTTATTATGAAGATATTCTGAATAAATATGACGTGAAGATGGTCTTCACTAATCATCCGAAAGCTGCATCTTATTGGAATCCGGATTTTACAGTTGAGGACACGAAAAACTATGGTCCCTGCATAGGGGCTTCGGTGGATATCGGTCACTATATGCGTGGAGGTTTTGACACGTATGAGATAGCCAAACGTTATATTGATGAAACAGGAAAGCTGTATCATTTCCACATGCGTGACGTCAGTGAACGAGGTCCTCATGGTCTGGATGTTCCTTGCGGTGCAGGTAAGGGCCGCCTTTCTGAAATCTTTCAGGCGCTGAGTGACAATGATGTCAAGCCTTTGATGATGTTGGAATATGAACATGACTTTGATAACCCGATGCCTTACCTCATCCAGAGTGTAAACTACATAGATAAGATATGCGGTGAAATAATCGAGGCAAAGGAAAAGAAAGCCCAATTAGGCGATACTATCAGGCTAAATGCGAATACCGCCAAGTTTTCTGCAGACATGAATTTGCAGGGTAACGGTGCGGAAGCTACTATTCACGCGTGGAACAAGCCCGATCAGGCTATTTCGTGGACGACCAATCTGAAACCTGGAAATTATCAAGTGCTGATTCGTTATTCACAACCTTACGCAGGTAGTGCGATGACACTCGATGCAGACGGACAAGAGTTGGCAATATTGTTCAAACCGACATTTACCTGGTATGATTATACGACAGCAGAGGTGGGTGTCATCAAAATAGCCAATGGAGGAGAAGTGACTTTCTCATTGCATGGAATACAGAATGGAATAAATCGTGATAAAGAAGGAAAGTTGAAAGCCAATGAGGCACTCCCTGATGTACATTATCTGGCACTTGTGCCCACTTCTCTACCGGCAACCTCACAACCGGTGGATATTCTTACTCTTTTCAAGGGTACGAAGATTTTCAATGGAAAGGATTTTGACGGCTGGGAAGGAAATGACGGAGAGAACAGCATGGCTCATTTCCGGATAGAAAAGCGCGCGATAGTAGGCGGAACAATGGACAAGGATTTGGAACATAACCAGTTTGTACGCACCATACGCAAATACAAGAACTTTGAATTGCGCCTGAAATATAAGGTGAAAGCAACAGATGATAATTATAATGGAGGCGTACAGTTCAGAAGTATGCCCTGCACAATTCCGGGACGTCCATTCGAGATGGTTGGTTATCAGGCTGATATTCTTTCCTGGAAGCGTGGCGCGCTCTATGACGAACAACGCCGTTGGGATTTCCTCGGAATGCAATTGGGAACTCTCGTGGATTATAAGGCTGATGAATGGAATGACTATATCATTCGATGCGAAGGTCCGCGTGTCCGCATTTGGCTAAACGGTGTAAAGACGACGGACTATATAGAGCCTTATACAGATGAACCGTTCGAAGGTATCGGTACGACTGTAAGTCAGGATGGCCACATCGCCCTTCAAATTCATGAAGGAAAGGCTTCGGAAATATGGTATAAGGATATTGAAATAGAAGAATTGAAATGAAAGCTCTTGTTTTATTCATTCTGCTGGGGGCGTGTCTGACAGTCACTGCCCAACAGAATGAAGAAAAATCTCTTTTCAATGGGAAAGACCTTTCGGGGTGGATGGTGCAATGTCAGCCGCAAGATAATGGCAAAACATTTTGGACTGTTGACGAGGGTACTATCTTATGTAATTCTATCGGAAAGAAAGAGCATCATCATGTCTGGCTGGTATCAGAACAAGTATTTACGGATTTTGAATTGAATTTGAAATTTCAAGTCTATCAGGATTCACCCGGTAACAGCGGTCTGGATTTCCGATGCCGGTATGATTCCCTGACTGAAGGGGGCTGGATGGACGGTCCGCAGGTGGATATCAATCCTTCCGGCATGTTTTGGCGCACGGGGCTTATTTATGATGAAACGACCGGAGTGCGGCGTTGGATACATCCCAGTCTTCCCGACTGGAATATGCCGGAGGAATATAAGCCGGAAAAATACTTATTCAAATATGCAAAAGACGAGGATGGATGGAATGACTTGACGCTTGTATGCAAGGGCATGCATATCCGGACACTTGTAAATGGAATTGTGTGTACTGATTGGGACGCTACCGGTACTCTGGATGATGCTGTGCATCAAAAACGTCGTGTAGGGCAAAGTGGACATATTGCACTTCAGCTCCATAACGGGGATGAGTTACGGATTAGGTTCAAGGATATTTGGATAAAGAAACTCTGATTGTAATATGAGGAATGCTGCTATATTTATAGTCATATTGCTCGGTGGTATTTTGGGAATATCATGGAGCCAAAAAGAAAGCTGGAAAAGTCTTTTCAACGGAGAAAATCTGGAAAACTGGGATAAATATATCGGTCCGACTTTTCCAGGGCACGAGGAATTGGGCAAAACGGCGACTGCGGACAATGTATTCTCTGTTGTGACCGTTGACGGATGTAAAATGATTCGTATATCGGGTGAGGTTCACGGTTCCCTTGCTACCAAAGAATCCTTCGGGAATTATCATCTGCGGGTGGTTTATAAATGGGGGGACAAAGTGACCTTGGAACGTAATGGCGGACTTCTGTATCATGGCTATGGTCCTTTGGGTACTGCATTCGGTACGTGGATGGCTTCAGTTGAATGTCAAATGATGCATGATAATCCGGGAGATACTTTTCTGATGGTGGACAGCGTGGAGTGCAGTACCAGGGTAAAAAGTGAAAACGGAGGATATGTATATAACCCTGAAGCTGAAAAGGTACGTTTTGGGCAACGGGTAAACAGACGTATGATAAGGAAAAGACAACATGCTGAAAAGCCGTTGGGCGAATGGAATACGTTGGAATTATATTGCTCGGGGCAAACGGCAGTTCATGTAGTTAACGGGATGACAGTGATGGTGAACGAAGATATCAGTTCTTGCAATAATGGTTCCATTCATCCGCTTACTTCCGGAAGGTTGCAATTGCAATCGGAGGGTGCGGAACTGTATATAAAAGAGATTTCAATAGAACCTATTACAGAGATACCGGAAACTGTGTTATAAGCTGAGTGCTATTGAATAAATAATCTAACTTCTTCAATAGAAAAGCCGGATGAAAATAAGTGTCGTCACACTATATTCATCCGGCTTTTATGATTCCTCTTAGGGCGTTTTTTCTCCCAAATGTTCTTCCATATATGTAGTGGGCGGCACTCCATAAAGTTCTTTAAATGCAGTAGAGAAGTTATTGGGGTCGGTAAAGCCGGTCAAGGCTGCTGTCTCTGCTACTGTATATCGCTTTTCAGATAAAAGTGTGGCAGCCTGTTTCAATCTCACATTCCGGATAAAGTTGCGTGTGGTCTGATTGGTCAATTCTTTCAGCTTTCGGTGCAGATGCACACGGCTGATACCTATTTGCTCACAAAGCATTTCTACCGTCAGATTCGGATTGGCGAGATTCTCATTGATTACTTTCATGACACGTTCTATTAACTTGTCGTCCGGTGATTGAGCTGTAATCTTTTCCAGCTTGTCTTCTTGAGTTTGCTGTCCGCTGAAGTTGTTGCGTAAACGCTCCCGGTTACGGATAAGGTTTCCTACCGTTTTGCGTAGTATTTCAATGTTGAACGGTTTTGTCAGGTAGGCATCCGCTCCTGTCTCGAGTCCTTCGATATTATCCTCTTCCCGTGTCTTGGCGGTGAGTAAGATGACCGGTATATAGTTGAGGTTTACATTCTGTTTCAGTTTGCGGCATAAGGTGAGGCCATCCATTTCCGGCATCATGATGTCGCTTATCACCAGGTCGGGTGTCCGTTTGAAAATCATTTCCAATGCTTCTTTGCCATTGCAACTTTCCAGCATATAGTAGTCGTTGGTTAGTTCCTGGGAAATGTAGTGGCGTATTTCCTCATCATCTTCCACTACGAGTACGCGATATTTGGTCCGGGTACGTGTAGCTGCGTCTTTTGCATCTTCCGTCTCTTCCATGGGCAGAGTGATTGGCATTGCCTGTGTATAGATAGCATTGCTCTTTTCGTTATGATCCATTTCTTCTGGACGCAAATGTTCACACCCCAGCGGCAACCGAATGATGAATCGTGTGCCGGATGTACCTTCCGGATTGTCTTCCACGTGAATGTCACCGTGATGCAATTCCACCAATGAATGAGTCAGGTGCAAGCCTATGCCTGTCCCTACACTGGAATTGTTCAAGTCGTTACGTATCTGATAGAAACGTTCAAAAATATGCTTTTTCTCTTCTGCAGGAATGCCGATACCGCTATCCGCTATTGTAATTTCGGCATAGTGCCGGAGTGAACCATACATGTTCTTGTCTTCGCCGGTTGTCAAGTATATGTCAACACTGCCATTTTCGGGTGTAAACTTGAATGCATTCGACAGGATATTCAGGATAATCTTGTCGAAGTTGGCCGGATCCACCCATAGTTTCAATTTTTCTTCTTCCGGATGGTGGAACGTCAATGTTATTTTTTTCTTCAGTGCCTGTTCGGCAAACGTTTCACAGAGGTCATTGATAAATCCTGTAATTTCAATCTCACGAAAAACTAGTGACATTTGCCCTTTGTCTATCTTTCGGATATCCATCAATTGATTTACCAGTCTTAGAATTCGTTCGGCATTCCGGTAGATAGTGCGGTAGGCTTTTTGCCGTAAATTGTCAGTATCATTATCCATTAATTTTTGCAACGGACTGATGATAAGTGACATCGGCGTACGTATTTCGTGTGATATATTGATAAAAAATTGCAGTTTCGCCTCATTTAATTGTTCTGCATGAACATGCTGCATCATCTCCTGACGCATACGGTAACGATGACGTATTTGTGCAATGACACCTCCGACAGCTGCTAGCGCAATCAGAAAATAGAGGAGTTTTGCCCATCCGGTGGCCCACCATGCCGGATGGATGTAAATCATAATTTCTCTTACATCCGAGTAAAGGGTATAGTCCATAGCCTTTACACGAAAACGGTAAATACCCGGTGCCAGATTGCTGAATGATACCCGATGGGTACCCGCGGGCAGGGCTATCCAAGGGTCATTGTTCATGGCATAGAGATAAGTCACCCGTTCGGGACTGTTCAGTTCCTGAGTAGAGAATTCGATACTGAATGCATTGTCGGAATGCGAGAGTTGAAACTCCTTTGCTTCAAATACCGGTCGGTCGATAATTTCATAACCACCGCTTTTCATACCTTTTCGCACGGATTGGTTATGCAGATAAAAATCGGTTATACGGATATTCCATTTCTTGGCGGGATTCGTGATCTCCTGCGGATTGAAATAAGTGATGCCATTCATTCCGCCAAACCAGATAATACCTTCCCTATCCTTGTACGAAGCGTTTTTACTGAATTCGTTACCTTGCAGCCCGTCACCTACATAATAGTTGATAAACCGGCCGCTTTCGGGGTGGAATTGCGAGATACCGGCATTGGTACTTATCCACAGATAGCCTTGACCGTCACCCTGGATGGCGTAAATGGCATCGCTTGGCAAGCCGTTGGCCGTGGTATAAGTTGATAACTTTTGTGTTTGGGGAACCCAACTGAAAAGACCATCGGAACTTCCTATCCATATTGTGCCCTGAAAGTCTTCGTAGATAGAGATGATAATATGTTTGGGCAATAGCTTCTGCATTTTGAACTCGTCTGTGTTCAAATCAATGCAGTTTATTCCGTCGTAAGTACCTACATAGAGTTTGTTGTCTTTAGAATAGTATAAACAACTGATCCAGTTGTTAACTTGTGAATTTATCTTTTCATGATAGACCATACGTTCGTTCATCAGGTCTAAATAGAACAGTCCGGATCCCATGGTCGCTATCCAGAGCCTTTTATATTTGTCTTCGGCAAAGTCATAAACGCGTTGTACATGTTTTCCGTCTTCATCCAACAAGTCCCGCCGATAAGTGCAATGTCCGGTCGCCTTGTCCAGTTTGCCCATACCGTTGATAAATGAACCGCACCACAAATTTTGTTCTGAGTCTTCATACAGATTTATAACCGTGGATGGAACGGAAGAAGGTTCATCGGTCACTCGGAAATGCGCTTTCTGTGTTCCGCCTCTTGCTATGCCATAGATTCCATCGTTGTCGGTACCCACCCACATAATTCCATTCCGATCCTTGTGCATAGCCGTGATGCAGTTGGAACCAATAATATTTTTATCAATGGATCTGTATCCTAAATATTTAAAACTGTTTGCTTGAGCGGGAATCAGCATGACGCCTTTTTGGTAGATGGCAAGCCAAAAATTTCCGGCATTGTCCTTCAATATGGAGTGTACTTTTGAAGTACTTGAGTTAAAATAAGTACTTTCAAAAGCATAGTCTGTTATTCGCTGCGTTCTATTGTTGAATATCTTTATGCCTCTTCCGTCCGTACCTATATAGAGTTCATCCTGACTGCTTGGACAGAGTGTTTTGACCGGTAGATTTGTTTTCCCTTCATACGGTATCGGAATAAACGAGTCGGTCTTTTTATCATATTTAAGCAATCCTTTTCCCATAGCAGCAGCAAAGATATTGCCTTGTGAATCATAGCAGATACTGACAATACCGACTCCTTTCTCTGAACCTAAATAATGAGTGACTTTGTTATCTGTATCAAGCTTATAAATGCCGTTGTCACCTCTAATCATCCAAATGGATTGATTCCGGTCTTCAATGATATAGTCAGTCATACTTGTCGGTATAGGTAACTTGAGATTCCCGACTGTGAGTCTGCCTTCTTTCTCGTCAATCGTCAATGAACATAATACGTTCCCCGAAACCCAGATTTCTCCATTCTTTCGTTCCAGAATATCAATGATTGTGTTTTCGAATGGCTTTCCGTCTTCCCATGTAGCGGGTGGCGTAAAATTATCCGTAGCCGGATTATACATCTGTATTCCGTTGTAAGTTCCGATAAGCAAATGCCCTTTACTGTCCTCGGCAAGAGTACGTACATAATTGTGCGCCAACGAATGTTCATCACCGGCTTTATGCTTGTATATGGTGAATTTAGCACCATCATAACGATTTAAACCATCTTCCGTGGCAATCCATATCATCCCGTTCCGGTCTTGAAATATCTTATTGATCAGACTGCTGGATAATTCCCGATCGGTTGTAAACAACCTGCATGATTGTCCGTGCCCTAACAGTGGCATGAACAATAATAAAATTAAAGTCAACGTATCTTTCATGGTATGTGTTTTCTTGGATTGTTTCTACAAAAGTAATTTAAAGCCTGATATATTCCCTAATAAAAAGGGAATTATTTTATTCGAGTATGAACCTCCAATTTGAACTTGTAACATAGATAATGATTTATGTAACATAGCAAAAGATTACGTAACATGCTACAGGTGAATAGGGAACGCAATCGTATGATGATTCTTATGCAGATGAACTATCTTTGCATTAGTTTAGTAACCTAGGATTATTGATAAATAGATTAACTGTATAATGAATACCATGAGAACAATTTACACGATTCTTTTTTTGATGTGTTCCCTAAGTTGGGTACAGTCTTTGTTTGCAACTGAGACTTTCGTTATCAACGGTACAGGCGGATTCATCTGGATTAAAGATGGAAGTGCTTGCCCCATTATAGTGGACGAGGCGGAGGACAAAGGCGTATTGAGAGCTGTAGCCAATTTGCAGTCGGATGCGGAACGGGTAACGGGAGTAAAACCGGAGAGTGGTCATGCCTCGTCTTCAAATCGTGTCTTCATTATCGGCTCCATTGATAACAGTACATGGATACAGCAGCTGGTAAAGGCCGGCAAGCTGAATGCCGAAGACCTTCAGGGAAAATGCGAGAAGTATATACTGACAACCGTCAAAAAGCCATTGGACGGAGTGGATGAAGCTGTGGTCATTGCCGGAAGCGACAAGCGAGGAACCATTTACGGCATTTATGAGTTATCCGCTCAAATGGGAGTTTCGCCCTGGTATTATTGGGCGGATGTGCCGGTTCGGAAACAGGATGTCGTCAGTATAAAGGAAGGGATATATACCGACGGAGAACCTGCCGTGAAATATCGCGGCATCTTCTTGAATGACGAGTGGCCTTGTCTGGGCGGTTGGGCAAATATGACTTTCGGCGGATTCAACAGCAAGTTTTATGAGAAACTGTTTGAACTGGTGTTGCGCCTGAAAGGAAACTTCCTATGGCCCGCCATGTGGAACAGTGCCTTTTATGATGACGATCCTCTAAATGGTCCTCTGGCTAATGAAATGGGCATCATAATGGGAACTTCACATCATGAACCAATGGGATTGGCACAACAAGACTGGAAACGCCGTGGCACCGGGGAATGGAATTATAAGACGAACGGGAAAGTGTTGCGTGACTTCTGGCAATCAGGCATGGAACGTTGCAAAGACTGGGAGTCGGTCATTACGGTAGGCATGCGTGGCGACGGCGACGAGGCAATGAGTGAAGGTACAAATATCTCGTTGCTGCAGAACGTCGTGAAGGACCAGCAGAAGATTATCGAAAAGGTGACCGGAAAGAAAGCGAAGGAAACCCCGCAAGTGTGGGCGCTTTATAAAGAAGTGCAAGACTATTACGATAAAGGCATGCGTGTGCCCGACGATGTGACTCTCCTGCTTTGCGATGACAACTGGGGGAATGTGCGCAGACTTCCCTCCCTTGATGCCAAACCTCGGAAAGGCGGTTACGGCATGTATTATCACTTTGACTATGTAGGCGCGCCCCGCAACTCCAAATGGATCAATATAACCCAGATACAGCGTACCTGGGAACAGATGAACCTCACTTACGAACACGGCGTGCGTGAGTTGTGGGTGGTGAACGTGGGCGATTTCAAGCCGATGGAATATCCCATTACATTCTTCCTTGACATGGCATGGAATCCTTCACGCTTCAACGAAAATAATCTGCTGCAACATACGGAGAGATTCTGTGCGCAACAATTTGGCGAGAGATATGCAAAGGAGGCGGCACGCCTGATTGACACTTATACGAAGTACAACCGCCGCATGACTCCCGAGTCCTTGAACGATAAAACATACAGCCTTGACAATTACAACGAGTGGCAACGCGTAAAAGACGATTATACGGCTTTGAGTCTTGACGCTCTGAGGCTTTACTATCTGATGCCTGAAACCCATCGGGATGCTTTTGACCAACTGATCTTGTTCCCCATCCAGGCATGCGCTAATCTGTACGAAATGTATTATGCTGTGGCGATGAACCGCTCTCTGGCTGCCAAGAACGATGTGGAAGCGAACCGGTGGGCAGACAAGGTGCGAAGCTGTTTTGAGCGTGATTCCGTTTTGACCTATTATTATAATCACATTATTAGTGGCGGAAAATGGAATCATCTAATGGATCAAACCCATATCGGTTACCGTTCATGGCAGGAACCGAAACATAACATCATGCCTGATGTCACCATGGTATCCGAGCCACATGACGTCTCGTCTTCCCGTATCTTTAAGGAAGAAGACGGCTATATCTCCATGGAAGCGGAGCATTATGCCCGTGCCGTTGACGGTGCTTCGGCGCATTGGATAACTATCCCCAACCTGGGACGTACGCTTTCTGCCGTTACCACTTCTCCTTGTACAGCCGTACCCGACCAGACCATGTATCTGGAGTATGACTTCGAGACACCGAAAAGCGGTGAGATAACAGTTTATGCCCGTTTTTCCGCCACGCTGAACTTCAATGACTACAAGGGCTTGCGCTATGCGGTGAGTCTGGACGGTGGCGAGGAACACATCGTAAATATCAATGGTGAATACAAGGGAGAATTAGGCAAGTGGCAGGCAGAACATGCCATCACTACGCAGACTACACATCGTATAGACGAGAAAGACAGGCATACTTTGCGGATCCGTCCGCTGGAGCCGGCCTTGGTGTTGCAAAAAGTGATGATAGACTTTGGAGGATTGAAATCCTCATTTCTTGGTTCGCCCGAGAGTAGTATTAAATAATGATATAACCTGTCTCTTATACACATCTCCGAGCCCAC